>ERZ773008.36-NODE-36-length-107453-cov-7.048949_pt1 | contig 107453 bp, 76 predicted proteins | sample MGYA00580664_ERZ773008 | MGnify/ENA primary metagenome ERZ773008 (study PRJEB29015, sample SAMEA2738016) | human oral metagenome | biome: human oral; feature: human-associated habitat; material: dental | place: China | collected 2048 ...
GTCTTATGGAGATCGGGTGTGATTGCGCTAAGCAGTCACACCCGATTCTGCGTTTTTTGGTATGCTGTGTGTTGTTTGTGCCAATTGTCTTCGGGGTCGGGGAGATAGGCTTTGGGGAGAAGGGGGTTGAGGAGGGATATAGCATCAATAGCGTACCAATATACTCCACAGCATACCGATCGATCGTATTCCAATAGTACTTTCTAATAGCCCTCCAATTATCCTAATGCCTCTATATCCGCTAAATCCTTGGCATGTTCAAGCTCTATCCCCGGCTAGCTCCTACTTGAAGCCGTCTAATGCCCAAATCGTAGCGAAATGAAGGGATAGGAACCGCTTCTTGGCACCCCAGCCGGAAAAAGCCCCTATATTTGTGGGAAAGACGATATGATAATCTATGCGATATTACTTCTCTATCCTAGGGGGACTGATGGCTATGTGTTGCCTTAATGATGCCCCAGCCTATGCTGGCGGAACGGACACAATTACTCTAAATAGGGGCTGGACGCTTACCGAAACCTCTGAAGGTGTCCCTCTAGCTGCTACTGTGCCAGGAGTGGTGCAGATGGATCTTATTCGCCATGGCAAATTGCCTGACCCTTACTATCGGCTTGCTGAAGACTCTATCCAATGGGTTGGAGAGCGAGATTGGGTGTACCGCACATCGTTTGTGCTTACCGAGGCACAGCTTCTGAGACCAAACATTCATCTGCTTTTCGAGGGACTGGACACGTATGCTACGGTAAAACTCAATGGGAAGGTCATCCTTCAGTCCAAGAATATGTTTGTTGGGCATGAGGTCGATGTCAAGGGGCTAGTGAGAGGGGAGAATGAGCTAGAGATTACCTTTGCTTCACCGCTTCGCTCTGCTCTGCCGCTCTACGAAGCCTCAGGGCGGATTAACTACCCTGCGGATAATGACCATGCCGAGACCCGACTCTCAGTATTTACGCGGAAGGCTCCCTACCACTATGGTTGGGATTGGGGGGAGCGTATGCTCACCCTCGGGCCGTGGCGCCCTGTGCGTCTGCTCCTTCGTGGCGAAAACTACCTGAGGGATTATCCCGTGATTAACTTCAACCCCAAAGCTAAACAGCCTATTGAGGTATGGTTACCCGAGGGAACCATTGTAGGAAGGGGTGAGGGTGCACTGCGTTATCGTCTGAAGGACGTTACGGGGAAAACTGTCTATGAGTACACGGGAAACCTCCCCAGAGGTACACGGGGTAACTCTCCCTACGTTTGCCATGCACTTCCCGACCCCCAGCTCTGGTGGCCCAATGGGATGGGTAAGCCTTATCTCTATACGGCGGAGTTTCTGCTCTATGACTCGAAGCGAGCCAAGACGCCCTGTGATAGCCTCTCCTTCCGAGTGGGATTGCGCACGATAGAATTGGTTAGAGAAGCGGATCGCTGGGGGAGGAGTTTCTATTTTAAGGTCAATGGGCAGCCCCTCTATGCCAAGGGGGCAAACTATATCCCCCCGACACTGATGCTGCCCGCTCGTACTCAAGCAGAGTTGAGCCAGCTCTTTGATGATGTTGTGGGAAGTAATTTCAATATGCTCCGTGTATGGGGTGGTGGTGTGTATGAGGATGACCGCTTCTATGACCTAGCTGATGAGCGAGGGATCTTGGTTTGGCAAGACTTTATGTTTGCTTGTACGGCTTATCCCGGTGATGAGGCATTCCTTGCAGACGTGCGAGGTGAGCTGGATTATAATATCCGTCGCCTAAGGAGACATGCTTCGCTGGCTACTTGGTGTGGTAATAACGAGATACGTGAGGCCATGAAATACTGGGGCTGGCAGAAGAAATATTCCAAAGAAACGTACCAGCTCTTTGCTCAAAGCTATACGAAGCTGTTCCGCCAGCTTATCCCTAGCAGGCTGAAGGCTCTAGACCCTCTACGTCCGTACATTGAGAGCAGTCCCGATACAGCCAACTGGGGGCGACCCGCGTCGCTGGGACTTGGGGAGAGCCACTATTGGGGCGTGTGGTATGGGCGTGAGCCTTTTGAGATCTTAAGGGAGCGTATCCCGAGGTTCATGAGCGAATTTGGGGTACAATCCTTCCCTACGATGCCGAGCGTGCAGCGTTTCTCTCGCCCCGAGGATTGGGCTATTGAAAGCGAGGTGATGAAAGCTCATCAGAAAAGCTCCATAGGCAATGATGTCATACTTCATTATATAAAGGCCGAGTATCCAGAGCCAAAGACATTCAGAGACTTCACCTACCTGTCTCAGGTGATGCAAGGGCGAGGGATTGCTCTAGGGCTAAGGTTGCAGCGAGCGGCGGCTCCCCAGTGTATGGGGAGTCTCTACTGGCAGATTAACGATGCATGGCCCGCGGTGTCGTGGTCAAGCATAGACTACTATGGTACTTGGAAAGGCCTTCAGTACCAAGCAAAGAAGGCTTTCCAGCCAGTAGTCCTCGTCCCCAACAAGGGGGGCGATACCATACGGATTACCTCTGATCGGATGGAGGGAGAAGAGCTGGTGAGGCTCGAGGCGGAGGTGCTGGATTTCCATGGGAATAAGCTCCGAGAGTGGCATAGTGGAGCTGTGCGCCTCTCCCGAGGAATTATGCAGGAGGATATAGCAGTCCCGTACGAGACGTTCTTCCCTGATGAGGAGGCAAAGGCAACCCGCTTCGTACGCTATCGACTCACTGTTCTCGGAGAGCAACATACGGTCCTCTCTGAGGAGCTGTATTTTGCCAAGTCTCCGAAGGAACTACGACTTCCCGTGCCTAATTCTTTCTTCTACTCCCTCGAGCCTAGTGAGGATGGTCGGAGCTATGACTTGAGGCTACGCTCCCCAGTCCTACGGAAAGATTTATATATCGAATGTTCGATACCAGGAGTACATCTTTCGGACAACTTCTTTGACCTGCTCCCTGGGGAGGAGGTGTGCCTGCGCCTAACTCCTCGGGCTGGCTATACCCTACCAAAGGGTCTAAGACCAGAGAGTTTCTCCTTCCTATCGATTAATGATCTTCAGACAAGGTAGTAGAGATACATATTGATTATTTGTATCTTTGCCCTGTATATTGGGCTTTGTGGAAGGGTATATATAGCTCTCCCCAAGGCTCGTGTATAGGCAACTAGAACCAACACTGATGAATCATTGTCTTCGTCTATTCATTGTCTCTTGCGGATGTTTGTTCTCGCTCCTCTCTCCCACATTAGGGCGTGCTGAGGCTCCGTCTGATAGCGTCCATACCCTCCGAGAGGTCGTTGTTACGGCGCGTACGCTCTCACGGGATGTGATACCTGCTCAGAGCTTGATGGGGCGAGATTTACAGCGTCTCTCTGCTGTCAGCGTAGCCGATGCTCTAAGGTTCTTTGCTGGAATACAGATTAAAGATTATGGTGGTGTAGGAGGGTTGAAGACCGTGAATGTCCGTAGTATGGGCTCGCAGCATGTGGGGGTATTCTATGACGGCCTCCAGCTGGGGAATGCCCAGAATGGACAGATTGACCTCGGGCGTTTCTCCCTAGATAACATGGAGAGTGTCTCCATATATAATGGACAGAAAAGCTCAATCCTCCAACCTGCGAAAAACTATGCCTCTGCCTCGGCTCTCTACATGACTACTCGTAGACCGAGCTTTGAGAGTGCAAAACAAGATAATCTGAAAGTCTCCCTCAAGGCCGGGTCTTTCTCCACTCTAAATCCCTCTGTCCTCTGGGAGCATCGTCTCTCTCGCTCGGTTGATCTCTCCGTAAGCGGTGAGTACATGTACACTACGGGGCGTTACCGCTTTCGCTATCGCAAAAAGGATGGCTACGACACCACAGCCATCCGCCACAACGGCGATGTACGTGCCCTGCGTGCCGAGGTGGGACTCTTCGGGCGTATCGCAGAGGGTGACTGGAAGGCAAAGGCCTACCTCTACAACTCCCAGCGAGGCTACCCTGGGGCATTTGTCCGTGAGGAGCCGGGTAAGTTCCGCCATGAGGATCGGCAATGGGACAACAACTTCTTGCTTCAAGGCTCACTGAGGAAGGCCTTCTCACCTCGTTATACAGCCCTCTTCAGTGCCAAGTATGCCTTTGACTACCTTCACTACCTCTCTGACCCACGGCTGGACGTGACGACGATGTATGTGAATAATCACTACTACCAGCAGGAGGGTTACTTCTCCTCTGCCCATGACCTAACACTTACCGAAGCTGGACACCTTGCCCTCTCCAATGATATCCAGTGGAATACCCTCCGTGCAGATCTCCACAACTTTGCTTATCCTACACGCCTCTCCGTACTTACCGCTTTAGCTACGGACTGGTCACTGGATGGTCTAAAGGCACAGGCAAGCCTCCTGCACACTTATATTCATGATTGGGCAAAGGCCCTAGATCAGGTAGCGCCATCCAAGCAGGAATGGACTCCCACCATTGTTCTCAGCTATAAGCCGTTTCCCACGGTCGTAGACCTAAGCTTGAGGGGGTTCTACAAGCGGATTTTCCGTATGCCTACCTTCAATGACCTCTACTACACGTTCATTGGGAATAAGTACCTCAAACCAGAGTACACCACGCAGTATGATTTGGGCTTGGTCTATACAAAGGATTTGGGGCAAGGAATATTTCGTCACTTAGAGCTACAGGTGGATGGCTACCTTAATTATGTGGACGACAAGATTATTGCCATGCCGACGTCGAACCAGTTCCAATGGACTATGGTTAACCTTGGTCATGTTCGCATACGAGGGATAGATGTTTCGCTTGAGAGTGCCTTAAAGCTTGGTGCACTCATGGCCTCGGCTCGCTTAACCTATACATACCAGCGGGCACAAGATCTCACTGATCCCTCTGATAGTTATTATGGTGATCAGATCCCTTATATCCCCTGGCACAGCGGCTCAGCAATCCTCGCCTTTGCTTGGAGAGGTTGGGATATTAATTATAGCTTCATCTATACGGGTGAGCGATATAATGCCAGTGCCAACATCAGAGAGAATCATGTCCAACCCTGGTACACACACGACCTCTCGCTATCGAGATCCGTTAAGCTGTACGATAAAACCTTTCGTCTCGCTGCTGAAGTGAATAACCTCCTAAATCAGCAGTACGAGGTCGTTCGCTCCTACCCAATGCCTGGGACAAGTGTCAAACTGAAACTAGAGTGGCTCCTATGAGACCGATTAGACTAATCTTCCTCCTCGCTGTCCTTCTCTCTGCCTTTACTGCTTGTCGCAAAGAGGAAGAAATCATCCCTTCTACCCGAGTGCAGGTTACCGAAGGGCGAGTTGGATTACAGACCCGAGGTTTCTTTCTCCTGAACGAAGGAAACATGGGAAGTAATAAAGCTACCCTTGACTATCTTGACTATGGCTCTGGTCTCTATATGCGTAATATATATGCTGAACGAAACCCCAATGTAACTAAGGAGCTAGGAGACGTGGGTAACGACCTACAGATCTACCGAGACCGCATCTATGCCGTCATCAATATGTCCAACCTCGTGGAGGTGATGGACCTGCGCACGGCCAAACACATCCAAGCCATATCCATCCCCAACTGTCGCTACATCGTCTTCCGTGGGGACTATGCCTATGTCTCCTCCTACGCAGGGACGCTCAATGAGAGTGGACGCATAGGCTACGTGGCAAAGATCGACCTGAAGGAGCTCAAGGTCATCGCTACCTGCGATGTGGGCAGACAACCCGAGGAGATGGCGATCCTCGGCAATAAGCTCTATGTAGCCAACTCTGGTGGCTACGACCCAGCCAACTACGACAATACAATCTCGGTAATCGACCTCGACACCTTCTCTGAGGTGAAGAAGGTCAAGATTGCCATCAACCTACACCGAATACAGGTAGATCCCAAGGGCAGGCTGTGGATCTCCTCGCGTGGAAATTATGGGACTATCCCCTCACGGCTCTATGTCTTCGATCCTCAGACGGAGCAGATATTGAAGGTACTAGAGACCCCCGTATCGAATATGAAGCTCTATCGAGACAAGCTCTACGTCTATAGCAACTCCTTCAGTAAGAAGTCTGGAACTAGCACAACCTCCTATCCGCTGATTAGCACCTCCACGATGGAGGTCATCTCTCCGAGCTTTATCACCGATGGGACAGCAGGTGCTATCAAAGCCCCCTATGGCCTAGCGATCAACCCCGAGGTGGGAGAGGTCTACTTAACCGATGCCAAGAGCTACGTCGTCCCAGGGACACTCCATGCCTATGGGCTGGATGGACGACATCGCTGGAGCGTCACGACAGGGGACATCCCTGCACACTTTGCCTTCACAACCATTGCCTTACGAACAAAAGATTAAACAAGATGAAACGATTAAGCCTTTGCACCCTACTAGCCTCCGCCCTACTTCTCCCCCTTGTGGGCTGTAAGACGGATACCCCTACACCACCTCCTACGCCGAAGCCAACGCCTACTCCCAATCCTCCAACACCTAACCCACCCACCCCGGGCATCCCCTCCCTCTCACACGTTACACGTGTACTGGAGTATCGTCCAGCCCCTGGGCAGTTCGTCAATACACTCCCCGAGTACAAGGACGGAGACACACAGGAGACGATGAATAAGAAGGCTCTGGCGCTAGTCAGTGGGGGCAAAAGTGACGTCATAACCCTTGGGGGCTGGGGGGGCTATATCGTCGTAGGGTTTGACCATACCATAGCCAACGTGGCAGGCAAGCGGGACTTCCGTGTCCTTGGCAATAGCTTAGTAGGCGGCTCTGAGGCAGGTATCGTCTATGTAGCTTACGATAAGAATAAGAATGGTAAGCCCGACACTGACGAATGGTATGAGATCGCAGGAAGTGCTACCCTTGACCCTACGAAGGAGACTTGGTACAACGATCAGGTGGGAAGAAACTTTGACGTGAAGACTTACCGAGACTACACCGTCACGTACCAGCGTCCTACAGCTGAGACACCCAAGGATATAGCGGAGTATATCCGCTGGAGGGACAACAAGGGCGGGAACGGATGGATACCCAAGAATAGCTACCACGAGCAGACCTACTACCCCCAGTGGATCAAGGAGAGCTCCTACACGCTGTCTGGTACACGCCTCCCACAGAATGGCTACAACAAACAGACTGCTGAGAACCCATTCTTCGTCTGTCTAGCCTTTGGCTACGGCTATGCTGACAATGTCCCCAACACAGACAGGGGAGCAACAATCGACATTGACTGGGCCATCGACAAGGCGGGCAAGCCTGTACATCTACCCGGTGTAGACTTCGTCCGTGTACAGACGGGTGTCCTACAGGTTAATGGATGGCTTGGCGAGAACTCCACAGAGTTCGCTGGCATCCAAGACCTCCATATCCTCAAAGAAAATATTCCAACTAAATAATAACCCACACTGCAACGTATGACAAAGAAAATCCTATGGGCAAGCCTTGCCCTCGTCGTCGCCTTCTCCTCATGTAAGAAGGACGATCCGAATAACAACGGATCAACCCCTACTGAAGAACTCAAGCTTACCGCTTCCACTGATGCTGAGAAGGTGCAGCAGATTGATAAGATTGAGCTTACAGCCTCTGGCTCGCGTGTTACTGCGGCTCCCAATCAAGTTGCTTGGCTTGTAAATGGCAAGCAGGTCGCTAAGGGGGCGAAGTACACGTTCATTCCACCTCTTCCCGGTAACTACACCGTCATCCTACGAGCTGGTAATCGTGAGATTACACGTAAGTACACTGTGGCAGAGCCCCGCTTTACAAAGGGTGCCTTCCTGCTCAACGAAGGGAATGGCACGGACAATGTAGAGACAGGGACACTTACTTACGTAGATGTGAAGGGCAAGGTTATCCTCGACAGCGCCTACATCCATGTTAATGGTACAAAGCTAGGACATGTCTGCCAAGACCTTGCATTCGCTAATGAGAAGATCTATATCATCTCACAGAATGGGAAGCGCAATGGTGGGGAAGGTCTTTTGACTATTGCGAAGGCAAATACCCTAGAGAAGATTAAGGTATTCAATGATGCTACGCTTGAAGCAAAGGATCCTACACACATCGCTGTCATAGATAGCCGTATCTACCTTCGTGCCGGAGATGGTGTTTACCTTGGTACTGAGGATGGTAGCTTCAAGATTATAGCAGGGACAGAGAAGGCTCAGAAACTCCGCATGGCCACTATTGGGCAACGTGTCTTTGTCTCGACCTCTGACAAGAAGCTCCTGATGATACAAGGTGATCGGGTTGTCCAGACGCTAGCCCTAGATGAAAAGGCCACAGGTCTTGCTCTTGCTGATGACGGCAACCTCTGGGTATCTATCTCTAAAGATGGAAACAACAATCAGATCCTCAAGGTCAGTGCAGACCCTGCGGACTTCAAGATCCTAGATAAGCAAACTATAACTCCCTCATTGCATAACTATACCACGGCATCCGTTATCCAACCTTATGGCAACAGCCTTTATTTTGCCGTCGCTGCTTGGGGGAAGCCTGTCTCCATCCAAAAGTATGACTTCACGGCTAAGACGAATACGCTCTTTGTCAATCTCCAGGAGAGCAGCTATGCCTCAGAGATGAAGACATATTACAACAGCCTCGGCGTGGATCCCAAGACGGGCTATATCTACTATGCAGGGATTAAGGGCTTCGGGAAGGACTATAAGACCAATATGACCTTTGTCCTCGACCCACAGGGCAACGTCCTCGTCAAGAAGGACAATACGAACTCCTTCCCCGCAGGCTGGTACTTCATCCCAACGAAGTAAAGCCTAGTCCTCGACATCGAATAATCGCTACTGGGCGCACACCTTTCTGCTGAAGGGTGTGCGCTCGGTGTTTATATTCCACTGATTAGCTCCCATGTGTTACGTGAATTCTGGGGCGGTGATTTTGTAGGAGGGTATATTTGTGTGCCGTTGTAATGTGCTGATGGTTAGTGCTTTGTATGTTCTCTGAAAAATGGGCTAACGAGTTGTGGTAAGTCGTGGCAACGAGTTATGGTAACTCGTTTTAAAAAGTTATGGTAAGTCGTCACGGAGAGTTACCATAACTCGTCATGGCGACTTATGGTAACTTGTCAGCTCCTCCTTCTTCACTATTTGCTTGTCCCTTACCCTTATGGTAGCGAGAGGTGTATGTCCTATTATATCGTCGCCTCCCTCTGTTGGGGCTTTTTGCACTACCTTTGTGGGCTAAAAGATTGTTTTATCACTAATGAATAGGAACGAATATGAAATCATGGCACCCGTTGGGTCGTATGAGTCGCTCATGGCGGCTATCAACGCAGGTGCTGACTCCGTATATTTCGGCATCGAAGGGCTAAACATGCGCTCGAAAAGTGCCAATAACTTCACTACCGAGGATCTTTACCGCATCGCCTCTATTTGTCGTGAGCATGGCGTGAAGAGCTACCTCACAGTCAATACGATTATTTACGATGAGGATCTAGAGCTGATGCGCCGTATCATCGATGCGGCTAAGGATGCCCAGGTCTCCTCCATTATCGCAGCTGACGTTGCACCGATGCTCTATGCTCGTAGCATTGGTGTGGAGGTGCATCTCTCTACCCAGCTCAATATCACGAATGTCGATGCTCTACGCTTCTACGCTCAGTTTGCAGATGTTGTCGTGCTTGCACGCGAGCTAAATATGGATCAGGTGGCAGCTATCCATCGAGCCATCATTGAGGAGCCTATCCTCGGCCCCAGTGGTCAGCCGATACGCATTGAGATGTTTGCCCATGGCGCACTCTGCATGGCTGTCTCGGGCAAGTGTTACCTAAGCCTGCATGAGCACGGCAAGAGTGCCAATCGTGGCTCTTGCTCACAGGTGTGCCGCCGCTCCTACGAGGTGCGGGATAAGGAGACTGGTATCGAGCTAGCGGTGGATAACGAGTACATTATGTCACCCAAGGATCTGAAGACGATTCACTTCCTCAATAAGATGCTCGACTCGGGTGTACGTGTGCTGAAGATTGAGGGTCGTGCACGTGGCCCCGAATATGTTGATGCTGTCGTGCGTGCCTACCGTGAGGCTGTAGATAGCTATCTGGCAGGGACATTCTCCGAGGCTAACGTTGAGAAATGGGATAAGCACCTCGGTGAGGTATTCAATCGTGGCTTTTGGGATGGCTATTACCTTGGGCAGAGGCTCGGAGAATGGACTTCGAGCTACGGCTCTTCGGCAACGAAACAGAAGGTCTATGTCGCCAAGACGAACAAGTACTTCTCCAAGATTGGCGTGGGCGAATTTGCCGTAGAGAGTGGTGAAATCAAGGTCGGTGATGAAATCCTGATTACAGGTCAGACGACAGGGCTTGTTCGTTTTGTCGTCGAGGAGCTTCGTGTGGATATGCAGTCGGTTGATCGAGCTACGAAGGGACAGGTCTGCTCCATAGCCGTACCCGAGAAGGTACGCCCTGGGGATCGTCTCTATATCTTTACCGATCGCAAGGTCATGCAGTAGGGGCATCCCTCTCTTTACGAGTTATTCCCTTGGGAACTCAGCGAGGTCGATACTCTCAGAGGTATCGACCTCGCTGGCTCTAGCTTCATTGAGAAGAATCCTTCTCCAGCCACGTGTAATCACGGGCTTCGTCGCATTTTCACTATCTTTGCACCTCATAATTAAGTATATAAATTCAGCAGCATTATGTCCCTCCAATGCGGTATCGTAGGCCTACCCAACGTGGGTAAGTCTACCCTATTTAATTGCCTATCCAACGCCAAGGCACAGTCCGCTAACTTCCCCTTCTGCACCATCGAGCCCAATGTCGGGGTCATCACAGTACCCGATGAACGTCTGAACAAGCTGGCGGAGATCGTCCACCCCCAGCGGATTGTCCCCACGACCGTCGAGATTGTGGATATCGCAGGTCTTGTCAAGGGCGCAAGCAAGGGCGAAGGGCTTGGGAATAAGTTCCTCACCAATATCCGTGAGACCGATGCGATCCTACATGTCCTGCGTTGCTTCGACGATGACAATATCACCCACGTCGATGGGAGTGTCGATCCCGTACGTGACAAGGAGGTCATCGACACCGAGCTACAGCTCAAGGATCTGGAGACCGTAGAGGCTCGCCTACAGAAGGTCTACAAGCAGGCTCAGACGGGTGGCGACAAGGCTGCCAAGCTCGCCTACGAGGTGCTGAGCCGCTACAAGGAGGCGCTTGTGCAGGGACGTAATGCCCGCACCGTGACCTTCGAGACGAAGGACGAAGAGAAGGTTGCCCGTGAGCTCTATCTGCTGACCAGCAAGCCCGTCCTCTATGTCTGCAACGTCGATGAGGCTTCGGCTCTCAGTGGCAATCAGTACGTAGAGCAGGTGCGTGCCGCTATCCAGGACGAGGGCGCAGACCTACTCGTCGTAGCGGCGAAGATCGAGAGTGAGATCGCAGAGCTCGAGACCTATGAGGAGCGTCAGATGTTCCTCGGGGAGATCGGGCTGGAGGAGTCAGGTGTAGCACGTCTAATTAAGGCTGCCTATGCCCTGCTGAACCTAGAGACCTACTTCACCGCAGGCGTACAGGAGGTACGTGCCTGGACGTATACAAAGGGAAGCAAGGCACCTCGTGCGGCAGCCGCTATCCACACGGACTTCGAGAAGGGCTTCATCCGTGCCGAGGTAATCAAGTTTGAGGACTTCGTCCACTACGGCAGTGAAGCCGCCGTCAAGGAGGCTGGGAAGATGGCTGTCGAGGGTAAGGAGTATGTCGTCCAGGATGGCGACATCATGCACTTCCGCTTCAACGTCTAGTCCCCCCCTACATGCACAGCTACGACGTCATCGTCATAGGTGCAGGTCACGCTGGCTGTGAGGCCGCCGTCGCTGCCGCTCGCCTAGGCTCACATACGCTACTTATCACGCCCGATATGAACAAGATCGGACAGATGAGTTGTAACCCCGCTGTGGGCGGTATCGCCAAGGGGCAGATCGTGCGTGAGATAGACGCACTCGGAGGACGTATGGGGCTCATCACGGATCGGACAGCTATCCAGTTCCGTATGCTCAACCGCAGTAAGGGTCCCGCTATGTGGAGCCCCCGAGCACAGAGCGACCGCCAGCGCTTCATGGAGGCTTGGCGAGAGGAGCTGGACGATGAGCCCAACCTAGACCTATGGCAGGATACGGTGACCCATCTGGAGATCCAGGAGGGTAGGGTGCAGGGTGTGGATACGGCGCTCGGGGTACACTTCGAGGCACGTGCAGTGATCCTCACGGCGGGCACCTTCCTCTCGGGGGTCATGCACTTCGGGGAGCATCAGATGAGTGGTGGTCGGGTCTCCGAGCCCGCTACCTATGGACTCACTGAGGAGCTACGTGCCGCAGGTATCCGCACTGACCGCATGAAGACGGGTACTCCCCCCCGAGTGGATATACGTAGCATAGACCTAGAGGCATGCATCCAACTAGGGGAGATCGGAGTACAGGATGGTGAGGAGGACTATCATAAGTTCTCCTTCATGGACACGCCCGCTCGCTCGCCCCTCAAGCAGCTCCCCTGCTATACGCTCTATACCAACGAAGCCTGCCACGAGGTGCTACGTGCAGCACTCAATCGCTCCCCCCTCTACAACGGACAGATACAGAGCATAGGCCCTCGCTACTGCCCGAGTATAGAGACGAAGATCGTGACCTTCGCAGAGAAGACACAGCACCAGCTCTTCCTAGAGCCCGAGGGGGAGCGTACCAACGAATATTATATCAATGGCTTCTCCTCCTCCCTGCCCCTTGAGGTGCAGCTGGAGGCTCTTCGTCAGATACCCGCCCTTCGGGACGTCCGTCTGTATCGTCCAGGCTATGCCATCGAGTACGACTTCTTTGATCCCACCCAGCTCCACCATACGCTGGAGAGTAAGGTCGTACAGGGGCTCTTCCTCGCAGGACAGGTGAACGGGACGACAGGCTATGAGGAGGCTGCAGGCCAAGGGCTCATCGCTGGAATCAATGCACATCAGTCGGTGCATGACCTCCCCCCCTTCACGCTTAGTCGTTCCGAGGCCTATATCGGTGTGCTCATTGATGACCTCGTGACCAAGGGGGTGGATGAGCCCTACCGCATGTTCACCTCACGAGCCGAGTACCGCATCCTACTCAGGCAGGATGATGCCGATATGCGCCTGACTCCTCGGGCGATCGAGCTCGGGCTTGCTACCCAATCTCGGGCAGAGCTGCTGGCGGAGAAGATAGAGGAGCGAGACCGCCTCATACAATTCATAGAGGGCTACTCGATCCGCCCCGACAAGATCAACCCCAGCCTAGAGCAGGAGGGGCTAGTCCCTCTCCGTCAGGGGTGCAAGCTCGTGGATCTCGTCCTGCGTCCCCAGCTGAGCCTCGCCCAGCTCGCCCAGTTCGTCCCTGCTCTGGCTCGAGCCATAGAGCGTATCCCTAGACGGCGTGAGGAGATCGTCGAGTGTGCCGAGATCCTCATCAAGTATCGTGGCTATATAGAGCGTGAGCGACAGCAGGCCGAGAAACTCGAGCGTCTCGAGTATGTCTTCATCCCCGAGGCCATCGACTACAGCAGTATTCAGGCTCTGAGTACCGAGGCTCGACAGAAGCTAGAGCGCATCCGTCCTAAGACCATTGGTCAAGCCTCACGTATCCCTGGTATATCACCCCATGATGTTAGTGTCCTGCTTGTGCTTGCAGGTCGATAGCGCCCATCCGCCCTTTCTTTATTATGCCAGACGAAGATCTGATCTACGACAAGATAGATACCCCCCTCTTTCATCTCATTGGCGAGGTTGCCGACAGCCTCGGTGTAGAGGCCTATGTGGTGGGGGGATATGTGCGTGACCTCTTCCTCTACCGCCCCTCCAAGGACATCGATATCGTCTCCGTAGGTAAGGGGATAGACCTTGCTAAGGCTGTGGCAGAGCGACTCGGACGAGGTGCGAAGCTCTCAGTCTTCGCCCGATTCGGCACAGCACAGGTCAAGAAGGGCGATATAGAGCTGGAGTTCGTCGGTGCCCGCCGAGAGAGCTATACCCCCGATAGCCGTAAGCCCTTCGTGGAGGATGGCACGCTGCAGGAGGATCAGGAGCGGCGAGACTTCACAATCAACGCTCTAGCCCTTTGCCTGAACGCTGACCGCTTCGGCGAGCTCGTCGATCCCTTCGATGGGCTGGATGATATGGACAACTTGACCCTGCGTACTCCCCTCGATCCTGATGTGACCTTCAGTGACGACCCTCTGCGCATGATGCGAGCCATACGCTTCGCCTCTCAGCTGGGCTTCTTCATTGATCCTGACACCTTCGCAGCTATTGGGCGTAATAGGGAGCGCATCAGCATCGTCTCGGCAGAACGCATCTCTACGGAGTTCAACAAGATCCTCCTATCCCCTCGCCCCTCTGTCGGGCTGGAGCTCTTCGAGCAGACTGGACTGATGGAGATCCTCTTCCCCGAGCTCCTCGAGCTGAAGGGTGCGGAGACACGTGAGGGCATCGAACACAAGGACAACCTCACCCATACCTACAAGGTCGTAGACAACCTGGCCAAGGCACTTGCCTCCCGCCCTCATCGTGAGGAGGATCTCTGGCTCCTATGGGCAGCCCTACTGCATGACATCGGGAAACCCCGCACGAAGCGGTTTGACCACCGCCTTGGGTGGACGTTCCATAACCACAACTATGTGGGGATGAAGATGGTCTCACGTATCTTCCGTCGCCTGCGTCTGCCCCTAGACCACAAGATGCACTACGTGGAGAAGTTGGTCGATCTACACATGCGTCCAGCTACGCTTGTGGACGAGGGAGTGACGGACTCGGCTGTGCGCCGTCTGCTCTTCGAGGCAGGGGATGATATCGACGATCTCATGCTCCTCGTAGAGGCTGACATCACCAGCAAGAACCCGCAGAAGGTGCGTAAGTACCTCGATAACTATAGCCTCGTACGGCAGAAGCTCACCGACATCGAGGAGAAGGACCGTGTCCGCAACTTCCAGCCCCCCATCTCTGGGGAGCTCATCATGCAGACCTTTGCTCTCTCTCCTTGCCGAGAGGTGGGGCTGATTAAGGACGCTATCAAGGATGCTATCCTCGATGGCACCATCCCCAATGAGTACGAGCCCGCCTATGCCTATATGCTACGTGAGGCTGAGAAACTAGGCCTCACTCCCCAATCCATTTAATCGTATAGCAGAATGAAAACAAACCGCTGGAGCCTCATGCTCCTTTCTCTTCTCTTTTCCCTTATTTTCTCCCTTCGTCTCTCTGCTCAGAGTCCAGCTGACCGCATTATCGGTACGTATATGACCGAGGGGAATAAGGCTAAGGTTACTATCTCCAAGCAGGGAGGGAAGTATTATGGTACGCTTATCTGGACACGCCGTGGCGATGTGCTGGATAGTAAGAATCCCGATAAGGCAGAGCAGCAAAAGAAGCTAACGGGGAAGATTATCCTGCGTGACCTTGTTCACGATGAGGGTAGTGATTATAAGGGGGCAAAGATCTATGATCCTGAGTCGGGAAAGACTTATAGCTGTAAGGCTACTCGTTTAGACAATGGAGACCTCAAGGTCCGTGGCTTCATTGGTGCCTCGCTCTTTGGTCGTACAACGAAGTGGACACGTCTGGCTGAGTAATCCCCCCCTCTCTACTAATCAATAATCCCCATGCACTATCCTTCAGTGTATGGGGATTATTGATTAGGGGAAAACATAAGGGGGGAATACACTAGTTTCCCAGCGTGAAGCGCAGGGAGAGGCCATAGCTTGTCGTCGAGAGAGGGAACGAGCGTGTGCTGACCAGAGGAACATTGCGCGTCCACTCGTAGTAGGCCTTGAGAGCGAGTAGTCGACTGAGTTCGTACTCCACGCTGAGGCTGAGGCGAGTGTCTGCGAGTCCTGAGGTGGCTTGAGCAAAGTCTTCCTGAATACGCCGAATGAGGCTCTGGGAGCGACGGAAGCTATATTCGCTACGTAGGATGAGGCCCTTGGGTGGTGTGGTTGTTTCAGCCTTTTTTTGCTTTGTCCGTTGCTTGAGAGGTGCAGGGTGAAAAAGCCTCCTGATGTCTGCGACCTTGTAGTTAACCCCAAAGGTAAGTTCGCTTGAGCTCGTTTCAATGATGCTGAAGGCGGAGAGGTTCAGCACGAGACCACGGCTACGCCTCCATGCAGCTGACACACCGAGTCCATTTGCCCAATTGAGGTCAAGGCCGATGAGAGGGAAGAAGCTCTCCTGCAGGGCAACCGATCCGATGTCGAAGGCGTAACTAAGCTTGGTCGTAGGTGTCCCAGAGCCATCGGAGGCAGGTGTAGAGAGGAGACCCAGAGCATCGGTATCTGTACCCTGCCAGCCAGCGAGTGACGAGAAGCCTCCAACGGTATATGTGCCTCGGTATGCGTGCCTGAGGGTAATACTGCGGAAGTACTTCTTGAGAAAAGGTATTCGGGAGAGGCCAGTGTAGTTTACGCTCCAGTTGGGGAGCATCCCTGCTAGCGAAGGTAGAGCCCTAAGGCTAACACCCGTAGCACCACCAGCCTGAGAGTAGGCTGCACGGAAGGCTGGGATCAGTACAGCAGGGGCATTCTCTTCGAGGGTTGCTCCTTGCTGTCCATGGAGGGCTGTGCTTCTCTGTCGCTGGGCAATGTCTCTACGGTATGCGAGGAAGCGTGTGAAGGTCTCAGAGGCATAGCCCGAAGTCGCATCTGAGCTAGAGAAGAATCCACGTAGCCCGATGGTGGTCATCGTGAAGTCTCCTCCATACAGGCGGGGACGACCCGAGTACATATACTGCACCTCGGTGCGATCGGTGCGGGTATGGTTACCTATAAGGGTAAGGGTGAGATCAGGCAATGGCTGGAGAGTTGCCCGAAGGTCGTAGCTCGTTGTGCGAGAGAAGGTAGCAGGTGTAGCACGCTCTGTGGCTAGGATTAGATCACCCCGCTGGGCAAGGATGTCAATAAAGTCAGCGTCAGTAAGACCGAAAGCGAAGCCTAAGCCCGGGGATAAAAGCCCGTGTGAGCGACCTTGCCCGCCCACAGCACCAACGTTAGGGAGGAAGCCTGGGACGAGTGTCTGCGTCGTACTTCGGTAGACGAATGAGAGATCCTTCACTGAGGTGAGCGTGTAGATGAGGCGCTCAGCCAGTTGAGTAAGGAAGCTATCTCCTTCTCCTCTTTGTTGTCCCTTTGCTCTCCCCTGTATATCCTTTTGCCCTCGTACGAACTTCTCTTCGAGCCTAGCGAGGTAGGGAACTTTGCGGTAGAGCTGACGGAGAAGTAACTGAGTAGAGAGCTCTAGGCTACCTTGGCTCATCAGCGTATTGCCTACACGCAGATTGGGGTCAGGTAGTACAGCCCCTCGGTCCCACGTGTAGCTGCTGGTGTGCGAGAGCTGGGAGGAGAGGAAGTTCAGCGGTGCAAGGCGAGAGGTGGGGAGCTGCCAAGTGAGGGTGGCATTCTGCCCGTAGTGCATGGGGGTACCACCCTCCCGTATGCTCTCATGGACGCTCTCTCGCCAGGCACGCCAGCCATCGGGGTTGAGACGTCGATTTACCTGTTGGTGGGGCTCCTCGATCCGAGCGTCTGTACCACTAGAGAAGGTGAAACTGAGGCTAGTAATAGGGCTCCAAGAGAGGTCAAGTTTCCTGTTCCAGAGGAACTGCTGAGCGAATGAGGCTGGTAGACGCTCGGCGAGATTTTGATTACCGATGGGACGTAATTGCTCCTCGTCATAGCGACGAAGCATTGTGGTCTGGAGTGAGAGACGAGAGGGCCATGGAGTAAGGGCGTAGTCACGTACGAAGTCAGCCCAAGGGCTTTTCCCCCGTATCTTTTGGAAGGGACGCAGGGGGCGAAAGCTCGGTGTGTAATCGTAGCTAAGCGATGCTTGCCAGTCGAGATGGCGGTTGTACTCGATCTCAGGTGTTTGCTCCTCGGAGGTGTTATGTCCGAAGGAAAGCGAGAGATTGGCAGGGTCATAGGGCATCGGCTCTCTCGAGCGTATCCCTACGGAGGCACCTGATAGGGAGAAGCCTTGGGTGCGACGATGTGTGATGGCACGATCCTTTAGAGCCTCTCGTGCTGCATCGCTGGGGGCAGAGGCGAGGGCATCTTTTAGACGGACATCTTCATCCGTGGGATTGTATTCAGGGGTAATGAGTTCGTCGGTGAGTGAATAGTAGAGGGGGAGAGAGACCTGTGCCTTCTTGGGGAAGAAGCGACCTAGCTCGATGCTGGAGGAGAGGCTTACGTTCTGACGACTATCCAGAGCACGCAATCCCATAGGCTGGTCAATGGCACCAAAGCCAGAGGAGATATACTGAGCCTTTAGGCTCGCTGTGCCTAGGTCGGAGAGTTGGAGTGCCATCTGGGTGTTTGCTGCCCAGCCTCCCTCCTCGTGGTAATCCCCGACACGAAGTTCGTTGACCCATACCTCGGCACTCTTCACTACACCCGAAGCATTGCGTACACCGATGAGCAGGGTGCGGATATTGGAGAGCGAGGGGTTCCCCAGCACTCCTAATGTGTGCTCAGGATGCTCGCTGCTGGGGCGAGTAAAGAGCTGGTAGAGCGAGGCTCCAGAGCCATTATCTAGAGAAGCGTTACGCACTCGTTTGAGGGAAACAAGGGCATCGAGGGCGAGGTCAATTAGGTTCTCTTTTGGCCATACTCGCTCCCGATCATTGGGGTTGTCTGAGCTGTAGACACCTGGAGGGGTGATACGAAGGGGCAGGGCATACTCATAGTAGTTGTTGCGGTAGTCCGACCCCAGACGAAGGAAGAGGACGAGGTCGCCGTCCTGAGTGTGGGTGCCACCATCTACCAGCTCCTCGGCATGGGCGAAGAGCTGGAGGCGTCGATAGCGGCGCAGGTCATAGTGGGTGTTGCGGTAGACAGCACGAGCATCCTGAGGAGCAAGGGTTTGGAATTTGAGGGAAAGCGCTTGCTCGTTCTGCTGGAGGCTTTGGCTTGCCCCAGCATCTAGCGTGCGAGATACACCTGGGGGTAGGACGTAATTGACGGGAGACCTATCCCCATGCTCCTCGATATTGACCGAGGTCACAGAGAGCTCTGTAGTGGGTGAAGGGGTGGTATGCTCATCGAGTGCTCCCTCGTAGGTGCGCCAGTCTCCTCGCACTAGGCGTAGTGCTCCAAAGCGTAGCTGGGTCTCCTCGGTGAAGCCTGTGAGGTAGAGACGCATGAAGCGGATACTCCTAAAGTCACTCACCCTGCCGACACGAGAGGTAAAGGAGCGGAGGGGGACCTTGAACTGATACCAACGTACGGGGAGCTGCTGTCCATTACGAAACGTCACCTCTGCCGTGCGCTCCCCGACAATAAATCCACGCCCTGCACGAAGGTCCCCAGGTCTGAGAGGCAGGCGATACTCGAAGTAACGATCTTGTTCGTTTAGGCTATAGTCTTCGTTGATATCCTCGACGTCGGGAGCGACAGTACTAGCCTCACTATATCCGTCATCTCGGGAGGAGGCTTGCGAATTACCCTCCGTGCCGTTGTATCGCTTGTACCGCTCTAGAATGGGGAGGCGTGCTGCGTCATAGTCCGAGCCACGGTAATGATGGAAGTTGTCCCCAGCTGGGTCATTGAGTGGGCTAAAGGGATCAGACTGCCAGTTGCTCAGTACCGAGGGATTGAGGCGAGAGCGGAGAGCTGCTAGGTAGCTTGCATAGGCTGGGTAGGCCCGCTCTTCCTCGGTGGAGAGTCCATTGAGCCCCACGTCCTGCTTTGCCCTTGCCCCAGCAGCGTTATCGAAGGCATAGCCCACGCTTTGACGAGTAGGAACTTTCCCCCATACGCCGTCCTCTGTGGCAGAGGGGGTAGGGGTAAGGGGGAGTCCGTTCTCGAAGAACTTCCGTCCGTCTTTGAGTATATCCTCCGAGATGTCTCCGAGGTTGAGGTACAGCTCCCCACCCTGTGCCGTAGGGTTGTGTACGAAGGGATCCATGAGCCAAAACTCTAGGTACTCAATATTCGCTGCCTCGAAGTCCGCCTGATCGATCTTACGCATGATGCCTGCCCAGCTCTTCTCGGGCATATCGAGACGTCCCGAGGGTGTGAGGGCAGAGGCATTGAGGTTATATGGGCCGCGCTCCTCGGGGTAGTAGCTCAGAGAGAGTGTAGAGAGGTAGCTAGGCTGGCTGAGGTTTTGATCCTTGAAGGGGAAGAGCTCCCTCGTCGGGATTTCCCTAACGAAGTGATTGCTGATATAGTCGGGGTTATTCCTGATGTAGGTGGGGGTAAGGCTATTGCGCTCTCGGGTGAAAAGGGGATCAATGGCAAACCATGCCAGCTGAGCCCTACGTTCACCATAGCGTAGGTAGTCCTGAGGGGTAAGCCCCGGAGGGATCTGAGAGACGGGGGTAGAGGAGAGGTGCCAAGCGTGGGGATTCATCAGGTCGATACTGCTCCGAGAAGCCTCGAAGTCATCCAGCGAGCTATATCCCTTAGTGTACCTATTCTCGTGGTGACCGGGGATAAGATGTGCAAACTCTCCTGAGATGCTGAAGCTGGAGGGAGCGGTCAGGTCAAGCAGTGGGAGCTTGTTGAGCAGCTTCGTGAGCCAAGGGGATTGGGTCTGGTAACTGAAGTTCGCCCCCCACATGGTGTTCCTTAGGCTTTCCTGCCCGAACTGTACCTTCGAGGAGAGCGGTAGCTCGGAGAGATGCATGAGGGTGGCTCCGACACGGAAATCCTTCGAGAACTCGTAGCTCATATCCACACCAAGCACGGTCTTCCTCTGCTGTCCCAGCCCGTCACCTCCCTGCAGGGAGACGTCAATAGGGGTTTTGGAGTCGAGGAGCTGTTTGTTGAGTATCCTTACCTCTCCCTGTGCGTAGTCCACGCTGTAGTCTTCCCCCTCCTTGAGGAGTCGCCCCCCAGCCATCACCCGTACAGAGCCCTCTGCAACGTTCGTCGTACTTAACGAGATAACCCCGTCAGAGGTTCCCTCGTAAACTCCCCGGAGGTTATACTTATTCCTCTCGGCACTTTGCCTCGCTACCTCCAGAGGCTTGGTGTAGAGCTCGGGGTAGGCGTACTTGTCGGACCAGCTCCCAGCCCCTAGGGCCTCGGTGAGTGTCTTGCCGAAGGGCTCTACTGTGGGGAAGAAGATCAGTCCCTCCTGAGAGCGGATTGTATAGCCCTCCACGAAGTCAAAGCGACCATCTACACGTGCCTCCTGATGGCTGTCTAGACGATCCAGACCAAGGACAGAGAGTAAGCGCTTACCCTTCAGTGGACCTTCAGGGAGGTAGGGTAGAGCCATACCCGCAGCATCATCTCGATAGTAGACATCGAGGCGGAAGCCCTGCTGCTTTACATCCCTTACACCTGTGCCGAGGCTGTAGACGTTGCGCATCATCAGCTCCCAGTAAGGGGCTGTGGGGATAAGGTTAGTACCTTTCAAGAGCTTAACGAAGAGTGTTTCAGTCGATTGCCCTGGGCGATCAGCTGAGAATTCTCCCACACGATAGACCTGCCCAGCGTAGGTAAACTCGTAGGCTATCGCCAGCACCTCATCGGGGGCAAGTGGGGCAGAGAGGCTGATATAGCCTAGTGTAGGATGCAGGGTATATTCGTTAGGCTCTAGACGGCGTGCGCTCTCGACCTTCTCGTAATCAGAGGCTGGCGTGAAGCTGGAGGCAAGCTGGGAGGTAATGGCATCTATTTGCCTGAGTTCAGGGCGAAGGGTGAGGGTTTGATAGAGGTTGTTGGCGGCGTTGGCAGGGACAGGGAGGCGGGGTGAGCTCAGGGTAATGTGGGGGCTATGTACCCGCTGTGGTTCCCCAAGATCGGCAAAGGCAAGCACGTTGCGTGCATCATCAAACCTCCCTCGACGATTGGTTACCCACACCTCAGCACGTGTGATCTGTACCGAGGAGCGGACGTAGGGGAGCGTCCTCATCGCTTCATCGTAGTGCGAGCGGAAGTATTCGGCGAGGAAGAAGTGCCGAGAGGCATCGTAGTCCGCTGCCGACAGCTCGAAAGACTCCGTATGTGTGCCACCTCGGCTGGAGATACGTCTGCTCTGGCTACGCTGCTGACTGACGAGGAGATCCATTTGGAACTTCCCCACCTGGAGCTTGGAATGAAGCCCGAAGAGCGTCCCACCCCCGTACACCAACGAGTTGCGAGGAGTCATAGAGACATTCCCCACCTCGATGAGACGGATGATGTCATCCTCTTCGCCCTCAAAGGTGAGCTTGAGTCGCTTGGCATCGGTCTCGAAGGTTGCCCCTGTGTTGTAGTTCATCCCAAAGCTCAGCTTCGTCCCTAGTGTCGCTTGTGCTGAGGCTTGGATTTTCTCGTTGAAGTCAAAGAAGGTGTGGCGTCTGGCCTGTGCGCTGAGCGAAGGATCGTCGGTGCGTGTGGTCTTTAGTCCTGCAGAGAGCTCTGCTGAACCCTGTAGCTGTAGACGTAGGCCTCCCTTGCCGAAGAGACGCTCGCTGGCCGAGAGGTCGAACTGAAGGTCAAAGGGATTACGTCCCCGCGCCTTCCCTTGTTGGAGCTTCCCCAGCTGGTACAGTTCATCCCAGTAGCGAGCGGCATCACGCATCCCCCGATAGCGCATGTACTCCTCACGAGTATAGGCAATGGGGGTAGTGAGAGGCTTGCCTCCGAGGTATGTGGTGAGCAGGTAGAGGTTGGTACGGGGATCGTAGGCGAAACGAGCCTCTACATTTTGGGGAGGGCGAAGGGAGAGGGTTGGTTGGGCTTGTGGGCTAAGGTCTTCGGCTGTCTGGGGGAGGAAGAGGGTACTATCCCCTTTCTCCTTGACTGGAGATGCAGGGGAGGGGCGAGCGTTATGGCCTGGTACACTCCTCTGGGTTTGTGCCCATAGGGGCGTGACAAAACTGAGGGTGCAAAGCGTGAGGCTGTACCCAAGGCAAAATAAGGTGTGTAGTGCCTTCCCTCGGGACACGCTAGAGGAGCTTCAGGCTCTGCTTGATGAGCTCTTCGACACGGATTGTTGGGGTGGTGGCGATGAGCTGACGGACGACCTTCTGTGCCGCAGCCTCGGGATAGCCGAGCATCTTCAGCGCACTGATGGCCTCCTGAGGGGTAGTAGTGTCCAAGGACTGTACGGGGTGTGCCTTTGAGGGCTTGGCCTTGGTGCCTTCGCTCTGCTCAACCTGTTCCATTGGAGGAAGTTTGCCCCGCAGGTCAACGAGGATACGCTGGGCTGTTTTCAGCCCGATACCCTTGATCGCCTTGAGTGGCTCTATTTGCCCAAGGGTAATGATGCTGTTAAGCTCATGCGGGGGATATGAGCTCAAGATAATGCGAGCCGTATTGGGTCCTACCCCCGAGACACTCATCAAGTGCCGGAAGAGCTCCTGCTCATCCTGCGTAGCGAACCCGAAGAGTAGGTGGGCATCCTCTCGGATGATCTCGGTGATGAGTACCTTGCCCTCCTTCTGTGAGGATAGGGCAGTGTAGGTAGAGAGGGATATAGAGACGTGGTAGCCTACACCCGAGCATTCAATGATGACGGCGGTGGGGGTAAGTTCGGTAAATATTCCTTTTAGATAAGCAATCATCTTCCGTTATTTTTGAAGGGCATCTACGATAGAGCCTCTCCACAAATGTAGCTAAAACTAAGGTTATAAGCCCCCTAAGACTGGGGGTGCTACACTCGTATACTTATGGATGAAATATGTAAAATCCCTATTAGACTACAGGGTTTGCTTTTGCTGAAAACTCTTTGTACGTTTGCTGTTAGGAAGTGAATAAGCCCTTCCCTAATGATTAAGAATGCAAGAAAAGTAGTTTCCCATTAGCTCTGTCTTTTCCCTCATCGTTAAGCAGTCCATTATGTACAAACCTGTGGCTCTTAAATTACGGGCAACAATAATCCTCCTCTTCTGTGCTGTTGCTCCACCGATGAATGCACAAAATGGAGGTATTCATCCAAATATTCGTGAGACCCTTGAGCAAATGGAGTCCATAGCAAAGCCCGATACGGTGAAAAAGGTTATCCTAGATTATGCTCAGTACCAGATATACTATGAGAAAGTCTATCACCCTATACCATCGGTGCGGCAACCTGAGGCAAAGTGGATACAGGTCTTGCAGGTTGGCTCTCAGTGGCATGCCTTTGCCAATCTTGGTAACCTTCAGGCTGACTCCATATGGGATGCTTCTATCCGTGCTGGTAAAAGGCTTGTAGACTTCTATACAGCCTACTCTAATGCATCCTATTCAGCGAGAGTACCAGGTTGGATATTGCTAAACAATGTGACGGATAGCCTTGAGTTCTATGATCGGATCTTTGTTGAGCATTATTGCTACAAAGAGCCTATCCCTAAGATGGAGTGGAAGCTCCTCGAGGGAGATACTATTGTGGCTGGGTATGCGTGTAAGAAGGCTAGCACACACTTCCGAGGGAGAGACTACATTGCCTGGTACACGGAGGAGGTGCCACTTGCCTATGGACCATATAAGTTCAGAGGTTTACCTGGTCTCATTACCTGCCTTTATGATACAGCTAGAGACCATTCCTATAGCCTAGTAGGGTTAGAGAAAGTTCAGGGGAAGTATATCTATCGTAAGCCGAATAAGAATATTTTCAACACAACGAGACTTGGGCTTCTGAAGGCAAAGAAGAACTACACCTCTCATCCCGATGGCTATAAGTCTGATAAAATCATCTCTCACACAGGCTCTGCCAAGAAACAGAATATACCCTATAACCCCATCGAACTGGAGTAGGGTGATGGTGAGGAAGGTCTTCTCTCTCTTTATCCTCTGGATGTGTGTCGTCGCCTCAATCCTTGGGGAGAAGGTGCAGGCTCAAGGTGAAGGGCGTAAGCTCATCCTTCGCATCGTGAGTGCAGAGACGGGGCAGGCAATATCAGATGTAATTTGCTCCGTATGGGATAGTACGCACCGACGAACAGCCTTTGCTCAAACCAACCATGAAGGGCTAGTCACATTCACCATTCGACCTCATGACCATTCTCTTTCCTTCGCTCTGTTGGGTTACAAGAAGCGAGAGTTATTACTTGCTAGCCCCGAGCTATCGGTAGAGCGGGCTACCATACGTCTGGAGAGCGAAGAGATTAAACTAAGAGAAGTCCATATCAAAGCTCCGCCCATCACTTCTCATGGTGATACGCTCCGCTATCGGGTGAAGGCCTTCGCTGGGGCACAGGATCGCTATATCGAGGATGTGCTGAAAAAACTTCCTGGTATCCAGGTCAGTGAAAGTGGACAGATTTCGTACCAAGGCAAGCCCATTAATAAGTTCTATATCGAGGGACAAGACCCCCTTGGGTTCAACTATAACCAAGCCTCTCGTAACCTGCCTGCTGAGGCCGTCGAACAAGTAGATGTCATTGAGCATAATCAGCACAGGCGTATCCTGCAAGGTAAGGTCTTTGAGGAGCATGCTGCGCTGAATATACGCCTCAACAAGAAGTACCTCTTCCGCCCTTTTGGTGAAGTCATGGGAGGAACAGGTGTCAAGCCCCCACTCTGGACAGGGAAGGTCTTCCTCATGCAAGCTGCAAAAGGAAACCAGCTCATCACAAACCTCAAAGGCAATAATGTAGGACACGATCTGGCGACTGACTTTATCGAGCATGTTGATCCCTTCGAGCAGGATCACTATGAGCCTCTACCCTCTACTATCCTGCGGTCTTCAGCGAGTGTGCCCCCACTCAGCGAGCACCGCTATCTGAAGAATAGGGCTTTCAACTGGGGGCTGAATGACCTGCAGAAGCTAGGAGCGTATGGGAGTCTTCGCCTCAATGCCTTAGGCTATCACGATCATACGACCAATGAGTCTTCGCATTCGATCCATTATCAGGGGGCTACATCCTTCGATCTAAATGAAGTATCAAGCCTTACTGCCAAGCCTAACTACTACCGAGCAGCACTTCACTACGAGCACAATGCTCCGAAGCTATTCCTCCTTGCCGATCTCCTCTATAGCTCTCAAGCCAAAACAAGCAATGAGTCACTTATCTCTAATAATCAAGCGTATCGGCTTACCCTCCGACAACGTCCACAGTGGCTACAAGCGGATCTTCAGTCTAATATCTACTGGGGTAGGACATTGATTTTGGTAAAGTCCTCCACTCGAGGCTACACAGCTCTAGAGCATCTCTCGGGATGGCAGAGTACACCAATGGGGCAGGACGACCCCTTTACCGCCTATCGGAGGGTGAGTCAACTTGTCACAACCAATAGTGCCAAGGTTGGCTTCCCCATCGGGAAGGTTAGCCTGAATACAGGGCTGATTGCTAAGGTTGTCCTCAACAGGTATGGAGGTGAGAGGCTCCTTGCTCCTAATGATAATAGCTATAGCCAGCTTGCCGTAGGGGTAAATACCTCTCTGAGCTATAGTGTGGCAGGTATTAACTTTTCCCTTTCTTCTCCGCTATATTATCAGGTTGATAGGCTCTGGGTAGGAAGCGCAAAGGATGGGCAGGCATATCTCCACCTTGCACCTAGTCTCTCACTGCGCAAGCGTTTTTCTTCTTACAGTGACTTAAATCTTTCGGCTAGTTATCAGGAGTCGCCAGATGTGGATCCTTATTATAGTGATGAGTCTATTCGTCGTGGCTACCGCTCTTATTCCCAGAGTCTAGAGCATCTTTACTATCGCGAGGCTCTGAGTGTCTCTACACGGCTTACCTATCGCAATCCTATTGAGATGCTCTTCGCCTACATATGGGTGAGGTATCGTCAGACGGCACATAGTTACCTGCGTGATGTGCGCATTCGCCCTAAGGCGACACTTAGTATTCCGGTGGATACGGTCTACATGCATCGGAGCTATTCGGTGCAAGGGGTCTTGGATAAGTCTTTCCCAGGGTGGGCACTCTCCCTACATACGGAGCTAGGATACACGCATGCTCGTTACCTTGCCTCACTGGCAGAGCATGTCTACCCTGTGCGTAGTGACAACCTGCTCTCCACTCTCTCCTTACGCTGGAGCAAGCTCTCTGCCCTTTCGGCAAGTTACTCCATGGGTCTTGGAAGTCTTTGGTTTCACCGTCCTGGTGCTGAGGCACGCCCCATACTTCGTCTGGAGCAAGAACTTAAACTAACAGGCTCCTTGGGCAGGAGCTTGAGCCTCACGGCACTCCTCCAGCATACGATGAGTGAAGGCTCTATGCAGAGCTACAAGCATACGCTTTTCTGTGATGTTAAGGCTGATTGGGTCGTGAATCGGCGCATTAAACTAGAAGGAAGCCTTACGAATATATGGAACCAGCAAGCCTACACTCTTACGACCATCTCTGCCACACACCTAGAGCACTTCTCCCTCCCTCTTCGTCCTAGAGAATTTCTCCTCTCTTGCTTTATTCGCCTTTAGTTCAAAGGTGCCTTTAAATAGCGTGTTTGTAGAGGGTGGAAAAGAGTTGCTATAACTCGTCAAAACGACTTACCATAACTCTCTTTCGTGACTTACCACAACTCTTTTAGACGAGTTACCATAAGTCGTCACAGCGAGTTATGGTAACTCGATACCTCTACTCTCTAGGAGAGGCGTATCTTAATGTGGAATAAGTAATTAAGCCCCTACGAGTGGATGGCTACACTCGTAGGGGCTTAACCCTTCCTGTACTTAGAGCTTCGCTCTGCTTAGCTTGTGCCTGCCGTACTAGCGGTGGTCTTGCTCGATATAGTCGATGAAGGCTTGATTGACAAGATGCGAGCCTCCTGGGGTCGGATAGTCGCCACTGAAGTACCAATCCCCAGGATGATGTGGAATTGCCCGACGAAGACCCTCTAAGCTCTGGAATACTAGTTCTACTTCGGCTCTTGTATCTTCGGGGCGAAGTAGCTCGACCATCTTTGAGGCAATCTCCTCGGCAGAGAAGGGGGCATAGATAGCTTTGACCACGTTCTCGACCGACTCGGTCGTAGGGCGTTGGCGGAGAGCAAGCGCTCGTTGATACTGCTCCTCTAGCAGGGATTGCATCCCACGCTCCTTGATAAGAGCAATAGCTGCACGGAAGGCGATGAACTCACGCATCTTGCTCATGTCGATACCGTAGTAGTCGGGATAACGTACCTGTGGACAGCTTGAGACAATGACTATCTTCTTTGGTCCAAGGCGGTCGAGTATGCCGATGATGCTTTGGCGTAGGGTCGTGCCTCGTACGATGCTGTCATCGATGACCACGAGATTGTCAACGCCTGGGGTGACCGTCCCGTAGGTGATGTCGTAGACGTGAGCTGCTAGCTCGTTGCGACTCTTGCCCTCAGAGATGAAGGTGCGGAGCTTGATGTCTTTGATGGCGACCTTCTCTGTGCGGACACGCTGGGTGAGGATGTGGTGAAGGGCTTCCTCTGAGAGGTTAGGGCTGGAGGTAATCTGCTGGAGCTTCTGCTCTGTGAGGTGGCTATCCAGCCCCTCAATCATGCCGTAATAGGCAACCTCTGCTGTGTTGGGGATGAAGGAAAAGACGCTGTGCTCCAGGTCTCCACCGACGGAGCGCAGGATGGCAGGTGTGAGCTGCTTGCCGAGTGCTTTACGCTCGAGGTAGATGTCTTCGTCACTGCCTCGGGAGAAATAAATTCGTTCGAAGCTACATGCTTTATTTTCATGAGGCTCGATGATCTGCTCTGTATGTACTTCGGCTGACCGACTTACGAGAAGAGCCTCACCAGGACGAAGCTCTGAGACTTGGTCACTTGGGATATTCATCACCGTCTGGATGACAGGACGCTCAGAGGCTAAGACCACGATCTCGTCATCGATATAGTAAAAGGCTGGTCGGATGCCCCATGGGTCACGCATGGCGTAGCTCTCTCCACTCCCCGTTTCCCCACACATGACGAAGCCTCCGTCCCAGAGCGGGGCACACTGGCGCAGGACATTCGCTAGGTTCATTCGCTCCTCGATATAGTGTGTGATATCCATTCCCTCTAGGCCGTGCTGGCGACTCTCGATGAAGAGACGCTCGACCTCTCTATCCAGTCGATGACCAAGCTGCTCCAGTAGGATGTGCATGTCAGAGACATGGCGTGGATGCTGGCCAACGGAGGTGATAGCCTCGAAGACACGAGAGACATTAGTGAGATTAAAGTTCCCACAGATGGAGAGACATTTCGCACGCCAATTGCTTCGACGGATCATGGGGTGCACGAAGGTTAGGCCACTCTTGCCCGTCGTACTGTAGCGTAGGTGTCCCATGAGGCACGAGCCAGCGAAGGGAAGATTGCGCTCAGCATAGTCTGGATCGTTGAGGAGTCCCTGAGGGACATCAGCGAACTGGGCATGTACGGCATTGAATATCTCTTGGATAGCAGATGCTCCCTCGGCACGCTCACGGAAGAGGTATTCATCGCCAGGCTGGCTGTTAAGCTTAACGATAGCCAGCCCTGCACCTTCTTGCCCGCGGTTGTGCTGTTTCTCCATGAGGAGGTAGAGCTTGTTTAGTCCATACATCCACGTGCCATACTTCTCTTGGTAGTAGGAGAGGGGCTTGCGCAGGCGTATCATGGCGACGCCACATTCGTGCTTTAGAGGTTCCATTGAGTAGGTGAATGGGGATAAAAACAGAAGGGTGAATTGGGAGGAATAGGAGAGGAGTTGTTTGTGTAGGGATTATCCTAGAGGGTAGGGACAAGGGAGCGTAATATTATTCCCAACGAAGGGTATATACCCTCTGAAGGGAACATATGTGTCCTTTGATAAAGGAGCCGTTTTGCTCATATTTGAGATGCAAAGCACCTTGCTAGTAGAGTCTGGGAAATCCTGCTTGTAGGATAGTAGGAAAGGAAGAAAAGATGCGCATGTTTCTAGTGAAAGATGCGCATCTTTGATTTAGGTTGGATTAGTACACAGAGGAGTTAGGACTAGCGTTTCCCCTTCTTCTGCGCCTTACGCTGCTGCTCCTGCTGGAGGCGCTGAGCTTCCTCCAGACGTTGCATCCACTTGGACTTCTTGCGAGGCTTCTTCTTGTTTTCCTCGAGCTCGGCAAGGAGCTTGCCCTCATTGAGTGTCCAGCGGAAGGCAAAGTACTGCAGTATAGTGATGAGCGTAGAGACGAAGTAGTAATAGCTCAGCCCAGAAGCATTCTGGTTGAACATGAAGAAGAACATGATGGACATGATATAGGGCATCATCTTCATGCCAGCCATTCCCTCGCCTGCACTTGGCGTTTGCCCCATCGTGTAGCGTGTGTAGAGGACGTTTGTCACCGTCATCAGCACACAGAAGAGGCTGAGGTGATTGCCGAGGAAGGAAGAGATAAGGGGGATGTTGAAGTCCCACGAGATGATGGCGTCATAGGTAGAGAGGTCATCTGCCCATAGGAAGCCCTGACCACGAAGTAAGATCGAGGTCGGGAAGTACATATACAGGGCAATGAGGAACGGCATCTGAAGAAGCATCGGTAGACAGCCACTCATGGGACTGGCACCAGCAGAGCGATAGAGGTTCATCGTCTCAGTCTGTCGCTTCATCATTGCTTCTTGCTCCTTGCCAGGGTATTTAGCATTGATCTCCTCGATCTGTGGCTTTAGGACACGCATCTTCGCCTGAGAGAGGTAACTCTTGTAGGTGAAGGGCCAGAGGAGTATCTTAATGATGAGAGTCATCAGCAGGATGATGATCCCCCAGTTGGAGATGAAGCCAGAGAGGAAGGTGACAATCGGGATAATCAGATACTTGTTAATCCATCGGAAGACACTCATGCCGAGGTAGACGAGATGGTCAAGGTGGAGTGCATCGTCATCACTGAGCCCTTCATCATAGCCCTTGAGGAGGTCATAATCATTGGGACCAAAGAAGAAGGTAAAGGGAATCGAGAGCTTATCCTCCTTGATTGACATAGGGAAGGTGCCACGGAATGCACACTGACGAACGTAGCCACTCCCTTCCTTCTCTGCCTTGAGCTCAATCTTGTTGTCCTTGAAGCCTGTGGCTCTGTTGATGAGAACGGAGCTGAAGTACTTGTCCTTGAAGGCCACCCATTGCAGTGTTTCCTTAATGTCTTCGTCTGCCTCACTCCCTGTCTCTAGACGCTCGACATCTCCCTTAGGGAAGTGGTAGTAGATACCACTATATTGTCCCTCAAACTTCCAGGACTGCTCCTGTTGAGGTATGCGCTGTGTCCACTCAATATCTTGCAGTGTTGTGTTGATTGGGAGGATTCGACTGAGCTTATTCCCTTCGATTGTTAGCGAGAGACGGTAATCATCAGCACCGAGGTGATAGATGAAGTCAAGGTAGCTTAGAGAGTCAATCGTCATACGAAGCACCGCAGTGGTATCGCTGTGGCTGGTGACCTCGAAGTAGGCGTCTGCTGTGTTGATAATTGTATTCTCTAGTGTGCGTAGAGGGAGATTGAAGCGTGCATCCCCCTTGCGGAAGAGGTGGACGGGCTTCTTTGTCTGATCCATGTAGTCTGCCAGCACAGCCTCGAAGGGGGTAGCACCGTGGTTGGAGAGCTTGAGAGCAAGCTTCTTGTTCTTCAGTACCACTGTCTGCTCGGGGCGCTCCTGCTGGTAGGCGGGGAGTACGGGGCCAACTACAGAGACGGAGTCCTCTGGGTGGTCGATCGTACAGCCATCCGCACCCGTCCCTGTAGCTCGGAGGGCAGACTGACTCAGGGCTACCACCTGAGTCGTATCCGTCGTAGGAGTGGCCTGCGGCTGCGGACTCGACTGCTGAAAGAGTGTGAACCCTATCAGTACAGCACCGATGAGTAGGGCTCCAATGATTGTATTCTTATCCATTAATTATCTGCTAATCTAGAGATGCCTCGTACAGATGAGAGCTGTTTGCTCCCTAGATACTCTATTATAACGTAGTGAGGCTAGTCTCGGTTCTCTGCACCGTAAGCGATTGCCTCCTTGATGAAGGTAAGGAAGAGTGGATTGGGATGTAGGACTGTGCTACGGTATTCAGGGTGAAACTGTACCCCTACATACCAGCGGTGTTCGGGGAGCTCTACTGTTTCGACAAGACCCGTGTCGGGGTTCTCTCCAGCGCAGATCATCCCTGCTCGCTCGAAGTCTTCTCTGTACTGGCTGTTGAACTCAAAGCGGTGTCTGTGACGCTCACGGATGAAGTCTGCTCCATAGGCATTGGCAATCTTTGATCCTGGCTTCAAGATGCAATCATATCCCCCGAGGCGCATAGATCCACCTAGCTCAGAGATACTCTTCTGCTCCTCCATCAGGTCGACGACCTTATGCGTAGTTGTAGGATCAATCTCGGTCGTGTGTGCATCGTGCCAGCCAAGAATATTACGAGAAAACTCAATGACCATGCACTGCATACCTAGGCAAATACCTAGCGTAGGGATGCCATGCTCACGAGTGTAGCGAAGAGCCTCAAACTTCCCCTCAATGCCTCGTGCACCAAAGCCCGGTGCAATGACGACGCCATCCATTTTCCCAAGCAGCTCTGCCACGTTGTCCGCTGTGACCCTCTCGCTATGGATGGAGACGAGGTTGAGCTTGCGCCTGTTATATGTTGCAGCCTGAAGGAGGGATTCGTCTATGGATTTGTAGGCATCTTGGAGCTCAACGTACTTGCCTACAAGGGCGATGTTTACTGTTTCGGTGGCTTCATCGCGTAGAGCAAGGAAGTTCTTCCAAGGCTTTAGCTCTGGCATACCCTGAGGTGTGATACCACATTTCTTTAGGACAATTTCATCGAGGTGCTGAGCCTGCAGAGCAAGTGGCACCTGATAGATTGTAGGGACATCCACACACTGTACGACAGACTCCGGAGAGACATTGCAGAAGAGTGCCACCTTGCGCAGGATCTCACTGCCGAGGCTGTGCTCGGTACGCAGGACGAGGAGGTCAGGCTGAATCCCTACTTCTTGTAGTTGCTTGACAGAATGCTGTGTTGGCTTGGTTTTTACTTCACCAGCGGCGGCTATATATGGTACGTATGTCAGGTGCAGGCAGAGGCAACTCTGTCCCAGCTCCCACTTGAGCTGACGTACACTCTCTAGGAAGGGGAGCGACTCGATGTCCCCCACAGTACCTCCGATCTCAGTGATGACGAAGTCGTATTGCTTCTTTAGGCCAAGGAGCTTGACATTGCGTTTAATCTCATCCGTGATGTGAGGGATGACTTGTACGGTCTTGCCGAGGTAGTCTCCCTTCCGCTCTTTGCGGATGACATTTTGATAGATACGCCCAGTCGTGATATTGTTGGCTCGGGAAGTGGCTACATCAAGGAACCGCTCGTAGTGCCCGAGGTCAAGATCAGCTTCGTGCCCGTCATCGGTGACGTAGCACTCTCCATGCTCGTAGGGGTTGAGGGTGCCTGGGTCGATGTTGATGTAGGGGTCGAACTTCTGTATCGTGACGCTGTAGCCACGAGCCTGAAGGAGCTTCCCGAGGGATGCTGCTACGATTCCTTTCCCAAGGGAGGATACGACGCCCCCCGTGACGAAGATGTACTTTGTTTCCACTGCTCGCTGTGTCTTGTTTCTTTGCCTGCGTGTCCCTAGGAGCGTTGCCTGCTTTCCTTATATATAATAAGGTATAGAGGCCTTTCGACTTTGGGGCGAGGAGTATCTCTGTAGATCCGTTATTCAAAGATGAACGTAACCCGAGGAGGTGTGTTGAGTACCAACATCCCTAAGCTACGCCGACAAAGATACATTTTTGCGCGTTACTAAGGATGTTACACCTTGCCTTGACTGCCCACGAGCTGGAGGAAGCTCCTGTAGATAAGCTGTGGAAACAAAGCAAAGGGCGTAGGTGGGTGAAAAATACAGCGAGTATGGGGTCGGAGGTGTAACAGAGGGTTAAGGAAACGCCATAAGTTATGGCAAGTCTACCCCAAATAGATTTGGTAGAAAAGGAAATATACGTTACCTTTGCACTCGCAATTAGGTCTTAGGCCAAGTGTTAGAATGGCTCCGTAGCTCAACTGAATAGAGCATCTGACTACGGATCAGAAGGTTACAGGTTTGAATCCTGTCGGGGTCACCACAAGAAGAAGCGCCGTACTACCACGAGGTAGTACGGCGCTTTCGCTTTGTAGGCCCGCTCCACCTATGCGGTGGGGCGGGTCTTTTCGTATAGGTCGGGCAGGCAGATCTCCAAGAGGTCGAGGACGTGCTCGAAGCCTTCGGCCCCACCGTAGTAGGGATCGGGGACGTGATCGCGTGGGCTGCGCTCGCTCCACTCGGGGAGGAGGCTGACCTTGCGCGCCAGCTCTTCGGTGGGTGCCAGCTCCAGTAGGCGCTCCCGATTCGCTTCGTCCATACCGATGATATAGTCGAAGTGGAAGAAGTCCTCGTAGGTGATGGGGCGGGAGCGACTCTCGAGGGAGTAGCCCCGACGGGCGGCGTGGGCACGCATACGCCCGTCGGGGAGCTCGCCTTCATGGTGAGCGATGAGGCCCGCGGAGTCGATCTCGTAGTCGCCTTCAGCGCCCTGCTTCGCTACGTAGTGGCGGAAGAGTCCTTCGGCTGATGGGCTGCGGCAGATGTTGCCGAGGCAGACGAAGAGGATACGTACAGGGCGGGAGGGCTGTGGACTCACGTGGGGCATACTACTCGATGCTTAGGTCGCCGAGGGTGACGCGCCCACCCTGGCCGACGATCGCCTCAGCGACGAAGCGGATGCGTGAGCCCGAGGTACCTGCGGGGAGCAGGACTTCCTGGGGAATGGGGTTATTCTGGATGTTGTCGAAGTTGCCCGAAGCGACCTTCTGCCCGTCGACGTAGATGCTGTAGGAGCGGACGTGGCCCGAGGCATCACGCTGCTGCGAAGGCGTGTAGATGAGCTTCTGGATGGGACGCGCGTCCTTGAAGAGCAGCTCGAGTGAGGTCTGCCCAGCTTCGAGCGTGACCGTCGTGTAGCCGTTGCCATCGAGCAGTGCCTTGCGGTCATCTGCGCCCAGCGAAGGCGTCTGGATCTGTGAGGCTGCGAAGCCAAGGCGCTTGGTCGTCTCAGGGCGGTCCTTATTGGTCGACGTGGAGACGCGGGCGCGGATCGTAGCGTGGTCATCGCTGAGGGTGAAGGGACCCTTATAGCGCTGCCAGCCCTTGGAGTGCTTGGTCTTAGCATCCTCGATAGCGTACTCGATGATGACGTCTGGCGTGACGGAGGTGATGTGCACCTTGTCGCTCTCGTCACGGCGGATCGAGGGAGCTTCGAGCACCTCAGGGGTGAGGTAAGCTGCGATCTCGGCGATGCAGACGGGGCCACGTGCCTCCTCGAAGGTGACGCGCAGGCTCTTCGTCTCTACGGGAGCGAAGCGGATGATACGCTTGTAGCCGATGGTCGTCAGGCTATCGGAGGTCGCTACGGGCTCGAAGACACCGGGGCTCGTCTCCGTCTCGATGCGGAAGCGCTTGACACGCTGCCCGAGGGCGATGTACTCCTGCAGGACGAGGGTATTGAGGCGAGTGGGGCGGGAGAAGCGGTAGAAGAGGTAGCCGCTCGTCATGCCGTCAGCCATAGCCCAGTAGGTCTTCGTCTTGCCGTCGTTGGAGAGGTTGGGGGCGAACTTCTTATCACCGCTACGGAGGTTCGATGCGGTGACAGCGACACCACGGAGCTTATTGTCACGGAAGGCCTCCTTCAGATGGTCGTGCCAAGCGATGAGGCGCGTAGAGTCCTCGGCGGGGATACGGCCGTGCAGGTCGATGGGGCAGTTCAAGAGGAGGTTGGCATTGCGTCCGACGCTCTGGTAGTAGAGGCGGACGAGGTTAGCCACGGAGCGGACCTGATGGTCTTCGCGGGGGTGGTAGAACCATCCTGGGCGGATGCTCACATCGACTTCGCCAGGGAGCCACTGCTTAGCGTCCTCCATACCCCACTGGGCTTCGGAGTAGTGCTTCGCCTTGTCCTCGTCGTACATGGCCCAGTTGGTCTGGCCAGCCCAGCCCTGCTCGTTGCCGATCCAGCGGATCGTGGGCACGGTACCGCCGAAGATCATGATGTCCTTATTGTTCTTGCGGAGCATCTTCGCGGCGGCCTCATAGCGGTAGTAGCTCTTGGGGTCGATCTGGCGTATGGTGTCTGCGCCGCCGTACCAGCCATTACCGCCGTTGGCACCGTCGAACCAGTATTCGAAGAGCTTGCCATACTGCGTGGTGAGCTCCTTGATCTGCTCGTGGAAGATCTTCTGATACTCGGGCTGACCGTAGTACTGGCTATTGCGGTCCCATGGGGAGAGGTAGAGGCCGAAGAGCAGGCCGTGCTTGCGGCACGACTCGCTGAGCTCGCGGACGAGGTCACCCTGCCCATCCTTCCAAGGGCTGTTCTTCACCGAGTACTCGGTGGTCTTCGTGGGCCAGAGGCAGAAGCCGTCGTGGTGCTTGGCTGTGAGGATGACGCCCTTCATGCCGGCACGCTTGAGCGTGCGCACCCACTGCTCGGTGTCGAGGCGCTCGGGGGCAAAGGTCTTAGCGGGGGTGTTGCCATAGCCCCACTCGAGGTCGTTGAAGGTGTTGAGGCCAAAGTGCACGAAGGCGTAAGTCTCCAGCTCCTGCCACTCGATCTGGGCGCGTGTAGGGACGGGATGGACTGGGGCGGGTGCTTTGCTCTGTGCCGTGCCCCCAATGGGGAGGCTGAGGGCGAGGAGTAGCGATGCGATCCCAGCGGTTAGCTTCTTCATAAAGGGTAGGATGGGTGGATTAGTATTTGTATTTGCGCTGATTCTCTGCGCTGAGGAGTGCCGAGGGCTCAGCTATCGTTTTGTCAAGTAGGGTGCTGAGGGCTGTGACGAAGGCCGTACTGCTATTGAGGCAGGGGATGTAGGTGAAGCTCTTGCCTCCTGCCTCGAGGAAGTCCGCACGGCCCTCATCATTGATCTCCTGGATCGTCTCCAGGCAGTCGCAGACGAAGCCGGGGCAGACGACGGCGATGCGCTCGGCACCTTCGCGGGCGAACTCCTTCACACGGCGTGCCATATACGGCTGGAGCCAGTCGTGGAAGCCCAAGCGGGACTGATAGACCAGCTCGACGCGCTCTGGCTCGAGGCCGAGGTCTTGGACGAGGTAGCGTCTTGTCTCCTCGCACTGCAGGCGGTAGCAGTCCTCCTCGCCGTGGCGCTCATGCCAAGTGCGGCGGTCAGCGCAGTGGGTGGAGTGGCCGTTGTGCTCACGACACGCCTTCGGGATGTGAGAGAGCGGTATGCCGTGCATCGAGATGATGAGGCGGTCGAAGGGCTCCGTGAGATACTCGCGGACGCTATCGGCTAAGGCCGTGCGGTAGGCTGCCTCCCCGTAGAAGGGGGCTTGCAGACGCAGGCGCATAGGGCGCAGGCCGAGGCGGCGGATCTCCTCAAGAGCGAAGGCCACGGCGGTCTCATAGCTGCTGCGTGCATAGTGGGGATAGAGAGGGACGATGACGACCTCCTCGATGTCGGGGAGGGCGGCCAAGGCCTCTAAGGCTTCGCCCGTACCTGGATGGCCATAGCGCATCCCTACCGCTACGGGCTCACGGCGTAGCTCGGCGAGCTGCTGGGCTATCGAGGCGGAGTGGGAGATGAGTGGGAAGTTCTGCGCATCGGCATCCCATATCGTGCGGTAGTTCGCAGCGGACTTCGGCGCACGACGGGGTACGATGAGGTGATGGACGAGGAAGTAGCGCAGCGGGTAGCTGATCCCGATGATGCGGCGGTCCATGAGGAAGGTGCGCAGGTAGTCGCGCACGTCAGGGACGGACGGGGAGTCGGGGGAGCCTAAGTTCAGGAGGAGCGTGGCGCGCTTGGCGGGGAACTCTGCCCCGAAGAGGCATGGACGTGTCGTCCTCATCTCTTGGGGGGCTGAGGGGATAGAGGTACTATGCTTCATCACCTTCGGCCAGAGTGTAATCCTGGAAGAGGAAGTCATTGTAGGGGAAGCGCTGCACGTGGATCTCACGGGCGCGGTCGTAGAGGAGCTGCTTCAGCTCTTCGATCCCCTCGCCTGTGCGGGCGGAGATGAAGCAGCAGCCCTGCTCACCGAGCTTCGCCATCCACGTCTGCTGTAGCTCTTCGCGGCTGATATTGCGACGGGTGCGCTCGCCGAGGTCGTCGGCATCACGCTCCTCGAAGGTGAAGGCGTCGATCTTATTGAAGACGAGGATCGTCGGCTGATCAATGCCAGCGTTGATCTCACGCAGCGTCGAGGAGACGACCTCGATATGCTCCTCGAAGTTCGGGTGAGCGATGTCCACCACGTGTAGGAGGAGGTCCGCCTCACGCACCTCGTCGAGCGTGCTCTTGAAGGACTCGATGAGCTCCGTGGGGAGCTTGCGGATGAAGCCCACGGTGTCGGAGAGGAGGAAGGGGAGGTTGTGGACGATGACCTTGCGGACGGTCGTGTCGAGCGTAGCGAAGAGCTTGTTCTCAGCGAAGACCTCGCTCTTCGATAGCACGTTCATCAGCGTGGACTTACCTACGTTGGTATAGCCGACGAGGGCAACGCGTACGAGCTTACCACGGTTCTTGCGCTGCATCGACATCTGGCGGTCGATGACTTTCAGCTCGGCCTTGAGGTGGGCGATACGGTCTTGGATAATACGGCGGTCGGTCTCGAGCTGCGTCTCCCCAGGGCCACGCATCCCCACACCCCCACGCTGGCGCTCGAGGTGCGTCCACAGGCGGGTCAGTCGGGGGAGCATATAGCGATACTGAGCCAGCTCGACCTGCGTCTTAGCGTAGGCCGTGGTAGCTCGGGAGGCAAAGATATCGAGGATGAGGCTCGTACGGTCAAGGATCTTGACCTTCAGAGCCTGCTCAATGTTACGAAGCTGCTTGGGACTGAGCTCGTCGTCGAAGATCACGATACCGATCTCGTTCTCCTCGACGAAGAGGCGGATTTCCTCCAGCTTACCCTTACCGACGAAGGTGACGGAGTGGGGCTGATCAAGGCGCTGGGTGAAGCGACGTACGGCTCGCACACCAGCTGTGGAGGAGAGGAAGTCCAGCTCGTCGAGATATTCGCGGGCCTGCTCCTCGTTTTGGTTCTTAGTGATGAGCCCGACGAGGACCGCTTCCTCGCTCTTGGCTTCAGTGATGATAAACTCTCTCATAATCTGGACAAAAATACGATAATATATAAGGAGTCCGCCCAGCGCACTGTCGCCGTGCCCGAAAGCTCGGTGCTAGGCGCTCTACGACGGCTCGCTCTTCACTCCCTGTCTTGTGCGGGTGACACTTCGTGAAGCGTGTGCGCTTCCCTCCAAGAGAAAGATCCTTCTCCAGCGCGAGAAAAAGGGCGGCCTGAGGCGAGAAGAACGTGCCAAATCATTGGAAATAGTTTGATCCACGTACCTGGTCTTATCATCTACGTACGTAGTCCATAGGATCATCGTGCGTAGACCTTAGATCCACGTACGTAGACAAAGAAATAGCTCGCTTGTTTCGGAGGAATAGTGCTATAGCTCGGGTGCTTTTGCACCGGTTCTTCGAGCGAATGCTTGTAGTGAAACGGATAGCGCCCGCACCGAGTCAATGGCTCGGTGCGGGCGCTGTGATAGGGTGGAGTGGGAGATGCTTACTTCTTCGACTTGAGGTGAGCGGTGAAGCGCTTAGCGTTGTCCGTGGGGTTGAAGGTCATCGTGCCAGCCTGGATATCGACGGCAGCGTCGGCCTCGAGGCGGTTGATGATGGTCTCGACCTCGGTGCCCTTGATGCTCTGCCCTACGTGAGAGGAGTAGGTAGGGCGGTTGAGGTGGACGACGCCATTGCGGTAGACGTAGCTCGTAGACATCGTAGCCGAGAGCTCGCGCTTCTTGGTCTGAGAGCCCCCATCCTGGATGTTCTGGGTGAACTCACCATAGCCGACCTCGATGGAGGCTTGACCCTTGCGGATGAAGGAGATGGTGACGTCGATCGTCGTCGTGGTGCCACCCGAGGTGGTCGTGAGGTTGGGGATGGTCCAGACCGTGCTGGTGAGGGCATCCGTTTCGGGCTCTGAGGAGCAGGCCGTGAGGCCGAGAATCGCCCCGAAGGCGAGGAGTAAAAGAGTGGTGAATCGCTTCATCTGTGGTTTACTATTATATATTGTCAGTGGTCACAAAGATAGGGCGCTGCAAGCGAACGCCCGATGGACTACTCTTCTAACGCTTGATTATAAGGTAATTGCATATAGTGGGCGATAGTGTGAATTGTAAAAAAGAAGAGCGCGTGATCAGCACGAGTACCATGATAGAGAAAATCGGTTAACTTTGTATCGTCCCTATATATGCTAACTCGCTTAATAGTATAGTTAAATTATGAATCTCAAGTACACGCTGCTGGTCTTAGCAGGGATCTCTTCCCTGGCCGCACAGGCTCAGACCTCGCAGCCCACAACGACCGAAGCTCCCGCACACCGTGTAGCTTTCGCTCACGAGCCCGGAGCTAACCGCTTTATCTCGCTCGCCGGTGGTGTAGGCGCCATGTTCCTCGAAGGAAACAACACGCCCAAGTTCACCGACCGTCTCTCTTGGACGGCAGCTCTCTCTTTCGGTAAGTGGCGCAACCCTTACTACGCTACTCGTCTGAAGATCGTCGGTGGTGAATCTTACACCTACAGCAAGCTCAACTCTGCGCTTCGCAACGACAACTACTTCGTCGGTGGTCACTACGACTTCATGTTCGATGTAGTGAACTTCTTCTCTACCTACAACCCCAACCGCGTATTCCACATCATTCCTTACGTAGGGGTAGGTTATGAATACAAGTTCAACCACTCGGTAGCAGGTCTGCCCAACACGCACGCTGCTACGGCTAACGGTGGTCTCCAGCTGTCCTTCCACGTCGCTCCCCGCGTCAACTTCTTCGTCGAGGGTGAAGCTACGTACAACGGCTTCCACATCCGTAAGTCTTACGCTCCTGACTTCTCCAACGCACTCCGTCTGTCTGCTGTCGCAGGTCTGACCTTCAACGTTGGTCGTCAGGGCTTCGCTCCTGTTGAGCCCCTTGATCAGGCTTACATCGATGGTCTGCAGTCTCAGATCAACGCCCTGCGCGCTGAGAACGCTGAGCTCGCTAAGCGCCCCGAGCACTGCCCCGATGTAGAGGCTGCAGCTCCCGCTGCTAATGATCGCTTCGTAGCTGATAAGTCTATCCTCTTCGCACAGGGTAAGTCTGCTGTCAGCAACGACCAGCTCATCACCGTCTTCGACGCTGCTGAATTCGTCAACAAGGGCGAAGGTGAACTCGTCGTCACGGGTTATGTAGCTAAGAACGAAAGCCGCTTCGCAGGCCTCGCCGAAAAGCGTGCTAAGGCTGTCGCTACCCTCCTGACGGAGAAGTATGGCGTATCAGCTGATAAGATCACCGTCGAATGGAAGGAAGCTGGTGAAGCTCCTTATAGCGCTGACCAGCAGGGCTGGAACCGCGTTGTGATCATTCGCTCTAAGTAATCACTTCAAGTCAAGACATTCAATTCTAATGAAGACGAAAATAATGACGCTTGCACTCTGCGCTCTTGCAGCGACGAGTGCCCTGCAGGCTCAGGAGCCCGCTCAGCAGCCTTCGCACAAGACTGCCTTCGTCAAGGATGGTAAGGCACACTGGTTCCTCGAACTCGGGGACGCTGCTACCCTCAGCCTCGGCGGTTACAACTACGACGTCAAGTTCGGCGATCGCGTTAGCTTCATCAACCCTAACCTCGCTATCGGTCGCTGGGTAACTCCCGCCTTCGGGATGCGCCTCCAGCTCCAGGGTGGTAAGCTCTACGACTTCAAGTCGACTCCTGTCGCTGGTGCATACCTCCGCAACGACGTCATCTATGGCTCCGCTCAGTATGACTTCATGTTTGACGTCATCAATTACTTCACTCCTTACAAGGAAGATCGCTTCTTCCACCTCATTCCCTTCGTAGGGGTTGGTGTGGGTTACAAGCATCAGACGGAAGTACTTGGTGTCAAGGATAACAGCCACCGCTTCGGTCCTCAGGCTGACGCTGGCCTTCAGCTGAAGTTCCGCCTGGCTCGCTTCGTTGACTTCAACCTCGAAGGTAAGGTCACGGCTACCGACCTGCGTCTCCCCTCTGCGGGTGAAGCTCGTGTAGCTGGTACGGCAAGCGAAAACTTCAGCAACGCCAGCTTCATCGCTCAGGCTGGTGCTTCGCTCACCTTCCACCTCGGTCGCAAGGAATTCGAAGCTATCACGCCTAACGATCCTGCGCTCATCGCTGACCTCAACGGCCAGATCAACGCTCTCCGTGCTGAGAACGCAGAGCTCGCTAAGCGCCCTGTCAACTGCCCTGACGTAGCTGTCCCCGTAGCTGACTCTAAGGTCATCGGTAACGTGATCTACTTCCGTATCAACAGCGCTGTCGTCGACAAGAACCAGATGATCAACGTCTACAACATCGCCGAATACGCTAAGAGCAACACTGAGACGATCACGCTCGTTGGTTATGCTGACCGCCAGACTGGTAACCCTGCCTACAACCTCGCTCTCTCTAAGCGTCGTGCAGAAGCTGTCGCTGACATCCTCGTCAAGAAGTACGGCATCTCTCGCGATCGTCTGAAGATCGACTGGAAGGGTGACACGGTACAGCCTTACAACGAAAACGTTTGGAACCGTATCGTCCTCATGAGCGCTGAGTAATCCTCGCTCATAGCTCCCTAAGGTGAGCCCTGTCGCTCACCACCCAACGCCCGTCCTCGGCTGACCGTAGTGTCGCCGAGGGCGGGTTCTTTTATATCGATCCGTGGGAGAGTGCCCCCCTGGGGTGGGGGTGTCAGCAGTGCCTTCTTCGGTGCCTGCTTGCTTAGTTGGGGGCAATGTCTTATCTTTGCATCGCATTCTCCGCCCCTGCTGGGGTGGGCGAGTGATTAGGCTGTCTCGTGGTGTAATGGTAGCACAACAGGTTTTGGTTCTGTTTGTCAAGGTTCGAATCCTTGCGAGACAACACACATTGATTAAGAGCTCCCACTACAGCGTCTAGTTTAGATCATGTAGTGGGAGTTTCTTACATTTGCAAGAGGTATGCGTATAGATAGTGTCAAGAGGTATATAAGACATGGAATACTAAACCCTTCTAAGCCGATGTTTCTCCGATTAGATCGTTACATCATTCGGCTTTTCTTAGGGACTTATTTCTCGTCTATCTTGCTGATATTATCTGTAGCCATAGTTTTTGATATCAATGAGCGTATCTCCAAATTTCTCAATCCGGAGTGCTCTTTGTACGAAATTGTCTTCCATTACTACCTCAATTTCGTACCCTACTACGCAAATATGTTTAGCCCTCTCTTTGTTTTCTTGTCAGTCATTTTTTTTACTTCTAAACTGGCAGAGAAGACCGAGATTATTGCCATATTGGCTAGTGGAGTGAGCTTCAAAAGGCTGTTGCGTCCTTACCTCTTTTCAGCGGCAATTATTGCTCTCCTTACATTCTTATTAAGCAGTTTTGTCATCCCTCCTGGGAGCCGTGTTCGCAACGATTTTCAGAATAAATACTTTAGGGATAAGCGTCAAACCTATGCGGAGAGCGTGCAGATACAGGTCTCTCCCAGCCTATTCGCTTACATCCACTCCTATAGTGCGGATAATAAAACAGGCTACAACTTCATGTTGGATAAGTTTGAACACAATACTATAAAGAGCAGACTTACCGCCCAAACGGCAGAGTACGACACTCTCAATACTTGGCGATTATACGATTATAGTATTACCCGATATGGAGCAAAAAGGGACACTTTGGAACGTGGGACTCAGCTTGATACCACGATTAACCTAAAGCCCCAAGACTTCCTTATCTCCGCCGTGGATGCCGAGACCTACACCACCCCCGTACTCCACCAATACATCGGGGAACTAAAATCTCGAGGGGCAACGAATGTGGATCTGCTAGAGGTGGAGTTGCAAAAACGTTATGCAGCTATTCCTGCTGCATTCATCCTCACCATAATAGGTGTTTCGCTCTCCTCCCGAAAGCGCAAAGGAGGAACGGGGCTTTCTCTCGCTATTGGTATTGCTCTTAGCTTTACCTACATACTTTTTCTTACCCTAGCCTCCAGCTTCTCGGCTTCGGGTGCCCTATCCCCTATTGTAGCAGCCCAAATGCCCAATGCCATCTATGCTATAATCGCCATCTTCTTGTACAAGAAGGCTCCTCGGTAATAGTTCTAGTTTTTGTATCTTTGTCTTATTAGCTGTTGGTTTGACTATGAGACAGTATCTAGAATTACTCCAAAAGATTATGGATGAGGGGACTTTGCGCTCCGATCGTACAGGCACAGGTACCAAAAGTATTTTTGGGCACCAGATGCGGTTCGATTTAGAAGACGGATTCCCATTGCTTACAACAAAAAAGCTTCATCTCAAGAGCATTATATATGAGCTTCTTTGGTTCCTGCGAGGAGATTCCAACGTTGCCTACTTACAAGAGCATGGTGTCTCTATCTGGGACGAATGGGCGGATCCCGAGGGAAATCTAGGACCCATCTACGGAGTGCAATGGCGCTCTTGGCCTAGTTACAATCAAGGGGAGGCCTATGACCAAATAGCTCGAGTAGTAGAAGATATTCGTACTTCTCCCGATAGTAGAAGGTTGATGGTCAGTGCTTGGAATGTAGCTCAGATCGATCAGATGGCACTACCCCCTTGTCACTGTCTAATGCAGTTCTATGTAGCCAATGGGCGCCTGAGTCTGCAGCTGTATCAACGCTCTGGGGATGTATTCCTTGGCGTTCCTTTCAATATTGCTTCTTATGCGTTGCTCCTTATGATGGTAGCCCAAGTAACAGGGCTTAAGCCGGGAACTTTTGTACACACTCTTGGGGACGCTCATCTGTATTGCAACCATCTGGAACAGACGGCCCTACAGCTAACGCGTTCTCCTCGTACTCTGCCAACAATGCAGCTGAACCCGGAAGTGCGCAATCTAGAAGACTTTAAATTCGAAGACTTCAAACTATTGGATTATACCCCCCACCCCCATATAGCAGCTCCCATCGCTGTATAAGCATCTTATGACTTTATCTATAATAGTAGCCGTGGCTGCCAACAATGCCATCGGAAAGGACAACGATCTCTTGTGGCATCTACCCGGAGATCTTAAGCGATTCAAGGAAACAACAACGGGGCATGCCATCATTATGGGAAAAAACACCTTCCATTCCCTCCCCAATGGGGCACTACCCAATAGACGTAATATCGTTGTCTCCTCTACATTAGTTCCGCCCGATGGGATTGAGTGCTACTCTACTCTACAAGCGGCTTTGGTGGCTGTAGCCGGGGAAGAAGAGGTCTTTATTATAGGAGGAGCGCAACTATATGCTGCAGCCCTTCCCCTAGCAGATAAGATTTATTTTTCTCGTGTAGAAAAGGGATTCCCGGAGGCAGATACCTATTTCCCGGAGTTCGATCTTACGGAGTGGACTCCCTCCTACTGCACCCGATATCCCGAAGATGAACGCAATGAATATGCTGTTACACTTACAATATATCAACGTATTGCCTACTTTAAGCATAGACTAAAATGAATAAACCATCTATACCAAAAGGGACTCGCGACTTTAGCTCTCTTGAGATGCAGCGTCGCAACTATATATTCAATACCATCAGCGACGTGTATCGCTTGTATGGATACAAACAAATAGAGACTCCGGCTCTCGAATTACTTTCGACCTTGATGGGGAAGTATGGAGAAGAGGGCGATCGTTTGCTCTTCAAAGTGCTCAACTCCGGAGACTTCTTGAGCGATGTAACCCAACAGGATTTCGATGAAAAGAACCTACCTCACATTGCTAATAAGTTAAGCGAAAAAGGCCTTCGATATGATCTTACAGTGCCCTTTGCTCGCTTCGTTGTACAGCACAGAAATGAGATAACATTCCCTTTCAAACGCTTTCAAATACAGCCTGTATGGAGAGCAGACAGACCTCAAAAGGGGCGTTATAGAGAGTTCTATCAATGCGATGCCGACGTGGTAGGGACAGACTCTCTCTTGTGCGAAATAGAATTGATCCTGATTATCAACGAAGTATTTTCTCGCTTAGGAATAGCAACACGCCTGCACCTCAATAACCGCAAGATCCTCGCAGGGATTGCAGAGGTTGTAGGCGTTCCCGATCAGCTCACAGAGCTTACCATTGCTATGGATAAGTGCGACAAAATCGGACTTGACGGGGTAATGGAAGAGCTTCGTGCCAAAGGATTCTCCGACGATACAATCCAACGCCTCCAACCCTTCCTCCACCTTGAGGGAGAAAATAGGGAGCGACTAGAAGCCTTGGCTACCCTACTCGCTTCCTCCGAAATTGGCTGTAAGGGTGTAGAAGAATTGAGCTTTATATTCGAGGGATTAGGCTCCCAGCTCCTTACAACGGAAATCCTTTTTGATCCCTCCTTGGCTCGTGGATTAGGATACTATACAGGAGCCATTCTAGAGGTGAAAGCCAAAGACGTAGCCATTGGGAGTATTACAGGAGGCGGGAGATACGATAATCTCACCAGTATCTTTGGGCTTGATGGAATGTCCGGGGTAGGTATCTCTTTCGGTGCCGATCGTATATACGACGTCCTCCTGCAGCTGGATGCATTCCCTACGACTACGAATACCTCTACCCAAGTGCTCATTATTAACTTTGGTAAGGAAGAGGTGCAGCAGATGCTTCCTATCGTGCAAAAGCTCCGAGCTGATGGTATCTCCGTGGAGATTTATCCCGATGCTGCCAAGCTCAAAAAGCAAATGAGTTATGCCGATAGTCTTGCCATTCCCTATGTCATATTAGCCGGTAGCGAAGAGCTAAAGCAGGGAATATTTACCCTAAAGGATATGGCAGAAGGAAGCCAAGAAACCCTTTCTCAAGAGCAACTAACGCATTTCTTTACTTCAAAAGAGCATTAACATGGCTACTCCCTATCCATTACTTAATGGAATAGATTCCCCTAAAGACCTTCGATCCCTCTCTCCGGATAGGCTTTCGGAACTTTGTAGAGAACTTAGAAGTTTCCTCCTTGATGTCCTTTCGCAGCACCCGGGGCACTTGGGGTCTAGCTTGGGAGCTGTGGAGCTATCGGTAGCTCTGCATTATGTATTCCGCACCCCTTACGATCGTATTGTATGGGACGTAGGGCATCAAGCCTATGCGCACAAAATTCTCACGGGGCGACGCGACCAGTTTGAGACCTTGCGCCAATGGGGAGGCATAGCGGGCTTTCCTTTCCCCGACGAAAGTGAGTACGATACATTCCCCGCAGGGCATGCTTCCAACTCTATATCAGCGGCTCTTGGGATGTCTGTTGCGGCGGAACTCTATAAAGAAAAGCGCAATGTAATTGCTGTTATTGGGGATGGATCCATGACAGGGGGCTTGGCTTTTGAGGGGCTGAACAACGCGTCTTCTTTCCCCAACAACCTCCTAGTTATCCTCAACGACAACAATATGTCTATCGATGCTAACGTAGGAGGACTCAATCACTACCTAGTAGATCTTAATACGAGCCATGCTTATAACACGGTTCGATACGATGTCTATCGAGGCTTGAAGCACATAAAGCTTATCAACGATGGCAACAAGCGTAATATTTTACGCTTGAATAACAGCATCAAAAGTCTCTTTTCCAACAATCAATCCTCCTTCTTCGATGGCTTGAGTATTCGCTACTTTGGTCCGATAGATGGGAATGATATCCTCCGATTGGTAGAGGTGTTGCGTAAAATAAAGGACTTAAAAGGGCCCAAGATTCTCCATATTCGCACGATAAAGGGAAAGGGCTATCCTGCTGCAGAGAAGCACCCAACTATTTGGCACGCCCCTGGGCATTTTGATATTCTTACAGCAGAGCGACTCGATAAGAAGAAGGCTGGAGAGGCACCTAAGTTTCAAGACGTTTTTGGACAAACGCTAGTTGAACTTGCCGATCAAGACGAACGTATCGCGGGTATCACCCCGGCTATGCCTACAGGCTGTTCTATGACCTACATGATGAAGGCTCACCCCGAGAGAAGCTACGATGTAGGTATTGCAGAGTCGCATGCTGTAACGTTTTCCGCAGGGCTTGCACGGGAGGGAATGATCCCCTTCTGCAACATATATTCTTCGTTTGCACAGCGAGCGTATGACCAATTGATCCACGATGTCTGTCTCCCTCGCTATCATGTAGTGCTCTGTCTCGATAGAGCCGGACTCGTCGGAGAGGATGGAGCTACCCATCAGGGGGCTTTTGACCTATCCTATCTCAGCTGCATCCCCAATCTCACAATAGCAGCTCCTCGTAACGAGCATATGCTACGCAACTTGATGTACACAGCCTATAAGGGTCAAGACGGCCCCTTTGCCATACGCTACCCAAGGGGCAAGGGTTCGTGCCCAGAGTGGCGTAATAACATGGAAATACTCCCTATTGGTAAAGGCGAATTACTTCAGGAGGGAGAAAAGGTTGCCATTCTATCTATAGGAGCTATTGCCACAGAAGTAAGCAAGGCCATAGAGCTACTCAAAGAAAAAGGAGAGGTCACCCCCGCTCATTATGATATGGTGTTCCTCAAGCCACTGGACACTACCCTGCTCGAACATGTTGCTGCCCATTATCAAGCCGTAATTACGGTAGAAGATGGCGCTGTGCACGGAGGTCTTGGATCTTCTGTCCTCGAAACTCTAGCCGAGATGGGCTACAAAGGGCGCGTTAAACGCTTGGGAATACCCGATCAATTCATCCCTCACGGAACCCCTAGAGAGCAGTATTCGTTCTCTGGTATAGATGCTCAGAGTATTGCACAGACTATTCTCTCGCTTAAAGAATAACTTCGATGAAAATTGTAATCGCCGGAGCCGGAGAAGTTGGCACACACCTTGCCAATAAATTATCGGCAGAGGAGCAACAAGATATTACGCTGATGGATCCCGATCCTAAGCGTTTGAGTGGATTGTCGAATTCTGCGGAGCTTCTTGCCGTGGTGGGCGATCCCACAGACGCGCATGATCTACGCGATTGCAATGTGCAGCACGCTGATCTTTTCATTAGCGTAATGCCAGACGAGCCTACCAATATCTTGGCATGTACTTTGGCAGCTTCTATTGGTGCTCCGGAAACGATTGCTCGTGTAAGCAACCACCGATATTTAGCCCCCGAATACACACGTTTCTTTGAGGGACTTGGCGTTACCAGTCTTATTTATCCGGAAGAACTTGCAGCCGAGGAGATCAATATAACCTTCCAAAACCCTTGGGCGAGACAATACATAGAGCTCTTTAATGGCAACATCGTACTCCTAGGAGTAAAGGTGCGCAATGGCTCTGAACTCGTAGGAAAGAAGCTGATCGAACTCCCCCATGTAGAGCGGAAAAAATTCCATGTGGTGGCCATTAAACGTGGAACTGAGACCATCATCCCCTCGGGACAAACTTCTATAGAGCATGGAGATATTGTCTTTTTTACAGCCATAGGCAGCGATATAGACGAAGTAAGGCAGCTAGCCGGGAAGAAGAAAGTAGAAGTAAAGCGCGTGGTCGTGATGGGAGCTAGTAGCATCGCCATGCGTACCATTGCCAAAGCGAGTAGGAGTATTGAGTTTATTCTATTCGAGAAAGAAAAACGCCGTATAGAGGAAATTCGAGACAAACTCCCCTCCAATGTTATCCTTTATCATGGGGATGGTAGAGATCCTGCCTTGCTTGAGGAGGTAGGGATACGAAACGCTCAGGTATTTATGGCTCTAACGGAGAACTCCGAAACAAACGTACTAGCCTGCCTAGCAGCCAAACGCTATGAGGTATTCAAAACCATTGCCAAAGAAGAAAATATAGACTACATTCCTCTAGCAGAACGGCTTGATATAGGCACTATCATCAACAAAAAACTGATAGCTGCCGGCTACATATACCGCTCTCTCTTGGGGCAGGATACAAGCACCGTAAAGTGTCTGACGATAGCCAATGCCGACGTTGCTGAGATTGTAGCACGCCGAGGCTCTCCCATTACAGGGAAGCCCGTAAAAGACTTGGCACTCCCCAAGGGGATCACCCTTGGAGGAATGGTGCGTAATGGCGTACCTCATATGATTGATGGTAATACTATTATAGAACCCTACGATTTGGTAGTCGTATTCTGTTACGAGCTTGCTATTGATAAGGTAAAAGCTCTATTCGAAGAGTAAACTACAAGCACATATGTTCTCGGTTCTTCACGCTCAAAGATCTAAGTCATCGGGGATTAATTATCCATTTATTGCCTCGGTTGTTGGCAGTATGTGCCTTTTTGAGACCCTCTTTCTATTGATCTGTTTTCTTGTTGCATTGTATACACGGGGGGGAGATGCACTCCCCTTTCTCTATACAATTGGCATCATGGCACTTGTAGGATCGTTTCTTTTCTTCTACGGGAAATACTCAAAAAAAAATCGGCGTACAGGCATCCGAGAAGGGATGCTATCGGTTACAACAACTTGGCTAATACTCTCTTTGATAGGTATGCTCCCTTTTGTATTTGGGAGTTATACTCCGACCGTTATTGACGCTTTCTTTGAGACGGTATCCGGCTTTACCACTACCGGAGCCACTATCTTTACCTCAGTACATCAGCTTCCCCATGGAATTCTGCTCTGGCGTAGCCTTATGCAGTGGCAGGGTGGTATTGGTATCGTCGTCTTTACTTTGGCTCTTATGCCTACACTAGGCTCTGGAGGTGGGTTACTCTATAATGCGGAAACTACAGGTATCAAACACGATCGTTTCATGCCTCGTATCACGGAAGTTGCGAGAAGACTTTCTATTGTCTATTTGGGGCTAACGGCTCTACTTACCATCCTCCTAATGTGTGGTAAGATGAATTTTTTTGAGTCTATTTGCCACGCCCTTACTTGCGTCTCTACTGGAGGATATTCTACTCGAGATAATGGTATTTTAGAGTTCAATTCTCCCTATATAGAATACCTCATTACCCTATTCATGTTCATTGGGAGTCTTAATGTTACCCTGCTCTACTTTACCTTTTTCGGGAAAAAACCCGGTAAACTTTTCCGCGATGAAGAGTTTCGTTGGTTTACTATTTTCGTGGGGATTTGCATCATACTTTCTACAGCTTGGCTGTCGTATCAAAACCTATTCGACACGGCCGAAAGTACTTTCCGCCATGCTGCTTTCCAAGTCATCTCCCTAATTAGTAGTACCGGATATGTCACAGCAGATATGAATGAGTGGCACCCTCTTTTCTTCTGTTTAGGGATGATAATGATGGCGATCTGTGGATGTGCAGGATCTACAGCCGGAGGGCTTAAAATGAGCCGTTTTATGGTGATGGTGAAGAACCTAAACAACGAGTTTAAGAAGCGAATCCATCCCAAAATGGTAACTAATGTACGCTTCAATGGCAATAGTATCTCGGGCGATTACGTGGTGCAAGTTCTTGCTTTTATTTCCCTCTATATCACCCTTATATTGATTGGGACCATCGCCTTGACCATCTCTGGCAACAACTTTATTACGGCGGCTTCTTCTGCTTTTACCTGCATCAGTAACGTAGGCCCTTCGTTCGGAAAGTTTTCTATGAACTTTGCCTATGCCACAGGCTTTGAAAAGATAATTTTGAGCTTCATTATGTTGGCAGGTCGCCTAGAGGTCTTTACGGTAATCTGCATCCTACAACCCGCTTTCTGGCGGAAATAACATTTCCTGCAGCCAAAGGGGCTGTTTCTTTTTTATCTCTCGACATTTCGGATTATGTGTGCCAGAGGGGTTTTTATCCCCCTCTGTATGCCCCTCTCTTGCCCTAAAGGAGGAAGAATTCTGCCTGAGAATAGGATCTTTTCTGGGTAAGATTGAGCGCGAAACCAGGTAACTTATGGGAGAATCTCACGCAGTAGTGAAAGGGAAATTAGGCTCTGCTCTACCCTCCCGATTTCTTGATTTTCTTGCTCCTTATTGAGCAGGTTAAAAGGGATGGCTACCGGCTCTTGTGGGACGAGGAGACTAGGAAAACAAAAAGAGAAACAACGAACTCCAAAACGGACTCCGTTGTTTCCCTGTCTATCAATAGGAAGATTCTATCCCCGAGGGGGGGAATCAACCCGTTATATCAGCCCCAATATATCAGGGGTAAGGTTCCGATTCTTCTTAGAGAAGCTTCTCTGCCTCTGCGATGAGGGTAGCTTTTGATTGTGCTCCCACGAGCTTATTTTGCACCTCTCCATTCTTGATAAACAAGATGGTAGGGATATTGCGTACACGGAATTGTGCAGGCAAGTCTTGGTTACTATCTACATCTACCTTACCTACGATGATGCGTCCATCATATTCGGTTGCAAGCTCGTCAATCATAGGACCCACAAGCTGACAAGGACCACACCAAGTAGCCCAAAAATCTACGATCATAGGTTTACCTTCGGCAAGAAGTGCCTCAAAGTTCGTATCAGTTATTTGCATTGCCATAGTTTAAACTGTTATTTAGTTACTAATTTATTTATACCACAAATATACTCTATTTTACGGAATAAGGGATCTCGAATGACTCCAAAAGATCTACCAACCAAGTGCCCAAAGTGAATGCTCTCTCGGTCATTAGGTACCTCTCTATCGGATTGCCAAACTCATCACAAAAGGATATGATAAGCTTTGTTTGGGCATCATTGGCTTTTTCACTACCATGGGCATCTATCTCGGTGATAAACTCTTTGACAAACAATTCGTCGATCTCTTTATAGGGGATGAATAACTCAACCTCTTTGATTGAAGAATAGTATTCGTCGGTCAGAAGTTCAATTGAGTTGAAAGAAAGGTCGAATCGTTCCGGTTCATCAGGCTTCTTGAATTGCCACGGCTTTACACTGGCATGGCAGATGAGGAAGATCTCGGTTTTGAGGAAATGTTTGTATTCAAGGTACTGTTTCCCAAAGAGGGCAAACTCATGAGAACCGGACAAATCTTCGAGGGTGAAGCGACCATAGGGCTTGTTTGTCTTGGTCAGCCCTTCCATCACATTTGTGACCAATCCGGCAAATACCATCCTGGTGTCTTTGAATTCCTCCAAATCCTTTTTATCGAGATCATCAAGCTTTACGGTACAAAGCTTATCTAGGATAAGGCGGTAAGGCTCCAGGGGATTCGAACTAATATAGATACCAACAAGTTCGTACTCTTTGCTAAGTTTGGTAAGATTATTCCAAGGCTCGGCTTGGGGGACTTCCGGTTCTGGGATCGAAAGCTCCTCACTCTCTCCAAACAGCCCCATGCTCTGAGACGAACTCTCCTCTTGCACAATGCGCCCATAGGCAAGCAGAGTGGCTATAAATGAATCCTCACGGGAGTTGACAGGAGGTGCAAAGAAGCTCTCTCTCTCAATACCGAAGCTATCGAAGGCGCCGGAGAGGGCGAAGGCCTCCATCGTTTTCCTATTGATAAACTGGCGGGGGATGCGAGCGACAAAGTCGAAGATGCTGCTAAATGGGCCATTTTGCTCTCGGTCTTCGATGAGTTTATCAATCGTTGTTTGGTTTACCCCTTTGATGCCACTAAGCCCGAAGCGTATATCGCCGTTGCTATTAACACTGAACTTTTGCATCGATTCGTTTACGTCGGGAGAAAGAAGGTGGATGCCCATTGCCTTGCATTCCTTCATGAGTTTCGCTATTTCCGGAGCATTATTGAGATTGCAACTCAAGTTACCCGCCATAAACTCACTCGGATAGTGTGCCTTGAGGTAAGCTGTTTGGTAAGCCAACCAGCTATAACAGGCAGCATGACTCTTATTGAAGGCATATTTGGCAAAGTCCTCCCAGTCCATCCAAATCTTCTCTAGGACCTCTTTGGAATGCCCATTCTCTACGCCCCCTTTGAGGAAGTCTGCCTTGAGCTTCTCCATCTCCTCAATTTTCTTTTTCCCCATCGCCTTGCGGAGGGAGTCACTCTGGCCGCGTGTGAAGTTGGCAAGAGAGCGAGAGAGAAGCATTACCTGCTCTTGGTATACGGTTACACCAAAAGTCTCCTCAAGTATTTCCTTGGTTTCCGGCACATCGTAGATGATCTCCTCTCTACCGTGCCTTCGGGCAATGTACTGAGGGATATACTTCATCGGCCCCGGGCGATAGAGAGCATTCATTGCAATGAGTAGCTCAAATCGATCGGGCTGTAGCTCTCTCAGATACTTTTGCATCCCTGCGGATTCGAACTGAAAGATCCCCACCATTCGTCCCTCGCAGAAGAGTTTGAATGTCTTCTCGTCGTCTAGAGGGATGTGGTCTATGTCAATATCCTTGTGGAATCGGTGCTTTACATTCTCCAACCCCTCTCGGATGATACTGAGCGTCTTGAGCCCTAAGAAGTCCATTTTGATAAGACCTGTGGACTCGATCACCTTACCCTCGTACTGGGTAATCAATACCTTCTCTCCGTTCTCATCGAAGGAGGTCGAAATAGGGATTACGTCGCTTATATCATACTTCCCGATGATCACTCCACACGCATGAACCCCAATATTGCGAATACTCCCCTCCAACTTCTGTGCATACTTGAAGGTATCTTGTATCTGAGTATTGCTCCCGACCTGTAGTTTCTTTAGCTCGGGTACGACTAGAGTAGATAGTTCGATGGTTACGTTGCCCTTTGCATTTTCATAGCCGGGCGTCTTGTGTATAAGCTCCATATCGCTATCACTAAACTTATCGGGGATGAGCTTAGTAATGCGTCGGCTCTCTTCTACCGGTATATGTTTTAGGCGCGCAACGTCGGCAATCGAGCTTTTGGCTTTCATTTCGCCAAAGGTGATGATCTGAGCCACGTTTTTGTGTCCGTACTTCTCGGTAGCCCATTGGAGGATCTTTGCACGCCCGGAGTCGTCGAAGTCTATGTCAATATCCGGGAGAGAGATACGATCCGGATTGAGGAATCGCTCGAAGAGCAAGCCGTATTTCAAGGGGTCTAGGTTTGTTATCTTGAGGCAATAGGCTACGGCCGAACCTGCTGCCGAACCGCGCCCCGGCCCCACACACACTCCCATGTCTCGAGCTGCCTGAATGAGGTCTTGCACAATAAGGAAGTATCCGGGGAATCCCATTGACTTAATCGTGTTCAACTCAAAGTCAATCCGCTCCTTTACCTCCTCGGGGATGGGGTCGCCATAGCGCATTTTTGCCCCTTCGTAGGTGAGGTGCTGAAGGTATTTATCGGCATCATCAAACCCTTCGGGCAGTGGGAAGTCCGGCATGAGTGCCGGATTTTCGATGGAATAGAACTCTACTTTGTTTAGGATTTCCAGCGTATTGGAGAGAAGTTCGGGGCGATCTGCAAATATCGCATTCATCTCCTCTTGAGTTTTGAGCCACTCTTGCTGCGAATAACGCATACGCTGCGGGTCGTCTAGATCTCTCTTCGTACCCAAGCAAATGAGCATATCGTGCGCCGTGGCATCCTCCTGATTGACAAAGTGGACGTCGTTCGTTGCCACCACCTTTACCCCTGTACGCTCTGCAATATCGTAGATCACTTCGTTCACAGCCAGCTGCTGCACAAAGGTCTCTCTATTGGCATTTGGGTCATCCGTTTGATGGAGTTGCACCTCTAGGTAGTAGTCTTCTCCAAAGATGTTTTTGAACCAACGCACGGTCTCCTCTGCTCGCTCGGGATGCCCTCCTAGGATGTGTTGAGGGACTTCTCCTCCCAAACAGGCACTCATTACGATAACCCCTTCGTGGTATTGCTCAAGCAAATCTTTGTCGATACGGGGGCGATAGTACTCCCCTTCGGTAAATGATGCGGATACCATTTTGCAGAGATTAAGGTATCCTTGTTTGTTCTTGGCAAGGAGGATGAGATGCCATCCGCTTCGGTCTATGGAGCGGCTGGGGTTGTAGGGATCCGGCACGTCCTTGTCTTTGTCGAAGCGAGTGCGCCGTGCACAATAGGCCTCACAGCCGAAAATCGGCTTAAACATCTGACGCTCTACCTCACTTATCTCCTGTTCCAATTTTTCTATTTGTTCCTTATCCTCAGGGGCAGGAGACTCCTTTTTTTGCAGCTCCTTTATCTCTTTTTTGAGTGCGGAGATGCGAGAACGATGCTTTGAATTGACCTTGTTGCACTCATCGAAGAATGTTTTAATCCCAAACATAACCCCATGATCCGTAAGGGCAATACCGGGCATACCATCCCCGATGGCTTTCTTTACGAGAGCCGAGACGGAGGCTTGCCCATCAAGGATTGAGAATTGTGAGTGAACGTGTAGGTGGACGAAAGGAACCATACTATATCGATTGTCGTTGCTCTGAATGTGATCTCTACTTATCTGCAAAGGAGAAAAGCTGTGGTTTCTCTTCGGGGAGAAGAGCCTGCTACAAAGTTAGGCGATTTGCTTTATTCGTCCACTATCTCGCAGGGTAATTGACTTGTCGCAAAAAGCTCATGAGCTTTCATCAAATTCCTAATGAGCTTTTGAGAGAAAGCTAATGAGCTTTTATAAGAATGGTCATTAGCAATCGCCTGAGTGGTCATTAAGAATAGAGAAAAAGGTTCATATTGAGGAGGAAGAGGCAGAGATGAAAAAGATCTTCCGCTTGATGGTTTTTAGAGATCTATTCCCATTTTGAAGAAGAGAATAAAGGTAATTACAAGATATTCCTTGAAGCAATGAGCAAGGGCAAACTACTTATCCATCTCAAAGCCGTGGGCTTGGCGTGTGGCGTTCGTACTCCGCTGGGCTACCACGTTGGACGAGATAGCTTCGGCACGCTGACTTTGGAGGCAGGCATTCCTATAGAGACATCACCAAGATGATGAGGCATTCATCCATTGCCAGCACACAAATCTACGCCCAAATCACCGACCAAAAGATTTCCTCGGATATGGATAGGTTGATACAACTATGAAGTCTGCGGAATTAAATAGAAAAGGAGTTTGCTCCATTAGCGTGGAACAAACTCTTTTCCATTCAATTGTCGTTGATGTCTTTACTCAATGTTTTTTATCCTGCCACCGTTATTTGTCCCGTGTTTCTAAGAGAGAAAGCAAGTTTAGTCGCTCTTCTATAAGCTCAGCCTTTCGTGTTTGAACGGCAAAATAACTTTGGGCAAAGGCAATTTCTTCTTTCTTTGGGTCTCCGTTTTGAGCAATGAGATAACAAGCGTAACGAGTAAGCATAAAATCAGAAACCTCACGCTTGGCTCCTCTCCCCAATTCTACCATTTTCGTGACCTCACGAAAATGGTCATCCACATTGATGCCCTGTGACTTACACGAGGCGACTGCCCGATGTATGGCAACGAAAAAATTTTCCCAGCGGGCATAGCCCAATATCGCTTGTAACTCGCGAGCAAACCAAACTTCAATTTGTTCTTTGGCATCATCACTTTCAATGTATCGAACAATGCCGTCAAACGATGATTTATACTGTAATATACTGTTTTTGTACATTGTTTTTTTATTTCATCCCCAATCCTTGGGTTTGTTGATCGCACAAAATACTATGTAGACTAATATCATTAACAATCCATAGTGCGCTATTCATTGAATAGCGGGAACTTGAATTCTCCATTGTTTTCTTCTTTGTGTTTTTCAAACATAGAGAAATCTTCTTTTAGGACTTGTAATGTTTTATCCACATAGATACGTGGAGTTCCCGAAACAGTTCCGCTAATTTTCTCTATCCATGATTGAATACTATCGTGTGTGGCCTCAACATCTTTTCCTGTTTCTCGTATGTTACTAATCAAGTTATAAGCCAAATGATAATGAGTAGAATATCCATTTTTTAATGGAACAGGACTTAGAACATATGGATTGATCCCTTTTCTATTGCCATTATCTTTCTCTTTCCATCCATTAGCATACTGCTTAATATCCCCTTCTACTGAATGATGGGCAACAATTCCATAGTAGTAAACTTGTTCTTGTAGTAGATAAGCATCAACAATGGCTTGTCCAAAGAATAATTGCTTTTCTTCGTTGTAAGTAAAATTCCCTTTGGATATAACTCCTTTAAGAGGAAATTTATGCTCTAATGAGACTTGCATTAATCCTGCCGCAGCCTTGGATATTCGGTTAAACCCCTCCTTTGTGTTCTCATCAACCAGAAGGATTGAATCAGAGAAAAAAGAAAATTTGAATTTTTTAGCTTTCTTGTTAGGAACAAACCAATCAGCTAAGTCAGTAATTAAGTCTTCAAAGTCTTTCTCTAAATCCTTATGTTCTGTTCTCATGACTCTATCCTTGAAGCCCATTATGTCAGCGTATAGAACATACATTTTATTTTCATCCATATTTCTATTCATTGAAAATTAGTTACTGTTTAAGTTGTCAACGGAGCGACTGCCTTACCAAACAATCGCTCCACAAATTCGATTAAAGTCCGTCGTCTTCGTTTGAACCGCCATCTGCATTAGGTTTTGGAGTAGGCTTTGTTGCGCCTTTCTTGAGCTTAGCTACGGTCTGTTCGTAAATTGCAATGGTTTATTTTCCATAATTCAATAGTGTTTCCTCCTTTGTTTTCTCTCACGAAGTCGGAGGATTTCGCTCACGGGAGAGATTTCACGGGAGAGATTTCTTGAACCAATAACGCAAATGTACTTGATTTATTGCGAAAAGATACCGAGTAATCAGCAAAAAGATACCGAGCGATGGCGAGATTGCTCGGTATCTTTTGGACGACCATTCGGCAGGTTCTTTCTGTGTGATTGCCAAACGGCAGGAAAATGCTTCTTGCAAATGCTTTATCTCCGATAATTCTCTTGCAGTAACCGGTTTATGTCGGATAGTCGATAGAGTATTTTCCCTGCGATTGGGGTGTAGGGGATAATGCCCTTATCCCGATAGTCCTGCAAGGTGCGGGGGCTGACGAAAAGCCGTTCGCAGACCTCTCGCCCCGTAAGATAGATTTCTCCCCCGAAGAGCGGACGGTGCGTTTGGGCTATCTCCCGAAGGCGTTTGTTCACTTCTTTGAAGCCTGAGATGAGTTGTTTCATTTCGGGTGTTTCTTTGTTTACGATTTCATGTTCCATAGTCATTGTATTTTTCGGTTCGACTTAGCGAGGAGTGCTTCCACATCCTCTCGCTTGTAATAGCACTTATGCCCGATTGGGATAAAGGGTAGCACAGATGTATCTCGATAGTGCTGGAGCGTTCGCTTGCTGATATTCAATATTCGGCACATGTCCACTGTCATAAGTCGAAGACTTTGGGCTTCACACCGAATATCTCGCATACCTAAAAAGGGGAAGTACTCTAGCGAAAGAGAAAGGGGTTCGGTAAGAATCTCCTACCTTTGCCGGAGATTAAACGTTATGGATAAGACAGCCTACACTCCACGTCGCATTGCTGCTATTACAATGGCTAGAAATGATGACTTTTTTCTCAATCGCTGGGTACGCTACTACGGAGAAGCACTCGGTTACGAACACCTATACATATACCTAGACGGACTGGAGCAGGCAATTCCCTCACGAGCAATTCCCGAGCAAGTGAAACGTTGGGAGCATCGTACGTTATCCCGAGCACAAGGGGATAAATATCGTATCGGCTTGCTTAGCTCTCTTGCACAGCAGTTGTTTGCTAAGGGATACGATCTCGTAATAGGCTGCGATGCTGATGAGTTCCTTATCGTAGATCCCCAAAGAGAAATGGGACTTGTAGAGTACCTTTCTCGGCAAAATTTGCCCTCGTGTGCTAGTGCATTAGGGTTGGATTTGGGGCAGCGCATCGGGGAAGAAGAGACGTTGGATAGTACTCGCTCTATCCTCGCTCAAAGGCACTACGCCGTATTGAGTTCGCGCTATACCAAGGCTGTCATTTTGGCTCGTCCCTTGCAATGGGGGTCGGGGTTTCATCGAGTTAAGGGGCATAATTATCATATTCTGCCCGATTTATACCTCGTTCACACGGGATACTGCGACTTAAAACGTCTCCAACTCCGTACGCAAGATACTCAGAGGGCGGATGCCTCTTGGGAAGCCCACCTCAAGCGCAGAGCCAAAACGATCTATTATACTACGCACCGCAAGGCAATCTCTGCAGACAAAATACTCTCCCGTGCTCGGCGTTGGCAAATGCTCTACCGCCCCCTATACGCCCTAAACAAACCCAAAATGCCTTGCCCTCCTCGGGTTGTACGTCTCCCCTCTCGCTTTTCGCAGATTGAGATCTAGGCTTTTGGCTGTAACTCCCCCTTTAGCTCTCTTGAGAGACCAGAGTAACTAGTCCAAATTTCCCTACCTTTGTATCCAAACAATTAGGTGATATAAACGAGAAACCCTATTCATCCGGATGAAAATGAGAAGGAATCCATTCATCTCCAATCCAACAATCACGGGGAAGCAAGTTGCCAACGATTTATTTTTGGTGCTCATCGGTGCTATCCTTCAGGCTGCAGCTTATTCCATCTTTATTGCACCGGCAGGGATTGTGCCCGGGGGTGTATATGGTATCAGCATTGGTATTAATCACCTAACAGAGGGGCTTTGGTCGCTCTTCCCCGAGGGGCTGCCCATTGGTAAAGTCTCCCTGTGCTTCAATATCCCTCTATTCTTGCTGGCGGCTCGTAAGCTCGGCATTTATTCCGGAGGGAAAACCATCGCTACATTCCTACTCATTGCCCTGCTGACCGACCTTATCACGACGCATATAACCAAAGGACTCCCCATCATAGAAGACGATCCCTTCCTTGCCGCTGTCTACGGAGGGGCGATTTTGGGACTAGGCGTATTCTTCACCTTTAGAGCAGGGAGCACGAGTGCCGGTACCGATGTACTTGCTCGGGTTTTGGGCAAGGGGCGCAATATCAAAACCAGCAACCTCATTATTCTCATCGATTCTCTTGTGGTTCTATTCGGGCTTATCGTCTTCCGCGATTTGAGAGTACCTCTATACTCCCTTGTTACCATCTTTGTGTATGGTAAGGTACTAGACCTGATGAACCCCGAGAATCCCAACAAAGCCATCTTTATCATTTGCGAAAATCCACAAGAACTGCGTGCTCTTATTATAGACGAACTTCAGCTCCGAGCTACTTACCTACATGGTAGAGGGATGTATGCAGGAGTAGAGCGCGATATCATCTTTATGATTGCAGAGCGCAAGGATGTTCCCAGACTCAAACAATATGTGCTAGAGAAAGATCCAAAGGCTTTCATCGCTACCGCTAATGCAACCAACGATACATTACCTCCATTAATATGAAAAGACTTGTACTCTCTTTCCTCTGTCTCATCTCCCTCACTACCCTACTCAAAGCTCAAGATACAGCTCCCCTTACCAACGAAGCAACCTTCTTTGTAAAGGTAGAGACCAACAAGGGAAATTTCGTGGTTGCTCTCTATGATGGCACCCCACGCCATCGAGACAATTTCTTGCAGCTAGTTCGCGCTCATAGTTACGAGGGTACGCTCTTCCATCGTGTCATCGACCGCTTTATGATACAAGGGGGGAACCTAATGACCCGAGGGGCTACTGCGTCTACAGACGTAAGCCAAGACAACATAAGTACACGCATTCAACACGAAATTGATCTCACACGCTTCTTTCATAAACATGGGGCGTTGTGTGCGGCTCGCGAAGGGGATGAGGTGAATCCGGAAAAAGCCTCTTCATCTACTCAATTCTACATTGTAACGGGGAATTACTTTACCGATCTTGATCTTGATGAACTGGAGGCTCGCACCGGACGCAAGTACACACCCGAGCAACGAGAGGCTTACAAGCTCTATGGAGGAACACCCCACCTCGACAATGGCTACACTGTCTTTGGCGAAGTGGTAAGTGGAATGAACGTGGTAGAGGAGATACAACGTGTAGCTACCGACGACCAAAACAGACCTCGTAAAGATGTTATCATCAAGAAAGTAAGCATCGTTGCCAAACCTAAGAAATAGGAGCATCCTAACGTCTTATGACAAACTCTTCCGGCATCCTCTATATGCTACCTGTACCCATTGCAGAGGGTAGTATAACGGACTTTTTTCCTCAAGCGAATGCTCCCATAATAGAGCAACTAGATCTATTCTTTGTTGAGAATATTCGCTCGGCACGTAGGGCAATTAGGCTCTTTTGTCCCCATAAACCGATTGATCCTATCACCTTTATAAAGATTGGGAAACATGCCGATGAGGCAACCCTCGGTGAGGCTTTTCTTCTCATTGAGAAAGGACAATCCGCAGGAGTACTCTCCGAAGCCGGATGCCCCGGAGTGGCAGACCCCGGAGCTAGAGTAGCTCGTCTAGCCCACGAGCACAAGATACGAGTGGTACCGCTCATCGGCCCCTCTTCCCTCCTGCTAGCTTTGATGGCATCCGGTCTTAATGGCCAGTGCTTTGCCTTCTCCGGTTATTTACCCAAAGAACCTACAGAGCTAAAGAAAAGCATTGCGAAGCTAGAGCGGCGCATCACGGAAGAAGGGCAATCTCAACTATTCATCGAAACTCCCTATCGCAACGAAAAGATAATGGAGAGTTTGCTTGCCCACTGCCGCCCTACTACTCGCCTATGCGTTGCTCAAGATATTACGGGGAAAGAGGAACATATTGAGACTCGCTCCATCGCCCAGTGGCGAAAGATCCCCTTCTCACTAGCCAAAGTGCCGACCCTTTTCATTCTAGGAGCGTAGAGGAATAGCACTATGGCCGATCTTATTCCCCCCTTGCCTTGTGACTTTGTTCATCAGATTGAGCAGGACTTCCCACAAGAGGCAGCGACTCTTTTGTCCGCATTAGATCACACCGATCCTGTTGTAAGTCTTCGTCTCAATATCCGCAAATGTGCGCGTTACTATGCGGCACCCTCCCTAGCTTCCCCTACCACGCCGATCCCTTGGTGCCAAGAGGGATATAGACTTGAGGGACGCCCATTCTTCGCTCACGATCCCCTCTGGCACGCCGGTATGTACTATGTACAAGAGGCAGCCTCTATGGCTCTCGCCCAGCTAGCGCCCCTCATCCCTAAGCATCCCATAGAGGTGCTAGACCTGTGTGCTGCTCCGGGGGGAAAGTCAACTCTTTTGCTCAATATTTTACCTGAGAATAGTACCCTTGTTGCCAACGAACCAATTCCCAAACGTGCTCAAATCCTCCGAGAGAACCTCATGAAATGTGGCTATCCCAATACGATAGTTACCAACAATTATCCGGATCAGTTGGCAGCAACGGCGGCTAAGTTCGATATGATTGTAGTAGATGCTCCTTGCTCGGGCGAAGGGCTTTTCCGTAAAACGCCGGAGGCTCGTCTGGAGTGGTCGATGCAGTCAGTAAACGAATGCGCCCTACGCCAAAGAGAGATCCTCGATGCTGCTTGGACTATGTTACGCCCCGGTGGGATGCTCGTATATTGTACCTGCACTTTCAATAGATACGAAGACGAGGAGCAGGCGGAATACCTCTTGCGAGAACATAATGCCAGCCCCATCACTACGATCACCCCTCCCGAAGAATGGCATTGGATTGAGGGGAAAGGAGCACTGGGATGGCACTTCCTCCCCGGCGTGACAATGGGAGAAGGATTTTATTTTGCCGCTTTCTACAAGCCTCAAGAGGGGGATAATAGTTCCTCTCCTCCTCCCTCCAAAGCAGCAAAAAAGAAAGCAGGACGTAGAGAAACATCCGGTATCTCATTTTCTGATATAGATAGACGCTGGTTCCTTTGCGAAGAGGGGGACGAAAGGGAAGCAGGAAAGTTCGTGACCTCTCCCATCGCTCCTGAATTGATACAATGGATCCCCCCACAACTTCTTCCCAAGTACCAGGAATTGGCATCCTCACAAGCCATCCGCATTCTATCTGCAGGGGTGTCTGTGGGAGAATCTAAGGGAAAAGAAATAGTTCCCTCTCTTCTACTCCCTTACAGCCAGCTTTGCAACATCTCAGCCTTCCCTACCATAGCTCTTGAGAGGGAGCAAGCATTGGCGTATTTGGCTGGAGAAACTCTTGCATCTCATCCTTCGACTCCCAAGGGGTTCTGCCTTGTTTACTACGAAGGGATTCCCCTTGGTTTTGTCAAAAACATTGGATCAAGGTACAATAATCTCTACCCCAAACCTTATCGTCTAAGGCACCTACCTCGGTAGTTTCCCCCGTTCTACTCTTACTCTGCCTAGCGGGAAAATCCATCCTATTAGCTTAATCCCTAGGAGAAAGCAACTAAGAATAATGGTATAAGCGTATGTTTGACTACTTTTGTAGAGACAAACAGAATATACTATAAGTTCTATGGATAGATCAGAAGAGGGGCTTGAGCTCCTTGGTAAAAAAACGGAGTATAAAGAAGATTATGCTCCGGAGGTCCTGGAGGCATTCAGCAATAAGCATCCTCAACGTGATTACTGGGTTCGATTTGTCTGCCCGGAGTTTACGGCTCTTTGCCCCATTACGGGGCAACCCGACTTCGCCACAATCTACATCGATTACATCCCAGACGAACGCATGGTAGAGAGCAAAAGTCTCAAACTCTACCTCTTCAGTTTTCGTTCGCATGGTGCTTTTCACGAAGATTGTGTCAATATCATCATGGATGATCTCATCAAGCTGATGAATCCCAAATACATAGAGGTAACCGGAGACTTTAGCCCTCGTGGAGGGATTAGTATTGTGCCCTTCTGTAACTATGGACGCCCCAGGACGCAATATGAGGCTATAGCTCGTGAGCGACTGCTCCGCCATGATCGCCATTAATCATCATTCTCTAGAAGACTTTCATGCTCAAGCCTAGTCGCATACTTGCCATCATTAATCCCATCTCCGGAGTTGGCTCCAAAACTCGTATCCCGGGGCTTCTTGCAGATGCCTACAACTCAAGAGAAGAAGAGCTACTCATCACCTATACAAAAGGAGAGGGTCATGCCACTCGCCTAGTAAAGGAGGCAATAGAAAATGATATAGACAGCATCATTGCTGTGGGTGGAGATGGTACCATCAACGAGATTGCGAGTGCATTGCATGGCTCTCACGTCAAAATGGGAATAATCCCCAAGGGGAGTGGTAATGGTTTAGCACGAGCTTTGGGACTCCCTCTCTCCAGCGATTCCGAGGCTATTCGAGTAATCACAGAAGGGCATACCACAGCCATAGATACAGGTTTGGTTGATGGTAAACCCTTCTTCTGTACTTGCGGCGTGGGATTTGATGCGGAGATGACCAAGCGGTATGCCGAGACTTCGCGCCGAGGTCTGCTTACTTACATCAAAGCGGCCATTGATGAGTACATCGCTTTCCGTCCTCAGCAGTACCGTATTACCATTGACGGCGAAATTATTGAGACGAAAGCCTTTCTTGTTACGGCAGCCAACATAGATCAATACGGCAATAACTTCTATATAGCTCCGGATGCAAGTCCCTCCGATGGACTACTCGATCTTGTCATTCTACGTCCCTTCGATCCCCTACTCGCTGGGCATGTTGCCTTGCAACTTGTAACTAAAAATATCGACAAAAACAGTTGTGTCGATAGCTATAGAGGGGCTAATATTGTGATAGAGCGAGAGTGCGATGATAAAGCCCCTGCTCAGATTGACGGAGAGTCTGTACTAGCCGGCAGTCGTATAGAGATTGGCGTACGCAAACAGAGTCTTCTCGTTTATACTCCCCAGTCTGCTGAAAAATGAGTACACTTCTTAGTATTGGCATGTTGCTCGGGGGGCTGGCTCTGGTTTTTTATGGGGCCAACTTTTTGACCGATGGGGCTAGCTCTATTGCCCGACGGATGCAGGTATCGGCTCTTGTTATTGGGCTTACAGTTGTCGCTATTGGCACTTCTACCCCCGAACTTGCCGTCAGCCTCTCTAGTGCCATACAGGGGAAAGAGGGCATTGCATTAGGGAACGTCTTAGGAAGTAATATCTTCAATATTTTGAATATCTTAGGTATTACGGCTATCATTACTCCTCTTCGGGTCGGTAAGAGCACATTGTATGCCGAGATCCCTATAGTGTTTGTTATCTCCACCACTCTCATTCTACTTGCTAATGACACACTCCTACATAATAGCACCATAAATAGCCTTGATCATGGTGATGGTCTTGTGTTGCTTCTTTTCTTTTTCCTCTTTATGTGTTACACCTTCTACATAGCCCGTAAAAAGGGCACAAAGGGAAAAGATGCGACACAGCAACCCGACAGTAATGCTCCTCAAATCAAAATTTATGGTTGGTGGCTATCTATCGGGATGGTAATAGGGGGCCTTGTAATGCTCATCGTTGGAGGAAATTTATTCACGGAAGGAGCCTCTGCCATTGCTCGCGCTCTAGGAGTTAGCGAATCCGTAATAGGGCTTACTCTCGTTGCGGTGGGTACCTCTGTACCCGAACTTGCCACCTCCATTGTAGCAGCAAAGAAAGGAGAAGTTGATATGGCAATAGGCAATATCGTTGGTAGCAATATCTTTAATATTGCACTAATCCTCGGGACAACTGCCACTATTCGCCCCATTGAAACCGGAGGTATTACCCTTCTAGATTATGGAGTAATGCTGCTCGCTGTTGTACTACTCTTTCTTTTTACTCTATTTTACGGTAAGCGCGAGATTAAACGATTGGAGGGGGTAGCTCTTCTTTCTGTCTACATCATCTATACTGTTTGGCTAATCCTCCAAGAAACCTCTTACTTAGCATAAAACAACATGAAGTACATACTGTGTCCCTATTGTAAGAAGCGCCTTGAGGCTACTTGGATTCGGAGTGTTTTGGATAAGAATGGACATGTAGATACTCCTTGTCCCGGATGCCATAGACAACTCGCCTTTACCCTACGCCCGCCCAAAGCTTCTAAGCAAACGGAAGGCGAGAATACAGGTCGTTTGTGCAAGCGAGAAGAGGGGCAACCTCTTGCTTATTTACAGGTTGTAGAAAATGTATTTGGCTATTCGGCACAATTTCCCCTCTACGAGGGGCTCAATAGGATAGGTCGTTACAACGATAGACATACGGAAATTGAGGTCGCCATTCGCACGGCAGACCCAAGCCTCGATCGCAATCAATCGCTACTAACCATAGAGAAAGATAAACAAGGGGATGTAGTTGCTATCCTTATGGATGATGATAGCATGACAGGGACCTTTGTGAATGCACGCGAACTTGACCCAGGTGAGAAACGCCAACTCTCTGATGGAGATGTAATAACCCTAGGGGCTACATCTCTTATTTTTTCCATAAAGTAAACTTTGCCATAAGAGTGAGATATGAGTACACCTACCTCTAGAAAAAAGGCCCTTATCACCGGAGTCACAGGGCAGGATGGAGCCTATTTGAGCGAATACCTACTCAAACGAGGATATGAAGTTCACGGGCTGAAGCGCCGCTCTTCTCTATTCAATACAGAGCGTGTAGATCATCTTTACCAAGATCCTCATCTAGAAGGGCGAAACTTTTACCTTCACTATGCCGATATGACAGATGGGCAGGGGCTAACTCGTCTCATTGGAGAGATTGCCCCAGATGAGGTATATAACCTTGCAGCACAAAGCCATGTAAAGGTTAGCTTTGAATTGCCGGAATATACTGCCGATGTTGTCGCTTTGGGTACTCTTCGCCTACTAGAGGCAATACACCTCCTCCGTATGGAAGATAAAGTGCGTTTCTACCAAGCCTCTACCAGCGAACTATTTGGGCTTGTACAAGAGATGCCTCAGAGAGAGACAACCCCATTCTACCCCCGAAGCCCCTATGCCGTTGCCAAACTCTATGCCTATTGGATTACGGTGAACTACCGAGAGGCATATGGAATACATGCCAGCAATGGTATTCTCTTTAACCACGAGTCACCTCTCCGTGGAGAGACCTTTGTAACTCGTAAGATAACCAGAAGTGCCAGCCGCATTGCCATGGGATTGCAAGATCGGCTCTACCTGGGGAATCTTTCGGCACGACGCGATTGGGGGCATGCCAAAGATTATGTGCGCTCTATGCATCTCATCTTGCAGCGCGATACCCCTGACGATTATGTGGTAGCTACGGGAGTTACCACAGAAGTACGTACCTTCGTTCAACTCGCTTTTTCTGAGATCGGGTTTACTATTGAATTCCGCGGAGAAGGATTGAATGAAGAGGGGGTGGTTACCGCTATAGATACCGATCGTGTAGCTCAATCTCTGGGAGAAGAATTTCTCTCTCACGCATGCAGCTTAGTAGGGAAAGCCATCGTTGCCGTAGACCCTGCCTATTTCCGTCCTACTGAGGTAGAGGTTCTTTTGGGAGATGCAACTAAGGCTCGCAATCTTCTGCATTGGCAACCGGAGTATACTCTTGCTGATATTGTACACGATATGATGGAAAGTGACGTGCAACTCATGAAGCGAGAAGCCTACCTAAAGCAGGGAGGATTTTCCATCTACAACTACTTTGAATGAAAACTTTCCGCCGTTATACTTATGGATAAGAGTGCTCGTATCTACATTGCAGGTCATCGCGGACTGGTAGGTAGTGCCATCTATAGAGAGCTCAAGCGACAGGGATACAAAAATCTCATCACTCGTACCCATTCGGAGCTTGACCTCCTTGATGCTGTAGCTGTTCGCAAGTTTTTCGACGAAGAGCAGCCTCAGTACGTATTCCTTGCAGCAGCTTTTGTTGGTGGGATACTTGCCAATAGTCGCTATCGGGCAGATTTTATCTATAAGAACCTAGGGATACAACAAAATGTGATTGGCGAGAGCTATCGCCATCATGTGGAGAAACTCCTCTTTCTAGGAAGTACTTGTATTTACCCAGCCAATGCCCCCCAACCCATGAAAGAGGACTGCCTCCTGACCTCTTCTCTAGAGTATACCAATGAGCCTTATGCTATTGCCAAAATCGCAGGGCTCAAGATGTGTGAGAGCTTCAACCTACAATATGGTTGTAACTACCTCGCAGTAATGCCTACCAATCTCTATGGTCCCGGGGACAACTTTCATTTAGAAAATAGTCATGTACTACCGGCTATGATGCGTAAAATGCACTTAGCAAAACTCCTTCGCCAGGCAGACGTGGAAGCCTTACGACGCGATATTGACTTGCGTCCTATCTCGGGATTGGACAAAAACTCCTCCCTAGATCAAATTACCGAGCGTCTTGCCTCCTTTGGTATCACTTCGGATCAACTTGTACTTTGGGGATCGGGTTCTGTTTTGCGGGAATTTATGTGGAGTGAAGATATGGCAGCAGCATGTATCTATGTAATGAATCACGTTGATTTTCCCCATCTATCGGAAGATGCTCCTAGAGGAGAAATCCGCAATTGTCATCTCAATGTGGGCACAGGTGTAGAGCATTCTATCTCTCAAATTGCTGAAGAGGTACGAAAGGCTGTCAACTTTGAAGGCGCTATTGCCTTCGATCATATTCACCCCGATGGTACCCGACGAAAACTTACAGATCCCTCTCGCCTCAAATCCCTTGGATGGGAATACACTACCTCTATAGAAGAGGGGCTTCCCAAATTGTACCAATGGTATTGTCAAACGAATACTCTATAAAACTACTTCCACAACAATACGAACTTATTTTCTTCCGTTGATAGATTGTATGCTTACTCCAGAAATAGAAGCTCAGTGTATTGAGCTTATCAAAAACGAAGTTGTACCCGCTACAGGATGTACAGAGCCTGTAGCCGTAGCTCTAGCTGCAGCACAAGCTGCCAAAACTCTTGGGGAATCTCCTACGTCCATAGAAGTTCTCTTGAGTGCCAATATGCTCAAAAATGCCATGGGAGTAGGCATCCCCGGTACGGGAATGATTGGGCTTCCCATTGCTGTTGCTCTAGGAATTACTTTGGCAGACCCCTCGAAGGATCTTACCATACTAGAAAACTTTAGCCAAGAGCAACTGGCTAAAGCGAAAGCCTTGGTAGAGAAAAAGATCATGTCTATACGTCTTAAAGAAGGCGATATAGATAAGCTCTACATAGAAATTAACCTCCAAGGGGTCAACCATACAGCAAGCACAATTATCCAAACTAACCACCGCAATATCGCTTACATACGTCGGGATGATGAGGTTCTCCTAGATCAGCTCTCCGGAGATAATTGTTCTGCACAAGGGGCTAGTGACGAAGCAGAAGCCCTACAGCTTACTTTTGACCTAGTCTATGAGTTTGCCACTACAACTCCCCTCGAGAAACTTACTTTCATACAAGAGGCTGCTCGACTCAATAAAGCAGCAAGTGAATTTGGTCTCAAAGGCTCTTACGGTCACTCTGTTGGACAGATGATACAGGGGGATTGGGGAAAGAAATATCTCGGGAACTCGGCTCTCACGGAGATGCTTACCTACACAAGTGCAGCTTGCGATGCCCGTATGGATGGTGCTCCCGTTACTGTTATGAGTAACTCAGGTAGTGGTAATCAGGGAATCACAGCAACCCTACCCGTACTAACCTTTGCACAGCATGAGGGTGCGAGCGAAGAACAAACTATACGAGCATTAGTCCTTAGCAACCTTATGGTGATCTATGTAAAGCAGAAATTAGGTCGCCTATCTGCTCTCTGTGGATGTGTTGTAGCTGCAACAGGATCAAGCTGTGGATTGACCTATCTGATGGGTGGTAGTCGAGAGCAAATCGAGTTTTCTATAAAAAACATGGTGGGCAACATTACGGGGATGCTGTGCGATGGAGCCAAACCGAGCTGCAGTATGAAGGTCTCAAGTGGAGTATCTACCGCCATGTTCTCTGCCCTACTTGCTATGGAACACAAAGTTGTAACTAGTAGTGAAGGCATTGTAGACGAGAGTGTTGACTCTACTATAAGTAATCTTGCAAGCATTGGCCGTGTAGGGATGAATGAGACGGATCGACTTGTACTCGATATCATGACTCAGAAATAACATTAAGCTTCCCTGTAAAGTATTCAACCCTTCTAATCATATATGGATTCTACTTTCTCTCCTTCAAAGACTGTTCTTCCACAGCGCATGTCTTTCTCTGCATTTGTTCGCCTTGTACTGCTCAATTGGTATTGGCTTGCCCTATCATTGGTAGTAGCCTTTGGCTTTATCAAGATATTAGGGAATAGTTCTGCTATTGGGAACAATAAGTACCGCATGGCTGTAATGACACGCTTCCCTATACAAACTTCTAAATCTGATAAGGTTTTCGTGGATGCAAACTCAGGAAAAGAAGCTCCTCTCTGGAAGCATACTCCCGCATTTGATGCTGCTCAAATCTATGGATGGATTGTCTCGGCCGACATTATCTATCGAACAGGAAAGAGGGAGGGTTTCGAAGTAGAATACGCTCAACGAAGCGGGTTATCCTCTCGTGACATATACAATTATATCCCATTCAGACTTATTTTCCCCGATGCTGCCGATGCCGACTACTTTACCTTGGTAGTACGACAAGAGGCTGACGGATTACAACTCTCCCAAATAAAGGGGGTATATCAAGGGAAGGAGCTAAAAGGGACGGGTTCATACACCATACTATTGCCTTGGAATAGTACTGTTGAGACCCCTGTAGGGAAAGTAATACTACAAGACAACCCAGGATGGGAAGAATACGGAATAAGATCCTATGCCTTAGACAAACCCATCTATATCACACGACGGAGTGTAACAGAAACTCGTGCCCAGTACGACTGGGATATGGTGATTGATAATACACTACCCAATTTCCTCAATGTGGAAGTCTCTACCACAGGCTCCGCTCGACGTGCAAAACAGATTCTTGCCGGGATGCTGGTTGATCTAGACTCTCTAGTGCGCTACAATGTAACACTCGACTTAGACAAAGAGCAAGAAATGATAGAAGCCGCTCTTCGTAGGTTAATGCACCCCGACTCTCTTTCTCCCAGCCTTACAGCAGAAAGCCGTACACAAGAGATAAAAGAACTGCAACAGAGGCTTGCTCGTACTATAAGTAATCGGGAGGTGCTACGCTATGATCATTTGATTGAAGTTACCGCGTCCCCAGCCATTCAGCCATCTCCCGTAGGAGCATTCTCGGTCAAGATCATCTTTTTGCTTCTAGGGCTGATTATTCCTACTGTATTAATCTATTATACTTGGCTCTTACGAGGGAGTGTTTTGGAGCCTCGGCAACTATCCCCCTTCTGGCAGAAAGCCCTTATCTCAACGCTTCGTCTGCATCGCAAGAGAGGGAACTACTCAGATACTCCCGAAACGATCGATGCCCTCCGTTTTACGCTTCAATCTAACCTGGAAGAGGATGCTGATGCTCGTCCTATACTGTTTACCACTCCATCTAAAAGCTCAAAAGCTCAGAAACGATTGAATAAATTGGTGGCTGATCTTGCTGCAAGTTACTCGTTGGGAGGAGGAAATACAGGAAAAATAGTACATCTTCTCCACGCCTCCAATAGTTCTGCGTCTACCCTACCTCACGCTCGCATTATAGAACAGGGGTACTGGGGTGGTAAACAATTTTCTCAAGATCTAGCACCTGCAGAAGCGGAGAGAAAGACCCCTACCCTCTTGATAGCACCCTTCGATTCGGTTCACCTATTGGCTTCTCAAGTTGCCCAAATAGTTGTAGTGGTTGAGCAAGATCAGAGTAGGACCACTCTACTCTCGGATCTCGAGCATTCTCTATCTCAAGGCACTCCGCCTATCCATGCTCTGTGGGTATGCAATATTTTTCCATTTTTCCGCTAATCCACTCAAAAACTACCCTCTTCCCTTATGATCATCAATAGTCTTCTCGATACAGACCTGTACAAGTTTACCACAGGCTACGCTTATGCCAAACTATTCCCCTATGCCTATGGACACTTCAAGTTCATAGATCGGGATCATCGCATCTATCCCAAGGGGTTTGCCCAATTGCTGAGAGAAGAAATTGACCATATGTCTCGAATTGCCCTAAGTGATAGCGAAGCGCAGTTCATAGCCCATCGAATGCCCTATATCCCCCCCACTCATATTGACATGCTAAGAGGATTTCGTTTCAATCCCGATGAGCTTACCATCACACAAGACAGCGAAGGGCATCTGTATATAGATGCGGAGGGGCCTCTCTATCGGGTAACTCTCTGGGAGACGCCCATCCTAGCACTAGTAAGTGAATTGTACTATCGGGTGATGAATATCACTCCAGACGAAGAGTATATGCAGCGAGTGGCTATAGACAAAGCTACCCGACTAGAAAAGGAGCAACTTAACTTCTCGCTATTCGGGATGCGCCGACGCTTTAGTTACGAGGTAGAAGACAAAATCACGTGTATTATGCGGGAGTATGCCCCGCAACACTTCTTTGGTACAAGCAATGTGCACTTTGCGCACAAATATAACCTCAATGTATCGGGTACTCATCCCCACGAGTGGATTCAATTCCATGGAGCTATATACGGCTATAAAATGGCAAACTATATGGCAATGGAAGACTGGATCAATGTCTATGACGGAGACTTAGGTACTGTACTAACAGACACCTATACGACGGATGTTTTCTTGAGGAATTTCAGCAAAAAACATGCCCAGCTATATACGAGTTTACGCCATGATAGTGGAGATCCTTTTCAATTTGTGGACAAAGCAATCGCCCGCTATCGAGAGCTCAAAGTAGATCCGAAAATCAAATACATCATCTTCTCCGATAGTCTCAATGTGGACAAAGCTATAGAGATACGTAACTATTGTGCAGATCATATCCGTTGCTCCTTTGGTATTGGCACTAACCTTACCAACGATACCGGTTGTGGTGTAGCCCCATCAAACATTGTAATGAAACTATGGCGTTGCAAGATGACCGAGCGAGAGGAGTGGAGCTACTGTGTAAAACTTAGTGACGCTCACGGGAAATATACAGGCGTGCCCGAAGAAATTAATTTGGCTCGTCTCACATTAGGGATTAACGACTAATCGTCCCCCGAAAGCCCCATTGACATGGAGAGAATGAAGCCCCAAATTGCCCTCTTTGCAGGTTCTTTTGATCCCATACACATTGGGCACATGGCGCTAGCCAATTATATCCTCTGCCATAACAAAGGGATAGAGCAACTTTGGTTTGTACCCACCGCTCAAAACCCGCTTAAGCCCAGAGCTACAGAACTCTCCTTTACGCAGCGATGCCATCTTATCGAAGAAGTGATAGCCAATGACTCTCGCTTTTCTTGCTGTCGCATAGAGGAGACTTTGCCCGCTCCTCATTACACGATATACACTCTAGACAAATTGAGGGATCATTACCCTCAATACCAATTTATCCTCATAATGGGAGCCGATAATTGGCTTAGTATAGAGCACTGGTATCATTGGAGAGAATTGATTGAGCAATACCCTATCTTAGTTTATCCACGCCCTGGATACACTCTCCCCAGAGAGGCGGAAAATAGCAATGTCACTCTACTACACGATGCTCCGCTAATGGAGATCTCTTCTTCTGAAATCAGATCTGCTCGGCATAAGGGGGAAGACCTCCGCTACTGGATGCCCCGCCCCGAACTTTTTGAACTTCTCTAATCCCTTATCAATCAATGCCCAGACCTCGACGCAAACTTTCTGCCCTGCAAGTGACCTGCATTTCGGCTATTTGGTTTGTAATTGCAGGCTGGCTTTTTTCGTCCGTTAGGCTGGATATTTTTTCAATATTAGCCATCATTCTTTCGGGAATCATTGTATTTATTGCCTTGTATAAGAGTCGCCGATAATTCCTTCTCAATCTCTTAGGATACACACATCACGGGGCTATTGCTTCGGCCATAATGCCACTATTCTACTAGTTATTCGTACTTTTGAGGGTAGATTAAGAATGAAACTGTACTCGTCTCAGATATATTAAGACTCATGGATATACTATTAGTAGGCTATGGACGCATGGGAAAAGCCATCGAAAAAGAGGCTATACGAAGAGGACATCGTATTACAGGGATTTTCGATGCTGATGGTGAATGCTTTACGGAGCAACAGCAATTGCCACCTGCCGATGTCTGCATCGAGTTTACAACTCCTCAGACTGCCTATAAAAACTGCCTACATGCAATCAATAAAGGATTACCGGTAGTATCGGGTACAACGGGTTGGCGCGATGATGTACAGAAGCTACAAGAGACCATTTTGACCTCTAAGAGCGGCACTTTCTTCTATGCCAGTAATTTTAGTTTAGGGGTAAATATCCTCTTTGAACTCAATAGGCAACTTGCCCGAATCATGCAGAAGGCTCCTGAGTACAGTGTTTCTCTCGAGGAAACGCACCATGTGCACAAACTTGATGCCCCTAGTGGTACTGCTATCACTTTGGCAGAAGATATAATAAAGGAGTCTCCTAATTTGGAAGGATGGGCACTTGCCCCCAATTTAGATTCTCATACACTCCCGATAGAAGCTAAGCGAATAGGAGAGATTCCCGGTATTCATAGCATCAAGTGGCATTCTCCAGTTGACGAACTAACTCTTTCCCACGAGGCATTCGGAAGAGAGGGGTTTGCCCTTGGAGCTGTACTCGCTGCCGAATATGCCGTGACACATCATGGTGTACTCTCCATGAGAATGATGCTCGGATTTTGTGACTAGATCCTCCTAATCAAAGAACTAAGAACCTAATATTAAGCATATATGCAACACAATAGCACACAGAAGAAAAACCTATTAACCCGACGCAACATTGTAGGGGTTATTGTGTCTCTCCTCTTTATCGCATTTGCCATTTGGGCAGGTTGGCTATGGTTGATTTTCCTTCCCCTTATCATAGACTATTACTTCTTTCATAAGATCAAATGGAATTGGTACAACTCCATCCAAAACAACCTGTTGCGTAATATCTGTGCCTGGCTCTGCGATATTGTTTGCTGTGTTATTGGGGTGGCTTTACTCAATATCTACTTCTTCCAAAACTTTGCCATCCCCTCCTCTTCGCTTGAAAAGACCTTGCTCGTAGGAGATTACCTCTATGTTGATAAACTAAGCTATGGGCCTAGGCTTCCTAATACGCCTCTGGCCATCCCTCTTGTCCACAATACGTTTTTGGGAGGGAAGAGCTATAGCGAAACACCTACTCTCAAATATCGCCGCCTCCCTGGGCGAGGTCATGTAGAGCGTGAAGACCTAGTCGTTTTTAATTTTCCCGCCGGAGATACTGTGGCTGTAAAGGTTCCCAATCCCGATTACTATACCCTTATTGCGCTTTATGGGCGAGACGTGGTGTGGAAAAATACATCTGAATTTGGAGAAATAGTGTATCGTCCCGTCGATCGTCGCGACCACTATGTAAAACGCTGCGTGGGAATGCCCGGAGAAACTCTACAAATCCGCAACAACGATCTCTATATCAATGGGGAAAAACAGGCTCGCCCCAAGTACATGCAGCTTAATTATTATGTACAAGCAAAGCCTGAAGGTTTGTCGGTACGAGACTTTGAAACTTTAGGAATTAGCGAAAGTGATCGTGGATACATACAGCTATCTCCCGAAACCTCGAGTTCCCTATCGAGCATGGGTTTTAACCTAGCCTTAGAAGGGGGTAAGAGCACTTTCTATCACTTCCCTCTCACCGAAGAGATGCTACAAAAGCTACAAAGCGACACTAGAGTGCTCAAAATCGTTGTGGAACCCGACAGCGAAGGATTTACCTATCCCGTAGAAGCCCACCTAGGATGGAGCCGAGACAACTATGGTCCTATACTAATCCCCAAAAAGGGACTAACTATCAAGTTGTCTCCTAATAACCTTCTTCTCTACAAGCGTTGCATAGAAGCCTATGAAAGACACTCTGTAGCTATAGATAGCAACGGAGCTATTATGATTGATGGAGAGGCTAAGGATACATACACTTTTGCTATGGACTACTATTTCATGATGGGGGATAATCGCCATAATTCTGCCGATAGCCGCTATTGGGGCTTCGTTCCCGAAGATCATGTCGTAGGCAAACCTGTCCTTCTTTGGCTCTCCTTGGATAAAGACAAAGGCCTATTCTCTGGCAAAATTCGCTGGCATCGTATGTTTCGTAAGGTGACCAAATGGTAATAACCACCTTCCCAACTTGGCGAGATGGCACCCAAAGAGAGAATCAAGAAGAAATGTCCGGCATGGAAATACTATGCCCTGCCGCTCTTTTTTATCATCTTGGTAGTGCTACTGCGTCTTTGGGTGGGCTTCGTATACTATGTCCCCAAAGAAAACGAGGCTTTAGGGAAATATGCAGGACGTTACCACTTGATGGTGCGAATAGGGTCTCCCAAACGGGGAGAACTTGTTCTTGTAATTCTAGAAAATAAAGAGAAGAAAAGTGATACGCATAAGCAGCCCTTGTTGGTTGCGGGGCTACCCGGTGATACCATCGAATCGTATGCAGGAGCTATCTATGTCAATGGCAAATCTTGGTACCCTTCACACGATCAGCAGCAACGCTCTTCTGCATCTAAAAGTATTGCTTCTTCGCACCCATTGTCTCCCCCTTCGCCGGCTTCTGATTCTACAGATAGTACTTACTATCGTTTAGTACTTCGGCCTAATGAGTTTTGGTTACTAACCTACTCTATCCGTAACACCATGGACTCTCGCCACTATGGCCCGATACATCGCAACCGGTTGTACGGCATACAAGCCCTATGATATTATCTACAGCCTACGCTCCTCCGATACAATACTTCGCAAAATTAGCCTCTGGTAGAGTACTACTTGAGGCCTGTGAGCATTACATCAAGCAGACCTATCGCAATAGGTGTCGTATACTAGCGGCTGATGGCATGCAAGAGCTAAGCATTCCGGTAGAGCAAGGAGCCTCTGAGCAATGCCCCATCCGTGAAGTACGCATATCAGAGCACAATAATTGGCGTGCAAGACACTGGCAGACCCTAAAAAGCTGCTATGGTATGGCACCTTTTTACGAGTATTATGCCCCCGATATCGAGCCATTCTATCGAAAGCGATATACGTTCTTGTACGACTTTAATCTGGAGTTAATCGAGCTTATTGCGAGGCTAATGCATCTGGATATTTCAATCGCAGAAACAGAGACTTATCAAGTTACCTCTCCCGAGGATTTTCGTCTCTCTATACGTCCCAAGAAGCCTCCTTTCGACCCCTATTTTAATGCCCAAGTCCCCTACTATCAGGTATTCAAAGGGGAAAATAGTGCAGACTTTACACCTAATCTGAGCATTTATGATCTACTTTTCAATGAGGGGCCTCTAGCCCCAATTCTACTCAAAAAGTCGATTATCTCTCACCCCTCTATCCTGTGAACTAACACTGTAATTGCTGCTCTAGTTTGGAGATCGTTGTAGCAAATTCGTGGTCTATGGATATAGCATCGCGAGTAGAATTACAACCATGGATAACGGTAGCATGACTTCTCCCTCCTAGATAATGCCCGATGCTGGAAAGGGATTCTTTGGTATGCTTATTAGCCAAAAACATGATAATATGGCGAGCCATAACAATATCCTGGCGACGGCTTTTCCCCTTTACTTGATGTGCTGGGATGTGGAAGTTCTCACACACAAGCTTTTGTATATTCTCCAACGTTACCTCTCTCTCCTCCATCCGTATGGTACGAGACAAAATCTCCCGACTAAATGAAAGGTCTATGGGGCTACCTGTAACGGAGGCACTCAAAAAGATACTAGAGAGCACTCCATCTATCTCTCGCACACTATGGGAAGCATTCTTGACAATAAAGTCACTCACCTCTTCTGTAAGGACAACTCCTCCCCGACTTGCCAGCTTATTAAGGATCTCCCGACGAAGACAAAGATCCGGGCGTTTGATCTGCGCTGTAAGAGAGCCTGCCATACGGGAGACAATACGCTCACTCAACGCATTAAAGTCACTCACGGAGCGATCCGATGTGAGAACAATCTGCTTGCCAAGGGAATACAAGTGATTGAATATCTCAAAGAAAGCCTGCTGCGAACGTTCTTTCCCCTCCAATTCTTGTATATCATCAAGCAATAATACATCTATCTGCTGATAGTACTTGATGAAGTCGGGTACCTTCTTATTCTTACTTGCCGCTGTAAATTGCTGTACAAACTGCAACGTAGTGACGTAGAGCACGCGCAAGTCCGAATGTTGACGAAGGATTTCCCACCCCATGGCATTCATCATATGCGTCTTCCCAACCCCCGGAGGTCCGTAAATAAAGAAAGGGTTCATCATAGCATCTCCCGGCTCTACACAAATGCGACGAGCAAGAGAAAGAGCTACATCATTAGACTCTCCACGGATAAACGAGTCGAATGTAAAAGGAGGGAGTAACTTCGTGTCCCATTGAGTGGGATTTGTTGCCCCGACATCGTTGTGAGGGACTGAAATACCTTGAGGGATACTTGCAGGGGAGGTAGATAAAGAAGCTTCGGACATAGAGGTCAATAGGCAACCCTCTGCCGTATTATTGGAAGTGCTATCCACCATTGCGAGGTACCTCAGTCGAGCATGTTCACCAAGTACAGACCGCAAGGCCTGCTGCATTTGGATTGCAAAATTCTGCTCAATGTATTCGCAGAAAAAGGCACTAGGCACCTTCACTACGATGGTATTATTCCCCTCTAAGCGCACAGGCTCTATGGGATGAAACCAAATATTAAACTGCTTGGAAGGAATATGAGAACTCAAGTGTACGAGACACTCTTGCCATATGCTATTTACGTTCTGTTCCATATTCTCTCTTTAGACGTTCTATATTCTTGTTTCAATCCTTATCATACCTTCCTCAGAGAGAGAGAGGGGAAACTCCCCCTAGGGAGAGAAAATCTACCCGCCTTAAGCTTCCCAATAACAAGGGTAACAACGTGGCGTAATCAACCTCTCCTTCCTATCTATCCGAAGGTGTAATTTGGTCTTTCAAGATAGTATTACCTATCTCTCCACTTCACTCTGAATGAACAAGGAGAATCAGTATTTCCCTTCGTTCAATCACATCGCAAAACTAGTGCTTATTTTTGGGCTAAACAAACCGAGAAAATCCACAAAGAGGCTAATGATATAGCTAACTACCTATAGAATCAGCACCTTGTATAACCACTTATAGACTACGAAGAGAATTGCGTTCAAATATCTATATATCAATTAGATAGAAGGAAATTATTTTATGAAACGACAAGTTATCAACAATCAAGAAAAAGCGTAAGTCCCTTACTGTATTGCACTTTAGGTGTGTAACAACATGGGGAAAAGAGCCCTCTTTGATAATCATACAAAGTACAACTTTCTAGGCTAGATTATAAAGAGAAAATAGCCATACGGCTTATTTGTTCCTAGGCATAAATCCATTAGTTTTTGAGGCATCAATCAAAGGTCTGGATACTCTGGGAGAATATCAAGAAGGAGTTGAGCATTATAGAGATCATCATAACGTGGCGATAAGAGTTTTACCCTTCGTTCTTCTTCTTCCAATGTAAACTCTCGAGAAGCAATGGCACAAGCTTGATGTAGAATATCCTCATCACTCTTTACTCTATAGACACACTCCTCTAGTCCCGTTCCATAGACCATTTCTTCGTTTGCTATAACATAACGACCGGAATAAAGGGCATTAAGGAGTTTCAATTTAAGCCCCGTTGGCTGACTTGTAACTAAGATATGTGCAGAAGCCTGCTCAATAAGACGCTCCATTCGCTCTCCCGACACGTTGGCTTCCAAACGAACATTTTCGCTTTTCTGCACACATTTTCGGAGGCTAGACGATGGATCTCGTCCTGCTACTACGAGGGGAAGGGGAAGTTGAGGGGCTAGGCGAATCAATCTCTTCGCCGTAAGTTCATTCTCTAATACAGAGAGTTTGCCATGAAATAAAAAGTAATCCCCCTTCCCCGGCTGGTTCTTCACCTTCTGATCTCCATGAAAACCCGAAATCCATTGCACCTCTACTCCCGGGTAGTGGTGAGCAAAATAATCTCGCTCTCGGGGGGTAATTGCTAGAATATGGTGTGCATAACGAAGGTTCTTCTCAAAGAGACACAGTCGATAACTCTCAAGGGCAAAATAGAGCTTCTTAAATAGACTTCGAGTACCCTTTGCCAGATAGTGATAATACTCGTGCTCTATGTTGCAGGCTCGAACAATACGAAGCCGATTGCTAAGAGCAGGGTGTGACAAAAAATGACACGTATGCAATCCCTCAAAGAGAATAGGCGCATCATCCTCCAAAAGATGGGAGAGAAGGCTTTGAGAACGACGGCTGTAAATGATATAGGGCTCACGTGATAATGCGGAAAATATCCCCCTAAGACGCGGATAGTAATAGACCTTTTCGCACAATTTCTCCAGTTCCTGTTGCTCGGGTCTGCCATACTGATAGCAATGAAGTATTATGCTGACTCCTCGGTCAGCAAGAGCCTTTATCTTATAGTAAACATCTATTACTCCTCCATAATCAGCAGGATAGGGAACGTCGAAAGATACTATATGTAATCGTCTTTCCATGGTATTGACCATTATGATTTAGCATAGAGGCCTCCGGGGAGAGGCTTAATGAAGCCGTCAAACTCAAGCGTGAATAATCTATTAGATAGCTCAGCTGCAGACATTCCCAAGCGCACGAGAAGATCATTAAAGTGTATTGTTTCTTCCTCTACAATGAGGCGTAATATAGGGTCGTCCGGAAGATCTTGAGGAGCAAAAAGGGAAGAATTGCTTTCCTCTTCCCCTCCATTACTCTTTCCCCACCCTAATACGGATATGATGCTATCAGCATTAACGGCAGGGATAGCCTGCATAGAAGCTATAATACGATTGCACCCCACAGAGGTAGAATCTGTAATACGCCCCGGAACGGCGAATACTTCCCGACCGTACCCCGAAGCCATTGCAGCAGTAAGAAGCGAACCTCCACGGTCAGCACTCTCTACTACAAGGGTGGCGTGAGAAAGGCCTGCTACAATACGATTACGCCCCACAAAATGGTGACGCTCCACTTTACTTCCCCAAGAATACTCGCTAAGCAATCCCCCTTTTTTGAGCATCTCGATAGCGATATTGCGGTGAGCCGCTGGATAAATCCTATCTAAACCATGAGCTAATACTCCGATGGTAGGGATCCCTAAGTCAAGAGCTACTTTGTGAGCCTTTACGTCGATACCAAATGCCAACCCACTAATCACTACGAGATCGGGCAACTTGTTTGCCAAATCTTCAAGCAGGACTTCTACTGCTTTTAAGCCATAACGAGAAGCACGCCTTGTTCCCACTACACTAATGCAATGAGGAGAGTGCAAAGCGTCTCTATTGCCAAAATAAAAGAAGGCAGGAGGAGGGTCTGCACACTCTGCAAGTAACTGAGGATAGTCTGCATCCCCTAATCCAAAAGCATCAATATGCTTTCTTTTGGCCTCTTCTACCTCTCGCTCGGCACTCTCAAGGAGCTCAGAAAGAGAAAGGTGTGACACCACACGCCTATAAAGCGCAGGTGCCACACCTTCTAAAATAGCCGGATTGGAAAATATGTCACAGACATCATCTACAGCATCTAAGATACGACGGAGAGTAATAGCACCCACTCCCTCTATCCGACTTAGGGCTAAAAGATAAGCTGCCTTACCCATCAGCTTCCCAAAAACTAGTTATTAATGCTTCTTTAACCAGGCAAAGGCATTAGCAAAAGCCTCCATCCAAGGGGTTACTTCGTGCGAACCATCAGGATAGAAACCGCACTGCCAGGGGAATACTGATCGCTCTGGGTGTGGCATAATGGCTAGGTGGCGACCATCGTCACTGCAAATGGCAGCGACTCCTTCCGGAGAGCCATTAGGATTACCGGGATAGGTCTTATAGTCGTATTGAGCAACAACATTGTACTTATCAACAGGAGCGTCAAAGACAAAACGACCTTCGCCATGAGCACACCAGACTCCGAGGGTAGCACTGGCAAGTGAACCCATCATTATCGAATTGTTCTTGGGAATTGTTAGCCCAACAAAGCAACTCTCAAATTTCTGCGACCCATTGTGCAACATTTTGTGTCGAGGTCTCTTGTCTGCATAGAGTAGCCCAAGCTCAGCCATCAGTTGACAGCCATTACAAACTCCCAAACTTAGGGTATCGGGGCGAGCATAAAAAGCATCAATAGCCGCTTTTGCGCGTTCATTGTACAAGATGCCTGCAGCCCATCCCTTGGCAGAGCCTAGTACGTCACTATTAGAGAATCCACCACAGAAAACAAGCATCCGTACATCCTCTAAGGTCTCACGTCCTGAGGTAAGGTCCGTAAGGTGTACGTCCTTTACATCAAAACCTGCAAGGTGAAGGGCGTAGGCCATCTCACGCTCCCCATTCGTACCCTTATCTCGTAAAATGGCAGCGACAATACCCGAGTGGTTGCTCCGGTCTGCATCAAGCCCTAAAGAAGTTTTCTTCCCCGAGAATTTCTGAGGTAGACGATAACGGATAGGTTGGATAGGATAATTATTAAAACGCTCCTGAGCAAGTTTCTCTGTCGATTGATAACAATCTAACAAGAATGATGGGCGATACCAATCCGTACGAGCCTTATCTATGTCGATAGTAATTGATTTATCTCCCTTCTTAATTGTGAGAGTACGCTCTTCGGAGGGGGTCGCAATTACAGAAAAAGCAACGCCCATTTCATCTAGCACCTTCTGAGTCTTATCAAGATTATTTACTTGGAGTAGTACCCCGGGATTCTCTGCATAAAGGAGCTTGGTAAGGTCTTCTTCTACTAGCTCTGAAAGGTCAATAGAGAGCCCTCCCTTGGTATTGGCAAAACACATTTCGAGCAATGCCGTCAGCATCCCCCCTGCCGATATATCATGCCCAGCAAGTACAAGGTCTTTTTTAATTAGAGACTGTACCGCAGCAAAAGCATCTGCAAAATACTCCGCATTAGCTACCGTTGGAGCACTCTCTCCGACCTTACCCAAACTTTGGAAGAAGGCAGACCCGCCCAATGCAAGGGGTGCAAAACTAAAGTCTATGTACAAAAGAGATGAACCAGCAATAGGTTGAATAACCGGCGTTACAATCTTACGGACATCGCTTACCGGAGCTGCTGCCGATATAATAACGGTACCGGGGCTTACAACGGATGGCTCTGTCGGATACTTTTGTGTCATAGAGAGAGAGTCTTTCCCCGTGGGGATGTTGATACCCAATTCTATGGCAAAATCTGAACAAGCCTCTACAGCACGATACAGACGCGCATCTTCCCCCTCATTGCGGCAGGGCCACATCCAATTGGCACTTAGCGAAACACTCTGTAATCCCTCGCTAAGAGGAGCAAAAACGATATTGGTCAAAGCCTCTGCAATAGAGAGTATTGAACCCGTAGCAGAGTCTATAAGTCCAGCTTGAGGCGCATGTCCAATAGTTGTAGCATACCCCTTCTCTCCACGATAATCGAGAGCAATAGCACCAAGATCTGCAAGAGGGAGCTGTAGCTCTCCACAACATTGCTGGCGTGCAACGCGCCCTGTCACAGATCGGTCTACCTTATTGGTAAGCCAATCTTTACAGGCGACGGATTCCAAACTGAGCACTCCTTGGAGATATTTCTCGGGTGCTTGAGCGTCGTATGTAGCGTCTTGATAAGAATGCTCCAGTGTAGAGTCTCTCATGATAGTACGCGGAGGCTTTGCAAGCATATCCTCTACAGCAAGATGGATTGCTTCCTCTTTGGTAGACTTTCTTCCAAAGCAAAGCTCGTGACTATCGGTCGTTTTACCCACCTTATATATAGGAGCTTTCTCTCGTGCAGCAATAGCAGCAATTCGCTCATAGTCTTTTTCTTCGATGAGCAAGCCCATGCGCTCTTGACTCTCGTTGCCAATAATTTCCCTATCAGATAGGGTGGCATCCCCTACGGGAAGCGCGTCAATATCAATCTCCCCACCAGTGGCTTCGATAAGTTCTGTAAGGCAGTTAAGATGCCCACCAGCTCCATGATCGTGAATACTAATGATGGGATTATCGTCACTCTCAGCAAGAGCTCGCACCACATTTTCTACACGTTTTTGCATTTCTGGGTTGGCTCTCTGTACGGCATTAAGCTCAATACCGGCACTGTACTGCCCTGTATTTACAGAACTTACAGCGCCACCACCCATACCAATACGGTAGTTGTCACCACCCAATACCACAACCGTCTCTCCTGCCTTGGGCTCCTCTTTGATAGCATCACGTTGTCGAGCATAACCAATCCCCCCGGCAAGCATAATTACCTTGTCGTATCCATAACGTGTAGCCTTATCATCTTCTTGATGTTCGAAGGTAAGTAGTGACCCCGTAATAATGGGCTGACCAAACTTATTCCCAAAGTCACTGGCTCCATTGGAGGCCTTTGTAAGAATTCCTTGAGGATGCTGATAAAGCCAAGGGCGAGCCTCCATAGACATAGGAATGGCAGACTGGAGACGAGGATAACTTGTCATATATACAGCCGTACCAGCCACAGGGATTGAAGCCTTCCCCCCTGCCATGCGATCTCGTATCTCCCCACCAGTACCCGTAGCTGCGCCATTGAAGGGCTCTACCGTTGTGGGGAAATTGTGTGTCTCTGCCTTGAGAGAGAGTACAGTATCTATCGGTTTGGTGGAGAACAATGAAGGGCGATCTCCACAAGATGGGGCAAATTGCTCCACCCTTGGCCCCTTGATAAAAGCTACATTGTCTTTGTAAGCGGATACCAAACCATTGGGATTAGCTTCCGAAGTAGCCTTGATCATGGAGAAAAGAGATTGCTCCTGCTCCTCTCCATCAATAACAAAGGTGCCATTAAATATCTTATGTCGGCAATGCTCCGAGTTTACCTGAGAGAAGCCAAACAACTCACTATCCGTAAGCTTACGTCCCAAACGCTTTGAAAGATTTTGAAGGAAATCAATCTCTTTTTCGCTTAGAGCGAGCCCCTCAGATTGGTTGTAGGCTGCAATATCATCTATGTATGCAATGGGAGCCGGAGTTGCATCTGTATGGAATATAGATGCCCCAGGAGCATGATACACACATTCGGTCATAGGATCGAATATGGGTTGCTCTTCCTTAACACGTCTAAGCAACTCAATACGCGTAATCCCCTCAATACCCATGTTTTGAGTAATCTCTACAGCATTGGTACTCCAAGGAGAAACGATCTCACTACGAGGGCCGATATAATCTCCTTCGGCCTGCACTGTGGGAATAACTTTGTCCTCTAAAGCAAAAAGCCACTGGAGCCTCTCAAGGTCTTGATCAGAAAAAACACCACTATGCTCCACGGCATAGAGGATATCGCACTGCGAGGGGAAATAACTAATCATCGCTATTCGGTAATAAAAAATAAATCTGGTATCCTAAATTCTCTCCCTTGAGAAAGTGCAGGAACTCCACAAAAGTAGGAAAAATCTCGCATCTAGCGAACATTCTTGCGTGAGAGCACAAAAAAAAGGGAGACTTATTTTGAGTAAAGTCTCCCCCGTAATATCTATAGAGATTTTCTTTCTGTTCTTAACAAAGAGGAATCTTTGCCACACGAGCTTCATGCCGTCCCCCTTCAAAATCTGTAGAGAGGAATGCCATTATAATCTTCTTAGCCTCATCCAACGAAACAAATCGAGCAGGGAGCGAAAGCACATTGGCATTATTGTGTGCTCTACCCAGTGCCGCAATCTCTTCGTTCCAAGAAAGTGCAGCACGCACATGGGGATGCTTATTGAGAGCCATAGATATGCCATTACCCGAGCCACATATGGCAATCCCCCACTCTAGCTCGCCACTATCAATAGCCTCTCCCAATTTGTGTGCAAAATCGGGATAATCGGCACGCTCTTCGCTGTAAGTGCCAAAATCTTGATACTCAATACCCTGATCTGTGAGGATCTTCTTCACCTCTTCTTTGAGAGCAAAACCGGCATGATCCGAACACAATCCAAATCTCTTCATAGCAAATAAAAAACTTCTTTATTTTATCTCTTTCGTAAAATCCTTAGCCCTTTTTCCACGATGCCCCGGATAAAAAATTATCTCCTTTTTGCGCACGACAAACATAGGGGAATGAGCCACTTCATACACCCACTAGAGGGTAGTAGCACTCATTCCCCAAGCCATTGATGGATAGGCTTAGACCTATCTATTTGCTTAAATCTTAGTTACAAGATCTTCGGGTACACCATCTCCCAATGTTGTATTGAGGCGGTATCCCTTCCCATGTACGTTCTTAATTTCGAGAGAGGGGTCTTCCTTCAAGATTTTGCGTAGCTTGGTAATGTATACATCCATACTACGTGCATTGAAGTAATTGTCGTTCTCCCAAATTGTTTTAAGGGCATAGTTGCGCTCCAAAGTTTCGTTTGCAAAAGAGCAAAGGAGACTGAGAAGCTGACTCTCCTTGGTGGTGAGTTTAATCACCTTTTCACCAATTGTGAGCGTTTGCTTCTGTATGTCAAAAAAGAACTTACCCAACTGATAGTAGGGCATTATCTTAGACTCAACTCCCTTTACACGTCGCAATATAGCTTCGATACGAGCTAATAATTCATCGAGACTGAATGGCTTTGTTACATAGTCATCAGCCCCTACTTCAAAGCCATGAAGCACATCACCTTTCTCTGTCTTTGCTGTGAGGAAAATAATGGGCACCATAGTATTGATTGCACGAATGTCCCTAGCAAGAGTAAAACCATCCTTACGAGGCATCATTACATCAAGGATACAGAGGTCGTACTCTGTCTTCTCAAAGTTATGAAGCCCCTCTTCACCATCGCGAAAGAGATGCGTTTCAAATCCCTTGGTATCAAGATATTCCTTGAGTAAGAGACCTAGATTGTCATCGTCTTCGCAGAAAAAGATTTTCGTTTTTTCATTCATAGCTACTTATTATTGATTGTTTCTTTTTATTCTTAATCCCTCTGTAATAGAAAATCTAAAGGAGGACTATTGTTCATCTAAGGGAGCGTCTTCGGTGGGCAACTCGAAGATCATGGTTGTACCTATCCCTATCTCACTTTCTACTTTTACATGCCCTTTCATAGATTTGACTGTGGCTTTTACATAGGAAAGCCCCAATCCAAAACCTTTTACATCGTGTATATCTCCCGTATCTACTCGATAATACTGACGGAATATATTACGTTGGTCCTTACGCGATATGCCAATACCATTGTCTTTTATCTCAATGCGAAGTACTTTGGGCTTAGGATTTGATGTAGATAAATAAAGCCTAGGAGGCACATTGGGTTTGGAGTACTTAATGGCATTGTCCAACACATTAAATATAATGTTTTGAAAGTGCATCTTATCTACATTAAGATAGCTATTCTTCGCACGTAAGTCCGAAGTCATTACTCCCATTTTCTCTTCGCACTTAAAGGAATAGACCGTAATAGCATCTTCGAGCAGGCTATGAGCATCAAATAAAGAGGGATTAAATCGTACTCTACTCTCATTGACAAGCGTAAACTGCAAAATCTTCTCTATCAAGAAAAAGAGTCGCTTAGTCTCACTCTGCATGGCACCTAACAATCGCTGACGGCGTGCAGGGTCTTTTACAAGCACGTCATCATCAAGCATCTCAGATGCTAATTTTATTGATGTTACAGGGGTCTTTAGCTCATGGGTCATGTTGTGCACAAAGTCTTTTCGCCCTCGCTCAAAACGTTGCTGGCGGACAAAGAAAACTAGAGCTACGGCAAATACTAGCAATAAGACCAGTGTAGTAAATATGGTAGCAACTGTGTAGGTATGTGTTGTGATATATCTATCATGCTCGTAAAAGACAACATCTACGAACCCCTGTCCAGAATTGCTCATTGCAATCTTATCGAAAAGGGTATGCCGTACACTATTCTCCGGAGTAGCAAGAGCGTTGTGAGAAGGACCTTTTTCATACACCAAATGGTTCTCTTTATCGTAAATACGAACTATAAAGTCTTCGTATACGCCCACACTCTCTAGCGAATATTTGAGACAAGCATCGAGATAAGAGTAAGAAATCTTGTCGAAAGAGGGATGAATATCACTCTCCAAGTCTATAATAGAACTCAGTATTACTTCGTTAAGTGCGTCTTGATGAAATAAGTAAGCATCAAGCAATCGTTTCTGAATTCCCATTGTAAACAGCGAACGAGAATCCGTTACAACGGGAGGAGGCGGTGGGAGGGTATCTTCTAAATATGCCATTGAGCGATCAGAAAAACGAGAGCGATTGGCCGAAGAATTCCATGAAATAAGATCTTTGATACGCTTATCAAGCACAGAAGGTAATGCCCTACGCTCCTCTCCTCGACAATCCTCTTGCACCTTACAAACCATATTACGAAGGTCGAGCTGACTAGCAACGAACTGCGCCACGGCCTCTCGCTCCACCTCCTCTACAGCTTGATCTACAGCATTCTTTATATTAGAAAGAAAATACTCCTGACGCATCTCATGCATATCTCGTAGGAAACGGAACTGCATATAGAGTGATACAGCCAAAGCCAAAACAGGTAGAACGAAAAGAATTATGACCCAACGCTTCTTAAACATACAACCTCCTTACCTCTTTGCTCTCTCTTATGCAATACAATACATCAGGGGATAATTTCTTTTGTTATGGAACAACGCAACCCCTCCCTGCTCTGGAAAGATCTGCGAATTCGGGTACTTGAGGATACTCTCAAGCGCGATAACTAGCTTTCTATTTACACCTCCTCGCATCATCTTACAGATACAAAAATAACAATAATCCCCTAATAGGCAAGAGGTTTAATGATATCTCTTTTAAAAATCTTTCTGCTAGGCTCCAAAGAAGTCTTGAAATAAGTAACAATGGACATCCTATACAGAAAGGGAATTCTACCCTGTAAAGAAAAACAGAAAGCGATATACAAGTACCCTTTACGATATCCTAACGATCCTGATAGGTAGATAAAACTCGCTTCTCCTCGCTTGATCTTCTATCCCAAGAGAAGGAGGATTCTCTCTCCTCTTTATACAAAAGAAGCACTCTGCAAGACTATGCAAAGTGCTTCTTCCAACTTTTGTCGGGATGACTAGATTCGAACTAGCGACCCCACGCCCCCCAGACGCGTACTCTAACCGGACTGAGCTACATCCCGAACAACGGCTGCAAAGGTAGATACTTTTTTTCTACTGACCAAACATTTCTCGATAAAAATCGAGCGATTCCTTGAGTAAGTCGTCCGTACAAGAGACTTTCTCCATCTGTCCTAGAGACTTAAAGGCAATAATAGAAACAGTATCATCCTCATTTTTTTTATCCTGATGAAGGAGAGACAGGATAGTAGGATAATGTTTACAAGAAAAAGTATAGGGAGAAAAATACTCCCGCATAAGAGCGATAAGATCCGAGAGATAACTTTTATCAGCACCAAGCAAAATATGGGAGAGATAAAGCTCACATACAAGCCCGATAGCCACGGCTTCACCATGCCGCAATACCCTACTCGATCCTTCTTGGGCTCGGATATGGGATAGTCCCTCTACCCCATGACCTATAGTATGCCCAAGGTTTAACCATTGGCGAAGCCCCTTATCGGTAAAGTCGGCTTCTACAAATTGCTCTTTGATGGCTACACTCCTATTTATGAAAGGGAGCCAAGAGTCTATACTGCCAAAAGGGTCGAAAGCTTTGATCTCTCTCCATAGATCTTCTGAGGAGAGAAGTCCATATTTCACCAATTCCCAGTACCCCGAGAGGATTTCCTCTTGCGGCAGGGTGGATAGGAATTGAGGGTCTATCATCACAGCTTTGGGGAGAGAAAAGGCTCCCAATAGATTCTTTACTCCGGCATAATCAACCGCTGTTTTCCCTCCGATAGAAGCATCAATCATGGCCATGAGAGTGGTAGGCACATAGACACAAGGTATCCCTCTCTTATATATAGAGGCAACAAATCCCACAAAGTCAAGCAAAGCCCCTCCTCCCACAGCGACCAATAGGGTTGAACGAGTGGCTGATCGTGCAAGTAGCCAGTCAATCGTTTCTCCCACATGAGTGAGGGATTTCACCTCTTCCCCTCCGGGAATAACAAGACGATCACAAGGCTCTATACAAGCCCATAGGGGAGCAAGACGCGGAGCAGCCTTTGCTGTAACCTCTTCGTCCACAATCGCCAGACACCGATCGAAGCCACCTTTTGCATAGAAAGGTAGCCACCTTTCGTTGAGTACATCTAGAGCAATGTAGGAGGGAGAGGTCGCTAACGACATGGCTTATATAGCATGTGAGTCTACTTGGGATAGAATTAACTCTAGAGCCTCAGGAAGCCTATTCCCATCTTTTCCCCCTGCTGTAGCAAAGTGGGGCTGTCCGCCACCACCACCTTGGATCAGGCGGGCAGCCTCTTTTACGAGATTGCCGGCATGGAGCCCCAAGGTAACCGCCTCCTCACTCAACATTACGGAGAGAAGCCCTCTTGCACCCTCTGTGGTTGCTGCCACAAAAACGAAAGGCTCTTGCAACTCGCCCCGCAATTGGAAGGCTATATCCTTGATTATATCGGCCTTTTCTTCTCCTTGCAGTACAAATAAGCGATAGCCGGAACGCTCGATGCTCGATGCCAAAAGTTCTTTTTTGAGCCTTATTGCATGGGCTCGTTGCAGAGTATCAAGTTCGGATTTGAGGGCGCTCTCTTCGCTGAGGAGCTTCTGCAAGGCCTTTACCACATCTGGAGTATTGTTGAGAAGAGCTTTTATCTCCTTGAGCGTGTCCTCTTGTTTGTAGAGGAAAGCCTCTGCATTAGTTGCGGTAACGGCTTCGATACGACGTACTCCGGCAGCAATCGAACTTTCGGACACAATACGGAAAGCCCCAATCATACCCGTAGAGGGGACGTGAGTACCCCCACACAATTCGATAGAAGTGCCATACTTCATAACGCGTACTTCTTCGCCATATTTCTCTCCAAAGAGAGCCATAGCCCCCATAGCACGAGCCTCGGCAATAGGTATATTACGATGCTCTTCTCTCGGATAATCGGCACGTACTGCTTGGGTTACTAGCACCTCTACTTGGCGAATCTCCTCGGGGGTTAGTTTATTATAATGAGAGAAGTCGAAGCGCAACACCTCAGGACTCACAAAAGAGCCCTTCTGCTCTACATGCTCCCCAAGTACCGTGCGAAGGGCTTGATGCAAGAGATGCGTTGCTGTGTGGTTGGCCTCTGCCATGCGACGACGCTCCTGATCGATCTCGGCACGGAAGGTTTGTCCGGGATCTTTAGGGAGTTTAGGCATGAGATGTACGGGGAGGTTATTCTCACGTTTTGTATCTACGATAGCATAACGCACGCCCTCTTCGTCTACAAGAATGCCGGAGTCGCCTACCTGTCCCCCCATCTCGGCATAGAAGGGAGTAGCAGAGAGTACAACTTGATAGAAGTCTTTATTCTTTTGCTTTACGTGGCGATAGCGAAGTATAGAGCAGTCTGCCTCCGTCTGATCGTACCCGACAAAGAGAGTTTCCCCCTCTGCGAGAGTTACCCAATCGTCCGTCTCAAGTTGAGCGGCACTCCGTGCTCGAGCTTTCTGCTCTGCCATCTCACGATCAAATCCCTCTTGGTCGAGAGTCATACCATGCTCACGCAAGATCAATTCCGTCAAGTCTAGAGGGAAGCCGAATGTATCGTATAGCACAAACGCATCGTGCCCCGAGAGTTGTCCCTTATTTCCCAACTCTTCTATTTTCTTATCAAGGAGTTTGATACCAGCCTCTAGTGTACGCAAGAAGCTCTCTTCCTCCTCTCGCATCACCTTTTGGATAAGCTCTCTCTGTGCTATTAGTTCGGGGTAAGCCCCTCCCATAGACTCAATAAGAGTGGGCAAGAGAGCATACATAAAGGCTTCTCTACGCCCTAAGAAAGTGTATCCATAGCGTACAGCACGACGCAAAATACGACGAATCACATAACCGGCCTTGGCATTGGAGGGGAGCTGACCATCTGTAATTGCAAATGCAATAGTGCGCACATGGTCTGCAACTACGCGCATCGCCACATCACTACTCTCCTCTTTCCCATAGGGAATACCCGAGAGCTGGGCAACGGCTCCAATCAAGGGTTGAAAGACGTCTGTATCGTAGTTAGAGCGTTTCCCCTGCATGGCCATACAAAGACGCTCAAAGCCCATACCGGTATCAATTACTTTGTGCGGAAGAAGAGATAGAGAGCCATCTGCCATACGATTATATTGCATGAATACAAGGTTCCAAATCTCTACTACTTGGGGGTGATCTCGATTTACGAGCTCCCTACCGGATTGCTGCATACGCTCCTCGTCGCTTCGCAAATCGATGTGAATTTCGCTACAAGGTCCGCACGGCCCCGTCTCTCCCATCTCCCAGAAGTTATCCTTTTTATCACCATCGAGAATCCGTTCTTGGGGGAGGAAGCGTCCCCAATAGGAGGCTGCTTCGTTGTCCCTCTCTAAGCCATCGCTCTCGGCTCCCTCAAATATGGTAGCATATAAGCGGTCGGCAGGAATCCCCAAACGCTCGTGCAAGAACTCCCATGCCCACGAGATGGCCTCTTCTTTGAAGTAGTCGCCAAAAGACCAGTTCCCGAGCATCTCAAACATAGTATGATGATAGGTATCGTGCCCCACCTCCTCGAGGTCGTTGTGCTTACCACTCACGCGAAGACACTTCTGAGCATCTGCAACGCGCGGATACTTTGCCTCCACATTCCCAAGGATTATATCTTTGAATTGATTCATCCCGGCATTGGTAAACATTAGGGTTGGATCCCCCTTAACCACCATAGGGGCAGAGGGGACTATATGGTGCTGCTTTTCAGCAAAAAATGCCACAAAAGCGGCACGTATCTCATTAGCGGTCATCATATCTGTATAATATGGTTCTCTCTTTATTTCTTATGGGTGCAAAGGTACAAATTAGCTACTATATGGCATCTCTAGGGATAAAAAAAGCCTCCCACATCGTACCCCTCAAAGAAGAGAGAGAGACCCCATGGGTGTAATACAAAAAGAGAAGCCCTCATATCTGAAATCAGATACAAGGGCTTTCTTATTTAATCCTTAAGGGATCTCTTAGAGTTTATAAGGCATGTTGTAAGCCATACGCTTGCTAAGAGTCGTAGCAGATTGAGATGTTATCTCCGAAATTTGAAGAGTTACTACCTCAGCCTCTTGCCCTTGGAGATTCTCCTTTTTCATATACAGAAGACCTTCCAAACCACGAGCCTTATTCTGACCAGCGGCAGCAGGCGTTTCATCCTTCAGTTTAGCACCAAGATGTTGATCGTCAACAAAGCCATAGAGGTCAAGAAGGGCTTTCTGATTTTGTTCTTTCCAAAAGCCTACCTGGAAGGCTGCTTTAGCATATATGAACGGTACTCCCTGGGTTGGAGTATGAACGAAAACCAAAACTTCCATTGTTGTTTGAACTCCTTCTTTAGCTACAAAGAGGAAGGTCTTTTCCGAGTTCTGGTCATCTTTAAAGGCTGAAAATTTGTGCTTTGAGGTCTCATAAGCTTTTAGCAATTCAGCCTTCCAAGTCTTCATAACCTGAAACTTCTTGTCGCTAGGAATATAGATCTCTTTCCCCAGGAAATTCTTAGGATCGAAAGTTACATCTTCTCCTTTTTTCACTGTAACAGCAACTTCCACTTTAGCTTTACCGGAAGTAAAAGTAACCTTAGCAGTACCAGCAGCCTTAGCCTCAAGAGCTGTGTTAGAAGCTGCTACAACGTTCTGATCAGAACTTGTTACCGTGAAACCAGCGGGTTTAGCAACCACAACGAGAGCACCATCTGCTGCAGAAGCTGCATTAGTAGTAATCGCTACTTTGTCGCCAACACTCATAGTAAGAGCAGTAACATCCTTTCCACTCTGCTTTACTGTAATAGAGTCTTCAACCTTAGGTTGCTTCCCTTCACATCCCACGGCAACCATACCTACGATTGCCAAGGCACCAAGTGCCGCAAAAAACTTTTTCATTTTCAATTTCATTTAGTGTTAGACATATCTAATTTGTTCATTATCGTACGCTATTAGGGATCCTCCCGAGAGTTGAGCTTTTTGATACACAAGCCCTAAAACCCCGCCCTCTAAAAAGAGGAAATCCAACACCACAAAGATAGTAATTTATTTATTCCTCACAATAGCTGAGACGAAAAGAAATCGTCGATATTCTAGTATTATGAGGCGGTAAAAAAGGGAGAATGATACAGAAAACCCACCCATCCCCCAAGAGAGGATGAGTGGGTATAAAAGTAGTACATTATCTATTTCTCTCCATCGTAGCCCCTTTATCCAAGAAGTCCGAGGGGGAGAGAAAGGAAGTGCTTTACTCTGCGTTCAGTGTCACGCGACGGAAAGCATTCACTGTAAGAGTCTTACTTGCTGTCTTGAGGTAAGCTTCCACATCCATCTTGCCATCGCTAATAAAAGCCTGACGTAGGAGGGTATTTTCCTTATAGTACTTCTGCAAAGCACCTTGAGCAATGCGATCAATAAGCTCGGGTTTCTTCCCTTCTTCGAGAGCTTTCTCACGAGCAATCTTTAGTTCACGCTCTACCACTTCTTGGGGCACCTCTTCCTCGCGAACAGCAACGGGGTTCATAGAAGCAATCTGCATAGCCGTCATACGAGCCATTTCCTGATCAACTGCTTCGTTGAAAGCAGCAACAACGGCAAGCTTATTCCCCGGGTGGATGTAAGAAATTGTATGCTCAGCCTTTACGAATTCGTAAGCTCCGAGCTCCATCTTTTCACCTGTCGTACCGGTGCGATCGGTAATGTGATCGGCCACCGTGCGACCATCAGCAAGCGTAAGAGCAAGAAGAGCTTCCTTATTCTCAGGTTGCTTAGCCATTGCCACGTTGAGTATATCCTTAGTCAGTTGGATATGCCCTTCGTTCTTAGCTACGAAGTCAGTTTCGCACTGGAGAGATACGATTGCTGCAAACCCTGTAGCGTGGTCTGCGAGTACGCACCCTTCGGCAGCTTCACGATCAGAACGCTTAGCAGCTACAGCCTTACCCTTGGCGCGGATAATCTCCATAGCCTTGTCGAAGTCTCCATTTGTTTCTTCGAGGGCGTGCTTGCAGTCCGTAAGCCCTGCTCCACTCATCTTGCGGAGCTTTGCAATATCTTGGATTGAAATAGCCATTTCCTTTATTTCTAGTATGTTTTCTGAAAAGAGTGTTGTTATTCGGCAGCAGGAGCTTCAGCTTCTACACTGGGTGCTTCGGTTTCTGCGCTAGTAGCTTCGGGAGCCTCTTTTGAAGTCTCCTTAGAGCGCTCACGACGAGCACCGGCACGCGTACGACGACCCGAGCGGGCACCTTCTACAGCTGCTTCATCTTTTACCTCTTCTTCTACATTTTGAGACTTGTACTCGGTAAGCCCTTCGCTAATGGCACTACACATAGCACCCATGATGAGCTCAACAGTTTCTCTAGAGTCGTCATTAGCAGGGATAACATAATCCACAAGTTTAGGATCTGCATTGGTATCTACGATAGCAAATACAGGGATACCCAAACGAGTAGCTTCGCGCACGGCAATGTGTTCTTTGATGATGTCTACAACAAAGAGAGCCGAAGGCAAGCGGTTCATATCTTGGATAGAACCTAACGTCTTCTCAAGCTTAGCACGCTGACGCTCTACTTGGAGCTTTTCGCGCTTTGAGAGGTTGCTATAGGTACCATCTTCCTTCATCTTGTCGATTTGCACCATCTTCTTTACCGCTTTGCGGATGGTGGGGAAGTTGGTAAGCATACCGCCCGGCCAACGCTCTACTACGTAGGGCATACCTACAGACTTAGCGAGCTCTTCGACGGGTTCCTTTACTTGTTTTTTGGTTGCCACGAACAAGATCTTCTTGCCGTTGCATGCCATATTGCGGATAATCTCGGTAGACTCCTCTATCTTAGCAACTGTCTTGTGGAGGTCGATAATATGGGTGTTATTACGTTCCATGAAGATATAGGGAGCCATAGCGGGATTCCACTTGCGGGGTTGGTGTCCAAAGTGAGCCCCGGCTTTGAGTAGCTGTTCGAATGTGATCGATGCCATATTGTTTGTTTCGTTTACGTTCTTAATTGATTAAACCATTGATTTTGCAACCACTTGGTAGGGTTCTACCTCCCATTTGTACCCACCGGATGTATGTACAAGAGGTGGTGAAAAAGAGCCATCTAAGCAGTTTAGATACTAAACGCGAGTAATCTGTATTCTTCCCTTCTATCGTGCCCAAAGAAATAATCTTTGTTTCTCCGTAACGGAGAGCAGTAGAGGGGAAAGAGAAGGAGATTAACGCTTGCTGAATTGGAATCTCTTACGAGCCTTGGGACGACCTGGCTTCTTACGTTCTACCACGCGAGGATCTCGAGTTACGAAACCTGCAGCGCGGAGCGTAGCCTTGTCTTCGGGGTTGATCTTGATAAGGGCACGTGTGATAGCAAGGCGAGCAGCTTCGCTCTGACCCTTAAAACCTCCACCACGGAGATTTATCTTAATGTCGTACTTCTCAGCAACTTCGAGCTTGTTGAGTGGCTGACGCACTACAAACTGCAAAATGCTAGAGGGAAAGTAATTGGCAAGATCCTTCTTATTGATTACAATCTTACCTGTGCCTTCGGTTACATATACACGTGCTATGGCACACTTACGACGGCCTATTGCATTAATCTGTTCCATCATCCGAGGGGTTATTTAAGAGTGTTGATGTCAATAGTACGAGGCTGCTGAGCAGTATGTGCATGCTCACTACCTTCGTATACGTAGAGATTGTTGAGGAGCTTATCACCCAACTTATTCTTGGGGAGCATACCCTTTACTACTTTGCGGAAGAGACGATCAGACCCCTTCTTTTGGAGATCACGGGGGCTAAACTCGCGCTGACCACCGGGGTAGCCACTAAACTTAAGATAGACGCGATCTTCCCACTTCTTGCCCGTGAGCACAACCTTTTCGGCATTGATGATGATAACGTTGTCGCCACAATCTACGTGTGGAGTGAAGCTGGGTTTGTACTTGCCACGAAGAAGCTTCGCTACTTTGGAGCACAAACGACCCAAGCTCTGACCATCGGCGTCCACAATCACCCATTCCTTGGATGCAGTTGCCTTGTTCACCGATACTGTCTGGTAACTTACAGAGTTCATTTCTTCTTTTACTTACAATTGTGTTACTTACTGCTCCTCCTCTGGCTCAACACTATGCGGCTTATAGCCTCTACCATTGTCACCCACTACCTCGCAATCTAGAGGGCTTGGACAGGGGCCTCTCTTCGGGTAGTACCAAGGTAGAGACTCGCTCAGCACCTTGCCATTATTGGAGCTTCTTTATCTTTCGATAATAATCAGCGCGGCAAAGGTACAAAATTCCACTCTAATAGCAACTATATTTCTGCCCTATTTCCTCAGATTTATTGGGCAGAAAGCCCCTTCCACTTTGCCTGGGAAATATTTTTTTCTTGGGCTGTAGCGATTTATTTATCAGGCAGCGTTTTTTGAGCGTTTCACACCCACTATACAGTCTTCTTGACCCATATCTACCAAAGTATCGCATTCTTCGGGGGCGAATCTGTACCTTTGTGACGAAAAATCAGGAGGAAAAAATAGATAGCTCCACCACAATATTGCACTTCAGTTATGAGTAAAGAGAAGAAAGAGACCGCCCTAGTAGTAATCTCAGAAGCAGGATTAAAGGTGGCTCGCACCATACAAAAAGAACTCCCCGATGCCATCATTTACTACAAAGGAGAGGCCGAGGGCACCTATTTTATCAGTTCCTATCAGACCTTTGTAGAGGAGCACTTTGGAGAATGCTCTGCCCTCATTTTTGTTGGGGCTCTAGGCATCTGTGTACGTTGTATTGCGGCTCAGGTAGCTCACAAATATCACGATCCGGCCGTGGTGAACGTAGATAGTACCGGCAAATTTGTGATACCCGTACTATCCGGGCACGTGGGAGGCGGAAACGAATTGGCACGCCACTTAGCCGGCATCACAGGCGGAGAAGCAGTTATCACAACCCAAAGCGACAATCAAAACCTCTGGGCTTTGGATCTTCTTGCCCGTCAGTGGGGATGGCATACCACGGCCTCTCCTCAAGAGATAAATCAGGCGATATTTGCATTCGTGGGAGGGAAAAAGACGGCGCTACTACTAGAGGTACGAACCTCGGGCACTGAGCATTTAGAAGCTTCTCGCCCTCCCCATGTAGATATATTCTACCGATACGATGATATACCTCTTGCAGAATACTCTCTTCTTGTCTCCGTAGGTTATAGCATCTATACCCCTCAGAATATTCTCCACTTAGCGTACTATACTCCCCTTCTTACGCTAGGGGTGGGTTGTAAACGAGACTGCCCTACCCTTGGGGTTAGTGACACAATGGAGCAAACTCTCATCAAAGCGAGGATTTCTCCCCTTGCTATCGGCGAGATCGCCACAATAGAACTAAAAAAAGACGAACCTCTCATAGCTCATCTTGCCCAGCACTTTTCTTGCCCCTCTCCCCAAATTTATACGGCATCACAACTTGGAGAGATAGAGGTACCTCACCCCTCGCAAAAAGTATATGAGACTACCGGAGCGTGGGGCGTAGCCGAAGCTTCTGCTCTTGCCTCTTCCCAGATGGGGCGACTTCTCATAGAGAAAACGAAAGGTTCCACCCAAAACGAAAACGACTTCACCTTTGCCGTAGCTCTTCCCCTTGCGTGCGACCGCTCTCAAGGGCATATCGAAATTGTAGGGGCAGGTCCCGGTGATCCGGAGCTCATCTCGGTACGAGGGAAAAAGATGCTCCAGAGAGCCGACCTAATCCTCTACGCGGGGAGTCTTGTACCCCGAGAGCTAACTCTTTATGGAAAAGAGGGGGCTGTGATACGAAGTTCGGCCAATATGAATCTCGAGGAACAGTTCTCTCTCATGAAAGAATTCTACGACAAGGGACTCTTTGTGGTGCGATTACACACGGGAGACCCCTGTATCTATGGGGCAATTGCCGAGCAAATGGCGTTCTTCGACCGCTATAATATGAGTTACCACATCACCCCGGGGATTTCTTCGTTCCAAGCTGCCGCTGCTGCGCTACGCTCCCAGTTTACCATCCCCGAGGAGGTGCAAACCATCATACTCACACGTGGCGAAGGGCGCACTCCCATGCCCGAACGAGAGCAACTCCACCTACTGGCTCGCTCCCAAAGCACCATGTGCATATACCTAAGTGCAGCCATTGTGGAGCGAGTACAGGCAGAATTGCTACAAGTTTACCCTCCCAATACACCCGTTGCAGCCTGCTATAAACTCACACACAAGGAGGAACGAATCTATCGAGGAGAGCTAAGCCAACTTGCTCAACTGGTGCGCGAGAATAATCTCACCCTCACAACCCTACTCGTAGTAGGCAAGGCCATTGATCACCGCGAGGGGGTATCACGGCTCTATGCAGACGAGTTCAAACATCTCTTCCGCAAATAAGAAAAAGTCTATCCACTCTTATATGATTCTCGTCTTTGGAGGTACAACAGAGGGGCGTATAGCTATTGACACGCTCACCGAGGGGGGAAAACCTTTTTACTACTCCACACGTGGAGAGCAACAGAAGGTAGAAGAGCCCCTTGTGCAGCGCATTACAGGAGCCATGGATGCCCCTGCCATTGAGGAGTTTTGTCGTACACACGAGATCCGTCTTATCATAGATGCAGCCCACCCCTTTGCCCAAGAGCTACATAGAAACATAGGAGTGGCAAGTCTATCGCTGGGGATACCCGTTATCCGTTTGGAGAGAAACTATCCCCCTCATGCCCAGGATATAACTTACTGCTCGAGCTACGAAGAGGCTGTAGATAGGATGCTTGCGGATGGAGTTAGGCATCTGCTGGCTCTCACTGGCACTCAAACCGTTGGGAAACTTCGTCGATTTTGGCAACAGCGCAAGACAACATTCCGCATCCTATCACGCCAAGAGTCCCTCGATATTGCCTGCAAAGAGGGATTTCCTGAGCAACAACTGATCTTCTACACGCCCGAAGAGGGGGAAGATGCACCCATTAGCCGAATTCATCCTGATGCCATCATAACCAAAGAGAGTGGAGAAAGTGGTGGTTTTTTAGAGAAAATAGAGGCTGCCCGACGTGCAGGCATTCGTATTTACGTTGTAGTGCGCCCACCACTCCCCCCACACTTTCATCTCGTTGAGGGGCAACATGGATTATACCGCATGGTACGCCGTTATATCCCGGACTACTTCCCTCTCAAACGAGGATACACCACAGGGACGTGTGCCACAGTCACAGCCAAAGCTGCCCTTATGGCTCTACTCTACGAAAGTGAAGAGCAAGAAGTAGAGGTAGCCCTACCCGATGGCGAAATTATAACGCTCCCTATTGAGAGCATAGAACGCCTATCTCCCACCAAGGCTCGTGCGACCATCCGAAAAGATGCAGGAGACGACCCCGATGTGATCCATGGGCACATCATTGCAGCTACAGTAGAGCTTGTAGCGGGGGATGAACTACGCTTTTTGCAAGGTGAGGGCGTAGGCGTAGTTACCTTGCCCGGATTAGGACTTCCCATTGGCTCTCCTGCTATCAATGCCACGCCCCGCAGTACTATCACACAAGAGCTCCGAGCCCTTTATCCCGAGGGTGGTATTGATGTAACCATAAGCATTCCGGATGGGGCGGCTCTTGCAGCCAAAACATTCAATCCTCGCTTGGGCATAGTAGGAGGGCTCTCTATTATCGGCACCTCCGGTATCGTAAAACCCTTTTCCCACGAGGCTTTTGTAGACTCCCTTCGCAAGGAGTGTAGCGTAGCCTTTGCCCTTAGCCCCTCCCGCCTTGTTATGAACTCAGGAGCCAAAAGTGAGGCTTATATAAAAGCGCTTTACCCCCAGTTGCCCCCTCAAGCCTTTGTGCATTACGGCAATTTTATTGGTGATGCTCTCAGTATAGCCCAGGAGATGCACTTTGCTTCGGTTAGCCTAGGTATCATGGTAGGTAAGGCGGTCAAGCTGGCAGAGGGTAACCTAGACACCCACAGCAAGAAGGTAGTTATGAACAAGGATTTTCTGCACAAAGTAGCTTACGAAGTAGGCACTAGCTCCGATACACATGCCTTGATTGACGAGCTAACCATGGCGCGAGAGCTCTGGGGCATTCCTTCCATCCAAGAGCGAGATTGCCTCCTCCTTGCCCTCCTCCAGAGGTGCTACTCCGTAACAGCCTCACAGCTATCTCCCAATACCCCCATCGTACTACACCTTATAAGCGAAGGAGGAGAAACGATACTCTCCTATCCCGAGAAAATATAAAACCTCCCCTCTTTACTAAGAGAGAAGGTTATCAGATTTTCCCCGAATCAGGGAGGTAAAATCAAAAACGGAAGCGGGGAGTAAGCGCAAGATTTAGCTCTAGAGAGTGGCTAAAACGCTTAGGGGATCCCTCCAAATCGAGGAGATAATACCACCCCCGAGCCACGAATGCCATCTGCACAAGAGGGGTAGAAAAGAATTGGTAATGCGCTCGAATCCCCAGAAACGAAGTCCGCTCTTGATCCCGAACCAAGGGCCCCTCCCAAAGCACCCGACTATTAACAAAGGGGCCTCCCATGGGAGAGACAAAGTGACTACCCTGCCAATAAGCAAGCTCTGTGAGCAAATGTTTTCTTTGATATCCCAAGGTGACATAAAAGGCATGCCCCATAGGCGCAGGAGCCTCTGCCCTAAGAAGAGAGGGCAGATAATACGTAGCCGCCTCCATTCTGCCATGCGATAATGCCCAGGAAGCACGTAACCCGATAGCTGACGCCAAGTAACTATGCACCGTATCATGACGATGCCAACTTATCTCTCCCCCTCGGTGTGTAGCTACCACCTGCCCTATAGCACTCAGAGAATAGGTGCTTTTTTCCACAATAGGGAGGTCAAGAGAGAGTCCCATGGTAAATGCTTCTTGATGCCGATCGGCTCGGAAGGTGAAGCTCTGCCAGTCAATCCAAAAATCGCTCTTGAGCCAAGGATAATTGGCCTTTAACTGCACGCCCATCTCCGGATCGGCAGAATAATGCAATTCGGGATTGTACAAAGGCTGGATAAGTTGGTGCGCTTCGCTATTATCCACTCGCCCCACTCGCACCTCAAGATGGGGATTGGCGCGAAGAAGGACACCGAAGAGAGGGACAAGATGAGGTACGGCGCTTACGGTCGATTCGTCCGTCCAATGGGGCAGCTCAGCCCACCATGTGCCCGTAGGATAGCGTCTTGCTCCAAAGAAACCCGTGGCATGGGCTCCCACTTCTATTGCAGCTCCTGAGAGCACTTCGGGCATGGAGTAGGCAACAGTCCCCTGCAAACGATACCCAGGGAGCGTGTAGCCTGTACCATAAGATTGGGCATATTCATTGTTTCGAAAGAAACCTTCAGCTCCAAGATTGGCACTCCACCGAAGAGAGTCTTGAGCCTGCAACCCACTCCCAAATAGGCTCAAACAACAAAGGAGCAATAGGTAGTGGAGAAAATGTTTCATCGTATTAAACTCTGCGGAAAAGATAAATAAGCGAACTCGCGGCACGCGCATCCATCAGAGTCCGCACGTTACCCCAAAGCCCAATTGCCACTGCCCGAAGCCAAGCATTTAGGCCTTTACGCCCTCGTTGTTGCTGGGTCATGAGAGCAATATAATAGACATCAAGCCACATAGGGCGGAGCTTCTCCAAACGGAATCCGTACCGTTCGGCAAGAGTTATCAGGCTATCGGGGGTAAAGTGCCATACGTGGCGGGGAACATCGTAAGCAGCCCACTCGCTTTGTAAGAGCTGAGCATCGTAGCTTGTAGGATTGGGGACAGCTATCAGTAAAGCTCCCCCTTGAGTGACAAGTTGGGATAGGCGTTGCATGTGATCCTCAAGGTCTACAATGTGCTCCAGAACGTGCCAAAGCGTAATAACCTCGAAGGAGCGATCTGCCCAGTCGGTGTGCAACAAAGCCTCTGAGGGCGTGAGTGAAAACTTTTCTTTAGCAAACGCACGAGCCTCGGCATCCTGCTCTACACAAGAAACTTGATAGCCCAGTTGTTGCATGTGATGAGCGAAGTATCCCGTACCACAACCCACGTCCAAAAGGCGAGGAGAAGCACCCTCTATATGAGGGGTAGCTCGCTTTACCAACGTCCCCTTCTGCTTGAGCATCCTGCGCCTAGCGGCATGGTAAAGGCGATTCATCAGCCCCTTGTGCACATCGCTATGCGATATGTAGTTATTGCTTTTATAGTAGGCTCCCAACCCCTCTTTTACGGGAAGGGATCCAGTCATAATAAGCCCACAATGACTACAACGCACAAGAGGGAAACTCTTGCTACTTACCAAATGATCCGAAGCAATCCCCATAGGAGTTTGCTGCTGATGGTGACAAATAGGACAGATCACAGAAGAAATAACTAAGAATAATCTCTGGTCAAGATCAGTTTTGCGAGTGCTTTAGATGTTTTGCTTCCTCCCAAAGGGCATCCATTTCAGCAAGAGTGAGATCCTTTATATCTCGACCTTGGGCTTTGGCTTGGCTCTCTATATAACCGAAACGAGATATAAACTTACGATTGGTTCGCTCCAATGCATTATCAGGATTGACCCCATAGAGCCGAGCCGCGTTCACTACTGCAAACAACAAATCGCCGAACTCACCTTCGACATCTTCGGCATCTTTTGTCTCTAGAGCTTGGCGTACCTCCTGTATCTCCTCCTGCACCTTTGTCCATACCTCCTGCGCTTCTTCCCAATCAAAACCCACGGCTCGAGCTTTGTCTTGGATGCGATAGGCTTTTACCAGAGAGGGCAAGGAGGTGGGGACTCCCGAGAGTACCGTTTTGTTTCCTCCCCGCTCTTGCTGTTTTATCTGCTCCCATTGCGAGGTCACTGCCGAGGCTGTATTCACAACACTCTCGCCGTACACATGAGGATGACGGAAGATAAGTTTATTACAAAGCGTGTTGCATACATCCGCAATATCGAAGCGGTTTTCCTCCTGAGCCATTAGGGCATAAAAACAAATATGAAGGAGCACATCACCGAGCTCCTTCTTCATATCCTGATAATCTTCTTGCAAGATAGCCTCCGAGAGTTCGTAGACCTCCTCTATCGTATTGGCTCTGATACTCTCTTTAGTTTGCTCCCGATCCCAAGGGCATTGCGCCCTTAGGGTATCGAGAACATCTAGAAGGCGAGCAAAAGCTTCAAGTTTCTCTGCCTTGCTATTCATTGTTTATTCTTGTGCCGAGGGCGATGAAAGAGAAGGAATGGGCTTACCATCCTTGCGAGCCGCAAACTCTTTCTTCCCATTCTCTAAGAAGTGAACGTATTTGCTGATATCCAAATCATGCTGATACGAAGGACCAAGAGGCATCCCTACATGGTCTATAGGAACGTAGAAAGGTTGCGAATTAGCACCAAACTTACTACGCTGCAGATAGCTCCACTTGTCGCCCACGGTGCGTAGTTTTCGAGTCTTTCCATTCTCTGTAACCTCTATAACTTCGGGCAATTCCGTCTTATCGTCGACCATCAAAGTAATCACAACATAATCTTCATCGAGTATCTGCTTTACCTTGTCATCAATCCAAACGTTATTCTCCATCTCGCGACAGTTGACACACCCATAGCCGGAGAAGTCAAGCAGAATGGGCTTGCCCATCTCACGCGCTTTGGCCACCCCTTCTTCATAATCGGTGTATTTTGCATGTACTTCGCCCTCGTAGAGGTTAAAGTCTTGCGTATAAAGAGGAGGAGCAAAAGCACTAATTGCCTTAAGAGGTGCACCCCAAAGCCCGGGTATCATATAAATGGCAAACGACAATGATATGAGAGCTAAGAAGAAACGCCCTACTCCCACTTTTTCCATAGGTGTATCGTGAGGGAAACGGATTTTCCCGAGGAGGTAAAAACCAAGGCAGGCAAAAATCACAATCCACAATGCGAGGAAAGTCTCACGGTCTAAGATACCCCAGCCATATGCCAAATCTGCAATGGAGAGGAACTTGAGAGAGAGAGCCAATTCGAGGAATGCCATTACAACCTTTACCGAATTGAGCCATCCACCACTCTTTGGCAGCCCTTGGAGCATGTTGGGGAATATGGCAAAGATGGAGAAGGGAAGAGCCAAAGCCAAGGCAAAACCAAACATACCCAACGCCGGCCCTAGGTATTGCCCCATAGAGGCAGCCTGTACAAGGAGCGTACCGATGATGGGACCCGTACACGAGAATGAGACGAGTACCAATGTAAATGCCATGAAAAAGAGGCTCACAAAACCCGTTGTTGAGTCGCTCTTGCTGTCCATCTTATTGGTCCACTTAGAGGGAAGAACCAATTCAAATGCTCCAAAGAAAGATACTGCAAAAAGTACCAATAGAGCAAAGAAGATAAGGTTGAAAACAGCATTGGTAGCAAGCTCATTTAGCTTACTTCCTCCGTAACCGATGGTTACGGCCAAGCCCAATACTAAATAGATAATGATGATGCCCATCCCATAGAGGATAGCGTCGCGAACTGCTTTTTTGCGCTCTTTAGTCCGCTTAAGGAAGAAGCTCACCGTCATGGGGATCATCGGCCAAACGCAAGGAGTTATAAGGGCCACTAACCCACCCAAGAAGCCGAAAATGAAAATCTGCCAGAGAGAAGCATCTGCCCGACTTAGGGATTCATCCCCATAGGCTTTGAGTGTATCAATTACAGGGGTCCATAGAGCTTCTGCGTCTCCTCCCGCAGAAGAAGTAGCTGCAGCAACTAGCGCACTATCAGCCACTACGGCACTCGTACTATCGGCTAGCGCAGCATCAGCAGCCCCATCGGCCTCAGAAGTTGCATCTACAGCCTTAGACTTGAGATCTTTGGGCGAAAAAGAAACTTCAATCCCATCCGGAGGAAGACATGCCTCATCGTTGCAAGCTTGAGATTTTACACCGACCTCTATAGCAAACTTATCGGCATCTGTAACAACGATTTTCTGACGAAAAGTAACGGTTCCATCGAAAGAGCGCACTGTCATCTCAAACTGCTTTTCATATGCCTCGTGAGGCTTACGATCGGCAACAAAACCCCCTACACGTTTTGCTCCTTGGAGCTTGTAAAACTTAAACTCCGTAGAGTTGGGGCCATCTTCCGGCATATTCTGATCATAAATATGCCAACCAGACTTGATTTTTGCAGAAAAAACAAGGGTCTTTTCTGCCGTACCTTTATCCTCTAGAGAGGCTTTCCAGGTAACAATGTCATTCTGCATCTGAGCCTTAGCTGCCCAAGAGAAGAGCAATGCTAGGCTACAAAAAAAGCTTAGGAAAGAAAGATTCTTTATTTTCTGATACATAGGCTAATGTAATTAGTTCAGTCTATTTTTTTGAGAGAATCGAAAGAAAGGTCATTCTCACTTTCTGTTCGTTTTTCGATGATTTTGCGCTCTGAGGTGGTCAAACGACGGCGTAGTAACTTGTAAAAAAAGGAGGGAATAGGCGACTCAAAACGGAGTTTTTCCTTTGTTATGGGATGCAACAGCTCTAGCTCCTGTTGGCTTAAGGCGATAGAGGGAGCCCCTTTGATCACGCCTTTGCTTTCGCCAACTAAGGGACACTTCTTCTCGTTGAGCTGACTGCGAATACCATTATAACGCCCTAGTAAAGAGATCCGGAGAAGAGTACGCCACTGCCCTCTCTCCTCTACCAGATAGGTAGCTCGAGAGCGGCGAGAGACTACCACCTTCTTTTTGGTGTCCTTATCTCCCAGCGTTTTTTTAGGCTTGGGAGGGGGAGCAAACTCGCCTTTTTCTTCGGGAACAACGCCTTCGACCAAGGCGGAAAAAGTCTGATGTAAAATATATTTTTCCCAATTGTCCAAAATCTCCTGCTGCACTTCCCTATCACGAGCAAAGAGGATTAATCCTCGTGTATCCCGATCAAGGCGATTGAGTAGGAATATCTTTTCCCGAGCATCTCCACTCTTATAGTG
>ERZ773008.43-NODE-43-length-90494-cov-13.510101_pt1 | contig 90494 bp, 83 predicted proteins | sample MGYA00580664_ERZ773008 | MGnify/ENA primary metagenome ERZ773008 (study PRJEB29015, sample SAMEA2738016) | human oral metagenome | biome: human oral; feature: human-associated habitat; material: dental | place: China | collected 2048 ...
TTCTCCCGTTTCCCAAAGTCAATTAGTATGTAGCTAAATAGACACCTCAATAAATATTTAATCCACGAAGGATTTTCGTATGAATTTAAATTAGATTAACTTATGAAAAAATTACTTTTAATTGTCATGGTGGCAGCTCACTTTGTGGCTTTTGGACAAAAGAAGAAAAAATCTATTCCTCCACCACCTGAAGAAATTACCAAACAGAAAGTGCAAAAATCTCCTTACCAAAGGATTTTTGAAGATAATAGGATGCTTGCTTTTCAATGGAGAATGGAAGTAAAGGATTCTATTATTATCGCTAATGAAGACAGGATGATTTATAAAATCTATCTTGAATTTCATTCGGATAAAGAATTTAGCTCTTATAAAAAGCAACCTCATATTTCTGCTCTGAAAGTAATTTACTCTGTAGAAAAAGGAGCTAAATTGGATAAAAACCTTACCCCTCGTACGCATTATTTTGATTTAGTGGATTATCCATGGATTTCTGAATCCGTTAAAATTGTTGGCGATAATGTAGAACTAACAAATGATGAAACGAAAGAAAAGCAAATTTTTAAGATTTTTTTAGATAAGGACAAGAAAAATATCATTAAGCTCCAAGATTCGAAAACAAAGAAGGAGTTCTTCCCAACGGAGGATTTTTATACTCCAGCTGTTAGTATATAGGTTTTTAATAGAAAAAGAATGAGTAATAAAAAAAGTATTTGTATTATTCAGTTTAGTGATAGGGCTTTCTGTAAAGGATCAAATCACGGTGAGAGGTGTGGTTTCGATGAGAAATGAAGGTAGAAACTATTGAACTGTGGTATACCATTTGTGAAAGATCAATAGGCGAGGTAATTGTCAACTATATGATACGCCCAGAGGAAACTGATGAAATCCTTGCTGTGAAGTGTCACCTAAATGGGGAAATCCTTGCTATTGACTGGGAAAGTTAATTTATAGAGTAAAGACTCAGCAAAGTAGAGAATAAAAAAAGGGGATATGAGTAAATAACAGGAATTTATTTATATTTGCTAAAAATAATTTTAAACAAATAATTTAATATGAAACACTTGAAGCATGCGTATTTTGGAGAATTAAATACAGAAGGGCTGGATGATTATGATATATTGTGGAAAGGAAATATTCCTTATAAAAATGGATCTGTAAGGGTGAAATTTTGGTTCTGTGGAAAGGATGATTTGTCTGTAGAAAGGCTTGATTCATTTGAAAAATTCCTAAAAGGTTTTGATGCAGTGGATGAGAAATCTCGTAAAGCCCTAAAAGCCTATTTAGAAGAGGAGCCTGAATACTTGGATTTTCATGCAGAAGAATTGGAAAATATTCCTGAAAATGTAGATGATTTCGTTACAGAAATGCAGATAAAATCCATTGGACTTTGGTATTCTATTTATGAAGGCTCAATAGGTGAAGTGATAATTGACTATATGATACGCCCAGAGGAAACTGATGAAATCCTTGCTGTGAAGTATCACCTAAATGGGGAAATCCTTGCTATTGACTGGGAAAGTTAATTTATAGAGTAGAAGTTTTACAAAGTAAATAATAGGAATTTATTTATTTAGGTGTCTAAATAATTTCATATATTATTACTTTGTGTAAAAATAGATTACTTGAAAGAATCAGACATACAAAATGTGATGTACTTGATAGATCAAGTCGGGAAAATGCTTTATTCACTTCAGAAAAAACTAACTGTAAATCAATGACTACTGTTTACTTGTTTATTGTTTACTGTTCACTGTTCACTGTTCACCGCTCACTGAAAACATGGAAATAAATTTACCAGGAGGCAAGAAGCTGTATTTTGCTTCGGATAATCACTTAGGCGCACCGACCTACAAGGAGAGTCGGGAGCGCGAGGTGCGCTTTGTGCATTGGCTGGATACTATCAAGACCGATGCGGGGGCGCTGTTTCTTTTAGGAGACCTCTTTGACTTTTGGTTCGAGTACAAGACGGTGGTTCCCCGCGGTTTTGTACGTGTATTGGGCAAGCTCGCTGAGCTTCGCGATAGTGGACTGCCTATCTTCTTCTTTGTAGGCAACCACGACCTGTGGATGGATGACTACTTCCCGCAGGAATTGGATATCCCTGTATACCGCAGCCCACAAGAATTCACCTGCCGTGGCAAGCACTTTCTCATAGGCCATGGCGACGGCTTAGGCCCTGGGGACAAGGGGTACAAGCGCATGAAAAAAGTCTTTACCAACCCCTTTTGTAAGTGGCTCTTCCGCTGGCTACACCCCGATATTGGGGTACGCTTGGCGCAATATCTCTCGGTGAAGAACAAGCTTATCTCCGGTGACGAGGATGTGCATTTCCTTGGCGAAGATAAGGAATGGCTCGTGCAATACTGCCGCCGCAAGCTCCAGAGTAAGCACTATGACTACTTTCTCTTTGGCCACCGCCACCTACCTATGACTATAGACCTCGGCGGGGGGGCTACCTATATCAATACAGGCGACTGGATACACTACTATACTTATGCCGTATTCGATGGGGAGAGCTGCCAGCTGGTCGGGAAAGTGAAGAATGAAGAGTGACACCCTGATTGTGGTAGTTATTTTTCATTCTTCACCACATATTCAGCTGTGGGCACTCGCTGGCTACACTTTTCACCACATACCCAAGCTCATTCACTTGGCTACATTCTTCACTCTTCATTCTTCACTCTTCATTCTTCACTTTTCACTCTTATTGGCCAGTTGTCCGCAGGCGGCATCGATGTCCTTGCCACGAGAGTAGCGTATGGTCGTGGTGATGCCTGCTTCTTCGAGTTTTCTCTTATACAATTGTAGTACTTTTTCGTCGGCTTGTTCGAAGAGCCCCTCGTCGATAGGGTTGTATTCGATAAGGTTTACCTTGCAGGGAGCAAAGCGGCAGAAAGCCACCAGCGCCTCTACATCCTTGGGGGCGTCATTGATCCCTTTCCAGACTACATATTCGTAGGTAATGCGGCTTTTGGTCTGCTGATACCAGTATTGGAGGGCGGTTCTCAGTTCGGTAAGGGGAAAGTCCACTGTCCAAGGCATGATCTTGTTGCGTGTCTCCTCGATAGCCGAGTGTAGGGATACGGCAAGGCGAAACTTGACCTTGTCATCGGCCATCTTGCGGATGAGTTTGGAGACGCCCGAAGTGGATACGGTGATGCGTTTGGGAGAGAAGCCCAGCCCCTCTTTCTCGGAGGTGATGCGCTCGATAGCCTTCATCACATTGGGGTAGTTCATCAGAGGCTCGCCCATGCCCATAAAGACGATATTGCGCAGCGGACGCCCGTAGTAGAGGCGGCTCTGCTGGTCTATGGTGAGCACTTGGTCGAAAATCTCATCGGGAGAGAGGTTGCGCATACGCTTAAGGCGTGCTGTAGCACAAAAAGAGCAGTTCAGTGAGCACCCTACCTGACTGGAGACACAGGCGGTGATACGCGTATCGGTGGGGATGAGCACGGACTCCACATACAGCCCATCGTGTAGGCGTACGGCATTCTTGATAGTGCCATCCTCACTGCGCTGCATGGTATCCACCTTGATATGGTTGATGACAAAATGCTCCGAAAGCAACTGGCGGGTCTCCTTGGAGAGGTTGGTCATCTGCTCGAAGGAGTGAGCCCCCTTGGTCCAAAGCCACTCATATACTTGGTTAGCACGAAAAGCCTTTTCCCCATGAGAGAGGAAAAAGGCTTGTAGTTCTTCTTTTTTTAAAGCACGAATATCTTTCATAATGGCTGCAAAGGTACAAAATAAAGCTGAAACATTTACTTTTGTTTTCTTGGGTGTAATAGAAAAAGAAGCAGCATCGCCACGCCCCAAAGGAAAAGGGAGAAGTAGGGGTGTCTCCTCAGGTCAAAGGTTTCTTTGCGGGTGTCCCGAATATAGGTCTGGTGGGTTTGCTTCTCTGTGGTTCGCTGCTCATGCTGCTTGAGCTGCTCCTCCAGTGTTTTTTCCCTAAAGTGCAGTTTTAGCACCTTCGCCCCTTGTATGGAAAGGGTCTGCCCTTGTGTTGTCTTCTGTTGGGAGATAACCACCCCTCGCAAGGACTGCGCTGGCAGGGGCGAAAGGGACAAGGAGGGCACTCGCTCGGGCGAGAGGGGCAGGGGCGAAGACGAGGCAGCAGGGGCGAGACTATCGGCGGGGACAACCTCCAAGGCGATTTCTTGCGAATGCCACTCCCGCAAGAGACTCTCGCCCCTATACTCGTGATAGGCTTCCACAGAATCACGTTGCTGGAAAAGTTGTGTATGCTCTTGGCTTTTCTTGACACTCCTACAGCTGACAAGGAGTAAAAGAGAGAAAAAGAAAAATTTCATAATAATTTTTAATTTTTAATTTTTAATGATCAATGATTAATTTTTAATTTAAGTTTCGCAGGTCATTTTTAGGTTATAATTGAATTTGTAATTAGTTAACAATCAATATATTGCAAAATAAACCTCCCCTCACATACTCCATTCCATGTATTCACGGACTATCCCCTCCGAGAGGGGGAAAGCCAGCGAGTGCTCACAGCTGGGTATGTGGGATGCGTTGAAAAAGATAAAAATTGTCTATCAATCTGGAAAATGTCCTCTCTCTAACTTCTTGAGAATCATAAACTATCTCATTCCCCCTTTGGAGGAAGTCGCGAGAGCGAGTATGTGAAGAGGGGGAGGTTTTTGAATATCAATAAGTTACAGAACTGACGAAACTTAAATTTTAAATTTTTAATGTTCAATGATTAATTTTTAATCATTGTTCATTAATCATTGCTCATTGCTCATTGATCTTTCGTATAATTCTCCTCAGTTTGCCTTCGTAGTCGGGGTCGGTGGCATAGCCTGCTTGTGCGATGAAGTGGGCAAAGGCGAGAGGGTCTTCACGGTGGAGGAGTGCTTGGCGGTAGCGAGGGTTGCGGGTGAGCAGTCGGGCGTGGTGCAGGAAGCTCTCAGCGGGGGAGTCGTAGCGGCGAAACCAGTCCTTGACCACGTGTAGGTATTTGCCATTGGGTAGCGGGGTGATGCTGAGAATCTCGGGGAAGTCGCCCTTACGAGCGGGCTTAGGGAGTATCTCTTGGGTGCGTAACAGCTGCTTGAGGTGGTCAGGGGTGAGTGTGGTGGCCTTGATACCGAAAAACATATTGCCGGGGGTATGAGCGCCCCAGCCTGTCTCCAGCGCCGCTTGGGCAAGACTAAATAGGGCAGAAATACCCGTAAGTCGTTCGCTCTCAAGGGCGTAGGGGAGATATTGTTTCTTAAAAACGGAGGGTGATAGTGGCTGCATGTTGGTGTATTTTTGCAAAAGAAGTAAGAGTTTGTCTGTCAATAATATAGTGTATGTTTCCTTGTACCCATGAGGCACGTAGGGCGCTGATAACCTCTTGGCAGAGTTCTTTCAGGCGGTAGCGTGGGGATACGTATTGAGCGCCTATCCTCCCCATATATACGTAATGGTCAGGGACATAGAGGAGAATCTGTGCCTGCCCACTGGGAGGGGGTAGCTTCTCACTCGGGGGTTGTCCCTTGGGGTGAAGGTAGCGGCAGGCAAGACACTGGATGACTATATCCTCCTTCTGTGAGTCATTAGGACGGTCATTGCCTAAGTAAATGCCCCCGCTGAGTCCAAGACGCTTCCTTACCTCAGGGGTGGAAAGAAGCTGGTAAAGGTGGGTTTCTATTTCGAAAGTCACGAGAACAATGATTAATGATTAATTTAAGTTTCGCAAGTTCTGTAATTTATTGATATTCAAAACCTCCCCCTACCCCCCTCCAAAGGGGGAATGAGATAGTTTATGATTCTCAAGAAGTTAGAGAGAGGACATTTTCCAGATTGATAGACAATTTTTATCTTTTTCAATGAATTTATTCCCCCTCTCGGAGGGGGTAAGGGGGAGGTTCTATTTACAATATATTGATTATTAAACAATTATAAGCCTAATTATAATCTAAAAATGACTTACGAAACTTAAATGATTAAAAATTGATCATTGATCATTGATCATTAAAAATTGAACATTGATCATTATAAAAAGATTCTATTATGCAGTTGTCCTTGGTCGTATTTCTGTACGATGGAGCAGCTACGGGGGTCGTTGCCTTCGGGGTCGTTGGCAATAAGGATAAGGGAGCCCTCGGGGATGTGTGGGGCATCGCGGGGGAGGTACACCACATAGGCGAAGCGGCGGAAGGAGGCATTGGCGGTCTGTACATGATGGTAGAGGCTATTGGCCAGAGGTACTTCCTGCCCCTTGCTATTGGCCTCCTGCAAGCAGCGACAGGCAAAGGAGCGCGAGAGGGTACTCGCCGTCCATGTGCCATCATCCCGCTGCTGGGAGAGCGAAGGAGTAAGAAGAAAAAGATAATGAGGGTAAAGCATTTTGAATGAAGAGTGAAAAGTGAAGAGTGAAAAGTGAAAAGTGTAGCCAAGCGAATGAGCTTGGGTATGTGGTGAAAAGTGAAGAGTGAAGAGTGAAGAGTGAAGAGTGAAGAGTGAAGAGTGAAAAGTGAAGAGTGAAGAGTGAAAAGTGAAGAGAGAAGAGTGAAGTTAGCTGTGGGCACTCGCTGGCTACATTCTTCGTTCTTCGTTCTTCACTTCCTTCGCTCCCCTCACCATATCTGTGATTGATCGTTGAGTTTAGGGGCGTGGGAGGGGAAGAGGATGTTGCGCTCGCCCAGCTCATAGCATAGGGCGGTGTAGTACTCCTTGAGGGCTTCTAAGTTCCAGCTTTGGGAGTAGGCACCTTCGCTTTTCTTCAGGGAGGCGGGTGCCAGTATCAGGGAGAAGAATTGGTAGATGGCTCTGTCGCAGCGGGCTATCTCCACGGGGGCTTGTGGAGATAGCTGCGCTTTGAGCAGAAGCAGCTCGAGGGTTTCCTTCTCTATCCCTAAGGGTGAGAGGGTGCGGCTCAGGTATAGAGCATTGGTCATTAGTTCTTGTTCCATGAGGTGCTGTTGGTTTGCATAAGGATGGAGCGAGCGGCGAGGTTCCAGGCAGGGAAGAGGTTGGCGATACCCTCGGTGACCTCACGCACGGGGGATTCTTCGGAATACTTCTTGATGAGGGTATGCCCGTGGAGCACCTTTAGGGCGTGGGAGGAAGTCATTTTCATGTCGATAGGGGCTTTCCAGTAGGTATTGCCCAAGACCTTGCTTTCGGAGAAGAGAATCACGTCGTCCTCGAAGGGATTGCCCGTTCTTGTCTCCCCACTGATGGATTGCAAGGAGATCTCCTGGTCGATGACGATGATCTGCAAACCGCGATAAGTCTCGGCATGCTTGGCAAGGTAGGCATTGACGGTACTCAGGTCAGGAGCATCGGCAAGGGGAGCATTCGCATAGGGAGCACAGCGCTTGCCTACTTCCTCTTGTGAGGCAAACTTGAGGAAGGTATCCACATTCATAAAGGCATATTTGTAAGAGACCCCGTGGAGTTGTTGCCCTAAGCGCAAGGCCTTGATGAAGTCCTTGGAGAGGGGTTTTCCGGTGGTATTATTGTTGTAAGAGACCTCTACTCCTATTTTCTGAGCGGCAGGGATTTGGTAATCCAAGTCGTACTGACTTACTACAGAAGCGTTGTTCTCGGTAGTCAGCGAGAAGCGTCCTAAGGAAATCTGTTGGAGTGCCATCCATTCGGCACGAGCAGCGATACCATGCCAGCAGGCCTTGGTGTCATCAGCCCAGAACTCGATAAGGGAGAGCATATCGGGGTTGGCGCCACAGGCAGCCACCATTAGGTCGTACTCAGTGAGTTCGTCCTCATTCTTCTCGCGAGCGATGGAGAGCTTAGGGATATCCCCAGAGAGCTTAGAGAGTCCTTTGCGGTTTTTCTTAGGAATAGAAGCGCCACGAGCGATGATATCTCCGGCTACTTTCAGCCCTGCTTGTCCCTGAAGCATACGCCACGAGAGGGTAGAAGCCTCTCGCAAAGGAAAAAGAGTAGGATAATAATATTGTTCGAGATTGTAGGAGCCTACAACCGCCTGCAAATCGGTCTGGTTAAGACCTGTCATAAGTGATGCATTCATTTTTTTAATAATTAGAGAATAATGAATAATGATTAACAATTAACAATTAACAATTGAACATTGATCATTATAAAAAGATAACTCCTTTGAGGGCGTCTTTGATGGTTTTAGGCATAGGGGGCATGAGGGCTTCACTCACTACGCAACTCACCCAAGCGGCACAGAAAAGGTTGTCGCGCATAGGTACCAAGTAGGTGTAGGAGGCCAAAGCCACGGGGGTCACCTTGGGGAGGAGGTCATTGCCCTTGGACTGGAATAGGGGTGTTTCCTTAGGGAGTTCCACTCCTAAAGCCGTCTCAAGAGTCAGGAGGTCATACTCAGGGTTTTGCTTATTGACTGTTTTGATTTTCTGCCCCTTAGCGGTATCCGCAGCGATATAGTCCCCAGGGAGGAAGTGATGTCCCTTGGCAATCTTTATCTCAGTAGCAGAGGCGCTTGTCAGGGTAGTGGAGGTTCGGGCTGTTTTCACGGCAGCATAGCGCCCAAGGGAGTCCTTGCCGATAGGCGTTCCTGCGATCAGTTTAGCGCCCCCTAAGACCTCTGTTGTAATGGTTACCCCACCGGAGAGGTCGGCCAGGGTGTGCATAAAAAGACCCGGAGAGGGGTAGGATTCGGTAATGTGTAATTTCATAGGTCGTTGTTGGTAAAAGAGTTATACTTGTTTTCCTTTGAATTGTTGCTGCGCGTTGGCTTGGAGTTGGATAAAAGAGACCACCGCAGGAGAGACATTCTGGCGCGGTGTCTCCTTGGTGTAAAAAGGCGGGTGTTGTAATGCCAAGCTTCTGTTGGCGAGGGTTTGATTTGCCTGTTGTACGTCATTTTTCTTTTGTTGTAAATATTGTTCGAAATCGGCAGGGGTAGCAAAGTGCATTAGGGGGAAGTCGCGGAGACTCTGCATGCGGAAATTGCTATCTTGGCACTGGGCGAGTACCTCCTGAAGGCGGTTGTGTTGTAGCTGTTGTTTTTGTTGTGTCTCGAATAGGCTTAGGCGCTGTTCGAAAGCCAGCACAGCCTTTCGTACACTCTCCTCGATGCGCTTGTCCAAGGAGTCCGCAGCACTTGGGGTATCCCTCGCTACAGAGATAGTTGTGCCTGTCGGGGTGGGGATTGTTGCCGCAAGATAGTCCGCCACTTGCTCTGTGGTGAGCTTATTGACCAAGGCTTGTCCTTGGTGAGCATCAGGCTGTTGGGCAGCCAAGGAAGCAGCTAAGGACTCCAAGTGAGCGGTATCCATTCCTGAAAATTTCTCTGTCAAGAGCGATAAAAATTCTTCTTTGTTCATGGTTTTAGGATTATGGGGTATTAGGGTTTCGTAGACTAACGCCTAAGACCTGTTTTAAATTTGATGCAAAAGTACAACATTTTTGATGTGTAAGTCAAGAAGAATTGTTGTGAGAAATGAGAATAGAAGTGGGAGGGGAGAGGTCAGTGAAAAGTGAAGAGTGAAGAGTGAAAAGTGAAAAGTGAGCAGAGGTCAGTAATCATTAATCATTGATCATTGAACATTGATCATTGATATTGGCATGAGGTTTTTTGCGTGTGTCGTAGGGGCGAATTGCAATTCGCCTTTATGCTGTTGCGTGCGTTTTTGCCTCGAATCGCTCACATTGCAATTCACCCACATTTCAAATTCGCCCATGTTTTCAATTGCCCCCATGTGGGAGGGCGAATTGCAATTCGCCCCTACACGTGTGTTTTCTGGACGTTCGCAAATATGTAAATACATGTAAATACACAAAAAAACATTATGGGCATGGTGTGAGTATGTTTGCGCACGTTGTAGGGGCGAATTGGAATTCGCCCACATTACAATTCGCCCTTATGCTGTTGCGTGCGTTTTTGCCTCGAATCGCCCATATTGCAATTCACCCATGTAGGAGGGCTAATTGCAATTAGCCCCTACACGTGTGTTTTTTGAACGTTCGCAAATATGTAAATACATGTAAATACACAAAAAAAGCATCACGGGCATGGTATGGATTTGTTTGCGTGTGTCGTAGGGGCAAAGTCCGCGAGCTGGCGCAGCGGAGTATGTGATGCAATTCGCCCTTATTGCAATTCACCCATATTTCAAATTCACCCATGTGGGAGGGCTAATTGCAATTAGCCCCTACACGTGTGTTTTCTGAACGTTCGCAAATATAGATGTAAATACGTGTAAATATACATGTAAATACACAGAAAAACATCATGGGCATGGTGTGAGTATGTTTGCGTACGTTGTAGGGGCAAAGTCCGCGAGCTGGCGCAGCGGAGTATGTGATGCAATTCGCCCTATGCTGTTGCGTGCGTTTTTTCCTCGAATCGCCCACATTACAATTCGCCCATGTGGGAGGGCTAATTGCAATTAGCCCCTATACGTGTGTTTTTTTGAACGTTCGCAAATATGTAAATACATGTAAATACACAAAAAACATCATGGCCATGGTGTGAGTATGTTTACGTGTGTCGTAGGGGCGATTTGCAAATCGCCCATACAGAGGGCTTTGTTTCCAGGCTCTAAAAATTGTTAAAATAAATACAATTAACAAAATAAAGCCCATAAACAATGAAAAAATTTTTATATTTGCCCTGTAGTTCAGAAAAAATAAATGTAATAAATATGAAAAAGTTATTTTTTGCAGGGTTGCTTACTGCAATAGTAGGGGGGAGTGTAGTGGCGGCCTCACTTCCCTTTTCTGTTTTAGAAGATCCACTGGAGGGAATACAGCAGCGCCCTACTACTTACAAAGTGTCTGGTACACTGATGAATAGGCGTAATCATGTGGCTATAGCAGGCGGGATGATTACCCTGAAAGACCTTACCACAGGTGATCAACAGTCCCTTCCAAGTGATACTCAAGGGGGGTATACAGTAGTGCTACAAGTAGATCATAACTATACCCTACAGGCGAGTGCTTCAGGCTACAAGAGCTCCGAGCCTGTCACCTTCCGCGCCAATACCAACGACCCCGAACGTGTTCCCATGAAAGTGCAAGACTTTAGGCTGAGTGAGCGGTAAAAAATAAAAGAGAGCGCAAGCTCTCTTTTACCAATTCTAACCACAAAATCTAATATATGAAAAACAATTTATCTTTTTGTTTCTTTGACGGTGCAAAGGTAGGGTGGTTTTCTTCTTTGATCAATAGATTTTTATTATTTTTTTCTATACTACTATCGATTTTTTCTATTTAATTTCCTCTGCTCACTACTTACTGCCAACACAGACAAGGGCGATTTGCAAATCGCCCCTACAGCAGGATGCAAAACCTCATGCCAATATCAATGATTAATGTTCAATGATTAATGATTTAATGATTACTGACCTCTGTTCACTTTCCACCACATACCCAACCTCATTCGTTTGGCTACACTCTTCACCACATACCCAGCTGTGGGCTCTCGCTGGCTACATTCTTCACTCTTCACCACATACCCAAGCTCATTCGCTTGGCTACACTCTTCACTCTTCGTTCTTCACTCTTCACTGCCCCCTGCCTTCTTATATGTTAAATCTCTTGTTTTCGGCTTTAAAATGTTGTAATTTTGCAACGTTTTTAATGTCGATTAGTAGTCTATTACTCATTAATCGTTAATCATTGAACATTACTCATTAATCATTACTCATAAGTTTCGAAAACTATTTTTAGGCTATAATTTTATTTACGAAAACTAATAATCAAGAATATACAAAACAACCTTCCCCTTTACATACTCCGCTCTCGCGGACTTCCTCCAAAGGGGGAGTTTAAATTCGCTTAAAAGACTAAATTTGTTATCCAATATGAAAAATATTTCCTTCTATAACTTATTGAATTTCTAATACTTATTAATTCCCCCTCCATGAGAGGGGGAGGTTATAAAAATCAGCAACTTATAGAACTTGCGTTACTCATTGAACATTGAACATTAATCATTAAACATTAATCATTGAACATTGATCATTATGAAGGATTCATTTGTATTTTATCGTGATTGGCTCAACGTAATGGAGCAATTACCCGCTGAGATTCAGCTCGAACTGTACCAAGCAGTAGCCCAGTATGCCCTCAATGGCAAAACGCCTACGCTCTCACCCATGGCAAAAATCGCCTTCGGGTTTATACAACAAACCCTTGATAGAGATGAAGATAAGTATCATAAAACAGTCGTATCAAGTAAAGTGAGTGGGCGCATGGGAAATCTTAAGAGATGGCATAAAGATCTTTATCAGAAAGTGCTCAAAGGAGCTCTTTCTTTAGAAGATGCTGAGGATATCGCCCAAGCGATGAAAAAATCGCCCCCCGATAAGAAAAATCGCCCTCCGAAAAATTTATCGCTTAATGATAATGATAATGTCAATGTCAATGATAATGTCAATGTCAATGATAATGATCTTTCTTTTTTACTAAAAAAGAAACAAAAAAGCGCGAGTGTAAAAAAAAGTGGCATCGAAGAAATTGATTTTGAAGAGCTTTCGGTAGAGACGCTTAAGGAAGAAAAAGAAAAAAATCCCGCGCAAAAAGAAAAAGAAAAATCCTCGGCCAAGGCATTCACCCCTCCCTCTCCTGCAGAAGTGGCGGCCTATTGTAGGGAGCGCGGCAATGATATCTCCCCTGAGAGCTTCTGTAGCTTCTATGCCTCCAAGGGCTGGCGCGTAGGGAATCAGCCGATGAAGGACTGGCGCGCTGCTATACGACACTGGGAAACACGGCGCTCCCATGAGAACAAACAGCCATCTTTCCCCAAAAACAAACAATCTCAACCCTTAGTTATCGATGAAAATGGAAACATCTTGTTCGCAGAGACTAACAACAATACCACACAAGCCAACACTTATGTGGCAGGAAGACAAACCGCAGCTTCTCTTAGCGCAAATCTCCAAGGTTGGTAATGGGCTTTCTCCCGTGGGCTTTGTCGAGAAGCTCAGGGACTTTGCTCCTTTGCGAGAACAACCCGAGCCGGTAGCCCGTATGGCTATTGGGCTGATTGTCACTCAGCATGCGGCTTTGATAGGTATCAAAGGCACGATTGATGCCATGAACAAGGAGGATATCTCCAACCTTATCTGTAGCCGCTTTGCTCACTTGGCTTTGGAGGAGCTCCACAAGGCATTCCAGCTCGAGCGCTATGGCGAACTGGGGGAAACTACTGCGCACTACAACCTGATCAATGCTCCCTATATAGCTCAGGTACTCACCAAGTATGTCTCTTGGCTTAGGAAAACACGCCAAAACCATCCTCACCTCTCCCTCGAGAGGACTCCCCGAGAGGAGACACCCCCTGCACCTCCCTCCCGAGAACGCATAGAAGCACTCACCCACCAGATGCAGCAGCAGTACCTGCAAACCGGACAAATGCCCCTGTTCTGCTCTTGGCTCTTCGATGCCATGCGGCAGGTGGGCATACTCCCTGATTTCTCTCCAGAGGAAAAAAAACTCCTACAGGCTCGCTACCAGAAGGAACGACTCGAACTCTGTAAAGAGAACAGACCCAGATACAACCCCTCCGCCTCCCTCTATGAGGAAATCGCCCTGAAAAAAGAAATCGCCTTGAAATACTTTTTTGAACAGAGGGCAGAGGATAGTGAAGAGTGAAAAGTGAAGAGTGAAGAATGAAGAGACAAGAGTGAAAACTGAGCAGAGGTCATTAATCATTGAAGATTGATCATTAATCATTGATATTGGCATGAGGGTTTTGCGTTCTGTTGTAGGGGCGATTTGCAAATCGCCCATATTGACAGGTGATCATTAATCATTGATCATTAAAAATTAATCATTAACCATTGATCATTAACCATTGATCAACCATTGATCAACCATTGATCAACCATTGATCAACCATTGATCATTAAAAATTAATCATTAAAAAAAATGCTTTATATTACCATTCCAGAAGAATCGATAGAGGAATCCTATCGAGAAGTTTTTGTACATTTGTATACCACCGTTCAGGCCTTGGGGGGTAGCATCCGCTATAGTTTTGAGAAGGCCAAGAGTCCTTCGCAAGAGCGGGAAAGTAACTGTTCATCTTCGTGTGAGTCAGCGAGTTGTCCCGCGGGGCTGAGCCATGAGCGTCTTGGGCAAATCCTCACGAAGGTCTGCCGGCTGACGGGCTGTTTGGCACAGGAGATATGTTCGACCAGTCGAGTGCCTAAGCACCTGTATGCGCGCTTGTTCTTGGTACACTTAGCCTGCCAAGAGGGCGCCACCGTCTCCCAGCTCTGCCTGCTGCTGGGGCGCGCTCCATCGACCATCTACCGCCTGCGTAAGCAATACGACCAAGAAGCCCTCTATAATCCAGCCTTTAGGAAGATAGTGAAGAGTGAAGAGTGAAGAGTGAAAAGTGAAGAGTGAAAAGTGAAAAGTGAAGAGTGAGCAGAAGTTATTGCTCATTACTCATTGATCATTGAGTAGAGTTTGCTTCATGTTGGCATGAGGTTTTTGCGTGTGCCGTAGGGGCGAATTGAAATTCGCCCACACCCCAATTCGCCCCTATTGCAATTCGCCCCTATTTCAAATTCGCCCACGTTACAAATCGCCCCTATGTGGAAGGGCTAATTGCAATTAGCCCCTACACGGGTGTTATCAGGACGTTCGCAAACATACGTGTAAATACACAAAAAAGCATCACGGGCATGGTATGGGTTCTTTTGCGTGCGTCGTAGGGGCGAATTGCAAATCGCCCACATTACAAATCGCCCATATTGCAAATCGCCCCCATTCCAAATCGTCCTTGGGATAAAAAACTCGAAAAAAGTTTTTTATTATAAAAATAAATTTGTATCTTTGCCCCCTTGAAAGAAGTATATGTCTTGTAATACACACAGCTGATTGCACTCAGTCCTTGGGATAGTTCTGTCCTGAAGGCTGTGTCTTTTCGTGTATATTTTATAGCTAATGATTGGTGGCAATACCTACAATGATGAATATTGTATAAAATCTAATCATTGAATTAGGAGTCAGAAAGCCATTGATCATTAATCATTAATCATTAATCATTAACAAAAAGATGCTTACGAACCAATCTTCCAGAATTAATTTTGCTTCAACCAAGCATGTGCCTGACTATCCGGATTTTTTGGATATTCAGGTGAAATCATTCCAAGATTTCTTCCAGATGGAGACCAAGTCGGATGCCAGAAGTGGCGAGGGGCTATATAGCACCTTCAAGGAGAATTTTCCTATCACCGACACCCGCAACCAGTTTGTACTGGAGTTCTTGGACTATTTCATAGACCCTCCTCGCTACTCTGTGGAGGAGTGTATAGAGCGTGGACTTACTTATAGTGTTCCCCTCAAGGCTCGTCTTAAGCTCTTTTGTACTGACCCAGAACATGAGGATTTCGAAACCATTGTACAGGATGTATATTTGGGTACCATCCCATATATGACAGGTAGTGGTACCTTTATCATCAATGGGGCTGAGCGTGTGGTTGTCTCTCAGCTACACCGTTCGCCAGGGGTGTTCTTCGGGCAGTCTTACCATGCCAATGGTACCAAGCTCTATTCGGCTCGTATCATTCCTTTCAAAGGATCTTGGATAGAATTTACCACAGATATCAACAATGTCATGTATGCCTATATTGACCGTAAGAAAAAGTTACCCGTAACGACCCTCTTCCGTGCCATAGGCTTCGAGCGTGACAAGGATATCCTCGAAATATTCGACCTGGCAGAAGAGGTAAAAGTCTCTAAGACAGGTCTTAAGAAATACCTCGGTCGCCGCCTTGCTGCCCGTGTGCTCAACACTTGGCATGAGGACTTCGTGGACGAAGATACAGGCGAAGTGGTATCTATCGAGCGTAATGAGATCATCCTTGACCGTGATACCATCCTCGAAAAAGAACATATCGACCAGATTGTAGAATCCAATGCCAAGACCATCCTCCTTCATAAGGAAGATGAGCGTAGTGTGGACTACAACATCATTCATAACACCCTCCAGAAAGACCCTACCAACTCCGAGAAGGAGGCCGTAGAGCACATCTATCGTCAGTTGCGCAACGCAGAACCACCCGATGAGGAAACTGCTCGCGACATCATCGATAAGCTCTTCTTCTCTGACCAACGCTACAACTTGGGCGATGTAGGGCGCTATCGTATGAATAAAAAATTAGGGCTCGATATCCCTATGGAAAAACAAGTACTTACCAAGGAAGATATCATCACCATTGTTAAGTATCTCATCGAGCTTATCAACTCCAAAGCGGAGGTTGATGATATCGACCACCTTTCCAACCGTCGTGTGCGCACCGTAGGCGAACAGCTCGCCGCTCAGTTCGGCGTAGGGCTTGCCCGTATGGCACGTACCATCCGTGAGCGTATGAATGTACGTGACAATGAGGTCTTTACACCACTGGACTTGATCAACGCCAAGACCCTTTCTTCGGTGATCAACTCTTTCTTCGGTACCAGCCAGCTCTCCCAGTTCATGGATCAGACCAACCCGCTGGCCGAAATCACCCACAAGCGCCGTCTCTCTGCCCTCGGTCCTGGAGGTCTCTCCCGCGAACGTGCAGGCTTTGAGGTGCGTGACGTACACTATACACACTACGGACGCCTTTGTCCTATCGAAACCCCTGAAGGGCCAAACATCGGTCTTATCTCCTCTTTGGCCGTATATGCCAAGGTGAACAACATGGGATTCATAGAGACTCCTTACCGCAAGGTAGAAAATGGAAAAATAAAACTCGACCAACTCATCTATATGAGTGCTGAGGAGGAAGAAGGTCTTAAGATTCCTCAAGCCAATATCCAAGTGGACGACCAAGGAAATATCCTCGATGAACGCTTGGTAGTGAAAGAAGATGGGGACTTCCCTGTCATCTCTCGCGAAGAAGTGGACTACATAGATGTGGCGCCTAACCAGATCGCCTCCATCTCCGCTTCCCTTATTCCTTTCTTGGAGCACGACGACGCGAACCGTGCGCTCATGGGATCCAACATGATGCGCCAGGCGGTACCGCTCTTGCGCCCTGAAGCCCCTATCGTGGGTACAGGTCTCGAAAAACGTGTAGTTACCGACTCTCGCGTACTTATCAATGCCGAAAGAGAAGGTACCGTAACCTATGTGGATGCCGACAAAATTGTCATCAAGTACGACCGCACCGAAGACGAAATCCTTGTTTCCTTCGATAGCGAACTGACTACCTATAACCTTATTAAGTTCCGCCGTACCAACCAAGGTACCTGCATCAACCTAAAACCTATCGTGCGCAAGGGTGACCGCGTGCACAAGGGGCAAGTACTCTGCCAAGGATATGCTACCGAACAGGGTGAACTCGCCTTAGGTCGCAATATGAAGGTCGCCTTCATGCCTTGGAAAGGATACAACTTCGAGGATGCGATTGTGATCTCCGAACGTGTAATCCGTGAGGATATCTTCACCTCTATCCATATCGACGAGTATACCCTCGATGTACGTGATACTAAGCTCGGGGTAGAGGAACTCACCAACGATATCCCTAACGTATCCGAGGATGCTACCAAAGACCTCGATGAAAACGGTATCGTACGCATCGGAGCCAATATCAAACCTGGGGATATCCTTATCGGTAAGGTCACTCCTAAGGGAGAAAGCGATCCTACTCCTGAGGAAAAACTCCTTAGAGCGATCTTCGGTGACAAAGCCGGCGACGTGAAGGATGCTTCTCTGAAGGCTTCTCCATCCCTCGAAGGAGTGGTTATCGGTAAAAAACTCTTCTCCCGTGCGGTGAAGACCAAACAAAAACGTGCCAAAGAAAAAGACGAAATGGCAGCCCTCGATGCAGCGTTCAACGCTAAAGCAGAGGCGCTTAAGGATGTCCTCCTCGAAAAACTCTTCTCTTTGGTCAATGGAAAAACCTCTCAAGGGGTATTCAATGATTTAGGGGAAGAAATGATTCCTAAGGGTAGAAAACATACCCAAAGAGGTCTTAAAGAAATCGAAGACTATACACACTTGCTCTCTGGTGGTTGGACTACCGATGAGCATACCAACGAGCTAATTAACGACTTGATTCACAATTACAAAATCAAGCTTAACGACCTTCAGGGTATGCTCCGCCGCGACAAGTTCACCCTCACTGTAGGGGATGAGCTACCTGCGGGTATCATGAAGCTCGCCAAGATATACATCGCTAAGAAGCGTAAACTTAAAGTAGGGGACAAGATGGCCGGTCGCCACGGTAACAAGGGTATCGTAGCCCGTATCGTACGTGATGAGGATATGCCTTTCCTTGAGGACGGAACTCCTGTGGATATCGTACTCAACCCGCTTGGGGTACCTTCTCGTATGAATATCGGTCAGATATACGAAACCGTACTCGGATGGGCAGGACAGAAACTCGGCAAGAAGTTTGCTACCCCTATCTTCGACGGAGCTTCTCTCGAGCAGATTACCGAATATACCAATGAGGCAGGTGTACCTGCTTTCGGACATACTTACCTCTATGACGGAGGTACCGGAGAGCGCTTCGACCAGAAGGCTACCGTAGGGGTGATCTACATGATCAAGCTCGGTCACATGATCGACGATAAGATGCACGCCCGTTCTATCGGTCCTTACTCTCTTATCACCCAGCAACCACTCGGTGGTAAGGCACAGTTTGGAGGTCAGCGTTTCGGGGAAATGGAGGTATGGGCTCTCGAAGCCTATGGAGCTTCCAGCACCCTTCGCGAGATCCTTACTGTTAAGTCCGACGATGTCATCGGTCGTGCCCGTACCTACGAGGCTATCGTACACGGCGATACCATGCCTGAACCAGGATTGCCAGAGTCCTTCAACGTACTCATGCACGAACTCAAGGGATTGGGCTTGGATATCCGCTTAGAAGACTAAAGAATGATCAATGGTCAATGATCAATGATCAATATAAAAGTGAAGAGTGAAGAGTTACCATTGAGAGTAATTCTTCACTCTTTTCGCTTAATATAAAGCGTAGTAGAGATGCAATAAATTGTGTATTAATTTATTGATTTTTAATGAATTAGATTATAAAAAGTTTTTTACCCTTGATTTACCTCTTTGATTGAAGACTAATATCATTAACTCATTATGAAAAGGTTTTTATTTTTAGCCGTTTGTATATTTTCCTTGCTCCCTCCTTCGCTGGCGCGAGCTTGCAGTCCTTTGCTGCTCACTGATTCCTCTCCGCTACAGGAGAGTGTATATCCTTTGGATAGCTTGCAGCGCGATACCATAGCTACAATAGCGCCTACTGAGCCAGTAGTGGCAAAGCCGTATGTAAACCCCTGGTCATTGGCTATTCCTGCGGTGCTCATCGCTCGTGGTGCCTTTTCTATCGATTCCCATTTTGACCACAAATTGCAGCGCTATGTCGTGGAGAATGTAAAGGGCAAGGTACGTGCCGATGATTATGTACAATACCTCCCCATAGCCAGTGTTTTTGCATTCCCCAATTTGGGCTTGCCTCCAGCCCACACTCTCAAGGAACGCTTGGTCATAGGGGCTACTGCCTATGCCCTTACCGCCATATTTGTCAATGCAACCAAGTATACCGTACGCCAACTCCGTCCGGATAACACCTCTCATAACTCCTTTCCTTCAGGGCATACCGCCACTGTCTTCACCGGAGTGGAGATACTCTATCAGGAGTACAAGCACTACGACCCATGGATAGGCATAGGCGGCTACGCAGTGGCGGCAGGAGTGGGGCTATTGCGTATCCATAACAACCGCCATTGGGCTTCCGATGTCGTAGCAGGAGCGGGGATAGGCATTCTCTCGGCTAAGCTCTCTTACCTGCTTTTCCCGTATACCTCACGTATTTTAGGAAAAAGAAAACAATCCCTCCCCATAGAAAAGGCTATACCAGAGACCTCGTCCTCCCTTTCGGTGCTCCCCATCTGGGAACCTACACATAACACCTTTGGCGCCGCCCTGACCCTGCAATTTTAAGGGAGCGATGGAGGCAAATTGTGGTGTGGGTGAATTGCAACATGGGTGAATTGTAATGTGGATGAATTTTGCAATATGGGCAAATTGCGGTGTGGGCGAATTGCATCACATACTCCGCTGCGCCAGCTCGCGGACTTTGCCCCTACGACGTACCCAAACGCCCATCCATTGAGGGTAATTCGCCCTCTCTTGTATGTGGACGATTCCTTCTTCCCAATGAACGGAATATGTGTAAACTTTGTCCATACGACAGAAACCATAAAAGAAGATAACCATTCACCAATAACCATAGAGAGATGAATAACTATGAAATAAACAAATATCACCGCAAATCGATTCGACTACAGGGGTATGATTATTCACAAAAAGGCATGTATTTCATAACTATATGTGTCAAAGATAAGGAATGTATATTCGGGTCTATTTCCAATGGAGAGATGATGCTAAATAACATAGGTCATATAGTAGCTCATGAATGGAAGAATACCTCTGAAATTCGTGATAATGTTGCTATTCATGATTTTATCATAATGCCTAATCACTTACATGGTATTATAGAAATTACCTACAATAAAAACAATCAGGAAAGAGTAGGAGATTTTATCTCTCCGAAAGAGACGATAGGCTCTATTGTCAGAGGGTTTAAGATTACCACCATAAAAAAGATAAAGGATCTCATAGACCCTGTAGGGGAGAATAGCCATTTGTCCTCAAAAGGCAATTCAATGATAGAAGAATGGATTATCAACCATTTACCACAGATATGGCAGCGGAATTATTACGAACATATTATAAGGGATTATGATGATCATCAACGTATAGCTAATTATATAAATACCAATCCCTTACGTTGGGATGTAGATGCATTCAATCATTAGTTTGTACGTATTCAGATATTTACATGTATATTTGCCAACGTTTGGATAACGCACGCAAACGCCCTCATACCATGCCCATGATGTTTTTTTGTGTGTTTACACACATATTTACACGTATTTACATGATATTTGTCAACGTTCGGATAACACACGCGTAGGGGCGAATTGCAATTCGCCCTTCCATTGAGGGCAATTCGCCCTCCTAACCCACGAAAGGAATAGGGAAGGAAATAAAAAAGTGAAGAACTACCATAGTAATTCTTCACTCTTCACTCTTTACTCTTCACTCAATTAGGCGAATTCTAAGTGTTGTAGTTCTTCTCCGAAACGGTGTAGCGACTGTTGGATTTTTTGTACTGTTTTTTCACTTGGTTTGCGTCTTCCGGTAAGATAGTGACTCAATTGTCCTTGGTTCACTCCAGTGAGCCTTTCCAAGCCTGCCAAGGAGAGTATGTGGCTGTAGTATTCCAGAAAGGAAGCCGTATCGTATTGATATACAAACTCTAACTCAGGAAATATTTTTCCTTGATCAGCATAGAGTGTCTTCATTTCCTCTTTGGATACAAGGAAATCTTCCATAGCTTCTTTTACCGTTTGTCCTTCTCCGAGCAATCCAAAATCCAAATCATCATTATCCATATAGATACCATATGAACCATCTTTACCTCTTTCTATTATAGCTTTTACTTTCATATTTCATTCTTTTTTAATTTTTTTATCTATTTCAATCCAGCCCTTTTTAGGATGTTATTCAGTGTCCCTGGTTTCACTTCCTCATTTTCATGTCTGCTTGTTGGGAACTGTTTATCAGTGATAGGACTGTACCATATAGGATGGTTACTTCCTTCTCTTATGATATAGCACCCAGCTTCTCTAAGGCGCTTATGCAATTCGGAATACTTCATTCTTTTGCTTGCTTAAAAGAAAATGCAAAGATATTAATTTTAATATCATTTACCAAATATTTCTATGTGTTTTTTTAGTGATGAGCACAGAATAGGTGTAGTGGTAAAGTTCATGTCTACCATGGATAGGGCTTGTAGACCTTTGTACTGAGGGTAGGGGCAAAGTCCGTGAGCTGGCGCAGCTGAGTATGTGAGCAATTCACTCTCCAAACCCTCGAAAAAGATATTTTTAAAAACAAAAAGTGAAGAACTACCATAGTAATTCTTCACTCAGAGTTGTATAGTTTTTTTAATTTCTAAATCTCAAGAATGGCAGAGATTTCATCTCTGTAGTAATTCCAGTTTGTAGCTTCTTTGTACTCTTGTACACTTGAGGAGGGTACAAGGATGTTTCTTCTTATTGATGAACCATTATTGAGAGCACTTAGATCTACTAAAGTAGGTACTTCAGTTGCTTTTACGATAAGAGTAGACAAACGAAAACAACCAGAAAAAGCCCTTTTATCTATTTTCTTGATAGTGGCGGGTAAGATTACTTTTTCTACATTCTCACAAGAAACAAAGGCTTTTTCTCCTATTTCAGTAAGATTGGTGTTGTCTAAGTTGATCTGAGTAAGGGCTACACAACCTTGAAAGGCGCTTTCTCCTATTCTTTCAGTCTTACCGAATTGTACTTCTTTTAGACTCACACAGCCAGAAAAAGAGGAGGCAGGTATTTCTTTGGTGTTAGGCAACTTTACGGAAACTACTTGAGTATCTTCAAACACAGCTTGTCCAAAAGTAACAGAGGATGAAGTATTAAAAGTAATCGTATGAAGTCTTGAATTGATAAAGGCATAATTTCCTATCTCCTTCAGGTTATTAGGGAGTGTAATGTTTTCTACCTTACTATCTCTGAAAGCATTTGCAGCTATTGTATTTACTTTTTGAAGTTTGCTATCTGCTTGCATATCAAGAGAAGTAGTGTTAGTATCTTCCCATTTCAGAAGTGTAAGTCCATCCTCACTAAGTTTGTAATAACTTGCAGGAATTCCGTTTTCTTTTGGGTCATCGCTACTTTTGCTACAACCAATAAAAGCAGCCACTATTAGGGCTAAGAATAGAATTTTTTTCATTATAAATGTGATTTAATTTGTTTCTCTGGGGCAAAAATACAAAATAATTACCAAATAACAAAAGATATTTTTAAAAATAAAAAGTGAAGAACTACCATAGTAATTCTTCACTTTTCATTAATCATTAATCATTAATCACTAATTATTGATCATTGTCTCAAGTTTTCCTTGTGCTTTAAGTAACTCTATTTCGGCGAGTTTGTAGGAAAGTAGAGCGTTGGTATAGCTATTTTTAGCATCGGATAGGGCTCTTTCGCTTTCCAAAAGGTCATTGAGAGAGGCGAGTCCTTGGTGATAGTTGTTTTGGGTATTTTGGAGTACCTCGTTGGCCAGTTTCACGTTCTCTTCCTGAGTCTGTATGGTCAGTAGGTTGTTAGCCAGCTTTGTCTGGGCACTCTCCTGAGCTAAGTCTAAGGCAAGGCGCGTATCCTTGAGGGTGGCTTCGAGGGCTTCCTCTTCCATCTTAGCTTGTTCTATCTTGGCACGGGTACCGAAACCAGAGAAAATAGGAATGTTCAATCCCAAGGTAATGGCTGAGTAGTCAGACCAGTACACTTTATCAGCCTTCCCGTAGAAGATAGGGGTTTTAGGTCCCATCCCTAAATAGCCATAGGTAGCTTGTAGGGCGAGAGACGGGTAGAGTCCTCCACGTTGTGCCTTAGTACTGAGGCTAAGGAGCTCTTTTTGCTTCTCAAGTACTTTTATTTCGGTACGCTCTGAGGCATTTCCTTTTTCGAAAACCAACGAATAATCAGCTTTGAAGGCTTCCTTAGGCAAGGAGATAGGCTCATTCATAGGCATACCTATCATGTATTTCAGGGCGAGGGTAGCCACCTGTAAGCCACTCTTGGCTTGTTGCTCAGCGGAGCGTAGGTTGTTCAGTGCTACAGTCACGCGGTCAAGGTCTATTTTTTTTGCCAATCCCGCTTTGTATGAACCTTCGACTATCTTAGCTGTTTTCTCGGTAAGCTCGACGTTTACACGCACATTTTCAAGGGCTTGTTCTCCTTGGTATACTTGCCAATAGGCTTGAGCTACTTTTTCGATAATATCGTTTTGGGTGAGCTGCTCATTGAGCTGATAGAATTCACGGGTGGTACGAGCCGCTTTCAGGCCGATAAATACCGCTTGGTTGAAGATCACCTGAGTGAGCTTCACCTCTGCTGAGGACGCCCATTTCTGCCCCATTTCGAGCTTCTTGGGCTCATTGGATACAGGCATTCCAGGGAAAGCAAAGGCGCTCCCATCTATATAAGTAGCTTGTAACTTAGGGTTATAGACGAGCCCCGCAGAGCCCGCGATAGTAGGCAAGGCATTGGCACGAGCCTCTTTGATCTTGTATTCACTCTTGCGGACTTCTATTTGAGCCTTTTGAGCATTGGCCTTGTGCTGGAGAGCATAGCCAATAGCTTGGGAGAGGGTGAGTTCTCTGCCTACCTCCTGCGCCCATAGGGAACTGGTCCCCACGCAGATACTTAGTATGGTAATAAAAATATGTTTCACTTCTACTAATTTATTTTTTAGATAATAAAGGGTTTTAGAATCATTAATCATTAATCATTAATCATTGATCATTAATCATTGATCATTAATCATTGATCATTAATCATTGATCATTGACAAGACTCTTTCCAGTTCTTTCATTCCTTTTTCATTGACAATGATTCTAAAGAAATACTCCATCATGGTATAGATAGTCTCCCAGAAGGGGAAATCTCTTTCGTCGAAAGCCTCTTCGAAGGAGTGCAATCGCTGTACTTGGGTGTAGAACTGCTTATAGAACTTGATATTGATATCCTTGCGGAAAAGCCCCTCCTTCCAACCTCTTTCGAAGAGCATGTCTATAAAGAGAGCATCCGCCTGAGCAAATTCCTTATCCATGCGCTTGTAAGTATCTGGAAAATAGCGCTTAAGTTCCCATAAGGGGCGAGCACTCTTCATATTGAAGAGATGTTCCACCTCCTTTTGTCCTAAAAAGACATTTTCTATAACACTTTTGTCTTCCTTAGAAAAAAATGTTTCTGTTCTACAGCAAGACATCTCCAAAGCATAATCCAAACAAGCATCTACTAAAACCTGTTTCGAGGCAAATTGCTCGTAAAGGGTTTTCTTAGAAATCCCTAAGTTATGCGCCAGATCATCCATAGTAAAGGTCTTAAACCCATACTGTAAAAAATAACCTAAAGCGCGTGGTACTATATCCATTATCTCAGTCGTTAGTCGTCGGTTGTCAGTCGTTAGTTCTCAGTCGTCAGTCGTTAGTCGTCAGTGAGCAGTTACTCACTCTTCATTCTTCACCACATACCCAAGCTCATTCGTTTGGCTACACTCTTCATTCTTCACTTTTCACTTTTCACTCTTCGTTCTTCACTCAAAACACTCTTCACTTTTTCGGGTGCAAAGGTAATACAAAAAACTAAATAAACAAAAAAAGTTTCCAAAATTTTTTCGGAGGATATTTTTTCTCTTTTGAAGGGTAGGGGAGTGTTATAATTTTGTATCTTTGCCCTGTAATACTCTTATTCCTCTCTTATGATCCGATGGTTTTTCCTTTGTTGGCTTTGGCAACTGCCTCTGCAAGCGCAATATATACTCGATGCTCAGCAGGTAGCACTGATTACTTATACAGATAAAAATGATATCAATACAAGTTATCATTTCTATAAGCAGACGGGTAAGGATGCTTTTGTCGAAATGTACCTGAATCTTGGGGTTCTTCCTCCTGAGAAAAAAGGGGATGAATTCCTTCAAATCTCTTGGAAATATGACTCAAGAGTACTTTCCCTCAAGCAAATCAAAAAAGAAGAAGGGCTGCTACTCTATCCTAAGGACTTACCAATGAGTTCCTATACGGATTTCTTAGGGAAGATGTACGGAAACTATGCTTCTTCTGACAAAATCAGGGAGATCTTTCACTTGCTCAATCCCTTTCAAGTGCTGCGTTATATAGTGAAGTATAACCAAAGGCGCTATTTCCATGGGGATAATATTGCCTATGCCGACGATGACCACTACCTATGGAGGGCAACTTATGAGAGATTTCTTACGCCAGTGGTCTTAAAATTCTCCCAAGGGAAAGAAGGGTATCTGCTTTTGGGGGATGTGCGTACAAACTTTTATGTTTTGCTCCTTCCTCACAAGCGACAATCCTTACGCATAGGCGAAAAGAAAATCCTCCAGCCCAAAACAATGTCCTTCCAATCACATCTGGGGGAATTGTATGACGAGCGTTATAGTTATAATGAAAATTTTTTTCAAGTGAAGGCAGAAAACGGACAATATACACTCGTGGATAGGTTTTCCCAAAGACTTCTTCCTGAACACTACGATACTCTTGTCTGGGAAAAGGGATTTATACTCGGACAACGTGCTGGTAGGACTCAGGTGTACAACGCCCACTTGGAGCGCTTGGACAAAGGTGAGGTTAAGGCTGCTCATGTCCTCCCTGCTCAGGTAGAGGTACTTACCGAAAAAGAGGCTTTCTATATGGACGAATGGGGGCAGAGAGTCCCCCTATACCGCCATCAGGGATTTTTAGAGTGTGCTTCAGGAGAAGCAATGTACGAGTACATCGTTACCAAGGACACCCTACAGGAGCGGATCCGCCCTTGTATAAAGGTACTTGCTTATATAAGTGATGGATATCAGTCCATTGGTGATACTTTCTTTCTTATGGATCGCTCTAATGTTCCCTTTGCAGAATCTGCTGAAAAAGAGGAACTTAGTTTGCTTTCGGAGCCTCCTCAGGGGCGTAATCCTACTCCTGTGCTTGTGAGGGTGAGGAAAGGGGGGAAGGAAGGTGTCTTTTTATATAAAATTCCTGCTTACTTTGTCTATGAAAAGGACGAGGATATCACCGAGGAAGCATTGCGTAATTATCGTAGTCTCAAGGGAGAAGAGATTGTCGCTTGTTTGTACGATAGGGTAGTGCAAGATGAGAATGGTATTATTTTCCTCCACCAAGGGGGAAAGATATTCGTTCATGGAGACCCTACCCATACGGCTTATGATAGTATCCACGCAGTCACGAAATCCTTCTATAAGTATACCAAAGATGGCAAAGAGGGGTATGTAGATCTATCTCAGTGGTCAGTAGTCAGTAGCCAGTGATCAGTGGTCAGTGGTCACATACTCACTTATGCGACTTCACTCTTCATTCTTCACTCTTCACTTAATCATTAAGTACTGTTTCTCTTTCTGCAGGATTGTAGCCCCAAGGAGAAGAGGTATTTTCCATTTGGGTCATCATTTTGTTCAGTGAGGCGGGAGCGGCAGATTGTTCCATGACGATATAGCGGCGCATCTCCACAATGATCGACAGGGGACTGATCTCCATAGGACAAGCCTCCACACAAGCGGCGCAGGTGGTGCATGCCCAGAGCTCTTCTGGGGTGATGTAGTCGCCCAAGAGCGCTTTTTGGTCAGGGACAAAAGTACCCTTGTTGTGCCTTATATTCTCCGCTACCTCTTGGGTGCGGCGGCGGGTGTCCATCATGATTTTCCGAGGGGAAAGGAGCTTGCCCGTTTGGTTGGCAGGACACTCATCCGTACAGCGCCCACATTCGGTACAAGCATAGGCGGCAAGCAGCTGCACACGACTTAGGTGCATGATGTCTGAAGCACCAAAGGTAGGCGTGGTCTCCTCTCCTTCGCCTGTCTCCTCTATCGTGCCGAGCATCAGTTGTACTTCGCGTGTTACCGTAGGGAGGTTGTCCATAGCGCCTTTGGGCTTGATAGGCGCAAAGTAGGTATAGGGGAACGCCAAGAGGATATGTAGGTGCTTGGAGTAGTATAGATAATTCAAAAAAGCTAAAATCCCGAGAATGTGTCCCCACCATGCCCCGCGCTCTATGAGCATCAGGGTAGAGGAGGAGAGGGAAGCAAAAAGCCAAGAAAGCCACTGGCTTACAGGGAAGGCTCCTGCCTGCACGTAAGGGGGAACACCTCGCTCCTGCAAGAGCAGGTCACAGGCGTTCATCACCAAGAAAAGGGTCATCATCACCGCCTCGGCATAGAGGATGATATTGGCATCACGACGAGGTCGCCCCTGAAGTTCTTTCTTCTGAAAACGTTTGATTTTCAGTATGTTGCGGCGTACATAGAAAACGGTTACCCCTATGAGAACCAGCAGCGCCAAGACCTCGAAACTGCCGATAAGCAGGTTGTAAAACCCTCCTAAGAAGTGTAGCACCCTATGAGTACCAAAGATTCCATCGATGAGGATTTCCAGTACTTCTATATTGATAATGATAAAGCCTATATATACGAATAGGTGGAGGATTCCCGCCACAGGGCGTACCCCCATTTTTCCTTGTCCTAAAGCCAAGCGGAGCATACGTAAGAGCCTTACCTTAGGGTGGTCAGTAGTATCCTGAGCTACCCCGAAGTGTATTGCCCTGCGAAGTCTCAGCATATTCCTTACAAAAAAGCCTATGCCCGCTGTTAGTATAAGTATAAACAATAGAATAGCCACTATGAGTTCTTTAGGAATTTAGGATGTAAAGGTTATAGTCTCTGATTACTGTTCACTGATTACTGCTCACTGCTCACTGCTCACTGATTCTCTGACGACTGCTCACTGATTCTCTCCGAGATGGGCGTTTCTACCTTAGTGGGGGTCTCATACTCTTTGTTTTTCTTTCCAAAGATAGAGATATGTACATAGCGCTTGGGGTTCAGGCGGATATCCTCCATTAGGAGTCCCAGTTCGGAGGTTGCTGTCTGTAGGTTGTTGTATAGCTTAGGGTCACTCAGGAGTTTGCTTACGGTACCACCGCCTTTTTGTACTTCCTTGAGCAGGCCATCTACCTGAGTAAGGGTGCTTTCCACATGTGCCATGAGCTTGCCTACTTGTAGCTTGGAGAGCGAGTCGCTTAGTTGTACAAAGTTGCCAGAGAGGGTCTCTACATTGTGCAAGGACTTGTGTAGAGGAGCTTGAGCGGACGCCAATAGGTTATTGAGGCTCACTGAAGCACGGCTCATCTGTTGTAGGGTCACGTTCAGGTTGGCCAAGCTCTCCTTGATATCCTGTTGTGCTTTGGCATCGAGGGTGCGGGAGAAGGTGGTCATGAGCGAGTCGGTGGAGGTGAGTACCTTGTTGAGGTTCTTGGCGGTAGGCTCTAAGTTGGCTCCGATGGCATCCATCAAGCTCGCTTGGATATGCGAGGGTAGAGTATCCCCAGGCTGTGCCTGTGGACCGCCATCGAGAGCAGGGAGTATCTGTAGCCCTGTGTTGCCAAGCAGACTGCTGTAGATCTCCGCTTGGCTATTCTTGGAGAAGGTGAAGTCCTTCTTGCAGGAAAAGCTTACGATGATCTTGGCGGTAGCAGGGTCTATTTGAATCTTCTTCACAGCCCCTACGGTAACCCCATTTACAGTGACATTCGTCCCTGTCTGCAAGCCCCCAGAGTGGGTGAATATAGCATGATAGTTCTTGTCCGAGCTGAACAAAGGCGTGGACTTCAGGAAGTTATATCCAAAAATAAAACTCCCTACTCCTAAGAGTATGATAATTGCGGTTTTAGCTTCTTTCGATATTTTCACGGTGATATATTAAATTATTTGGGGGCAAAGATACAATTTTTAATGATTAATTGTTAATTTTCAATTGTTAATTATTAATCCCCTCCCCCCAAGGGGAACGGCTCATTTATTTATAAAGTTTTTCTTTTAACTCCTTTGTCGTTATACAGATGTCATATCCTTTTTCTTTAAGACCTGTAGAGAGCACTTTGTCACAAGTCCAGATCTTGTGTCCCTCTTGTAGATGAAGAGCTACAAAAGCACTATCATCTATATCTATATCCGCGACAATCTCTTCAGCTTTCTTCCCATATTTCTTAGAAATATCCTTTTTCTCATAGAAAAGAATGTTTTTGGTGATTTCTTTTAGAAAGGATAATGCTTCTTTTTTAGACCTATGGGTGTCTTTCATTATCTTAGAGAGGTGTTCTTTTACCTCTTCTAACAGATAAGAGGGAGCTATGAACTGTATTTTTTGCTTTTTTGCCGTTAGTATATGAGCAATGACTCCATTGGGAGCATAAAAGCAACTGATGATAATATTAGTATCAGAGATTAGAATCATATCGCTTAGATTTCTTCTTTGTACTTAGCTGCTTTCCAGCGAGCTCCTACTCCTTTTTTTACCTCCTGAGAGATTTCCATAATTCTCTGGCGATATTTTATAGGAATACCATCTTCGTCCTCTTCTAATTCTTCCAAAGAGAGGGCTGCTTCTTTCTTCTTATTCTTCTTAATACTCACAAAATCAAATGTCTTTAACAGCTCCAACAGTGCTAAGCTCTGTGGAGATTCTTCATGAATGGTTATGGTATAAGTCATAATTTTAATGATTAATGTTCAATGATTAATTCCCCTAAAAATCTAAAAACCTACCCTCAGAAACCTACCTCAGACATTGAATCTAAAGTGCATGATATCGCCATCCTTCACTACATACTCTTTTCCTTCTACACGCATCTTGCCGGCTTCTTTCACTTTGCTTTCGCTGCCATAGGAGATAAAATCCTCGTAGGCAATCACTTCTGCACGGATAAACCCACGCTCGAAGTCGGAGTGTATCACCCCTGCGGCCTGCGGAGCGGTCGCTCCTACCGGAATAGTCCAAGCGCGTACCTCCTTCACTCCTGCGGTGAAGTATGTCTGTAGGCTCAATAGCTTATAAGCCGCACGGATAAGCACAGAAGCCCCTGGCTCGTCCAGTCCCATATCCTGTAGGAATAACTGGCGCTCTTCATAGGTCTCCAATTCAGCTATATCGGCTTCGGTAGCTACCGCCAGTACAATTACTTGTGCATTTTCATTCTTAACCGCCTCACGTACTGCCTCTACATATTTGTTGCCTGTGGCAGCGGAAGCCTCGTCTACATTACATACATATAGGATAGGTTTGGCCGTCAGTAGCTGATAGCTTTGGCTGAGCTCTTGCTCTTCCTCGCTTAGCTCGACCGCACGTGCCGAAATCCCCTTGAGCAAGGCCTCGCGATAGCGACCTAACAGAGCAAGCTCCTTTTGTGCTACCTTGTCCCCCGCCTTGGCGGCACGGGTCACCTTCTCCAGGCGCTTCTCTACCGTCTCTAAGTCCTTGAGCTGTAGCTCTATATCTATAGTTTCTTTGTCGCGAATAGGATCTACCGAACCTTCTACGTGTACGATATTGTCATTGTCAAAACAGCGTAATACATGTATGATGGCGTGGCATTCGCGTATATTTCCTAAGAATTGGTTGCCTAAGCCTTCCCCCTTGCTTGCGCCTTTGACAAGCCCTGCGATATCCACGATTTCGACCGTAGCGGGTTGTACACGTTCGGGATGCACCAGCTCCTCGAGCTTCTCTAAGCGTGCATCAGGGACATTTACTACCCCTAAGTTCGGCTCAATAGTACAAAAAGGAAAGTTTGCACTCTGTGCCTTAGCGTTTGACAAACAATTGAATAAAGTGGATTTCCCTACATTGGGGAGCCCTACAATACCTGCTTTCATTCTGTTGATGTTTTTAGAGGGCAAAGATACAAAATAATTATCAATGGTTAATGATTAATTTTTAATGTTCAATGATTAATCGTTGCTCTCTGTTTCCGTAGTAAGACGCAATTCATTGTGTCTTACTCTTGATTTGTATTTTCAATAATTTTTTAAGATAAACAAAAAACACTGCAATTTTCGTTGCAGTGTTTTTTTATTTGTAAAAATTTTTAGCTATTTAGTTTCCTCCATTGTTATTATTAGCAGTAGCTAAAATAGCATCTAATTGAGCTTGGGTGATTTTTTTATATTTGAGAATAGTTTTTTTCCCATTGTTTACTGATTCAATAGTTAATGTATTTTCTGAAACAGAGAAAGGAAAACTTATACTGAAATCTTCATTACTTTTAATAGCATTCCCTTCTATTTTGTAGGTATGGAGTTGTTTAGTATATCTACAAAACCCTGGTATTTCGCTGAAATCATGAAAAGTTAACTGATTTTGGGTAAAAACAACCGCAGATTTCTTTTCACAATCATTAATTGTCTGAGATTGTCCATCGACTGTTTCAGATTCTATTTGCCAAATACCTTCCAAATTTTGAGCATTGTTGTTTCCTCCTCCATTGTTATTATTAGCAGTAGCTAAAATAGCATCTAATTCAGCTTGGGTGATTTTTTTATATTTGAAAACAAATTTTTTTGCATTCTCTACAAATTCAATAGTTAATGTATTTCCTGAAACAGAGAAAGGAAAACTTATACTGGAATCTTCATCACTTTTAATAGCATTCCCTTCTATTTTGTAGGCATCAACATGTTTACTATATCTACAAGCCCCTGCGTTTTCTATAAAATCATGAGTAGTCATCTGATTTTGAGTAAAAACAACCGCAGATTTCTTTTCACAATCATCAATTGTCTGAGATTGTCCATCGACTGTTTCAGACTCTTTTTGCCAAATACCAGTGATATCTCCAGAGGAATCATCACTTTTCCCACAAGAGGAAATTAACAAGGCCATAGAAGCCATTGTCGCTAATAAAATTCTTTTCATAAAACTTAATTTGTTATTTTATGCCGCAAAGATAATGAATTTTTTGATAAAACAAGAGGGATGGTGAAAAACTTTCATTTCACCAATTCTCCCCGCTCCTCTCTTGTTGGCGTGAGCGTTTCGCTTGTGCCTATCATAAGGAATCTTTTAACTGTTTACCGTTCACTGCTCACTGACCACTGACGACTGACCACTGACGACTGACCACTGACCACTGACCACTGACGACTGACCTCTAAAAATTTAACAATTAACCATTACTCATTGATAATTTTTTTTGTATCTTTGCCCCAGAAAAAAACAACAACATGCAAGTAGATTTTTCTTTTCAAGAATATTTAGGCTTTTTAGCCTTCTTAGGAATTGCTACTATGGGCTTTTGGCTTATGATCTTTTTGCTTACTTATGTAGTGCCTTATTGGGTATTTGGTGCTGCTATAGAGCGCTTTAAAGAAAAACGTGCTGCTAAAAAGCTACAAAAAGAACAAGCTGCCTAAGACAAGTAACAAGTAGAAAAATATCCCTTACAGAAGCTCTAAAAAACTTCTGTGGGGCTTTCTCATACCTATGCAAAACAATACACTATGTACAAAGAGGTCGAAGAAAAAATAGATAAAATTCCTATTCTCAACAAATTAGCCTGTTTCCTCAAGAAAATTTCCTTGGGAAAAGGACAGCAGTTTTCCCTATACGACTTGCTGTTGCTCTATACCATAGGGATTGTAAAGGGGGCGCTTACCTATAGGGCGAGTGCTATTTCCTATAGCTTCTTTGTCGCTATTTTTCCCTTTTTGCTCGTCGTGCTCAACCTGATTCCTTATATCCCAATCAATGACTTCCAACAGGATTTCTGGGTGTTCTTGGACAATCTTCTCCCCCCTGGTACCCATGGTTTCTTTGAGGAGATTTTTATGGACATTGCCGGCAAAAAGCGTGCGGGCTTGCTCTCCACGGTGTTCGTCCTCTCTATCTTTCTGACCACTAATGGTATCAATGCGGTCTTTGGAGGATTTGACAACTCCTATCATGTCAGGGCTACCCGTGGGGCGCTCAAGCAGTACTTTATCTCAATGGGGGTAGCCATGTTCTTGGTATTCTTGATTCTCTTCTCGGTCATTCTTTGGCTGGCTTTTGAGTATATACAAGGGATGAAGATCTTTTCTTTTTTCAATAGCAATCCTTATTTTTTTCCAGTGGTGAAGAAGGTCTTTTTTATTTTTGTAGCCTATTTGGTGGTTTCTATCTTGTTCCATTTTGGCACCATAGATCGGGGCAGACGCTTTTTCTCGGCAGGTTCATTGCTAACGTTGGTTCTTTTTATACTCACCACTTATGGTTTTGGGGTGTATATAGAGAATTTTGCCCAATATAACCAGCTCTATGGCTCCATAGGGGCGCTGCTCATCTTCCTATTGTACATTTGGCTCAATGCTACTATCCTCCTATTAGGCTTCGAACTGAATGCTTCCCTGACCAACCTTAGGAGAGGGGAAAATAAAGAGTGAAAAGTGAAAAGTGAAGAATGAAAAGTGTATCCAAACTCATTTGCTTGGCTACATTCTTCGTTCTTCACTTTTCACTACATACCGAGCTGAGAGCACTCGCTGGTCACATACTGGATCATGCGACTTTATCATATACCCAAGTTCGTGGGCACTCGCTGGCTACATTCTTCACTTTTCACTCTTCGTTCTTCACTCTTATGGTACTTCCACAGTATTGACTATCTTGTGGATGATTTCCATAGAGGAAATATTTTCGGCTTCGGCCTCATAGGTGATACCAATACGGTGACGAAGCACATCGAAGACTACCGAACGTACATCCTCAGGAATCACATAGCCACGATGGTGGATAAAGGCATGACACTTGGCCGCTACCGCAAGGTTGATACTACCACGTGGAGAAGCTCCAAACTGGATCAGTGGGCTCAGTTCCGCAAGCTGGTATTTTTCAGGGTAACGAGTAGCAAAAATAATATCAAGAATATACTTCTCTATCTTTTCATCCATATACACCTCGGAAGCTGCCTTCTGTGCATGAAGAATCTGATCTGTAGTCACCACAGCCTTCACCTCCGGACGCTCTCCGGCGAGGTTGCCACGCATGATATATTGCTCTTCATCGATTTTAGGATAGTCTATCACTACCTTGAGCATGAACCTATCCACTTGTGCCTCTGGAAGTGGGTAAGTACCCTCTTGTTCTACAGGGTTTTGCGTCGCCATGACAAGGAAAGGCTTATCTAAAGGAAAAGTAGTATCGCCTATGGTCACTTGGCGCTCTTGCATAGCCTCCAATAGGGCAGACTGTACCTTGGCGGGAGCTCGGTTGATCTCATCGGCTAAGACAAAGTTAGCAAAGATAGGCCCTTTCTTGATTGAAAACTCGTTTTGCTTTACATTGTAGGTCATCGTACCTATCACATCGGCAGGAAGCAAGTCAGGGGTAAACTGGATTCGGCTGAAGGTAGCCTGTATCGCTTTTGATAATGTATTGATGGATAGAGTCTTAGCAAGTCCTGGCACCCCTTCCAAGAGGATATGTCCACGCCCTAAGAGACCTATAAGCAGCGCATCGACCATGTGGTGTTGCCCTACGATTACCTTGGACATCTCGGCTCTGAGGGTATCTATGAATACACTTTCTCGCTCTATTTTCTCATTGATTTGGCTGATATCTACATTCATGATATGTCTTTTTTTGTATGTGTTTGAATGATGGCGCTAAATTATTACTTTTTTCTCAATTATCCCGTTAAAGTAAAGTGAAATCTATTTTAATGATTAATGTTTAACGATTAATGATTAATGTTTAATGTTTAATCATTGTTCATTGCTCATTAATCATTGCTCATTGTTCATTAATCATTGCTCATTGTTCATTAATCATTGTTCATTGCTCATTAATCATTGATTATTATTTTCGATTGACTTTCGAAAGGGATTACCTTACCTTTTTGGTGGGAGAGGTCGCCCTCTACTTCTGTTTCTCCCTTGAGGGTCTGTAGCGCGGTAGCCTTGAGAATCCACTTCGTCTGGGCATCCAGCCAAATATCTATGTCCACCTGTCCTTGCATGGTGAAGAATACATATTGTCCTTGCTGTAGGATTACCTTCTGTTTGTCAGTGGCGATAACGGATTTCCCTTGGATATGGAGCTGCCCATTGAGTGCTTCTACCAGAGTATATCGGGTCTTGATAGGTACATTCATTTCCTTGGATAGGAAGGAGGAGATCTCCCACGAGTCCCCTATAGCAACCCACTGTCGGGGCAATATGGAGAGCACATTGGATAGGTTCGATTGTAGGGTAGTCTCCGAGAAAGCTGCCTCCAGTTGCATCTGTACCTGCTGCTTTTCAAAGGAAGTCAAGGGGTTATTCTTAGCATGCTTTTTCTCCAAAGTCCTCATGGCACGCTCTACAAGAGGTTGCAAAGGCTCTATTTTGACAATTTTCCCCTTGGTGCTTAGCTCTCCTTTGAGGGGTTGTTCCAGTAGCTCCTTGGCTGCTTGGTTGGTATAGTCTGGAATCTTCTCTAAGGGCATCTCCTTGCCATTCACCTTGGTAGATACTTCCAGGGATGCCTCTTCATAGCGCAGAGTCATCGGGTAGATCAGCTTGTCCTCCTTGCCGAAGGTATAGCGAATGCGCATGCGGCTAAGTGCTTTGGTCTCCACCTGTGCCCCATCTATTTGTTGTGTGGAGGATACCTCGGAGGAGATTTTATGCACATATTTCTCTTTGTTCTTTAGCGAAAGACTTAGGTCTATCGCTTGCGAATATCCCAATATAGGGAGTAAAAATAATAGATATTTTTTCATATTTATTTAGTTGAAAATCAGTTGTTTTTGGGTTCTGTCGTAGGGGTCGTAGGGGCGAATTGCAATTCGCCCACTCAATTTTCAATTCTCTCACTTGATTTGCAAATCGTCCATTCAATTTGCAGTTCGCGCACTAAAAACACGCCTTTTCGGACAGTCTCTATATTAATGATTAATGTTCAATGATTAATGCTCACCCGTCAATATGGGCGAATTGCAAATCGCCCCTACAACAGAACGCAAAAAACCTCATGCCAATATCAATGATTAATGTTCAATGATCAATGATTAATGACCTCTGTTCACTGATCACTGACCTCTGCTCACTTTTCACTTTTCACTTTTCACTCTTCATTCTTCATTCTTCACTATAAAAAGAGTAGCAACAGCCCTCCTGCGAGGATACGATAATAGCCCCATAGGGAAAAGCCATATTTCTTGATAAGGTTCACAAAACCCTTGATGGCAATAATTGCCACGATATACGCCACTACGTTGCCTATGAGAAACATAGAGAGCTTGTCGCTGTTCTCAGCCAAGAGGGTATAGCCCTTGATAGGGGTGCCTGTACCGTGGTATTCCTTGAGAAAGAGCGAGTATACAGTCACCGCAAGCATGGTAGGTACGGCTAAGAAAAAGGAAAACTCTGCGGCGAGTTCTCTCGAGAGTTTTTGCTGCATCCCCCCTATGATGGAGGCTGCCGAACGGCTCGTGCCGGGCATCATCGCAAGGCACTGCCAAAACCCTATAATTACCGCTTTCTTGATGGTGATATCCTTCTCCTGAAGAATGGTCGGATGCTTGAAAAATTGGTCAATGAATAGGAGAACAACTCCTCCGACAATCAGCATGATAGCTATATACACGGGCGCTCCCATGACCGAATCAATATAGTCATCCAAGAGCTTGCCCAAGAGGAGTGCCGGAAGTACGGCAAATCCTAACTTGACAAAAAACTGCCAGCGGCTGAAGTCGAAAAACTTGCGCCAATATAGGGTGACTACTGCTAAAATAGCACCAAACTGGATACATAGGGCGAAAATCTTGAAAAAATCGTCCTCCGCAATCCCCATAAGCTCTCGGGTGAAGATCATATGTGCCGTGGAGGATACCGGTAGGTACTCCGTAAGCCCCTCTACAATCGCTATTATAATTGCTTGTAGTAAGTCCATTAGCTTTCTTTTTCCTTTTTATCGGTGTACAAAATAGCCCATACTTCCACAGCAAAGCCCAATAGTACCAAGGCTGGGGCTAAGCTGATACGCTGAAAGTTAAAGATGTCGGGGTTGAAGACTTTCGGATCGTCACTCCCCCCGCCACTCATGGTGATAAAGCCAATGGCGATAAGGGCTAAGCCCAAGGCCATCCATAGGTAATTTTTCTTTTTGAAAACCATTATATTCTTTCTTTTCAAATTATTGTCGGTACGAAGCTACAAAATCCATCAGTTGTCGCTTGTAACTATCGTAGGTAAATATATCATATACAATAAAAAAGTTTCCGCGATCTGCACACAGTGGGAAGAGGGTCTTACCCATATCTACTTTATTGTTATCGAAGTCGAATCGGGATAAGAGATCCTTGATCTGTGCCGCTGTATAGGCGGTATTTTGCTGCTGACGGATGAAGCCGATACGCTCGTTGTCGAAAGTCAGCCTCTTATAAGCGGCGAAGAAGTTGGCGAAAACCTCCTGTGGCATTACCTGTATATGAGGGGCATGACTTAGCTGGCGTCCTGCACGGTAGGGGTTGTTCCAGATATCATTCCATTCGCCTCCGTACCAATCCTTCTCTATAGGGTAGCGCTCGAGCTCATAGAGGCCATATTGTATAAAGTAGTCCAACACACTGCGTTGGTTTTCAGCAGTTCTCAGGGTAGTCTGGTACACCAAGAAGCCATTGAGATAGATCGAGAGTGGCAGGGCTCCAGAGCGCACATCGAAGAAGCGAAACTTCCCCGAGGGGCTGCTGATCTGCTGGTCGCCCAGAACTACTGTGAAGTAGCCGCGATCGGCAATACGCAAGAATACCTCACTATACCCATAGGGTGCAGGATTCCAGGTATACTGCGAGGGAGGGGTGCGGTAGTCTCCCAAGTTGGGCTTGCGCTGTGACCCCCCTTGTACATCCACTTGGATACGCACCGAGTTGATATCCGATGCCTTTGCCTCATTGCGCAAAAGGGTGCCTATGCTCCCCGCCTCTTGGCTATATCCCATAGCAGTAGCCAAAAAGAGGATGCTACAGAATGCCTTTTTCAAAAATGTCTTTCTCATGATTTTTCTTTTTTCAGATTTCCCACTACAGATAGCAAGATGTATGCCAAAATAATAAGAGGGAAAGCACTTTCTCTCATAAGAACCAGTAAAACCACGCTTATAAGTAGCAAAAGATACTTGAGAAGGTTGTTTTTTATAGAAAAATCCTTGAACTTTAGTGCCAAGAGTCTTAGGTTGCTATTCAGTAGCACACAACTGGCTAAGGTGATAAGCAGGGTGCCCCATAGGGGAATGGCTTTCAGGTAGACAGCTTGTTTTACGATAAGTCCTAAGGAGATGATAAAGAGAGCATTAGCCGGAGTAGGCAGCCCTATAAAGGAATCACTCTGGCGGGTGTCAAGGTTGAAACAGGCCAAGCGATAGGCCGAGGCCAAGGTGATAAGGTATCCCGCAAAGGGCAGAAAAAAGTGTAATGTCTGTCCATAATGAGCCGCCGAATAGCTGATCAGCCAATACATTACCTGCCCAGGAACAAGTCCTGAGGTTACCAAATCCGCCAAAGAATCCAGTTCCTTGCCCAGAGGGGAGGAGACTTTCAGAATACGGGCTACAAACCCATCGAAGAAGTCAAGGGTGATGCCTAAGAAAAACCAAAACAACGCCCAGTCAAAGGCTTGTGATAGCGCATATCTCAGGGCGATGATCCCACAGAAAAGGTTCAGCAGGGTCAGTAGGTTAGGAATTTGTTTTTTCATGATAGTGTCATTCTTTGTTAGTTGCAGTTGTAGGCATCTAAGTAGTCCACAGTACCATTGCCATTGCAGTCAGGAAAGACTATGGTGCCATCTTCCTGATGGTTAATCTCTTGGATAGAAGGCTTGCCGTCTCCGTCATGGTCATAGTTGGCCGTGGAGATAAGTTTGATCTCGAATATCAGTGGGGTGTAGGCTGGTAGTCCTGTAGTACCTGCAAAGTAAGCCAGTCCCGAAGGCAAGAAGAAGATACCCATCCCTCCGTCGGTAGGTGCTTTCAGGGTGCCATCTCCCACCTCGGTAGGTTTAGCAGTGGAGGCCTTGAGGGTCGCTACCGCTTCGCGAAAGCCGATGATAGCTCCTCCTTGGTAGGCGCTGGCACGGGTGCCGAGCAAGTCCATCCAGTTGCTCTGGGTAAAGCGCATGCCGTCTTCAAAGACTTTATCCTTGAGAGTCAGTCCCTTGTAGAGCACATAAGAGCGGTCAGCGATGGTTGCCTGTGCCCCTGCTCCCTCTTGTAGGATAAGGTAGTACATCGTATGGTTGATGTAGTTGCCGTGTATATCTGGCACTTTCAGGGTCTTACGCTTTAGGTTGGGGCTGTCCCATAGGGAGGTCTTCCCTGTATTGCCCGCCAGAGTGCCTAAGACTATATTCTTATCAGCGTCCAATTCGCAATAATGACTCTTGAGGTAGGCTTGTATGTCATTGTCATTCTCCACCACTACCTCGGACATTTCTCGTAATTTCTGGCCGTCATCACCACTTTTCTTGCAGGAAAACAAGGAGATAGCCCCACAGCTAAGTAATAGCAAACTTCTTCTAATCATCTTATGAAAAATAAATATTCGAATTTGGGCGCAAGTTACGAAAAATTCTTGTATTTTTGCATGATTTTTTAATCAATTTAGGTTTCATAACCTCCTAACCCCCAACCCCTAACTAAAGTGAGAATAGACAAATACCTATGGTGTGTGCGGTATTATAAGACACGCAACATCGCTACGGAGGCCTGTAAGAAAGGACATGTACGTATCGCAGGGGAAATCGCCAAAGCCTCCAAGGAGGTCTTCCCACAGGATAAGATACAAGTACGCAAGGGTGCGATTACCTACGAGATAGAAGTCTTGGATATCCCCACCAGTAGGGTAGGGGCTAAGCTCGTAGGGCTCTATTGTATAGACCACACCCCCGAAGAAGCCTTTGAACAAGAGGAACTTAGACAGCTCTCCCAAGAGTATTATCGCAAGAAAGGCGAAGGTCGCCCTACCAAAAAAGACCGCCGCGACCTCGACGACTTCTTTTCAAACGAAGAAGAGGAAGAGTGGGGGAGTGAACAGTGATCAGAGGTCAGTGAACAGTGAACAGAGGTCAGTGAGCAGAGGTTAGTGAACAGTGAACAGAAGTCAGTGAATAGTGATCAGAGGTCAGTGATCAGTCAGCAGAAGTCAGTGAACAGTGAATAGAGGTCATTAATCATTGAACATTAATCATTGATATTAGGCATGAGTGCTTTTGCGTTCTGTTGTAGGGGCGATTTGCAAATCGCCCTATGTCGGCACATGAGGGAGTGAAGAGTGTAGCCAAGCGAATGAGCTTGGGTATGTGGTGAAAAATGAAGGAGAATCAGAGGTAATTATCAATATCTAAACTCTTTTTCCTCTTAATTTCTAAAACCCTAAAACCCTTAATTTCTATAATTCTAAAACCCTAAAATTCTATGACTATTATTTTAGATGCAACCCAGATAGAACATAAGATTCGCCGTATCGCCTATCAGATATACGAGGCGAATATTCACCAAGAGCGCTTTATCCTTGCGGGGATAGCCGAAAATGGCTATATCTTAACCGAGAAGCTCTATGAGCAACTGCAACAGTTTTGCCCAATTCCTATCACCCTATGTAAGGTCTTTGTCAAGAAAACAGATCCCTTAGCTCCTGTGACCACCTCTTTGCCGGAAGAAGCCTACCGAGGGGAGTCCGTGGTCTTGGTTGATGATGTGCTCAGCAGTGGTGCTACCCTGATCTATGGGGTACGACACTTTCTCTCTGTCCCCCTCAAACAGCTCAAAACAGCCGTTTTGGTGAATCGTAACCATAAGAAATATCCTATCAAGGCCGATTTCAAGGGTATCTCCCTATCCACCTCCTTACAAGAACATATCGAGGTGAGCTTCGAGGGCGACCCCGTAGCCTTTTTACAATGATTAAAACAATGCTTTATCTTTTACTTTTTTGTATTCTTATCAATTCTGTGCTCAAGTTGAGCTTCTGGAAGTTCTGGCAGATAGGAATCTTCTCCTTGGGGGTAGGTGCCTTTCTCTATGGAGTGTCTGACTTCGCTACAGAACAATCACAACTAACTATCTCTCAATGGCTTAGCGACACTAAGGTACTGAGCAATATGGCCGTACTGGTCACCATAGAGTCGGTCATAGGGCTCTTCTTCTGCTTTATCTCCCTCAAGGCCTTCTATGAGGAGAAGCGCAACCGCTGGGCAAGAATTTTGCTTTGGTTCCCAGGAGTGCTACTCTTCCCATGTCTTTTCTTGGGACTTACAGAGAGTTTCTTTTTCTTTTCAGGAGTTGATTTTGGGGAAGTTACATTTGTGTTCATTGCTCTTACCATAGCAGGCTTTCTTCTGGGAGCTTGGGGATTCCGCGCCTTGGTACCCGAGCGTGAACTTCGCTTGGAGCTGCATTTGCTCATGAGTATATGGGTAACCCTGATGGGATTGGCGATGACTGCCAGTGGACAGATTATTTATGTGCCTAAGAGTGATCCTATCAACCTATGGCTCATAGGGAAAGTATTTCTTTTCTTCACCTCTCTTTTCTTCTTGGGCTGGCTTCTAAGCAAAATAAGAAGACGCTGAATAATGATTAATGAACAATGATTAATGATTAGTGTATGATAGGGTCTTGGTAGAGATGCCAATTAGGGTGATGTAATTTCACTCTTCACTTTTCACTCTTCACTCTTCACTTTTCACTCTTCACTTTTCACTCTTCACTTTTCACTCTTCACTCAAAACGTTTTTCATCGCCTGATCAGCGCGATACAGAACACCCCCACCACGATGATAACTTTCAGTAGGTTTCTCAGAAAAGCATAATGTATCTGGGTGCGTCCCTTCCAGAGTATTGGCAAAAAGCCCCCCAGAAGGATGATGGCTGTCAGAATAAAGTAGTACTTCATACTACCCGTGTCCGGAAAGGCTGTCAGAAAGTAGATACACACAAGGGTAAGACCAATGAGCACAGTAATGAGCTGCTTGGAACTACGCTCCCCATAGTCGGTGGCGATGGTATGGTAGCCTAAGGCAAAATCCCCTTTGATATTCTGCAAGTCCTTCACAAAATCCTTCGCCAAAAGTAGGTAATAGAGAAAAGCGGCATGGACAAAGATAATCTTTTGGAAATTGTGATAATATATAAAAATAGCAAAGAAAGGAATGATAGAGAGTATCCCTGATACGATATTTCCTACCAATACTATCTTCTTGATTCTGTGGGAGTAAAACCACATCATAAAGATATAGATGGAGAAGAACAACACCGCTCGGAAGGATACATAACTGGCCACTATTACAGAAAGAAAATTCAGGATAAAGTATAGCGAGAGCTTAGTATGCTGCCCTACCATGCGCTCCATCAGGGTACGTGTAGGCTTATTGATTAGGTCTTTTTCTTGGTCATAAAAAGCATTGATGATATATCCACCGGCCACCGCCAAAGCTCCTGCCAAGACAATGGCAAAAAGGCGTGGATCCAATAACACCTGCCTTAGTGGCTGGCGCGAAAGGATAAAGATGGCCGTCAGATACTGGGCGATACAGATCATCATGATATTATACCCCCTGACCACCGAAAAAAGGCCTATGAATTTTTCAAATGGTAGCATAGTGTTGCTTTAGTAATAAAGCTCGTCGGTATGTAGGTTCAAGAACCGCTGAGCTGCAAAATAGGTACTGATCCAGCTGAGGAACACCCCAATAAGGAACAGGGCAGCACCCACCCAGATAAAATCTCGATAGTGCATGATAAGCCCCCATTCTGGCCATGATTGGTCTATGGCATAGAAGGTAAAAGCCAAGGCTGCACACGCCAATATAGCACTGAGAATCCCCAACCAGATGTTGGTGATGATAAAGGGACGCCTGATAAAAGCTTTGGTAGCTCCTACCAGCTGCATAGTCTTGATAATAAATCGCTTAGAGTATACAGAGAGTCGTATAGAAGCATTGATAAGCAGCATGGCCACCACGGTAAAAATCGCCGAAACTGCCAGAATGACCAAGCTGATACTCTGTATATTGGAGTGTATCTTCTTGACCGAATCCTTGTCATAGTTCACTTCCTTGACCGAGGCATTCTGCAGGATACTCTCCTTGACTTCTTCCATCTTCTGAGGGGTTACATAGTCGGCTTTCAGTGCCAGATCAAAAGAGTTCCCCAGAGGATTGTCCCCTATGAAGGAGATAAAGTCCTCCCCAAGCTCCTCACTGAAGGACTGGGCGGCTTGCTCCTTGGAGATAAACTCTACCTGCTTGGTATACGAGGCTAAGGAAAGACTCTTTTGCAATTGCTCTATGTCGGCTTCCTTGGCCGTATCCTTGAGAAAAACATTGATAATTAGGTGTTCCTTATAACTATCGGTCAAGTTTTTCACATTGATAAGTAAAAAACCCAATAACCCTAAGAGGAATAAAACTAAGGTGATACTTAGGGTGACAGAAAAATAAGAAGAAATGAGCTTCCTACGATTGTAACGTTCGGTTCGGGTATGCACTTTTTAATCTACTTAGAAAATGAGCGTAAAAGTAATAAAAATCCTTTACTTAGCAGCTTTATTAGTGTAGATACACATAAGTTTAACGTTTGTTAGTTGTTTTTTAAGAGTAAACAAAGGGAATTATAGCGATTAGGTATTTATTTTTTTGTACATTTGCCCAAAATTTAATCACTATTCTTTTTATGACAATAGTACAGTTTCAATATATATTAGCTGTAGCTCAGTATAAGAATTTCAGTGTGGCCGCCCAGAAGTGTTTCGTCACTCAGCCTACACTCAGCATGCAAGTACAGCGCTTGGAGGAAGAGCTGGATGTGCTTATTTTTGACCGTGCCAAAAAGCCTCTTCGCGTCACAGAAGTAGGAGAGAAGATCCTTCAGCAGGCCGAGAGCATTGTCAGTGAGTCCGAACGTATCAAGGATATTATTGCCCAACATAAGGGGTTCATAGGTGGGCGTTTCCGATTGGGGATTATCCCTACAGTAGCACCAACCTTGTTGCCCATGTTTCTAAACAATTTTACTAAGAAATATCCTAAGGTGGAGCTCAAGGTGGAGGAGATGACCACCCGAGAGTGCATCCGTGAGCTTGCAGAAGGTACCCTGGATGTGGCTATTGTGGCTACTCCCTTACACGAAAAGCATCTTATAGAGCGCCCTCTTTACTATGAGCCTTTTGTCGCTTATATCCCCAATGCAAAATATCACCTGACTGAAAACCAGAAAATCCAAGTCTCTGACCTTCATCTCAACGATATCCTTATGCTACAGGATGGACACTGTTTCCGCGAGAGTGTATTGAATATCTGTCAGGAGAATGGCTCCTCGGATAAGGGCCGGGACAACAGCCTTGAGATCAAGAGTGGTAGCTTTGAGACCTTGATCAAGCTTGCCAATGAGGGCATGGGCATGACCCTCTTGCCTTACCTACATACCTTAGACCTCTCTGAGGCAGAAAAGAAAAACCTTCACTACTTCGAGGAACCCTCTCCCGCTCGTGAGATAAGTCTGCTGTATCATAGCAACGAACTCAAAATAAGCATTATAGATGCACTATACAATGTCATCTCAGGGATCATAAGGGGGGCTATCACCTTCGAGAACCTCAATATCATAGACCCTATCCTTAAGAAGAAAAAGAAACAGTAAGCAGTAAGCAGTGAGACTGACAACTGACCTCTGATCACTGTTCACTGACCCCTGATCCCTGCTCACTGGACAAATAGAGTTGTCTTACAATCCCATCGGCCAGACCGACTTTCGGAACGAGGATATGCTTTATCTTTGCCCATTTCATGGCCTTGATGTAGATAGGCAATGCCAAAGGAAGGATATCCGCGCGGTCAGGGTTGAGTTCTAAGTCACGGATACGCTCCTCGTAGCTTAGTGAGTTGATTTCCCTGAGGTAATCCTCCAAGAAATGCAGCGAAAGAGGGCTGTCCTTGCGCTTGCCGGAGACCTTGAATATCTTGTTGATATTGCCTCCAGAGCCTATGGCCTCTATTGTTTTGAGCCCTTTGGTATGGATGTGTATCCACTCCTTGAGCTCCTCCCATACTTGCTCGTCGGCCTTCCCTTTCAGTAGGCGCACCCCTCCTATGGGGAAAGACCTGGCAGCACGTACCTCTCCCTGACTATAGATGGTGAACTCAGTACTACCCCCTCCCACATCTATATACAAATAGTTTTTATCACTTTCCACAAGGGTATGTAGGTCAGTATTGGCGATAATCGCTGCTTCCTCTCCCCCTCCTATAATCTCTATTTGCACCCCTGTATGCTGGGCTATCTCTCGGACAATCTCAGCACCATTGGTAGCCTCGCGCATGGCTGAGGTAGCACAAGCACGATAAGCCTCCACGCCTTGTACCTTCATAAGCAAGTGATAGGCCTGCATGGTATCACTCAGGCGTGAGGCATTCTCAGCACTTATACGCCCCTGTTCGAATACATCGGCACCCAAGCGAATCGGCACTCTCACAAGGCTCCCTTTGGAGAAAATAGGTGCCTTGTCTTCTTCTTCTAATATGTTGGCAATCAGTAATCGAACCCCATTGGAGCCAATATCGATACCTGCAAATTTCCGGATATTCATAACTATTTTTTTTTTGCAAAGCTACAATAATAAATGGAAAAATAAAAAATCCCCCCATAATTTTTTACAGGAGGATTTTAAAATTAAGTAGAATGAAAAAGAAATCTATAACAATTTGACAACATCCTTGGCAAAGTAGGAGGCGATAAGGTCGGCTCCTGCACGCTTGATAGCGTATATCTGTTCGAGCATGATAGCATCATGGTCTAACCATCCGTTTTGGGCAGCGGCTTTGATCATGGCATATTCTCCAGATACTTGGTATACGGATACCGGTACATTCACTGCATTCTTCACCTCGCGTACTACGTCCAAATATACGATACCAGGTTTTACCATCACCATATCAGCACCTTCTTCCACATCCATAATCACTTCCTTGATCGCTTCTAAGCGGTTGGCATAGTCCATCTGGTAGGTTTTCTTATCCTTAGGGATATCCTGCTCATCTACAGGAGCGCTATCCAAGGCATCTCGGAAAGGACCATAGAGGGCAGAAGCATATTTGGCGGAATAAGCCATGATACCTGCGTTGGTATAATTGTATTTGTCTAAGAAAAGACGGATTTGCTCTATACGCCCATCCATCATATCGCTGGGAGCTACCCAGTCTGCCCCTGCTCTTACATGCGAAAGACTCATTTGTGCCAATATCGATACGGTAGTATCGTTCTCTACTACCCCATTTTTGATAATACCATCATGTCCGTAGATAGAATAAGGGTCAAGAGCGACATCAGTCATCACCAGCATATCAGGAGTTGCCTCTTTTACAGTCTTGATGGCTCGTTGCATAAGTCCGTCAGGGTTGATTGCTTCTGTTCCTTCGTTGTCCTTAAGGTGATCTGGTACTTTGACAAAGAGCAATACGCTCTTGATCCCTAAGCTCCACAGTTCCTTTACCTCTTGGGCTAAGTAGTCCAAGCTATAGCGATAATAATTAGGCATGGAAGGAATCTCTGCCCTGATACCAAGCCCCTCTACTACAAAAAGAGGCACAATAAAATCATTGGGTGTTATGGTTGTTTCTCTTACTAAGGCTCGTATAGTTTCATTTACACGAAGCCTACGGTTTCTTCTGAGTATATTCACTTTTATAAAGGATTAATTTTTCACTGCTTACTGTTCACTGTCCCTCGCAACAGCATAGGGCGATTTGCAAATCGCCCCTACAATAGGACGCAAAAGCCCTCATGCCAATATAGGGGAACCTCTCTTCACTCTTCACTCGCGCAAAGGTACGTTTTTTTTTGTTAAAAAAGAAATTATATTTGTTAGATTTTGTACTTTTGCTTCAAATTTTTTTTTCATGAGGAATTATATACTATGGATAAGCATGTTCTTGGGAATGGTTAGCTACGGACAATCGGATTCTTTAGCCTTGGACAACAAGTACTTAGAAGACCAATTCCACATAGGGATCAGTTATGATTGGGTGGTTTCCAGACCATCAGGGGTGAGGCAACACAGCTTCTCGCGAAGTCTCTTTGGGGGCTATCAGCGAGACATTCCTCTGAATAAGCAGCGCAATATAGGTTTTGCCGCAGGGGTCAGTTACAGCTATGACCTTCTGTACCTGAACATACAAGCCAAGGAGATCGGCGGGCAGATGTCCTATGAGAGCATCTCTATCAGCGATAAAAAAGTAGAAGATTCTTACTACGAACAGCATTCGATAGGCTTTCCTATTGAGTTCCGCTGGCGTACCTCCACACCCTATTCCCATAAGTTCTGGAGGATATATACAGGGGTGAAGCCCACCTATACCTTTGCCTCACGCTACAAATTCTCAGGTAGTGAAGGGAGCTATAGCCTTTCCGACCCCAACCTCAAGGGATATATGGATGCAAAACTCTATATAGCTGTCGGACATAATACTTGGAATGTGTATCTACAATATGCACTTCGTCCCCTATTCAAGGGCGAAAATTCACAAAATGGGCAAAATTTGCAAAGTAATATCCTAAAAATAGGACTTATTTTTTATATTTTATAATTTTTCTTTGTCAATTCAAATAAAACATTTATTTTTGCCCCCAAAATATAATAGATTTTGTTATGGGATTTTTAAAAGAATTCAAAGAATTTGCTGTAAAAGGCAATGTAGTTGATTTGGCCATCGGGGTAATCATCGGGGGTGCTTTTGGAGCGATTGTCTCTTCCTTAGTTGCCGATGTGATTACACCACTACTACTTACTCCTGCTTTCAAGGCTACAGGTGCTGAAAACCTACAAGACCTTGTATGGAATGGGGTAGCGTATGGAAAATTTTTAGCTGCCGTGATTAATTTCTTGTGTGTAGCTTTCGTATTGTTTATGTTGGTTAAAGGAATCAATAAGTTCAAAAAGAAAGAAGAACCAGCTCCAGAAGCTCCAGCAGGACCTACTCAGGAAGAGCTTTTAGCTGAGATCCGTGACCTACTGAAGAAAAACAACTAATTTTTTTTCTTATTATCAAACTTAAGAAGTTAATATGATAAAATTGCCCTCCCTCCAAAGGAGGGTAATTTTTTTATATATAATTATAGCTAAGTCTGAGAAAAATTAGTATTTTTGCAGACTATTATCAGAGAATTTGTTTATGACTCATTATCCTAAAATCACAGCAAATAGTTATATTATTTCATTGGGAAATACAAGTGCGCGCTTGAGTGATCCCCTGTGCTATTGTACAAGTGCTCTCTTATGAATTGGGTAAGGGTCAAGGATACTATAGCATACTCAGCTAAATGGTTAAGCGATACCACCTTACTCTTTTTATAAAACCAAGAATGTAATTTTTTATTTGATGGTCATTTGATAGAAAAGCCCTTTTGAAAATTAAAACAATGATAATCAATAAGTTTTTATTTGATGGTCATTTGATAGGAAAGTCCTTTTGAAAAATAAAACTTTGATAACCAATAACTTTTTATTTGATGGTTATTTGATAGAAAAGCCCTTTTTAAAAATAAAACATTGATAATCAATAACTTTTTATTTGATGGTCATTTGATAGAATCGACCTTTTAAAAAATAAAACTTTGATAACCAATAAGTTTTTATTTGATAGATGTAAAAAGGTTTTTGTCCATTTTTTTTACTATTTTTGCTTCATGGTATCTCTAATTGATTAAATATGAAAAAAACTACTATTCTTTTTGTACTGCTTTGTTTCTCAACCTGTTGGGGACAAAGAAAGGTTGTGCTGGATGATGTTCAAAGAATAATCAACCAACGAATTGATGATGCTAAGCTAAAGGCTACTACTAATCTTTTCTTTTCCAATTATACAACCGCTAAGCCTATCAGCCGCGCTGAATTAATGGAAAGCAAGGTGGGTATCTGTATAGATGTACTCCCACAGAAGAATAGCCTTGTATATTATCCAGCGAAGTTCGATGTTAATTATGCAACTTTTGACACCAATGTCTTTAGTATAGAAGACAACAAGGACAAAGAAGCCCAAAAGAAGTATATTCAGTGGTTCCAAAAAGGAGAAAGAAGCAAAATACAAAAGTCTACTTACTTTGACCATGTCAAGTATCAGTATTTGAACCAAAAAACTGAAAAAACAACTATCTATACCGACGATATTTTTATCCGAAATAAGCGTTATGCCACTTTCCTTAGAAGCCAAGGAGATTATATCTATGGCTTGGCTGTGGACAACAAGCATGATGGTAATTTCGAAGATGCTATTCTCAAATTGTATATCTTTGATAAAAAGCTCCTTTCAGAAAAGGACTTGATAGAAATTAATGACAAGAGAAAAGAAGCATTAAGTGCTACAAGAGACGACTATTCTCTCTATCATGAAAAACGTATCAACGAGTTAATTACCCTCTTGGAAAAGCTCTTTGAAACCTTTCCCTCTTATAAGAATGACCCCAAACTCGTGGCTGCTTATGAGAAACTGAAAGAACAAGAGCCTTTAGACAAGGGAAGTCTTTGGCTTGCAAAGGATATACTCCCTTATCTGGCTGATTTGAAGATAGAAGAGTCTCAAGGTAGAATGCTACTATATAATTTGCAGAACATAGCACACTTAGCAGCACACTCATTGGCTGACATCTACTATGGGAATAAAGAATATGACAAGGCAGAAAAATATTTTCTAAAAGCCTTATATGAGGCACCTTACGAGCAAACAAGCGCCACCACTGTAAAAAAAGACAACGAACGCATATTCTTTGACCTGATAAGTATCTACCAAGGGACAACAGACAAAACAAACAAGATTATTGCCTACTCACTCCCTCTATTAGTATCCTCTTACTATCAGAAAGAGAGTAATGAACTACTCACTGCCTATATTCCTGAAGGCAAGAAAGCGCGTGTCGCTTTCAAGGAAGAAGTAGATAAAGCCTTGCACTCAGCCATTACAACTGATAATGGCGATATAGAAATAGTTTTCAAAGGAGAGAAAGTACGCTTTTGGTATCATGGGATAAAACAATTTGTAGAGGGAGTTAAAGGTAGTGATTTTTATAAAAAGTTGTGATTTTCCTATTTCATTCACTATCTTTGCTCCATAGTTTTTTAGAAGCCAATGCTTTATAGTCAATCAGAAATGGTTCGCGAACTGTAGGGGCGAATTGCAATTCGCCCTCTTATAGGAAGCGATTCGTCCTTGCAGAATTGCGATTCGTCCTTGCAGAATTACGACTTGCCCTTTTATAGGATAGCAACTTGCCCTTGCAGAATTACAACTTGCCCTTGAAAATAAGCAAATTTAAGTTTCAAAAGCTATTTTTAGACTATAATTCTATTTATAAAAAACTAATAATCAACAATATATGGAACAACCTCCCCCCAGCCCCCTCCAAAGGGGGAGTTTAAATTCGTTTAAAAGGCTAAATTTGTTAGTCAATATGAAAAATATTTTATTCTATAACTTATTGAATTTCTAACACTTACTAATTCCCTCTCCAAGAGGGGGTTAGGGGGAGGTTTTGAAAATCAGCAACTTATAGAACTTGCGAAACTTGAGTAAACAAGTTAAAATCAGTTATTTATCTTATTTATATTCTATCTATATGTTTGACTATGATTGGCATATTGATGAAGACTTACCGGAAATGATGGAAGAACATTTGTGATGAAAAAACTTTTACTATTTTTTTTAGTTTTTGTATCTTTGGCCTGCCAAAGAACCACCCCTGTGGCAAGCCTTGCGGTATATTATTGGCGCACCTCTCTCTCCCTGACTCCTGAGCAGGAGGGCTTTCTCACCGAGCAAAGGATTACAAAGCTCTATGTACGCTACTGCGATGTAGGCCTCAGGGGTGGGGAAGCAGTCCCTATTGCTCCTATCGAGATGGATAGTCTGGCACTGGTGGGCAAGCAAGTTGTCCCGGTGATATACCTCAAGAATGAGGTGTTCCTGGACAAACAAACGGATTCTAAGGCACTCGCCGCCAAGGTGGGTAAGTATATAGAACAGATTAATAATAGTTATCATCTCACCATAGGGGAGGTTCAGTTCGATTGTGATTGGTCGCTCTCAAGCAAGGAGCGTTATTTTGCTTTCTTGGAGCACTTCAGGGGTCTATACCCATATCACCTCTCGGCGACCATTCGCCTGCATCAGGTGAAGTATCAGGATACTACGGGCGTCCCTCCTGTGGAGAGAGGAGTACTCATGTACTATAATATGGGCAAGATTACCGCCACGGGGAGCAATTCTATCTATGACCGAGAGGTGGCCAGGCGTTATTTGCCTTCGCTCAGGGGCTACCCTTTGCCTTTGGATCTTGCCTTGCCACTCTTTAGCTGGGGCGTACACTCCATAGCGGGCGATGTCAATGCGCTCATCGGAGGGCTTACTACAGCCCAGATGGATACAATCAAGGGGGTGGAGCGCATGGGGGAGACTTCCTCCTATCTAGTGACCCACCAAACCAACTACCTCGGTAGGCTCTGGCAAAAGGGGGATGTGGTCAAGGTAGAAGAAATCACCTCAAAAGACCTCAGAGAGATGAAGGCTGACTTGATCAAATATATGAAACAACCCCCCAAGGAGATTATTCTCTACGATTTGAATAAAAACATTACTACTTATGAAAAAAAACTTTTTGACGACTTGCGTTAAACTATCCGTGCTTGCGGGTATAGGTTATGGGGCGTATCTCTATGCTTGTGGAGGAGATGGCATGGAGGATTATTACAACTCGGTTTTCTCTCCTGAGATAGCCGTGGGCAATGCTTCCTACAATACACTCTTTTTGGACGAGGGGGCTTTGTTCTATGGCAATAATAGTATCGATCTCGACCAGAAGAAAAGTGATCAGCTCTCCGCCGATGCCAAAGAGTGGCGTACTTATTTGGCTCAGGCAAAACAGCTCAATGCCACAGAGAGCTGGATCTCACTCTTCTTCAATCCTCAGACCAAGCGGGAACAAGCTCTCGAGAAGCTTGGCCATATCCAGCAGAAGGAATATCCCAAAAGAATTCAGAACTTTGTAGACTTTCTACGTATTGCCGTGGGCAACGAGGGGGCTACCAATATACCTTATGATCCTTGGAATTACGAAAATCGCAAGGTGGAAAAGGTACAACAGGGACAGATACAAGAGGCGGACAACCTCTACGCTTCGGCACAGAAGGATAAGGATGCTTTCTTTGCCAACCGTATGTGGTTCCAAGCCATGCGCCTACGCTTCTACTCCTATGACCGCAGTGCCGTGATTGCCTATTTTGAAAAGACACACCGCGACCAACCTAAGAATGCGCTCTACTACCGTGCACTGCACTATGTAGCAGGGGCTTATATCGCTCAGAAGAATTATCGCAAAGCCGATGCTCTTTTAGCCACTCTCTTCCATGAGGTGCCTGCACTAAGGCAAACGGTTACTTATGAATATCATCCACTCACGGATAATGAAGTTAGTGCTATTGCTCAAGGGTTGCAACCCTCTCAGGCTGCCGCGCTTTGGGCTATGCAAGGCTATTACCGCAATGAGAAAGAGGCTATCGAGCATATTCTTGCCTTAGAGCCTCGCTCGCCGTATGTGGATTTTCTTCTTACTCGCTATATCAATAGAATAGAGATTAAAACCAACACCTATGATGACAAGGGGGTGATTATGGCTTCCTATAAGGGATACCGGTCTTATACTCATAGGGTGGTGACCAAGGATTTCGATACCCAATGGGTGTTGCAAACGGCACAAAAAGAAACACTTGCCAACCCTTACCTGTGGCATATTGCTGCGGGCTACCTCTCTATGTTTCGCAACGATTTCCAAGGTGCTGCTTCCTTTTTGAAAAAAGCAAAAGCAGAGGCCAAAAACACCGCTATGCAAGACCAAGTACGCCTCTTGGAGACTCTCAATGAGGTAAGTAGCCTCAAGCAGATCTCCAAAGAAGCGGAGGACAAGCTCCTGAAGGATATCCAATGGCTCTGGACACACAAAAAGAATGAGAATATGCGCTATGGCTATGCTTTCTCTTTTGTAAGAGCCTATCTCTCACGCTTGTACAAGGAAGCTAATAATACGCTTATGTGGGAGCTTACCTCGCCTCAAGCAGGATTCTATAAGAACGGACAACAGTCTCTGGCCATGGAGCAACTCCTGCTCAAGGCCAACAAAACACCTTGGGAAAAGTTCTGGGCTGAGTATTATACCTATACCTTGGGCGATATCTATGAGAGTAGGGCTATCTATGCCTTCTATGAGGATAATATCTCTAAAGCAATAGCCGAGCTCAAGAAGGTGCCTTTCCAAGAGGAAAATGTATATAATGAAGTGACACGAAGGATGGAAAAGAAGAAAATAAAACTCAGTGACTATATATTGCCCGCCAATCCATTCAATGGGTTTATCAAGGACTGTAACGATTGCCAACATGCCATGCCTCAAAAGGTGAAATACTCTAAGCTCTCTTTCTTAGAAAAAGTAAAAGAAATGCAGGAAAAAATCACCAAAGGAGAGGATGTGTATAACAATGCACTTTTGGTAGGGAATGCTTTCTATAATGCTTCTTATTTTGGGAGTATTCGCGCTTTTTATTATAACAGAATCATAGGCGAATATGGCTTAGGCATCAGCCAAGAGAATCTTGGGGTACTCCTTAGTATGCAGCATGCCAAAAAGTATTACCTCTTGGCACAAAAGCATGCTACTACCGATGAGCAAAGAGCTAAAATGGCTTACCTACTTGCCAAGATAGAGCGCAATGAGTTCTATACAGAGGCGTATTTTAGCAAGCCTGATAATTATTGGTTTGGGGCAGGTTACGATGATGCCCTTTTCAAGGATTGGAAGGGCTTTCAGGAACTTAGGAATAAGTATAGACACACCCAGTATTACAAAGAAGTGATTCGCGAGTGTGGTTATTTTAGAAAAACAATCAAATAAAAAATGCAAAAAATAGTTGTACTTACCGGAGCAGGTATTTCTGCCGAAAGTGGTATTAGTACTTTCCGTGATTCGGGAGGTCTCTGGGAGGGCTATGATGTCAATCAGGTAGCCACTCCCGAAGGCTTTGCCGCCGACCCTGCCTTGGTGCTGGACTTCTACAACCAGCGCCGCCGCCAGCTCTCTCAGGTAGAGCCCAATGAGGCACATCGCCTCTTGGCACATTTAGAAAAACGCTATGAGGTAGTCATTATCACTCAGAATGTGGACGACCTACACGAGCGGGCAGGAAGTCATAACATCATCCACCTACATGGCGAATTACTCAAGAGTCGTGGGGTGGACAACCCTGAGGTGACTTACCCTTGTACAGGGGATATCCATGTGGGAGACAAGAGCCCTACCGGAGCGCAATTGCGCCCCCATATCGTATGGTTTGGCGAGGAAGTGCCTATGCTGGAGAAGGCTATAGCACAGGTGTACTCCGCGGATATACTGATGATTATAGGGACTTCCCTACAGGTGTATCCTGCGGCAAGTCTTATAGACTATGTCAAGGAGGGTACTCCTATCTTCTACATAGACCCAAACCCCTCACTACACAGCAAGGGGGATCTTACGGTCATTGCACAGAAAGCCTCCACAGGGGTGGCCAAGGCTATTGAACTTATGACTCCTTAAAATTCTTGACAACCTCTACAAAAGCACGGGCATGCTCCACGGGTACTTCTGGGAGGATACCATGTCCTAAGTTGGCTATATAGTGTTCTTTGCCAAAGGCGCGGATCATCTGTTGGGTTTTCTCCTTGATTTGGGAGATAGGTGCCAAGAGCCATGCAGGGTCTAAGTTGCCTTGTAGGACTTTCTTGCCACCAGTGAGCTTGCGTGCCATCTCGGGCGAACAAGTCCAGTCCACCCCAAGAGCTGCGGCTTTGCTCTGGCTCATCTCTTCCAGAGCGTACCAACAGCCTTTGGCAAAGACTATTACAGGTACCTCTTGGCTGAGTACCTCCACAATCTGGCGGGTATAGGGCCAGGAGTACTTCTGATAGTCTTCTGCAGAGAGCACCCCTCCCCAGCTATCGAAGAGTTGTAGGGCATCCACTCCAGCTTTTACCTTTTCTCTTAGGTAAGCGATGGTCGTATCAGTGATTTTCTGTAGGAACTCAGCTGTCCACTCTGGGTAGGAGAATGCGAATGACTTAGCTGTATCAAAGTTCTTAGACCCTTTTCCTTCTACTGCATAGCAAAAAATAGTCCATGGTGCTCCTGCAAAGCCTATCAAGGGTACTTCCCCTGCCAAGCGCTCCTTGGTAAGGCGAATTCCCTCCATCACATAGCCTAATGCCTCGGATACCTCGGGTATCTGCACGCGCTCTATATCCGCTTTGGTACGGATGGGGTGCGGTAGGTAGGGACCTACTTGTTCTTTCATCTCGATATGTATCCCCATCGCTTGGGGTACCACCAGGATATCACTGAAGAGGATAGCAGCATCCACCCCTACAATATCTACCGGTTGAGTGGTAATCTCGGCAACCAGCTCTGGGGTACGGCAGCGGGTGAAGAAGTCATATTTGGCACGTAAGGCTCTGAATTCAGGCAGGTAACGCCCCGCTTGGCGCATCATCCATACGGCAGGACGCTCGGTTTTCTCTCCTTGGAGAATCCTTAGGAAAAGGTCATTTTTTATCATAAATCACGTTTGTCTATTGTTGAATATCTCTTGGCATCTCTCGATGATTCCCTCCAAGGTAGGTGAGTGCGCAATATAGCTGCTAACACCTTCAGGGAGGGCACTTTGTGTCGTACTTCCTATACAGAAAATTTTTTCCTCAGCAAAGCTATTTGCCGCAAGAAAGCTCTTCACCGCCGAGGGACTGAAAAAGAGCAGTCCATTGTAGTGCTTGGCTAACTTCTTAGGAGTCAGCTCTGTAGTGTAAGTAAGGCATTCATGGCAAGGGATTCCCCTCTTAGCAAGTACTTTAGGTAGGGTCTCCATACGGCTCTCCCCACAGAAGAAGACAAAGGAATAGCCGGCGTACTGTTCCACTAAGTAGTTGGCCAGTTGCTGAGCATAGCCAAAAGAGGCCACCACCTCCCAGCCTGCACTCTCCAGACGCTCTCGGGTCTTGGCTCCTACACAGAAAGCCCTACGTGGGGCAAGTGCCTTAGCTGCAGGATGTCTCTGCAGTGCCTCCAATGCATTCCCACTGGTGAAGATAGCAAAATCTGCTTGAGGAAAAGCCTCTATAGTCTCTGATAGCTGTACTCTGATAAGCGGAAGAGACTCCACCTGAAAGCCTAAGGCAGCAAAAGCCTCTACTTCTTGGGGCAAAAGGAGCTTGGTACTTAGAAGGCGAATCATCTGTTTTTAGGTGCAAAAATAATGAAAAATTGTGAATAATATACGTAACTGTATTGTTTTTAACAATTTGAAAGTTGAAAACTTATCTTTTTTTCAACAATAGAAAAAAAATAAAGAAAGGAAGATACAAGTAATCAATTAATTCCGTAACTTTGCAGGAACTTTTCAAAATATGAATCTATGAAAAAAATACTACCTATACTACTTTTTTTTGCAGGCACAGCGTATCACCAAGAAGTGCAAGCGCAGAACCGTCCTTCGAAACCTTTAGTGGACAACCCTACTTACATGGAAGGAAAGAATGATATGCTCATAGCAGCGACAGACTTCGGAAATATCTCCCGCTATGAGAATGCAGTGATAGACGAGTCCATGCCGATCAGCCGCCGAGGAGAACTCTTGGTAAAGCCCGACTTAGAGGCTATGGGTGCTGAAGAGAGGGTAGTAGCCCTTATCGATGCTGCTTATTCGTATATAGGAACCCCCTATAAGTGGTCAGGCACTACCCGCGAGGGAATGGATTGTTCGGGCTTTGTAAGCACCGCCTTTAGCTCCATCAATGTTCCCCTAAGCCGCTCTTCTACTGAGATGTCTACCCAAGGTGTGGATATTCCCCTAAGTCAAGCTCAGGTAGGCGATTTGCTTTTTTTTAAGACTACCCGCAAGCGCAACCGTATCAGCCATGTAGGTATCGTGGTAGGTACGGGCGACGAGGTCAAGTTCATACACGCTTCTACTTCTCAAGGTATTACTGTCTCCAGCCTCTCTGAGGACTATTGGCAGAAGGCTTATGCCAAAACCAGTAGAGTACTTAAGTAATCCGATAAACACAGATACAATAAATACAGACGCAATTTATTGCGTCTCTACCATAACGTAGAGACGCAATTTTTATCTCCACTAGCTACATTTTTCACTTTTTCCTCCCTAATCCCCTACTTCTCTAATATTTTTAAAATAATATTCGGAAAAATAAAAAAATAGTAGTATCTTTGTACTTCATATACTGACCCCTTGTGAGGAGGGTGACCTCCTGAGAGGAAAATAGAAAAATCCCCAAAGGGTCTAAAGTGTTTTTGTAAGATATAACTAACTTAAAATCAACGATATACTATGTTGCAAATCAGTTACATAAGAGAGAATAAAGAGAAGGTTCTCACAGGACTTAAGAAAAGAAATTTTGGTGAATTAGAGCTTGTAGAGCAAGCTATTGCTTTGGATGAAAAACGCCGTGCGCTCCAGACAGAGCTTGACGAAGCACTCTCCAAGAGCAATAAGCTCTCCAAGGAAATAGGGGCGCTGATGAAGGAAGGTAAAAAAGAGGAAGCCGAAGCTGCCAAAGAACAAACCGCTCAGTATAAGGAGCTTACCAAGCGTCTTAATGCAGAGCTTGACCAGACGGCTACCTCCCTTACTCAGGTGCTCTACCGTATCCCCAATATCCCTAACGAGATTGTCCCTGAGGGAAAATCAGCAGAGGACAACCTCAATGTATTCCAAGCAGGGGAGATTCCTGCCCTCTACGAAGGGGCACTCCCTCACTGGGAATTAGCCAAGAAATATGATATTATTGACTTCGAACTCGGGGTGAAGCTCACCGGAGCGGGATTCCCTGTATACAAGGGTAAGGGAGCAAAACTGCAAAGAGCCTTGATTTCTTACTTCTTGGACAAGAATACCGCCGCAGGTTACCAAGAGTTTCAAGTACCTCATATGGTCAATGAGGATTCTGGCTATGGTACCGGACAGCTCCCTGACAAGGAAGGACAGATGTACCATGTACAGCTCGATAACCTCTACCTGATTCCTACTGCCGAGGTGCCTGTAACGAATATCTTCCGCGATGTGATTCTTTCCGAAGCGGATTTCCCTATCTGTTGTACCGCTTATACGCCTTGTTTCCGCCGAGAAGCAGGTAGCTATGGGGCTCATGTAAGAGGGCTAAACCGCTTGCACCAGTTTGACAAAGTAGAGATTGTCCGTATAGAACATCCCGACCGTTCCTACCAAGCACTCACCCAGATGGTAGAGCATGTCAAGGGTATTCTCAACGAACTGAAACTCCCTTATCGTATCCTACGCCTCTGTGGGGGTGATTTGGGCTTTACCTCAGCTATTACTTATGACTTCGAGGTATACTCTACCGCTCAGGAGAAATGGCTCGAAATAAGCTCTGTTTCCAATTTTGAGACCTTCCAAGCCAACCGACTCAAGCTCCGCTTCCGCAATAGCGAAGGCAAAACACAGCTTGTCCATACCCTCAATGGTAGCTCCTTGGCATTGCCTCGTGTCTTGGCAGGTATCTTGGAAAACTACCAAACCCCAGAGGGTATCCTGATCCCTGAGGTATTGCGCAAGTATACAGGATTCGATATCATTAATTAATGATTAATGGTCAATGATTAATGAATAATATTACTAAAAAGCCGCATAAGGAAATCTCCTTATGCGGCTTTTTTTAGGTAATAGGTAAAGTAGCGTGAACAAGTATGTGTGGAACGGTCTGCTCACTCTTCACTCTTCACTCTTCACTCTTCACTTTTCACTCTTCACTTTTCACTCTTCACTGCTTACTGTTTCTTCCCTTGATTAGCTACGCTATTGATAGCGGCAGCGATGGCCTCTTGGTCGCCTAAGTAGTAGTGCTTGATAGGCTTTAGGTCGGCATCGAGTTCGTATACCAATGGCACCCCAGTAGGGATATTGAGTTTTAGGATTTCTTCCTCAGAGAGGCTGTCCAAGTATTGCACTAAGGAGCGCAAGCTATTACCATGAGCGGCAATGATTACACTTTTTCCTTGCTTGATTGCAGGAGCGATATCGCTGAACCAAAGGGGGAGCATGCGATCGTAACAGTCCTTGAGGCTCTCTCCACCTGTCTTCTCAGCATCGGTGAGTGTGTCATAGCGGCGGTCATGAGAGGGGTGACGCTCGTCGCTTTTCTCCAACAAAGGAGGTTGTACATCGTAGGAGCGTCTCCAGAGGAGCACCTGATCCTCGCCGTATTTGGCAGCTGTCTCAGCCTTGTTAAGTCCTTGTAGTGCACCATAGCTTTTCTCGTTCAGGCGCCAGCTCTTGTAGGTAGGTACCCATAGCTCGCCCATTACCTCCAGGGCATTGTTCAGTGTCTTGATAGCTCGCTTGAGGACAGAGGTATAAGCCACATCAAAGCGGAATCCCTCTTCCTTGAGTACACGACCAGCCTCACGGGCTTCTTGTACTCCTTGCTCAGTGAGGTCTACATCTTGCCATCCAGTGAATAGATTGAGCTTGTTCCATTCACTCTGTCCATGACGTAAAAGAACTACTTTATACATAATTTAGAATATTAGGGTTGTAGAAATTACACGGTTAATCATTAATCATTGATCATTAATCATTATTAAAAGTCTTTTCTCTTAATCTTTCTTAGGATCAAGAAGATAATGGCTATCACCCATAAGCTCAGGGAGCCTAAGGAAGCAGCAATACCGGTGGTCGAACCAAAGAATGACTTAAAGAAAGCACTGGTATAACCCATCAGCGCCGAAATATCCAATTTCAGTAGGATAAGGATACGTGATAGATCTATCGGATTGGCTAAAATCATCGCAAGGGAGAATGAGTCCAAAGGATATTGGCGGAATACCATAAAGCATATTAGGAAGATACCATCGAAGATTACCGCCATGAAAAGCCATATAAAAATAGCTAAACTAAAGCCCTTGATCTTGTTCTCATGGTAGAGCCCAATAAGGTAGGAAATTCCTACAAAAATAAAGCTAAGAAACACCCCTGTGACAATCAGCATCAGAAAGTTGAATATTTCCGAAGATAGGAATAATCCGTATAGCAGAAAAGGTACCCCCAGCCCGATAACAAGGCTTAAGGAAAGTGATAGTGAAATCCCCAAGTACTGCCCTAAGAAAATATGCTTCCTCGGTATCGGTTGGGCTAAGAGTAGCTCAATGAACTCACGAGCATTGTAATAATACATTACCCCGAAGATGGTGGAAATCAACGGAATAAGAACAATAATTACATTCATCAGGGTAATGACCGATTTGGATATATCATGGTTCAGGAATAGGAGTATACTACTTAGGACCAGGTAGAACCCAAAGTAGAAATATGTCCAACTGCTGCGGATAAGGTCAAAAAAAGTATATCGGATAATCTTAAGCATATTTTTCGTTTTTTAGGAGTTCGGCAATGGCTTCTTGGAAATTGTCCTTTTGGGTGGTTGCTAAGAGTTCCTGAGGGGTTCCTCTAAAGTAGATATTCCCTTCTAAGATAAAGAGAATCTCATCGGAGAGTTCCTCTAAGAAGCTAAGGATGTGGGAGGTGATTAGGATAGTTTTTCCCTTCTCTTTCTCGCGAAGGATGAGCTTTTTCAGTGCTAAAACGGCGATAGGGTCAAGTCCTGAGGTAGGCTCGTCCAAGACCAGTACAGGCACATCGACCATGAAGGTCAAGACTAAGTTCACCTTCTGCTTCGTTCCTCCAGAGAGATTCCCCAAGGACTTATTCAGATGCTTCTGTAGGCCAAAGAGCTCGATGAGTTCTTGGTCATTACAAGGTACCTTCTTGATGTTCTTGATCATGGAGATAAGCTCTTTCACCTTGAGGTTGCTGGGGAAGTTGGCTATCTGAGGGAGGTAAGAGATCTGCTCCCTATAAGCCCATTGTCCTTTGATGGACTTCCCATTGAATAGGATATCTCCTTTGGTAGGCACCACCATGCCTAAGAAACTCTTCATGGAGGTTGTCTTCCCAGAGCCATTAGGGCCTAAGATGGCGATAATCCCCCCATCCTTAATGGTAAAGTTCACGCCCTTGAGCACTTCCAACTTGCCGTATTTCTTATGTATATCTTTGAATTCTATCATAGATGTATTAGGGTAATTAGTTGATTATTAATTTTTCTTTTTAGAAAAAGGATTCATACGAGGGGTTTCATCGACCAGGTTCTCAGGAGTAAAGGCAGGTGCTACTTTCTCCGAAAAGTTCATGATGTCGATAAAAAGACTCCTCAAGAGTACAATACTCTCTGGGGTACGGTTGCTGATATAGGAGAAGAGCTTCACTGGGCGGTAGGGGACATCTCCGATACCGTCTTTGTTCAGGTCATAACCAGTGTAGTCACTCCAATAATTATCATAGAACTTGTTGTCATTCACATTGTTATCATAAGCCACATCGAAGGTGTTGTTCAGGAAATTATTATCCCAGAAGTTGTTTTCATAACACCCTCCTCGGATACGGATTCCCCAACCATTCTCACTGAAGATATTTTCGTTGTACTTCATACGGGTACAGTTCTCCCCATTGATACCGATGGTGTTGCGGTAGAAGGTATTGCCTGTGAGTTCGGAATCGTACAGCTCCTTAAGCAACAGTCCATAGGAGGCCGGCCCCCAGTTGTCTTGGAAAGTATTCCCGATCATCTTTACTCGCTTGGAGAACATCACCGCGGCACCTGCACCATTTCGGGCAAACTTGTTTTTGTGGTACTCGTTGTCATCCGAGAACATAAAGTGTAGTCCATAGCGTAGGTTTCCCTCAGCATAGTTTCCCTCTATATAGCACTTGGAGGAAAATTGTATATAGATTCCGTCACGGCAGTTTTTGGCTTTGTTCTTGAGGATTTTTATATCCTTGCAGCTCCATAGGTGGATGGCATTGCCGGAGTTATACTGTTCTTTGGCATTGGATGAGATATCATTGCCTCGTACAATCCCATCGCGTCCCTTTCTCAGGAGTACCCCGAAACATACCTGCTCCATGACATTGTCTTCTATGAGAAATTCTTTGGACTTGTCCAAAAGGATTGCGGCTTGCTCTTCAGTGGCTTTGAAGGCAACATTGGCAAAGCGAAATCCCTTCACCGTCACCCTGTCGGCACGGATCTTGAGGATACTGCCCTTGAACTGACCATTGATTACAGGTCTGTCTTTGCCAATGAGGGTTAGGGGTTTGTCTATCAATAGGTTACTTTCTCCATAGACACCCTTTTCTACAATGACTGTGTCATTTTCCTTGGCTTGGGCAAGCCCTTGGGCAATAGTGCGTATGGGGCACTGTGGGCATACAGTTATAGTCTGTGTCTGGGCAAAAGTACCCAAACATCCTAAAAATAGAAAGGGTATAAGTAGTTTTTTAAGCATAAGCAAGGGTGGCTAATTAGTGATCATGCATGTTGTCATGGTCAGAAGAGGCAGGGTGCTGATGTCCTTGGAACTTAGCTTGGATACCTTGCCAGTCATAGAGTTCTCCTCCTTTTTCTCCTTGTATCTTTTGGGCATCCTCACGGGAGGCAAAAGCTGCCAAGTGAGCTCCCATAGGGCTTTGTATCTCTGGGGAAATAAGGTAAGTAGCCTTGGTAGCATCGATTAGGTTGCCTTCCTTGAGGTAGTCACACACCAAGTGTAGTGCTACTTGGTCTTCTTGAGGGGCTTGGAGCATGCACTCCACGGCATCGTACTTGAAGGCTTTGGACTTCTGAGTAACCACTTCTGAGGCGAACTGAGGACTTACAATAGTCATCTTGCAGAAGGCACATTCTTCCTTCCCATAGTCAATAGGCTCTGCCTTAGGGGCACACGAAGCCACAAGGAGCGCAAGGCTCAAGAGAGATAATACTTTTTTCATGTTGCGATATTTAGACTGCAAATATAAGAAAAAAAATCATCTTAGCAATGAATTAAGTCACTACTAAGATGATTTTTTTCTCTTAAGATTATATTAAGCTACTTTCTTCTTACTGATGAAGAAGGCTACTAAGGCAAGTACTGCTGCCAAGACCATGGCATAAGTACCCCAGCTTGGGTAGGATTCCGCATAGAAGTTCAGCAGTTCCTTACCTCCAAAGAAAGGAGGTTGGTAGGCCATACCAGGGATTTTGATCTGAGCGGTGTCGCTTAGGTTGTGCCCATAGTCATACTCCCACTTATAGAAGTCATACATTCCCAATACACCTGCTACTCCCATAAGAGCAGCCCATGCAAAGTAAAGGATTCTCTTGCCTGCAAAGGCGATGAGTAAGCCCAAAACAAGGAAGCTGCCGATGACCCATGGGAAGGCTTTGAATTCCCAGAAATTCTCAGCATGAATATGCTTCATTCCTATATAGTGGTTTAGGAGATTGATATTCTCAATGGTATGGATGGAAAGTTCATCCTCTTGGGCAGAGAAACTGCTCTTTCCATTAATGTCGTTAATCCAGATATACATTTTGATACCTTCTGGATATTGAGGAGCATCCAACTTGATACTCCAGATAGGGAAAATAAATAGTAAGAGTAGCAAAAGGGAGGCTACTACCATTAAAATTCGTGCTTTCATTTTCAATTAAAATTTGTAAAAAAGGCTGATACAAGACCAGCCTTTTTTTGGTTATAAAGATTATTCTGCGTCGCTACCGAGGCTCCACTTAAGCGGAGTATTGGCATTAGCAGCAGATACACGGATGTATCCTTGCATTTCTTGGTGAAGAGCAGAACAGAAGTCTGTACAATAGAATGGCCATACACCCACTTTAGTAGGTTTCCATACGAGGGTTTCTGTTTGTCCAGGCATGATAAGCAATTCTGCATTCTGAGCACCCAATACAGCGAATCCGTGAGGGATATCCCAGTCTTGTTCTACGTTGGTTACGTGGAAGTATACAGTGTCACCCACTTTGATACCTTCGATGTTGTCAGGAGAGAAGTGGCTACGGATACAAGTCATGTACACATGTACGTTGTTTCCTTCTCTTACTACCTTAGCATCGGCATCGGTACGAGTCACGTAAGGGTGGTGGTTATCCTTAAGTGGATAGATTTTGGTTTGTTGTGATTTTATCTTGTCAGCAGCAATACCTTGTGCATAGTGAGGCTCTCCGATAGTTGGAAAGTCCAAGAGGAGTTCCATTTTGTCTCCAGAGATGTCAAATAACTGTGCAGATTGGCAAAGTTCAGGACCGGTAGGGAGGTAACGGTCTTTGGTAATCTTGTTCATAGCTACCAAATATTTACCATAAGGTTTGCGAGAGTCTCCACCTGGGATCATAAGGTGACCAGGTGCATAGTAAGTTGGTTTTCTATCCAATACTTCTCGAGTATCTACTTTCCATTTTACTACTTCAGAAGAGATGAAGAAAGTAGTATACGCATTACCTTTGTCGTCGAACTCAGTGTGCAATGGGCCAAGGCCGGAGCTCTTCACTGTACCTGCTACTACAGCATCCATTTTGATAGTAGGGATACCATATTTTTCACCATCAAAAGCTTTGTCTTCGATGGCTTTTAGCATCTTAGTGAAAGAGTGTACAGTAAGTTCAGAAGCAAGCTTACCATTACCAATGATGTATTCCCCTGTTGGGTCTACGTCCACTCCGTGAGGAGATTTAGGAGTAGGAAGTAGGTATACCAATCCTGGAAGCTGAGAAGCGTCGAGGATTTTTACAGTTTCTACTACTTCACTCTTACCTGTGTGTGTCTCATCACTGTAAGTGTTGTGGTAGTGAGGAGCTTTCATTTCGGTGAATTTACCTTGTTTGATATAGTCCTCAGCTACTTTCCAGTTGATAGCTGCTACATAGTCGTAGTCGTTTTCAGAAGCTTCAACTTCCAAAAGAGTATTAGCTTCCTCAGTGTTGTAAGTGGTGAAGAATACCCATCCGTGAGATTTTCCTTTACCAGAGTGAGCTAAGTCGTAGTTGAATCCTGGCATAAGCACTTGGAATTCAAGGTTCATCTTTCCTGAATCAGGATTGATTTTTACGAAAGAGATTACCCCTTTGAATTTTCCTTTGTAATCCTTGATGGATACGTCTTCCTGTGGAATAGGCACAGAGAAGCGAGTTCCTCCTACGATATACTCAGTGTTTTCAGTAACGAAAGTAGAAGAGTGGTTACCAGCAGCGTTAGGAAGCTCCAAGGTTTCTTCTGTTTCGAAAGTTTTGAGGCTGATACGCGCTACACGAGGTGTGTTGTTCGCGTTGATGAAGATCCAGCGCCCGTCCACTTCTCCATTGGTTTGAGAAAGGTCAGGGTGGTGGGTGTCATCCCAAGGAATGAACCCGTGGGTAGTTTGCAAAAGAGGCTTGGTTTCTTCGTTGTAACCATATCCTTTTTCTGGGTCTTGTGAGAACACAGGAATTACTTTGAGTAGTCGTCCTGAAGGAAGTCCGTAAGTGGCAAGTTGTCCACTGAACCCTCCTGATAGGAATGCATAGTACTCGTCATATTGTCCTGGTGCTACATACACTCTGGAGGCAGCATCTGAAGCTCCCATAGCCCCAGACTTATTGTTGTCACTTTTGCTGCCATTTCCACAACTGGCAAGAAAAGCTCCAGCAATTGCCAAAGATAACAATTTGCTTGTTTTCATAAAACAATTTATTTAAAAATATTTATATCCTAAAAGTTTGATTTAGGGAGTAAAAGCCTGCTTAGAGTTTTTGAGTGCTCTAAACAGACTTTCTCTCTTTGAGAGCTTACTCAATAGTACGGAAGTACTCTAAGACAGCTCTGGCTTGTTCTTCTGTAAGGTGTTGGTTAGCCATAGGTGATCCGTTAGCCTCTACTAAGAGTTGCTTCGCGATAGGGTCATTGGCAATCATTTCCTCAGGGTTGAGGATCATGTTCATCACCCATTCAGGCGAACGTCTTTCCAAGATGCCCTTAGGAGCAGGTCCTATGAACTTCTTAGTAGGCTTGTGGCAAGCAGTACAATTGAGCTTGAATAGCTCTTGTCCTTTGGCTGCCAAGGCCTGATCTACAGTATCTCCTAATGGTGGATTCACTGCTTTTACAGGGCCTATTCCTTTGTTGCTTAGGTCTACTCCAGCACCACCAGTAGGGGCTGCAGGGGTTTCTGTAGCAGGAGTATTAGTCACTGCAGGAGTCTCGGTTGTTGTGCTGGGTGTGCTGTTGTCAGTATTGGCATTATCTCCATTGGAGCTACCACCGCCACAGCTTACCATGGCCATAGTAGCCAATACAGCAAGCGTTAGTTTCACTGATTTCATTAAAAAATAGATTTAGTATTTTATGGGACAAAGGTACATATTTTTTTTTTAAAAAACTACAATTTCCTCTCTTTTTTTTACTCAAAAACAGAGTGGCTTTTCTCTTAAATGAGGAGATAACTTCTCCAAAGTGCCTATATTATTGAAAATGCCATGCTTGTCTCTTCCTAAAAGAGTTTTTAACAATTCTTTGGTAAAGGTACTAAAAAAGCACAAGTGGGGGTATTCCCCCTCCTGTGCTTCTGAAAAATACTTTTGCACGGGGCTAAAGTTGTTCATCCAAGGCCATAGCAAGGGGTCTACTTTTCTCAATGAGTGCTCTTGCGATGCCGATATTGGCTTTGTCTCTTTCTAAGACTAAGAGGTTAAAAAACTTTCCCTTATTCGAAACCCCGATGACATAGGTGACCTTGTCGGTCTCTATAAGAATACTATGTATTTCTTTGATTTGTAGGGATTCACTTAGGAAAACAACATTTTTCACCTGTGTTACAATCGTGGTGAAGAAAGGGCTTGTTTCTTCAGCAGTTTTTAACAGTTCGACAGAGGCGGAGGACTTTGCCATAATAGTCCCATCGGAACATTTGAGGATTCCACAGAAAAGGAATCCAGATAGACTGTCTTTCATTTCTAAGCAAAGCTTGTCAAGAGCTTCTTGTATTTCAGATCCTGTCATAAAATTGGTTTTTGATATTATTTTGCTGCAAATGTAGCTATAATATCTATAATAATTGTATTTTTTAACATTTAATAAGCTATGAACACTATTTATTAATCATTAATCATTAATCATTAATCATTAATCATTGTTCATGGTATACCGCTTCATACATAGGGATGATTTTTTTTTCGTCGAAAAGGCTGGCTCTCTCCAAGGCTTGTTCCTTGAACCGGACGAGGGTCTCCCGATCATCGAGGATAGTAAGGGCGTTGCGTGCCATGTCGTCTACATCGCCAACAGGGCTGAGAAAGCCCGATATACCCTGCTTATTCACCTCAGGGATTCCTCCAGCATTGCTCGAGATGACAGGCACTCCTTCTGCCATCGCTTCCAAGGCAGCTAAGCCAAAACTCTCTGATTCTGAAGGAAGTAGGAATAAGTCGCTCGAACAGAGTATGTCGTTCACATCCAAGTAGTTACCCAGAAAATTGACATAGTTTTGTATCTCCAAGTCATGGGCAAGGGCTTGGGCATTCTCTCTGTCGGGACCATCACCGACCATGATCAGGCGTGCTTTCTTCTGTTGGAGGACTTTGTGGAAGACACGCACCACATCGCAGGCTCTTTTTACCTTGCGGAAGTTGCTCACATGGGTGAGTATCAGCTCATCAGGTTCAGCCAACATAGCACGCTGGCAGCGCTTGGGCTCGCTTTTTTTCTTTTCTATATTGATGAAGTTCGGAATTACGTTGATGTGCTTCTGTACATCGAAGAGCTCATAGGTCATATCTCTGAGGCTCTCTGAGACAGCGGTCACTGCATCGGAGGCATTGATACTGAAGTTTACCGCAGTCTTGTAGTAAGGATGGTTCCCTACCAGGGTAATATCTGTGCCGTGTAGGGTGGTGATAATCTTCACCTCCAAACCTTCCTTGCGGAGAATCTCCTTGGCCATGAAGGCTGTATAGGCATGGGGAATAGCATAGTGAGCATGGATAATGTCGATATTATATTCGCGCACTACCTCCACCATCTTGCTTGAGAGTGCAAGTTCGTAGGGCTGATAGCGGAATAGGGGGTATTCCTCCACATATACTTGGTGCAAGTGGATATTCTTATGAAAGGCTGAGAGCCTCACTGGTTGGCCGTAGGTGATAAAGTGTATCTGATAGCCTTTCTGAGCAAGGGCAACCCCCAGCTCGGTAGCTACCACTCCACTTCCTCCAAAAGTAGAATAACAAACAATAGCGATCTTCATAATGATTAGGATTAAAGGGTATTAGGGTGTCAGGATGTTTAGGGTTAGAGAGTTTTAGGGGTAAGGAATTAATAGTACCTTGGCTAAAACCCTTTATCCCTCATTTCTATATTCCTCTATCCCTTAAAAATGGTATCTTGCCTGTGCTGTGACATGCATATCGGCAAAGTCTTTTTGTAAATATTTGTAATAAGCGGCGATACCGATCATAGCAGCATTGTCGGTGCAATACTCAAAGGGGGGAACAAAGACCCTCCAGTGGTATTTCTCGCCATAGGTTTTCAGTGCACTTCTCAGCCCTGAGTTCGCACAGACGCCCCCTCCTATGGCAATCTGGCGTATACCTGTCTGTTCGACTGCCTTCTTGAGCTTGCGCATAAGGATTTCTATGATAGTATATTGTACCGAAGCACAGATATCGGCCAAGTGTTCTTCGACAAAGTTTGGATTTTCCTTTACCTCCTTCTGTATGAAATAGAGCACTGCGGTCTTCAGTCCTGAAAAGCTGAAGTTTAGCCCCTCTACCTTAGGGAAAGGGAAAGCAAACGCCTTTGGGTTGCCTTTTTGGGCATACTTGTCGATCAAGGGGCCGCCAGGGTAGGGGAGACCGAGTATCTTGGCTGTCTTGTCGAAAGCCTCGCCTGTAGCATCGTCCTGTGTCTCTCCCAGAACTTCCATAGTGAAGTAGTCACTGACCTTGAGAATCTGGGTATGCCCCCCGCTGATGGTCATTCCCAAAAAAGGAAAGGAAGGTTTCTCCTGCCCCTCTTGGTCTATGAAGTGGGAGAGGATATGTCCCTGGAGGTGGTTTACCTCCACCAAGGGAATTCCTAAGGAGAGTGCTAAGGATTTGGCAAAGGAAACGCCTACTAATAGCGACCCCTGCAAGCCAGGCCCTCGAGTGAAGGCAATGGCCGAGAGTTGCTCCTTGCCCACTCCTGCTCGCTGCAAGGCCTGATGTACCACCGGAATGATATGCTGCTGGTGAGCACGTGAGGCCAGCTCTGGTACTACACCTCCGTATTCTTGGTGAATCTTCTGCGAGGCAATCACATTCGAGAGAACTTTGTCGCCCTGCATCACCGCCGCTGAGGTATCATCACAAGAGGATTCTATAGCTAATATATATGGTATGTCGTTCATTTCTGTAGAAAAGGGAAATAGCCCTTAGTCATTTATGCGGCAAAGGTACAACATTATCAGTATTTGTCAATGATTAATTTAAGGAAATCTCGTGTCAAAAGTTGTTAATTGTTCATTGTCAAAGAATAATTATTTATACCTTTGTCACAGTTGAAACTCAAAAAACACGTATTATGATGAGAAATATTTTAAAAGCGGCCTTTATAGTCATCGCTATTTTGGCAATCTCTTGTTATAAGTCAGAAGACCTCTCTTCTAAGGATCTTGTAGGCTCTTGGTACTTAGAGAGTGTCACTTATGGAGGACAACCTCAGGGACTTTCTTCTTGTGCTAAGAAGTCAAATATAGTTTTTACAGAAACAGAATATACTAAAACAGAATATGCAGGAATCGATGGTGGTCTCTGTTCTGAGACTCATAAAAAGACAGGGACTTATACAACATCTGGCTCTAAAGTTTTAGTAAAATACAAAGAAGGGAACAACGAGACAGTACCTACTATAAGCATATCAGGCAAAACACTTACCCTCTCTTTGGTGAAAGAACAGGGTGACAAAAATATGCCTTTGGTCATGACTTTTGTAAAACGATAGTCCTTAAGTCGGTATTATATGGGGAACACTCCAAGAGAGAAAAGCATCTGAATAAGTTGCCTATGGGTTTCTAATCACTAAAAAAAACAAAACATCTCGCAAAAAAAGATATTTTTGTTGTACATTTGTGCCGAATTTTATACATTAGCTAACCTCTCTAAAATAAGCACACAAGGTGATAGGCAAGATATTCCGTATACTTAAAACGATTATAAAAATAGGAATCTATACGCTTATTTTTATATTCCTCGCCCTAATGATTCCAGCGGTACAAACCAAGTTGGCCTCATGGGTAATGGAGCGTATCAACACGGACTACAATGTCAATATACATATAGATAAGGTATCCATTAGCCTTACGGGGATGGTAGGGCTCGATGGGGTACTTATCCGAGACCATCATCAGGATACCTTGATCGCAGCTCAGAGTATCCGCACCCCACTGCTCGACCTCAAAGCGGCGATGGATGGCAATCTGATCTTCTCTCATATCGAGGCCAATGAGCTCTTCTTGAATATGAAGACTCACAAAGGGGATACCCTGACCAATCTGGATGTGTTCGTCTCTCGCTTTGATAGTGGTACACCTCGTAGCAAGGATCCCTTTATCATGCGAGCCAATACCATCAAGCTCCGTGATACACATTTTCGTGTGAGTGATTACAATATCGCACAGGGAGAAAACCCTATACAGACGGATATAAAGCATATCGCTGGAACGATTGTGGATTTCGATATTGTGGATTCCGAGGTGAAGTTCCAGATGAAGAAGGGTTCACTGCTCTTTGACAATCACCTGAAGGTAGAAGAGCTTGAAACCTATTTCCAATATACGGATTCTTTGATTTTCCTGGATCGGGTGAATATCCGTACTCCCTCCACTCATATAGATGCTGATTTGGCTTTTGAGCCTTATAATAATAGCTTTGCCGACTTCCTCAACAAGATTACTGTCCGCGCAGAGCTTAGAAGTTCCTTCATAGGAACCGATGATATCAACGGATTCTATAATGGCTTTGGTAAGGGGAAAACTCTTGAGGTAGAGGGAAAGTTCTCTGGAACACTGAACAACCTCTCTATCAAGGAAGTACATCTATATCATGCCAATACAAACATAGAGGGACAGGATATCCTTCTCAGGAATGCTTTTTCCTCGGACAAGGATTTTGTCTTCTGGGGGGATTTCTCCCATTTCTCCACCTCTTACTCGGATCTGGTAGGGCTTATGCCCGAGCTCATCGGCGAGAGTCTTCCCAAAGAACTCCGCGATTTTGGCCTTCTCGAGGGACAAGCGGAGCTGACCTATACTACCCAAGACCTTCTATTGGATGCCGATGTCTTTACCCAAAAAGGAGACTTTATTCTCAGTGGCTCTTTCTACGGACTGAAGGACTTGAATAAGACTACTTACAAAGGTACTATCGATACTTATCAGTTACAGCTGGGTAACCTGCTTGAAGTCAAAGACTTAGGAAAGCTCTCGGCGGGCTTACAGTTTGTAGGTACAGGATTGAGCCTTAAGAAGTTACAAAAATTATCTCTGCATGGGAATGTCAGGGAGGTTTCCTATAAGGATTACCTATATAAGGATATCAAGCTTGATGCAGAGTATTTCAACAAAAAGATCAAGGCAACGGCATCTATAGGGGATGACAACCTACAGATGGACTTCAAGGGAATGGCGGATATCACCTCCTCCCAGCGCTCGAACTATATGCTCTCTGGTCAGATGAAGTATATAGACCTGAAGGCTTTGGGCTTGGTAAAGAAGGATTCTATTGCCAAGGTAAAAGGGGAAATCGATTTGGACATTACTGGAAATACGATAGATAACATGGTGGGTAAGGTGGTGCTCAAGAATGCTTCTTACCAGAAAAATTCACAGACGTATGACTTTGCCGACTTTGCTATCAATATAGAGAAGGATACCACCAGCCTTAGAACCATTACCTTGGAGTCCTCGGATATTATTTCGGGTAAGGTGCAAGGCGAATTTAAATTTGCCGAAATAGGGAAGGTCTTGGTCAATACCTTGGCTTATGGGTTTGAGAACTATAAGCCTTTCAAGGTCATGCAGGGACAGTACCTCACCTTTGATTTCAAGATATATAACAAAATCATTGAGATATTCTTCCCTGAGCTTTCCCTTGCTCCGAATACCTTTATCCGAGGGAAATTGGTGGGCGATGACTATGATTTCAAGCTCAATTTCCGTTCGCCTTATATCAATATTTCGGATTATTCTCTTCGTGGGGTCAATCTTGAGTATGACAAGAAGAACCCTGTCTATAGGTCTCTGATCCAGATGTCTTCCATCCAGAATCCTTACTATAAGATATCTGATCTGAATGTACTGAATACCTCCGTGAACGATACCCTTTTCTTCCAAACGGAATTCAAGGGGGGCAAGAACTCCGAGGATGACTATACCATCAAGCTCTACCACACCATCAATGAGCGTAGGGAGTCGGTGATCGGGATGAAGCACTCCACTATCTATTTCAAGGGGAACGAATGGGCTTTTGACCAGCGTAGCGAAAACCAATTGCGCATCAATCGCAAGCTCGATTCTATCACCATACGCCCCTTTACCCTTCATCACAAGGATGAGTCTATTACCTTCAACGGAATAGCCTCCAAGCATAACAATTACAAAGACCTCCACTTGGTTTTTGATAAGGTGGATATCAATAAGATAATTCCTGCTATAGACAACTTGGACTTGGCAGGAGTGCTCAATGGTCACCTCTCCCTCATGCAGGATAGGAACAAATACACTCCCGAGGCGGATCTGACCCTCAAGAGCTTTATGCTCAACAAGTACGAGATGGGAGACCTACAAGCCAATATCTCCGGCAACGAAGACCTTACCTCCTTCAAGACGAAACTGGAGTTCCTCAATGGCTTGGGTGAGGGACTACTGGCACAAGGGAATATATTTATCAAGGATGCCAATACTTACTTGGACTTGCGTGCCACCCTTACCAAGCTCAACCTCAAGCCTTTCGGACCTTTTATGCAGGATATACTCTCCAACCTTCGGGGGGCACTCTCCGGAGAGGCACAGATCACAGGCGAGGTTTCCAAGCCTAAGGTGGAAGGGGTGCTACAGCTCTCCCAGGCTGGACTTGGAGTCCCTTATCTGAATATAGATATGGAGCTCTCGGACAATGCACAAATCTTTCTGGAGGATAACAAATTCATTTTCAAAGATATAACCCTTACCGATACAGCTTATAAGACCAAGGCTCTTTTCAATGGGCTTATCGCACACCGTCGCTTTACCGACTGGTACTTAGATCTGAAGTTTGACACCCAGAATAAGCGTTTTCTGGCTCTGAACACCTCGGCCAAGGACAATGATCTTTTCTATGGAACAGGTTTTATCGTAGGTAAGGCGAATATCATCGGGGATGTCAATGCGCTGACAATCAATGTCAATGCTGTAACTGGAGAAGGTACTAAGTTCAAGATTCCACTGAGTGATACCCAGACAGTGGGCGATGACTCCTTTATCACCTTTGTCTCCAAGGAAAAGAGTAAAAAGAATCTCGTGGTCAAGACCTACCAAGGTCTGGAGTTACACTTCGAGGTCGATATCCTTCCTTCGGCAGAGGTCGAGATTATCGTGGATCCTAAGAACAACTCCAGTCTCATAGGTCGTGGGGCGGGGACACTGCTGATGGAGATCAATACCAATGGCAAGTTCAATATGTGGGGGGACTTTATCACCACCTCAGGGGAGTATAACTTCAAGTACGAAGGACTCATCGATAAGAAATTCAAGGTGTTGCCCAATGGGTCTATCTCTTGGAATGGCGACCCTATGGGAGCGACCCTACAAAACCTCAGGGCTGCCTATACCCTCTATGCGAACCCTTCCGTCTTGCTCAACTCTTCTCAGTACAACCGAAAGATACAGACTCAGGTGATTATCAACCTACAAGGGGACTTAGCGCATCCTGAAACGGTCTTCGACCTGAAATTCCCCGATAGTAGCCCAAGCTTGGTTTCTGAGCTGAATTACCGCTTGGAGAGCTCTGACAAAAAACAATTGCAGGCTTTCTCCCTCTTGGCACAAGGTAACTTCCTGAGCGATGCCGCAGCAGGGGAGAAGCTCTTGGCTTACAATATGCTTGAGACCGCTGCAGGAATCTTTAACCAACTCCTCTCAAGTGAGGATGATAAGCTCAACCTTGGGGTGAGCTATGAGGCAGGTACGATAGACCCCAACCGTGCTTACAACAGTGCTGACCGCTTGGGAATCACTGTATCCACTCAGATTACCGATCGTGTCCTCTTCAATGGTAAGTTGGGAATCCCTGTAGGAGGGATGACCCAGACAGCTGTAGCAGGAGACTTTGAGGTGCAGTTCCTGCTAACGAAGGACGGCCGACTCAGTGCTAAAATATTCAACCGAGAAAACGAACTCCAGCAGTATCTCATTGATAAGATAGACTACTCCCAAGGGGTCGGACTCACTTACAAGGTCGATTTCGATACCTTCAAGCAGCTCATTCGTGATATTTTTACTAAAGCAAAGAAAAAATAATGACGGTAGGTGACTTCAAACGATATTTCGTTCAGCATTTTCTTAGTTATGATATGGCTGAGCGCACAAGTATCCTCTCTATAATCATGGAAGAGACTTTGGGAATGAATCAAGTAGAAGCAATCCTATATCATGACCAAGAAATCACCCAAGAAAAAAAGAGGGAGCTTCAGCGGGTATGCCAAGAGCTGAGCAAGGATATCCCTATACAATATATCTACCAGAAGGCACATTTCTTAGGGCTCTCTCTTTATGTAGACTCGAGGGTACTCATCCCCCGACAAGAGACAGAAGAACTGGTGGACTGGATTGTCACCACCCACATAGCAGCACCACAGCTGCGTATCTTGGATATAGGCACCGGAAGTGGTGCCATTGCCATTGCTCTAAAAAAACATCTGCCGCAGGCCTCCCTGACAGCTATCGACATCAGTGAAGGAGCGCTGGCGGTAGCTCAGCAGAATGCCAAGCGCCATGGAGTGGCCATCACCTTCCTTCAGCAGGATATACTTGAGGTGGAGGATTTGGGGACTTCCTATGATATTATTGTCTCCAACCCTCCCTATGTACGAGAATTAGAGAAAAAAGAGATGCACGCCAATGTCTTAGACTACGAACCCTCCTTGGCACTCTTTGTTCCTGATGACAACCCTTTGCTTTTCTATGAAAAAATCGCAGAGATAGCCGCCCAAAACCTTACAGAAGGGGGGGCACTTTACTTTGAGATAAATCAATACTTAGGCAAGCAGACCCTTGAGATGCTCCACAAAAAAGGTTTTAAAGCCCTTCTTAGAAAAGACCTCAATGACAACGACCGAATGATTCGAGCAGGCCGCGCCATATAGGAGCATAAGAGAACCGAGAACGAGATAGGGGACAATAACCAATGAAAGATACCTTCAAGAGGTGTTGTGGCACACTTGTAGGGGCGAATTGCAATTCGCCCTTCCAAGGGGAGACAATTCGCCTTTCCAAAGAGAGGCAATTCGCCCTCAAAAGAGAGGCAAATCGCCCTCCATCGCCCCCAATAGAAACCATTCACTCTGGGGACAGCAATAAATCATGGAGGAGATTTTTGAAATAAGACCATAAAAATAAAAGGATATCCTATGAAGATCAAGAAAAATAAACTTTTGATATACCTAAGCTTAGGGGTTCTATTACTTTTGTTTACCCATTGTACCACTTTTATCTCTGATAATAATATGAGGTGGACAGCCCAATATGACTTTATAGATTTGTACAAAAAAAGAAACAATGGTTTCAATCCTGGTTCAGACAAAGAATTAAGTGTGGTATTTTCACCTACTGAAAATATCATTGTCTTAGGAGCCCAGAAAAACACCCATAGGTTTGATCCTACTATTATAGAAGATCAAGCTGTACTTTATATCTCGACGGATAGAGGACAATCCTATAGGGAACTCATTCTTGAAGGAGATGATGTATATGATGCTGTAGCCTATACGAAGGATAACAGTATCATTTATACCTCTGATTATAAATATGAATATGTATACCTCTTTAATCATAAAACTCTTAAGATAAAGGAAATAGACAAGTATGATAGAAGGAATAAAATCTACTATGATGATTTCGATGGGCGATTTCTCAAATGTGAAAAGAATGAGATTCGTTTTTTAGTAGATGTGTTGGCTAAAGATAGTATAAAACTATATGAAATCCCTAAAAAACTCACTGCTTATCAGTATTATCCTGTTCATCAGAATGGGGATATCTTATATTATAATAATCTCTTAGAACTCCGCACTTATAATGTAGTCACAGGAGAAGATAAGCTCTTTAAACAACTCAAACATAAGTATGATTATTTCCTTACAGAAGATTATTCAAGTTATAACACCCCTCTTTCTTTGCAAAAAGTAGAAAATGAAAATGACGAAGAAAAAGAAATAATAACCATTTACGACCTTGATGAGAACTTTGTTCGTAAGATAACCAAGGAGAATCGTGAAAAGTATTATTTTTATAAGGATTTTATCTGCGATTATACAAATCTTCATAGTCGGGGAAATACCTTGCGTTTTTCTTTTGACAAGGGGAAAACATGGAAAACACACCATATCCCAATGGATGGTTTGTTAGTTTTCAACAAGAATGTAGGTTTCTTTGAGGACAAATACATTATCTTTGAGGGGATTTTCTTTCGTGGAGCTTCTACTGAGAGTGGAAATAGGATCATGGTAGGGGAATTTATTAAATAATTTAGGTGACAAAATAAAAATAAAATGACATCGAACACCATTGCACAAGGAATCCTCAAAGCGGTGGGGATTATGGTAGGCATTGTCCTACTGGCTTTAGCTTTGTATAAGCTACAGAACATTATTATCTATATCCTCTTGGCGGCGGTACTAGCCCTCATAGGCAGACCTATGGTAGGCTTCCTAAAGCGCAGGCTCAAGTTCAAAAACACTTGGGCGACAGTCACTGCCATTGCCATCATCATGAGTTTCTTTGCGGGAATTATCAGCCTCTTTGTACCGCTACTTATTTCGCAAGGGAAGAACTTAGCTTCTATTGATTTTAAGGCCTTGAACGATAATGTTCATCGTTTCTTAGATAACCTACTTCATTCCTTAGGCATGGGTAGGATGGAGTCTCAAGTGGGCAATATCCCTGAGTTGCTCAATATGAAGGATATCTCCTCTGTCCTCAATGGCTTTATTGGAGTTATTAGCAATATAGGGATAGGACTTTTCTCTGTCCTTTTCATTGCCTTTTTCTTTATGAAGGATGGTACTGCTATCAGTGAAGGTTTTCTTAGTTTGGTCAAGCCCAAGCGCTTACCTAAGGTACGTGAGACCTTGGAGGACATCAAGACAATTCTCTCCCGCTATTTTGTTGGCTTGTTCTTACAGCTAAGTGTGGTCTTTATCCTGCTTACTATTGTCCTGCTTATCTTTGGGGTCAAGGATGCGCTGATTATTGCTTTTCTCTGTGCGTTGCTCAATCTGATTCCTTACGTGGGACCTATGATAGGTGCGGTGGTTATCTCTGTGCTCACTATCTCCAATTTTATGGATGCCGACTTGCAGAGTGTTATCCTTCCAAAAACCCTCTATGTACTGATAGGTTTCCTCTTTACTCAGTTTATAGATAATGTTTTTAGTCAGCCTATTATATTCTCCAACTCTATGAAATCCAGTCCTTTGGAGATATTTATTGTCACTTTGGTTATTGGTACTCTTTTTGGTATAGCGGGTATGGTTGTGGCTATCCCTGCTTATACAGTACTCAAGGTCATTCTCAAGGCAGTTTTTCCTAACAACAAACTCGTACAACTGCTTACAGCCAAGATATAACATGCTCAATTACCAATTAGTAACCCCCGAGGTACAGGCCTACCTGCAAGAACACCTCTGGGAGGAAGCCCCGAAGTTTGCCCTCAAGAAATCTCCTTTCTCGGGGGTGAGTGCGAGCGAACTCTCGCAGCAGCTCTTAGGTCGCCAGAAAGCCAAGGACAAGCTCCCTCTCTGGCACAGGACCCAGGGGATCTACTATCCTGCCAAGCTCTCCTTGGAGCAGGCCTCGTCCGAGGCTACCGCACGCTACAAAGCCTCTTTGGTCACAGGTCATCTATTAGACGCTACGGGGGGCTTTGGAGTGGATGATTACTTCTTCGCTCAGCACTGCAAAAGTGTCACTCACTGTGAACTACAGGAAGAACTCTCGGAAATAGTGGCTCACAACTTTGCTGTATTGGGGGCTGATATCCACTGTGTAGCACAGGATTCTTATGCTTACTTGGCAAGTGAGGGTAAGCACTATGATGTAATATACTTAGACCCTGCCCGCCGTGATAGCCACAAGCGCAAGGTCTTTTTCTTAGAGGACTGCACCCCCGATGTGCCTCATAGCCTTGATTTTCTTTGGCAATATACGGATACAATTTTGCTCAAAGCTTCTCCCATGCTCGATATCAGTCGGGCACTTACCCAGCTACCCCAAACACATGAGATACATATCGTAGCGATAGAGGGCGAGGTCAAGGAACTCCTTTTCTTGCTGAAAAAGACACCTCTTGCAAGGGAGGTACAGATCAAGACAGTCAATATGCTGCCTACCCGTACCGATATTTTTAGCTTTTTCCCTTCAGAAATAGACCAAAAGGATATTCCTATGACCCGCGGCTATCTCTGTCGCTACCTCTATGAGCCTAATGCCGCCTTGGTCAAGGGGAAGGGGCTCTTCCCAGTGGGACTTGCTTATGGGTTGGCTTATCTGAACAAGGATTCTCAACTGCTCTTAGGAGAGGAGTATATTCCTGATTTTCCAGGACGAGTCTTCCTCATTGATGAGATTCTCCCCTATGACCGAAAACTCCTCAAGAGTGGCAAGATAGATCAGGCTAATATTACCGTGCGCAATTTTCCGATGAAAGTGGCTGAGATACGCGAGCGCTTTTCCATAGCCGAAGGAGGTAATTGCTATCTGTTTTTTACCTTGGGAGGAATAGGAAATAAGCTCATGATTATTTGTCGCAAACCGTTTGTATAATTGCTAATAAAGTTGTAACTTTGCACGAGTTATGAAACAGTTACGTCTTATCATTTTCCGCGAATACCTCACCAAGGTACGCAATAAATCTTTCTTGCTGATGACCCTGCTTAGTCCATTGGCAGTGGTAGTCTTGTCCTTAGTGATAGGCTACCTCACTCAGGTCAATAGCAACACCAAGCGCCATATACAGGTCTTAGACCTCAGCGGTTCCTTTGTCAAAGCCTTTGAGGCAGATGCAGGGATAACCTACTCCTACACCAGCGAAGGGGATTTGTCCACTCTACAGAAGCAATCACAAAAGCAAGGTGACTATGGGCTCTTGTATATAGATGCGCAAGCTACTCATTTTGAGTTCTTTAGCGAAGATACTCCCAGTCCTACTTTCTTGGAAAAAATACAAGGAAAGGTAGAAAAGGCCTTGTTCTTCCGCAACCTACAGCGGGAAAATATAGATCCTTCTCAGATAGATAAAGCACAAGAGCGAGTGAAGATCTCCCTAACCAATTTCTCTGGAGATAAAAGCTCTGAGGCAGCCGGTTGGATCAAGCTCATCTTTGGTAGTATGGCAGGCTATCTGCTGATGATTTTCATCGTAGTGTATGGTAATATGATCATGCGTAGTGTCATTGAGGAGAAGGTCAATCGTATTGTGGAGGTGATTATCTCCTCCGTACCGGCTCGCACCTTGCTTTTGGGCAAGATTATTGGTACCTCGCTGGTGGGCATCACCCAGTTTGCCATCTGGCTGCTCTTGGGTGGAGCACTACTATCCTTTTTGCCATCACTACAGGGCAGTGTACCCGCTGCGGCAGATTCCCATATGCTCTCCGATTTTATAACTGAGGTGAACACCCTGCCTTTGGGTAAGCTCTCAGTATGCTTTTTGCTCTACTTCATAGGGGGGTATTTGGTATATAGTGCCTTCTATGCCATGATAGGTGCTGCTGTGGATAACGAAACGGACACTCAGCAGTTCCTCCTTCCGGTGCTGACCCCCTTGATCTTGGCAATCTATGTAGGAATCTTTACCGTAATAGAAGCCCCTCATGGCACTGTATCGGTTATCTTCTCTTATATTCCCTTGACCTCCTCGGTAGTGATGCTCATGCGTATTCCCTTTGGAGTCTCTTGGGGAGAGTTGCTGCTCTCCTTGGGATTGCTCTATGCTTTTTTCTTCCTAAGTATGTGGGTAGCAGCACGTATCTACCGTGTGGGGATTCTCTCCTATGGAAAAAAACCTTCGTATAAGGAATTGTTCAAGTGGTTGCGAATGTCCAACTAATATACTGATTTGTAGATGTTTGTACGTATATCTTTGCTTGTTCTCTGCTCCTTTGTAAGCACTTTCTCTCTTACTGCTCAGAAGAAACAATCCGCCAAGCACCCTTCGATAGAGGATAAGTTTGTCAATATAAAGACCCTATCTCCAGAAATACTCTTGGATATGAAGTATGCTACGGTAGATAATTTCCTCGGACAGGTAGTGTATGATTGTGCGGAGTGTTACCTGAGAAAAGCTACGGCACAGGCCTTGGTAGCAGCACAGAAGGACTTTGTCGCGCGGGGCTATTCCCTTAAGCTCTTTGACTGCTATCGACCGCTTTCGGTACAGAAGAAGATGTGGAAGATACTCCCTGGTACCCACTATGTGGCGAATCCTGCCAAGGGTTCCAAGCACAACCGAGGCGCCGCAGTAGACCTTACCTTGGTTGAGATAGCCACCGGTAAGGAAGTGGATATGGGTACTCCCTTTGATACCTTCTCTCCCAAGGCACACCATAGTTATACCGACCTGCCCAAGGAAGTCTTAGCCCATCGCCAATTGCTCAAAGAGGTTTTGGGAAAGCATAATTTTAAGCCTATCTTTTCCGAGTGGTGGCACTATGAATACCGTCTTGAGATGACCTCCCCCGTGGAAGACCTCGCTTGGCCTTGCCCTGATGATAAGCAGTACAATCAATAAAAAAATAGCCAAAAACAACTTAATAAGCATAAATAATTCTTAAATCATTATTATTCGGGAAAAAATGATTAATTTTGGCACGATATTTTATATACCATAATCATGAATATAAAAGCTTTTTTTCTTTCTTTGTCTTTGGTAGCTACCTCGTCCCTATGGGCGCAGAAGGCCACAAGGATTGCCTATGTGGATATGAACTATATCCTCAACAATATGGAGGAATACAAAGTAGCCAGTGAGCAGCTAAGCCAAAAAGTGGCACAATGGGAGAAGGAGATAGAGGAAAAACAGGCAGAAATAGATACACGCAAGCAAAAGTTAGAGGCTGAAAAACCCCTACTTACCCCCCAGACAGTCAAGGATAGGGAAGAGGAGATTCAGGTACTCGAACAGAACTTGGAGGATTATAAGCAAAAACGCTTTGGAGCTGAAAACGGGGACTATATCACCCAGCGCTGGAAGCTTGTGCAGCCTATTCAGGATCAGGTATTCAACATCACTCAGCAGATAGGAAAAACCAAAAAGTTTGACTATATATTCACCTCCGATGATGCTGCTTCGATCTATGCTGATGAGAAAAATGACATCACTAAGATTGTCCTACGCTTACTCAAGAGAAAGGACAATGCCGAGGATAGAAATAAGGAAATAAGCACTTTGCTCAAGGAAAACCTCAGTTTTGAGTTCAAGGATGAGCGCCAACGCAAGTTAGAAGAACGCCAGCGCGCCCATCAGGAAGCCCTCTCCAAGCGACAGGCCGAGAGAGAGCGTATCAAGCAAAAACAACTCGAAGATAGGCAAAAACGTGAACAAGAACGCCAACAAGCCTTAGAGAAGAAAAGACAACAGAAAGCAGCGGGAGCCAAAAGTGAAAAGTGAGGAATGTAGAGGGGAATTGTAATTCGCCTATGAGTCTTACTGACTCGCTCACGCCACTTTACCTATTTTAAAAAAGTAAATAATTTAACACATAGAAAAATGATAAGAAAAATTAGAAATTGGGTATTGACAGCAGCCTTTGTCCTTGGTGGGACTACAATTGCTATGGCACAAGCCAAAATAGCACACATCGACTCTCAGAAGCTTCTCAAGGAGATGCCTGAGATGAAAACCGCTCAAGCACAATTGCAAAAATTGGAACAATCTTATACCAATGATATCCAAGCCTCTGTGAAGGAATACCAAAAGAAATTGGAGGATTTCCAACGCAAAGTAAGTGCCCTTACAGAAGCCCAACTCAAAGAAAAACAAGCTGAGTTAGAAAAAGAACAACGTGCCTTGGAGACTATGCAGAACAACATCCGTCAAGCACAACAAACCGCTTCTGAGGAATACCAAAAGAAAAGCCAAGCCCTCATAGAGCCTATTATGGAAAAAGCGAAAAAAGCAGTACAAAAAGTAGCTAAAACACAAGGCTATCAGTATGTATTGGATTCCGCTGCTGGAGCAGGTGTCATCGTTTCTGATGGAAAAGATCTCTTCAACGATGTGAAAAAAGAATTGGGATTCTAAATAATGCTCAATGATCAGTGATTAATGATCAATTCCATTATTACTCAAAATTATTAATCATTAGAAAAATCCGTATAAGCACTGCTTATACGGATTTTTTTCAGTATATAACTGTAAAATATTATCGAATAACCTTTTAAGACGCAATGAATTGCGTCTCTACCTAATGTTGGCTAAGATAATTTCAGTTGTTTCAGGTTCTGTCGTAGGGGTAGATTGCAATTCGCCTACTAAAGACAAGGCTTTTCGGACAGCCTCATTATTACCCCCAACTGCTTGTTATTAATCATTGCTCATAATCATTAATCATTGCTCTCATTGTTTTCTTTACTTGGCATAAAGAGCTTGATAAGGATAGGAGCGGTGGTTATTAGTACGATAAAGAGCACGATGAGTTCCAAGTGTTTCTTGAGGTCTATGCCAAACTGCTCTATAAAGAGCTTGTCCAAGTAGTGCCCCATGAAGACAAGAGAGAAAGACCATGCTACAGCACCTATGATATTGTATACCATGAACTTGCCCCGGCGCATCCCGACAATCCCCGCTACGATAGGGGCAAAGGTGCGTACGATAGGAAGAAAACGCGCCGCAATCACCGCTACAGCTCCGTGTTTTTCATAGAATACATGTGCTTTGAGTAAGTATTTACGCTTGAAGAAGAACGAATCCTTACGCTCATACAATCCATGCCCACTACGCCTGCCGAACCAGTAGCTGACCATATTTCCTATGATGGCTGCCAGGGATATAGAAGAGGCTATGATGGTTGTATCCAAAAGATCACTGCCGGTGATTCCAAAGGTATCCCTCACCATAGGTACTGCATAGATACCCGAAATGAAGAGCAGACTATCCCCAGGAAGGAAAAAGCCTACAAAAAGCCCTGTCTCGGCAAAGATGATAAAAAGAACGAGCCAATAACCTCCTAACTTGATGTAAAATTCCGGATTGACAAGGTCGCTCCAACTCTGAAAGTGTTCCATAGTGTTTTATATTTTTTTTAGTGTTTGTCAGTGTTCTTTACAATTTCTTTTACAAGGGGACAGAAGGAGAACACCTCTGGATATTTTTTCTCAAAATAAGCAAGCCATTCGCCTCCTTGCTTAAGAGCGGTACTGAGGTAGGTATATTCTTTTTCTTTCTCTCCCAGCATATGGTAGGCGATGCCTATACGATAGTAGGCGCTAACCTCTTGTGGATATAGATGAAGTGTACTCAGCGATAGCATTAGTGCACGTTCGTAGGCTTTTTCCTGAAGCAGTAGGTCAGATAGCTCATTGCGTATCTCCACGGAGTAATCGCCTAAGTCTATCGCTTGGGTATATATCTGTATGGCATCCTCTCGCCTACCTACATGAGCGTATACCTCGGCACAACGGCGTAGGAACGAGGGGTTGTCGCCCTCATTGAGGAGTACCTTGGAGACGTATTTTTCGGCTTTTGTGTAATCATTCTCCCTTACATAGTAGTCCACCAAGGCCAGCCATGCCTTGCTCGACTGGGGATCCTCATGCACTGCCTTGAAGTAATATTGCTCGGCCATGGCACTCTCTCCTAACTTCTCATAGCAGATACCTATACGTAGGTAAGCAAAAGAAGAAGGATCGTCAAGAGAAAGGGTAATCTTGTAGTTTTCAATAGCTTGCTTGTAGTCCTTGAGCAGTTCCAGTACCTTTCCTTTTTCGAAATAGGCTCCAGTGAAAGTATCGTCGCTGATGATGGCAAAGTCGAATGCTCGGAGGGCTTCCTGCAGGTTGTTCTGCACCATATACTGCTTGCCTAAGCTATGCCATGCTACCTCACAATAAGGATTTTCGTCAAGGAAGGCTGTGAGAAAAGCAATGGCTTGCTCATCTTCCTTGAGGAAGTCAAAACAGTGAAGCAACTGCTGGAGGGAAAAGTAGTCCTCAGGGTCTTTAGCTAAGCATTTTTTGAAGTATTTCTTAGCCAAGGCATATTCCTCCATGTACATATACTCCATTGCGATAAGGGAGTGTATGTCAGATAGCTCCTCTGATAGAGAGGCAGCATACTTGAGGAGCTCTATAGCCTTGATATGGTCATTTTTTTTAGAATATAGGTTAGCCCGCTGTACATGTATCTCGGCATTGTACGGCTCTTCGCGAAGGATATCGTCGAGAATCTCCCCTGCCTGTTGTAGATTATCCTCATAGATGAGTATTTCCACTTGCAGCAAGCGTAAAGCAGAAGCTGTAGGGTATTGGCTCAGTGCTACCTCTAAGGCCTGTTTTGCCTTGGCATACTTAGCATATTCTAAATAATATAAGATAATATCTTCATACTGGTAACTGTCAAAAAAAATTGTCTCGTGCTCCAAAAGCATCTTTTCATAGCGCGTGACAGCCTCCCGAAGGTCATCATTCTTGGAAAACATCGTCTTTTTATAAGTAATTAAAAACAATAATCAATTGTATTTCAATACATTACAAATGATTGAATTTGTGTTTTTTCAGGGAGCTAAAGTACAACTTTTTGGCTTATATACCACAGGATTGGTTATAACTTTTCATTTTGTTGATAACTTGTTAGTGAGCAGTGAACAGTGGTCGGTGAACAGAGAGCAGAGAGCAGTGAACAGAGGTTGCCCCATACTAGGCATGAGAATTTTTGCGTTCTGTAGTAGGGGCGATTTGCAAATCGCCTTATGCTGGGCATGAGACAGAGAGCAGAGAGTAGAGAGCGGTGAACAGAGGTTGCCCCATATAGGCATGAGAATTTTTGCGTTCTGTGGTAGGGGCGATTTGCAAATCGCCCTATGCTGGACATGAGACAGTGGTCGGTGAACAGAGAGCAGAGGTCAGTGAGCAGTGAACAGAGGTTGCCCCATATAGGCATGAGATTTTTTGCGTTCTGTGGTAGGGGCGATTTGCAAATCGCCCTATGCTGGGCATGAGACAGAGGTCAGTGAGCAGTGAACAGAGGTCAGTGAACAGTAAGCAAAAAAATGACTAGTGACTAATCCGTTATGGTTAGTCACTAGTCATTAATCATTAAACATTAATCATTATTTAGAGCCACTTCACCAGAGCAAAGTCTTGTCGGTGAGGGAGGAGTTCATGCTTGGGGTATAGGCGTAGAGCAATCATGAATAAGCCAGCATCTTCGGTGGAGGTGGAGAGCTTATAGGAAGCCACACGGCCAGAGAAGGATATCAGTTCTGCTTGTATCAGTTGGGTTACCTTCAGCTGTCCTTCTTCTTTGCAAGTGACCACCAGTTCTAAGCCCACATCCTCAGGGGTAAGTTCTCCAAGATAGAGGTCGATTGTAGCCTCATAGATATTGCCCAAGGAGATAAGCTCACGATCACGCTTAGGAGCTACTACCTTTTCTACGCGCAATTCAGGCCACTCATGCGCCACCCGCTTCTTCCACTGGGAGAGTTCGATTGCCTTCTCAAAACCATTGGCTCTGAGCAGTGCCGAACGTTTTTGCTGAGGGTAGTAGTACTGCCTTTCGTAGTCGGAGAGCATACGATAGGTAGTGAACTGAGGTGCTACCTTGCCAATGGTATTCTTGATAAAGTTGCACCATTGTATGGAGATACCATTACTGTCCTTGTTATAGTAAGCAGGAGCTATTTGGTCTTCTATGATATTGTATATCAGCTCGGCATCCAATTCGTCTTGGTACTGCTGGTTTTCGTAAGTACGTTTTTGAGGGAGCATCCAGCCGGCATCCTCGCGATAGCCCTCTACCCACCAGCCGTCCAATACACTGAAGTGCATTACCCCGTTCATAGCAGCTTTTTCCCCACTCGTACCAGAGGCTTCCAGAGGGCGTGTAGGAGTATTCATCCATACATCCACCCCTTGGATAAGCGCACGCGCCAAGTCCATATCGTAGTTGGAGAGGAAGATAATTTTGCCTAAGAAGCGTGGTTGTTTGGATATTTCTACAATGTGCTTAATCAGGTCTTGTCCAGCCTTATCCGCAGGATGCGCTTTGCCGGCAAAGATAAACTGTACCGGACGATCGGGGTTGTTCACGATGGCATCCAATCGGTCAAGGTTGGTAAAGAGCAGGTGGGCACGCTTATAAGTGGCGAAACGACGGGCAAAACCAATGGTAAGCACATCATCACGCAGGGTATCGGATACCTCGACAATCTCACGTGGCGTGAAGTAAGTGATGTTCAGGGTCTCTTTCAGATTGTTCTTGATTCGCCCCACGAGTTTGGTACGGAGTTCCTGCTGTATGTGTGCGATCTTCTCATCAGGTACATTGTAGATACCCTCAAAAGAAGCGGCGGTATAGGCTCCCCCTTCTTTCTTGAAATATTTTTGTTCTACTTCTTTCCATAGAGGGGCTGTCCAAGTAGGGCGGTGTACCCCATTGGTTACATAGCTAATGTGCAGCTCCTCAGGGAAATAACCTTTCCACATATCTTTGAAGATTTCACGACTCACCTCGCCATGGAGCATACTTACCCCATTGACCTCCTGAGAGAGGTTCGCTGCCAAGAAGCTCATAGAGAATTTCTCATGAGGATCAGAGACATTTATTTTACCTAAGGCGAGAATCTGTTGCCAATCCACATGCAACTTCTCTGCATAGTCGCCTATGAAAGCACGGAGCATACCTTCCTCGAAGGCATCGTGCCCTGCGGGTACTGGCGTATGAGTGGTAAAGAGTGATGAAGCGCGTACTACCTCTATCGCTTCGGAGAAGGAGAGGTGGAATTCGTTGATAAACTTGTTCAGGCGTTCCAAGCCAATCAAGGCAGCATGCCCCTCATTGCAGTGATAGATGTCGTAGCTTACCCCTAAGCTGCGGAGTACCTTGATACCCCCTAAGCCCAAGAGCATTTCCTGCTTGAGACGGTTTTCCCAGTTTCCACCATATAAATGGTGAGTGATGGTGCGGTCTTCTTCGCTATTGTCTTCGAAATCCGTATCCAACAGATATAGTTCAATACGTCCTACATCGACCCGCCACACCCGTGCATAGAGGGTGCGCCCTGGTAGGTCTAAGGAGATTTTCAGCCATTTGCCCTCGCTATCAGTAACTGGGGAAACAGGTATTTTGGTAAAGTCCTGTGCTTCGTACTCGGATTCTTGGTGCCCAAAGGCAGATATTTTTTGGGTAAAATACCCATAACGGTACAGCAAGCCCACTCCAGTAATCTTGGTAGCCTTGTCACTGGCTTCCTTGAGGTAGTCTCCTGCCAAGATACCCAAGCCCCCTGAATAGATTTTCAGAGAGGAGTGCAAGCCAAATTCCATACTAAAGTAAGCGATGGAAGGGCTAATCATTTCCTTCTTCTTTTCCATATAAGTAAGAAAGTCTGCATATACCTTGTGTAGGCGTGCCATGAATTGAGTATCATTCTCAAGCGCCTTGAACTGACTCACCGAAATAGAGTCTAGAAGCAGGATAGGATTCTTGTGCACTCGGTGCCACTCTTCGGGGTCTATACTCTTGAAGAGCTGTTCGGCCTCTTCATTCCATGACCACCATAGGTTTTTGGCCATTTCCTCAAGAGCTTTGAACTTTTCCGGAGTAGAACGGTGTACGATGACACTTCGCCAGAAAGGTGTATTGATTTGTTGGGACTGTTCCCAGTAGCGCGAAGCCTCAGTATCGGCAATAGGTCTATCCTGTAGGCGAGGTTGCATACGCTCAAGGGTAAGGGTGTAAGCCTCTTGATAGTAAGCGAAGAACTTATCCCAGAGAGCTGCCTTGCCTATCTGTTGGGCATCCTCCCAAAGCGCCTCGTAAGCAGTAGGGGAGAGCCCTGCTATTTTTTCTATCTGGCGGGTAACCCCTTCGACTACCTCCACATAGTTATTGTCGTCCCTATTGAGCACCCTTAGGGCAAGGTTTTCATTAGGAAAATGTCCCAAAGCCCAAGAACCGAAGCCTGCCAAAGAAGTAGTGACAGTAGGCACTCCTAAGCACAGACTCTCCAAGGGAGTGTAGCCCCAAGGCTCATAGTACGAAGGAAATACACTAAGATCAATCCCTGTCAGTAGGTCATAGTAAGGAAGGTTGAACACCCCATCACTACCCAAGAGGTAGCTCGGACAGAACACTACCTTGACCTTGTCCTCTACATGGTTGAAGAGCTGTGCCTCCTTGAGCTTGGAGAAAATAGTATTGTGAAATTCGTTCTTAACCAAATGGGTGGTATAAGGCTGAGAAATGGTATTAACCCCTTCATAATCAGAAGGAATGAGGATAAAAGCCACTATTTCACGGGGAAGTGTAGCCTTCTTGTTGATTTGCTCTAAAGCATCGATGAATACATCTATTCCTTTGTTTCTGAATTCATTACGTCCGCTGATGGCTACAAAGAAAGGTTTTTCCTCGAAAGTAGTTCCGGTAACTTTTTCAGCCACCTCCCAGAGCTTTCCAGAAGCGCGTTTGTGTCGTTCTAAATAGCTGGTTCTGTCCATGATATGGGATTCATCGAAGCCATTGGGGGTGATCACTTCAGGGTTGCGAGATAGGAAGTGGTTGCATTCGCGGGCGGTGATATCACTTACAGTGGTGAATATATCAGCTCCAGCAGCTGCTTTTTGTTCTAAGAAGTGCTTATGTTGTACAGAGAAGCGGTAGGCGAGCTCCTCAGGCTTGTATTCCTCCAAGTAGTTGTATAGCGCCCAGCCATTGCCGGCTATGCTGCGCCCCAATACAGTGGCATGGGTGGTGAAGATAGTTCCCACCTCGGGGAGCGCTTCCTTAAGATATAGTAAGCCTGTACCTGTCATCCACTCATGAAAATGCGCAATGACACGCTCACGAGCCCCTACTTGAAAGTGGACAAAACTCTCGATGACCTTACCTACGGCATAGCCAAAGAGTACCGACTCGGTATAATCCCAAGAAGCATCCAAGGAATCCAGCTGTTGGGTATTCCAAAAGTAGGTAAGAATCTCATTTTTTTCACTGATATAATGGGAGAAATCCACCAAGATAGCAATAGGCTTTCCCTTGATATTCCAATACCCCGTACGTACACGTAAGCCCTCCTGTTGTGCCCTATTGAGCCAAGAAGGAAAGAGAGAGGTATCTTCGACAAATTCAGGGTTTTCCTTGCGTAGCCACAGGTCAGGACCTATGGTGATATACTTTTGGGCAAACTGTTCTTTGAGGATTGTTGCCCTGGTGGCCAATACCGTATGTATGCCCCCTATCTTGTTGCAGACCTCCCAACTAACCTCAAAGAGGTAGTTAGGACTTGTTGTTTCTCCTTTCATTATTGCAGTTTTTAATATCCCGCAAATATAATGAATAATCCCCAAAAAAGAAATATAAAACACTACTTTTTATTAACAACAAATTTGTTTTTCTGTAAATAATTGACTATCAATATATAGTTATCAGTGGTCGGTTGTCAGTGAGCATTGAAAATTATTCATTGAAAATTATTCATTAAGGTGGTCGTAGTTTGTCCAATGTGCATAGTACTTTTGCAGTAAGAAAGATTTATAAATCTATAGATTTTTATAGGCAAAAAGGAAATATATCATAAAAATTCGTATATTTGTCGAAAATTTAAAATAAAAATACGTATTAACCCGTTGTGCATTTTAAATAATAGAGGCTTTTAGATTGTGGATTTCTCTATTTA
>ERZ773008.45-NODE-45-length-87774-cov-9.879034_pt1 | contig 87774 bp, 96 predicted proteins | sample MGYA00580664_ERZ773008 | MGnify/ENA primary metagenome ERZ773008 (study PRJEB29015, sample SAMEA2738016) | human oral metagenome | biome: human oral; feature: human-associated habitat; material: dental | place: China | collected 2048 ...
CCTTTTCAGCAGTTGCAGATACAGACTTATCGGCATCAGCTACAGTCTTTTCAGCAGTTGCAAGCTCGCTGGCTTTCTTGTCAGCATCTGCTTTAGCTTCAGCTACCTTTTCAGGTGTAACAGTCTTAGCTTCTTCTACCTTTTTAGTAGTTTCAGCGATAGACTTTTCAGCATTAGCAATGTTTGCTTCAGTAGTTGAAACAACTTCTTTTTGCTTAGCTACATCCTGATTAGCCTTATCTGATTCAGCTTTAGCCTTGTCAACATCTTGTTGGGTAGGAACTTTAGGTTTAACCTCATCCTTAGCAACAACCTTAGTTGCAGGCTCATTAACTGCTACCTCAGTCTCACTGGCTGATACCGTAGTAGATACCCCTAGAGCCGAGATTGCAAGCGTTGAAATAACTGCACCAGTACGCAATTTCTTGATGGTGCCGTGACCTTTGGTGTTTGATGGTTTGAACATAATATATGTACCTCGTTTTTATTTTATTTTTGTAAGATAAGTAATAAGTAGATAACTAACTACTAAATACCTAAATACTATAATACAAGTTTATAATAAACTTAATAAAAAGTAAAGGAGTTTGTAGAAATAATTTTAGGAGTCTGTAAATACCTATAATACTACTTACAAAAATAGCTAAAAATACTAAGAAAACCATATATCTACCTTCTGCAGTCTGAAATAAATAAAAGAGCCAACCCTTTCGAGTTAGCCCTTCTACTAATAATTTTGGGGACTGTGTTAGAAGTGTTATTGGTTGCGACGTCGATATAGACCTGCAAGACCAAGAACAGAAAGGATTGCCATACCCACCATTGGGGCTGAGCTTTCGCTTGTACCAGTGCTAGGCAACTGTGGTTGCTTAGGAGCTGGTTGCTCTGGAGTTGGTGGTTTTGGAGTAGTAGTCTTAACTGTGTTAGAAATGTAATCTACCCCATTGACACGGTTAATGTACTTGTTGTAGAACTCACCGTAAGCGATACGCTTCATTTCAATTGACGCATCAGCACCAAACTCAGAAGAATCAACTACAGATTTAAGGAAATCTTCCTTAAAGGAGATAGTAATGATACCGTTTGCTTCGTCATGGACTGCTTCAGTAAACTTAGTTACGTCTTCGCCAGTCTTGATTACGTGAGTACGACGTACTTTAAGACCTTTAGCTACCTTTTGACCAGCTTTGACAACCGTTCCGTCTTCGAGAGTCACGTCTTCTTTGAAAGTTGTGTCTTCTTTGACTTCTTCAAGTTGGCTAACTGTAATGTCAGTTGTAGCAACTACTTTGTACTTACCTAGGTATTTGTCACCAGTTTGGTCATAATCGTCAATGTAACGATATTCCCATACGTGACTACCGCGGTTAGCTGGAAGTTTAGCACCACTCAAGAGGTAAGAGAACTCTTGACCGTAAGTAATGGTACCCCCATTAGCTGATTTACCGTCAACCACTACATCCTTCTTAGGAGTCAAGTTAGGTACATTATTACGGACTACGTTACCGTAGTAACCATTACCAAAGTCAATTTGGAATGTTTGGTTTTCATACTTACCAGTGAAACCTTTGTTAACTGACATTGGCATGTGGAAGAAGATGTCTTGACCAGTCTTCACATACTTGTCATAAAAGGCTTGAGAGTCTTTAGCTACCCATACATGGAATTTCCCAAAGTTAGATACATCAATACCACTATCTTTGATGAACTGTTGCACAAACTCTGGAAGTTCGTCCAACTTAGAAGAGTCTGCTTCGTAGAAGTCTAGACCTTCTACTTTTTCACCCTTAGAAGTTACTGCATAGTAATCTTTTGTGACAGGAGTTACTGCTTTTTCTGGGTAGTTTTCCAAGTATCCGAAACCTTTAGCAATAGCAGACTTAGAAGATTTATCATTAATGTATTGGTCTAAATCCCACTCAGCAACGTAGTAGTTAACGTCTGTTTGTAGGAGAGCCTTATCGTTAATGTTTTTACCTTCTTTGTTAGTGTTATTCTTAACAGGTTGGATTTTGTGGTTACCTCCTCCATTAGGGTTACGTGGGTCGTTAGGGTTGTTAGGAGAACCTGGTGTGTGGATACGAACTCTGTTAGAGTAAGAAGTGTATCCGTTAGGATTTTCTCCCTTAGAACCACCGTTAATGTCCATCTTGAACACGTTTTCGTAAGTAGCACCATCATTTACTGCTTTGTAGATAACAGTGAAAGCTGTAGGAGTATAAGGGACAGTACGGTCAGCGTTAGCTTTATCGTATTCTGCAGATACCCCTTTCACTTTGAGCAAGCGAGTAGAAGTGTTGTACGAAATATCCCAAGATTTGTTGACTTTCTGCATACCTGCAATATCAAGTTCTAAACCTTTAGCGATATAGTCAGAAAGAACAATACTAGTTGTAATAGGACGTCCTGCTGGTAACGCTTTTGGTTTCAAAATGAAGTGGTTTGTAGAGTTTTTAGCAACAGATTCGTTGTTGACGTTTACACCATCTTCGTTTTGAGCAAGTTTCTCAACAGGAGAATTTTGACTCAAAGCAGTCAAATGATAATGAACTGTTGGAACTTCAGGCTCTTTAGGAATTTTATTGAACACTGGGTCAGCTGGGGCAGTAGGCTTAGACACTTCTAATTGAGGCTCTTTTGGAACTTCTGTAAGTTTCTCTGGAGAATAAGGAGTTGGAACATAAGGAACTGGGTTCCATTCAGTATTCTTAGGAGTAAACTCAATAGGAGTGTACCCTACTGGGGTCCAAGATGTATCTGCTGGGGTAAAGTTTACCTTTTCATACCCTACAGGATTCCACTCAATATTACGGGGAGTGAAAGTAACTTTTTCGTAACTTACAGGTGTCCATGAAGTATCTTTAGGTGTGTAAGTAACCTTCTCGTAAGATACTGGAGTCCATGAAGTATCTTTAGGTGTGTAAGATACTTCTTTATAAGTTACTGGCGTCCAAGTATCATTTTTAGGAGTGTATGATACCTTTTCGTAAGATACTGGAGTATATTTTCCTGGGTCTTTAGGAGTGAAAGTAACTGGAGTGTAAGTAACTTTCTCATAAGTTGCTGGAGTATAAGTTACTGGGTCCCTATCATCTCTTTTTGGTTTAGGTCTTTGAGGTTCCTTAGGAGGGATAGGTTTTTTGAGCTGAGTAATTACAGACTTACCACCCCAAAGTTGGAAAGCGTACCCCGCTTCATAAAGCTCAAAATCAGATTTGATTTTTCGACCATAGAACTTATCATTATAGTCTGTAGTTCTACGATACTCCCTGGCTTGAGCTTCAGTATAAGTCCTTTCACCCCTAATACCATCAGACAAGTAAGTTAACTTGTGAACAGAACCTTTACCTACAGTTAAGATTGTACCTTGAGGGGTAGCGTAGTAGTCATTTACGTCTGTATACCAAGGATCCCCAGCTCTCCATTGATCTAGACCAGAATCATCGTCAGTTGGGTGAGTTCCATCTGAGTGAATACCCATCCATACTTGTTTACCTTTATAGGTTGTACGAGCAACTTCTGAACCTGGAGGATTAATTACTGAGCCTGTGTCTTCATCATTGTTATATGTGTGACGAACAGCCTGCCTGTAATCTAAATCAGAGTAAATTGTAGTAGTACCCAAGTTTATAGGTTCACCAGTAGCTTCATCAAAATAATGAATATCCCACTCATTATTCAAGTAGTTATATGGGTTAAAACCAATAGGTGATTTTGAATTAGGGTCACCGTTTTTGTTCCACCAAACCCAAAGACGAGTGTAGGTATCTTTGTTGCCTGAAATATCAAAACTTTTTGCTGGGGTAGTTCTTGAAACTAATCGAGCAGAAATTGTTTTGCCTGAGGTTGTTTGACCTACATTGTGTAATGTAAAAGTTGAACCTTGTTTGATACCCGTTATAATTTTCCCACCTAGACGTCCAGTATCACCGTATAAGCCTTTAGCTACATTAGGGTCTTCTTGCAAGTCTTTATCTAGAGTCATAGTAGTTCTAGAAGTTGCACCTAATCCACCATTTACTGTTTCTAAAGTATCATCCTCATCGAAAACTGCAGTAACCTTAGAATAATAATCTACTGAACCACGTTTAGAGTCATCTAACTGACCATAGAGAGTTACACCGTTAGACCTAGAAAGAACGGGTTGTTTTTGAACTTCCGCTAACTTTCTCTTGTACTCAGCTAAATCTGCATCGTATTTAGCCTTTTCAGTACGATAGGTAGCCATAGATGACTCATAGTTAGCGTATGCTTTATCATTCTCAGCTTTTAAAGTATTAGAACGTCGGTCATTTATTTCTTTAGCAGAATTAGACCTTCTAGCAGTTTCTGCTGCTGCAGAAGTAGACCTTTTAACATTTTCAGCGTCTGCTGATAAAGAACGTTTTTTATTTTCCTCTACAACAGAAGTTGAATTCTTTTGATTGTTATTTTCGATAGCTTTTACCGAATTTGAACGTCTTACATTCTCTTCTGATGCAGATACAGACCTTCTATTATTTTCAGCAATTACAGAATTAGATTTATAAATATTATCTTCTGTTACTAATTTTGCTGAAAGAGATAATCGAAGATTCTCCGCCTTAGCCGATAGAGAACGACGTGTATTTTCCCCAACTACAGAGATTGATTTAGAATTATTTTCTGTCTCAACGTCTTTTGAAGAGTTAGAACGACGAGCATTCTCAGCTTTTACCGAGTTAGACCTACGATTGTTTTCAGCCACAACTGAATTAGACTTAGCTACGTTGTCATTCTCAACATCTTTTGCAGAGTTGGAACGTCGTTCGTTTTCAGTTTTAGCTGAGTTTGAACGTTTATTGTTTTCAGCTACTACCGAATTAGATTTAGCTAAGTTGTCAGCTTTAACTTCTTCTGCTGAATTAGAACGTCGCTCGTTTTCCGCTTTAGCTGAGTTAGAACGTTTTTCATTTTCAGCTTTTACTGACAATGATTTAGCATTGTTGTCGTTTTCTACTGCTTTTGCTGAGTTAGAACGTCGTTCATTCTCGGTTTTAGCCGAAGTAGATAAACGATTATTTTCAGCGACAGTTGAGTTGGATTTTGCAGTGTTCTCTTCAACTACTTTTTGAGCAGATGTAGAGCGACGAGTGTTTTCTGCGTCAACTGATTGAGATTTTGCTTTGTTTTCAGCATCAATACGAGTAGAGTTGCTAAGGTTTCGAACTACAGTTTCAGAGTTTGCAGTAGATTTACTGTTGTACTCTGCTTTCTTAACTAGGTAGTCTTTGATAGACTCTTTGTTGATGCCTTGTTGTTCTGCAAGAGAACGGATATATGCTTGATACCCTTCTACAGAAGCACCGTCAGATGCTTTTTGAATGCTTTCAGTAACCTTGATGATTGCATCTTTGTGTTGTGCAACTACTGCTGCAGTGTCTGCGTCCAAGGTTTTGATAAAGTCATTGTAAGATTCTACCGCTTTAAGGTGAGCTTTATCCAACTCGTTGTTAAAGGCTACAGTAGAGTTCTTTTGGTCTACCCAGTTAGAAACTGCAGTTGAGTGAGCTGTAGCAGTTGATTTCAACTCGTTAGATTTTTCAGTTTCTTTAGCAGTGATAGACTTAACTGCTTTAGCAGTATCCTCAGCAGTTGAAGTTGTTGGTGCTACCTGAGTTTTGTCTTGAACTACATTTACACCAACTTGTTCAGCTTTTTTAGCTTCTTCCTGAACCTTAGTGTGGTCGATAGTTACAGGTGTTTCACCAGTAACCTTGTTTTCATTGCCCAAGTCTGCTTTCTGCTTGTCAGAAATAGCACCTGCAGGGGCATTAAGGTTAGTTGATGCGTTACCTGTTGGAGTTTCATTCTTGATAGTAGATTCTTTTACTTCTACACCTGTTTCTTGTACTTTAGGTTGATTAGCCTCTACTACCTTTTCGTCAGCACTTACCGATGGAGTACCCATAGCAAGACCAACTGCTGCTAATCCTAGGACAACACCTGCTGCTCCCCCCGATTTCATAGTACGGATTGAGCCGTGTGTCTTCGTCTCTGAACTATATTTCATGTATCCATTCACCTCGCAAAAATTATTAGACGGTTTTCTGCACAAAATATACGCAGAAAACATACAGACAAAGTACCCTAAATGTAATTAACTAGTGAGCAGACTGAAATAAAAATAAAGAACAACTACTTAGAGTTGCTTTTTTAGACTACAAGTACCTAGGATTAAGATTTATATTAAGTACCCCTACTACCGTATTCAAAGCTCTACCATCATAAGTTGGAATATCATTTAACTTTTTAGCGCCACGTTTCAACTGTTCTGGGAGGTCTGGGAATGGTTGGGCAAGATTCATACCTTTATACTGAATTCTAAAAGTTTGAGCCTCTTCTGGCGTGAAACCGTAGTAAATTAAGGTGTTTACCATCTTGTCAAGTAGAGGGTTATCTTCGTGGACTACCTTTGCTCCACCTTCTTTCCCTAAAGCTTTAGCCTCTTCTAATGTAATTTCCTGACTAGTATTGCTATTGATGTACCTACGATGAGGTGGAGTGTAAATGAAGAGGTTTCCAATATCAACTGTGCGAGGTAAACCATCAGCATCTAGAACGAAAGCATGTTCGTCAATGTAGCGAGTATCGTCCTCGTCAGAGAAAGCATACTCATCTTTCGTTGCTAACTCTTTTACACCGTATGGAATATTAGAGCCTTTAGGAAACAAGAGTGAATACCCCTCATTAAGCTTGCCGTATTGCATTTGCCATATAAGGGTTGCTAAACGTCTAGGTGACATACTACCCTTAGGAAATGGGGATACAATACCATCAGCCGAATCACCTCGCAAAATCTTGTAAAGCAAAAGCGTATTATAAGGAACATACAAGTTGTTGAAAGCCGATAACCCCTCAACCACCTCTTGGAAGTTGTTAGGTGTAACTTGAATGTACCTATTCTTTTCTAGATCTTTGCTTTCTGCCCAAGTAAATTTCTTACTTCTGAAAAATACAGATACCTGTTCATCTACTAAAGGTAGCATATCTGCGTCGTTTGTGATAACATCAATGTAGTAGTTAGGGTATTGTTCTTTTGCACGTTGGATTGCGAGAAATACGAGGTCGTCTGCTTCCCAGTTGTGCATATAGACACACTTGACCCCACCCTTCTCGAGTAAGTCTTGTGCTAGGGATACCCCTTCATACATAGAGTTCCCCATAGACTCACGCTTACCTTTGTACTCACCATCTACTCCAGTAGGTTGTTCCTTCATGAAGTAAGCCTTACGGCAAGGGCAAGGACGGTCAAAGCAGACTACGGTAGGGTGTTTACCACCCTTAGACCAGTTGAAGATGTTTTTTATAGTACCGTTAGCGATTGTGGTGTCTACGACTTGAGATACCCCATTTACTTTCATAGTACGTGAAAGTTTTACACCTGCATAGGAGAAATTGTGAGCCATGTGGTTGAAGTCCACAATAATGACTCTGTTACTTTTACTTGTTGGATTAAATGTCATTTTTAGCCTCTCTATTCTATGCCTAGACTAACTGCAATAGAAATAAAGTACTCAAATAGTCCATCTATCACAGATTCAGTTAAAGTTACGTCAAAATACAAGTTAAGAGTGTACCTTATAGAGGAATGGTCTATAGATAAGAACTCTAACTCTTCTTTAGAGAGTTTTCTAGTCTCTACTCCAAATTGGTCGAAAGACTCTGCCAACGTTCTTATGTTGTGGGTTCCACGATACCTACCATTTATCTTAAAGAGTATTCTTTTTAGTAGTATCTCCATAAGTATTGTGGAAGTGAGTATGTAAGGTATGTAGGATAAATCCTTGCAAGTACTCAAACTAGGGCAAGAAGAGTTATAAATTTTGACTAACTCTGTTAAAGGTAAAGGAATGTCTTTATCATAATAACGTTGAGCAATCATACAATAACCTCCTCGCACCCTTCAGCGAGCATACGGTTTACAGAACTCATACCCCCTAGGATATCATAAGACAAGTCGTAATCAAAAAGCTCGTTATAAGCCTTTTTTGCAAAGGACTTAGAGGACTCCTTATAGATGGAATCTATGTCATCGGCTAGGACTATAACCATAACCAAGCCTGGCTCCCAAATGAAAGCTCTGTAAGAGCCTTCTTTAAGTTGTGGTGTGTCGAATAACTGTTTCATATTGTTTGTTACCTTTCATTTAAAACTAGTCTTCCTTTTTAGGGGAAGAAGAAATATAAGCCTGAAGTTCAGCTTCGTTGTCGAGTTTCCAGTTGTCGTTGGACTTCCATTCGTAAGTGCCGTCCTTGTAAGCTACAAGCTCAACAGTAGGACTATAAGAGTACACAGGCTTAGGAGCGCCCTGATACCCCTTGTACTTTTTAGCGTAGTAAGACTCAGCCTCACCTTTAGAGGTCTTACGATAGAGTTTCATACCCTTGATAGGTTTGGAAGTGTAGGTTCTTTCAGTCTTGTTGTAGAAGATTAGAGTGCCTTTATTTCCTTCCATATCTTCATCAGATACCCCCAACAGGGATTGGAATGTCTTCTCAAAAGGATTAAGAGTATTATCATTAGTATGATAATACAAGGACTCGGCATCTTTACCGTCAACTAAGGAGTATGCTTCTTCATAACCCCTATTAACAGAAGTCTTAACAAATCGAGTAACTTCTGTTTTCTCTGGTTTAGTGTTGTAGTACTCTAGGTCAGCAATTACTTTGTTGAAATCATCACTACCTTCCTTGAAATAAGTATAGACAGGAACTACAGTAGAGGATTCAGAATATGTAGTAATCGATTCAACCTTATCTGTTGTATTTACTGGGCTTAGTAAACTATAAATAAGAATAGATGTAATAAAGATACCCACAGCTTCTAAGCAAGTTAGTAGGAAAGAACCAAAACTACAAGTAACTCTATCTTCAATAAAAACATAAACCCGTTTATACCAAGGAGTCTTAATCTTTTGAGACATGCTAACCCTCCTTAGAAACAACTGACATGACTACCGTTTCCTGTGACTTACCTTTAGGCAACCGTTGTACTGAGAAGTCCCACATAAACACGATACCCTCGTCCGTAAGTAACTTACGAGCGTTGACTAGATGCATACCAGTTTCGATACCCTTCATGTTTCCAAGTAAGAGAATATCTACTTCTAGGTCTTTAGGTAGATTGTCAGGGTGGTAGGCAGTTAAGCCTCGATTACCTAAGTCTGCTAAAGAGTTCTTATCAATGTCCACACCGATGTATTCGTGACCTAACTCCCTTAGGTATTCTGCGAATACCCCTTTACCACAACCGAAGTCCATGACTACCAATCCATGAGAATCCTCAACCAAACTATCGAGGACTCCTCTAACCAATTTAATATTTTTACTTACCATCTAAATACTCCATTAAATAATAATCTTCAAGTGTGTACTACTATCCATTGAACTCTGGATTTCCTGAATAGGACACCCACCATAAGACCATATAGCCTCAGCTACATCTAAAACAGACTGGAAGTCAGTTTCAGTGTTGTCGATTTCGACAAGAAAGCCATCTTCCTTAACCAAGTCTAGTAAATCTTTTACCGTCATACTATCTTACCCTTTCCACTACATACAATCCATCACGCTTATAGACGTCGTAACTAGGATTGCCATCACCCAAAGTAAGAGAAACGTCGCCCAAGAACGAGAGTGGAGACTCTTTGGTTGCAGATTCGATACCCTCAAAGTCACTAGGTTCGAGAATACCGAGAACCTCTTCTCCACCGTCAATAATAACCTTACCTAGTCCTTGACCGTAAGCGTACTTATCAAGCTCAGTTACACTAGTTAGTTCAACATAATCTCCTACATGTAGAAACCCTTGTTCATTTTTATCTACTTTCATAATCATACCTCAAATTTTTGATACTACTATTCTACCATCTTAGAAACCAAAAAGCAAGGGAAATTAAAAAGAAGTGCAAGACTTTTACACTTCTTCTATCTTTACTCTGGTTTAGGGGCGTCTTGGTAAGCCTTGTCAATCTCAGCTTGATTTTCTACAGAATAGTTCTCGTTAAGGTGAACCTCAACCTTACCATTCTCTAGATACCCAACCTCCATAGTACGTTCAGTCTTGTACTTCCAAGGAAGAACACTGTAGGCACTACCATATTTATTTTGGAGTTCCTTATTTAACTCTCTTTGGTTGCTTGAGTACTTGAAGTACGAAACATTGTATCCTTTATAAGTGTTAGTATCTTTATTATAAAGGTAAAGATACCCTGTTTCTCCCATAGTAGTAAACAATCCCTTAGAAATACCGTGGAATCCATAGGTAAGAGTTACCACAGACTTACCAATTAGACTAGTCCCTAGTATAAGTTTACTAGCTGTACTAGAACTTTCATCAATATCTTTTAAGAAAGGTGCAATCTTACTAGCCTGCTCTTCGTCACTTGGAGTCCAAGACACGAATATAGGACGGATGTTACTATCTTCCTTAAAAGTGACCGTTTCAGTTACTGGGGAACGTCTTACATAGTAGATATCGTCTAGTGTACCCTGTGTCCACAACATAAGTACCATAAACACTACCGCTCCGAAAGCTAAGAGTCCATCACCATAACGGTTGAGGAATGCTGTTAGTTTCTCTTTCATTAAATACCCCCTAATTAAAGTACCCAATAGGGTAGTGCTCGTCACCCTTACCATCTAGAAGTCCATCATCATCGTACTCTAAGTCTAGGAAGTAGGGACTTCCACCTTTTTCTACCTCTAATCGAACTTTGAAGTCGTCTTTAGATACTAGACCACGGTCAATCTGTTCTCCAAAGTAGTTGATGAGTACGATAGAATCAGACTCAAGAGTTACCTCAAAACCTGCTTTAGACAAATCTAAGATATGCTTAGCCAAAGTATCGTGATAAGTAGGGTGGAAATACGCTTCTGGTTTGTATAAGTAGAGCATAAGAGAGTTCCCTCCAGTAGCATTTATATTTGAAGATGGGTCCTCTTTAAGTTGAGACACCTTTTCTTCAAAAATCTTTTGGTTAGCTTTAGACGGATAATTAAGGGAGATACCCCAAGAACGTAGAGCCTCTAAACTTACTATACCTACATGCTTTGTAATTCTGGATTCAAAGATAATCATTGTTGACCCCCAAAACCTACTTTGCTTTTACTCATTACTTACCTCCTTGAGCGTCCATTTCAGCAGATACCCACTGAGCTGGAGTCTCAAACTTAGACACAAGCTCACTCAAAGTAACCCCACCCATAAGAGGAACATACTCAGCAAGCACCTCTACATCAGTCCAACGAGTCTGGTTTAACGGTTTGAATGGAAGTAAGGTTAAAGTAGAGCTATCTTGAACTACTATGACAGGGAATTCAGTGTAAGGTTTAGACTTATCAACTTGTGCGAAACGTCTTCGCTTACTATCCAAAATGTTTAGTTGCACGGCTGATACTACCCTGTAGTCATCAGTAGGAACATTAGCAAAGAAACCATAACTCAAACCTTCTACGAAAGATGACATCTGAATGAAATCTTGTAAGTGGTCAGCTAAGAGTTCTACCAATGTAGTAGAACCCAAAAGCTTAGTTACTTCTTCTGACGGTACTGGGATAATACCGAATGCTGTTTTTCTGCTCATTTAGATACCCTCCTGCTCAGCCATTTCAGCGAGCATTTCTTCATGTGTTAGAGGACGTCCCTCTTCTCCGTTACCGTTTAGCCAATCTTGGGCTTCTTCCAATGTAACTGGGAGTGGAGCGTTAAGCTCGTCGTCAGTACCAAACTGCAAATAGTAGTTTAGGAAAGTTGCTAGTTGAGTTGCTTCTTCCATGTTTAGAGAGATACCCTTGCCCATGCGAGAGCGGTCTTCGTTCCAAGGACGGATATCTAGTTTAGGTTCTTTACCGTTCCAAGATACCAAGTTCAACTGAGTTGTCCAACCACTAGGAGTAGGGTTACCGATAACCCCAATCTCTTCCGTTACTTCGTAATTGAAATCGTTCGCCATAAATTTTTCTCCTTTAAATTCTAACTAAGAATATTGTACCACAGAGGAAGAAATAAATAAAGTTCCTTGCAGTTAAAATGCTTAGGAACTCAGGAATTTACTTTTCCGACTTACGTTTATACAGATTCTTGTTCGTCAAAGCCTCCTCTAATGACCAACCATTTTCCATACGGTATCTAAAAGTTGAACCAAACACACCCCAATGCTCTAACATCTTACTATAAGAAGAAAACTCGTTACCTAAATGGTCTATAACCTTAGTCTTATTATTTCTGCGAGATAACAACCCCTTTATAGCATCCCCTGGTGACATACCCTTTTTCATGTAAAGTGATACAGATTCACGAGAAACACCATACTCCTTACACATAGCAGTTAGGGATGGAAATGCCTTTCCATTGAAATCCACCCAAGTATCTTTGGATCGTATGCTTCTTACTGGAGTTGTCAAAATATCTTCTAAAGACCAACCAAGGTCTTTACGATGTGCATAAGCATTTCTAGAAATACCCCATGACTCGTACATTTCTTTCTCGGTACGATACTCTTTACCTAAATGGTCTACAATTTTACTATTCTCATACTTTGAAATAATTTCTTCGATACTCTTTCCTTCTTTTAGCTTCTTGAATAGAGTGTGGTGAGAAACTCCGTACCTTCTTGCTAAATTAGAGTAACTAGTGTAATCTTTCCCCCTAAACTCTATAGAATCATTTTCCGACACTAAATCTCTTACCTTTTCTTTAGACAGAATACCCAAGCCTTTAAGTTGGGCAGACATATTTGTAGGAGTCTTTCCTGAGATTAAGGAAAGTAACCTAGACAGTGTTTTAAGAGGTTTTCTACCATCCTCGGAATAAATTACACCTTCGTATAGATAGCAACCCAAAGAAAGTTCAGTTATACCTAACTTAGATATAGGTTGTATAGAGTACCCTACCTTACCTAAGAAAGTTAAAAAATCTTTATCAGACTTTAGTTCTTCCACAGTACCCTTGTACTGTAAAATTAACTTAACACCAGTTTTTGTGTGCCTATATGTTATATATGGTAGCCACGTCCAGTTGACTTCATCCCAATAAATAATCTTGTTAGAGTAATCTATTAAAGCCATACCCTAGCCTCTCCTTTTCTTGCATGTTAGAGCCTCTTCTAGTGACCAACCTCTTCGAAGTCTTCCGTCAAAGGTTGACTTAGATATATCCCAGTGTGCCAACATTTCTGACTTTGTAGGAAAACTGTTACCTAAGTGGTCTGAGCAAGTAACACCTCTACGTCTTCGTACAACTCTTTGAGATAAAAAATGTGTAACTTCTTCTGTTGACTTACCACCATCTAACATCCTTAACAGAGTAGTTGACGATACTTTATACTCCTTTGCCATACTCTTAGCCGAAGAGAAAACCCTACCTCTGAAATCCCTGTACTCTACAGGTTCCCTAACTACCCTAGTGGGAGTAGTTAGGGACTTTTCTAAAGACCAACCACTGCGTCTTCTTCCTTTATATACTTCTAAAGATACTCCCCAGTGTTGAGCCATATCTTTTTCTGTTTTGAATTCTTTTCCTAAATGGTCTACTCTTCCTTCTTTGAAATTTCTATAATTGGATACAATCTCATCTAAACTCATACCCTTGTCAAGACATTTCAAAAAGTATGTACGAGAGAAACCATACTCTTTAACAAACTCTAATTGACTTTTATAAACTTTACCTTTGTACTCTAGAACCTTTTGCGTAGAGAATAACTCCTCCAACTGTAAATTAGAAAGAACACCCCTACCTTTTAAGTAGTTAAAGATATATGTCTGAGATTTACCTGAAACCATAGAGAGGAAAGTAGATAAATTCTTAAGGGGATGACCACTATCTCTTTGGTAAACCTTACCTTTGTATAAATAACAACCCAAAGACACCTCAACAACACCTATACTCTCAAGACTTCTAAATGAATATCCCTTATCTGTTAAGAATTGGATAACTAGTTCTATTGAAATTTTACTAGTGTAAGAACCATTACGCTTTAACCTTGTAATTAACTTACCTTTATCAACTTTAGTCGATACATAAGGTAGCCACTGCCAGTTGACCTCGTCCCAGTAAATTATGTTATTTAGAGTATCTAATAAAGCCATCTACTTACTCCTTTTGCCAGTTAGCGCCTCTTCTAGTGACCAACCATTTTTACGACGTTTTTTAAAAGTATTATAACCTACTCCCCAATATTCAGTCATTTTATTATAAGAAGAAAAACAATTACCTAAATGGTCTTTAACCCGTCGTTCCCCTCCCTCTGATAACAAAATTTTTAGAGCTTCTGCAGGAGTTTTACCTTTCTCAGTGTGGTAAGCTAGAGATGAGGTACTAACACCATACTCTTTAGCCATAAGAGATATAGATTGAAATGCTTTTCCATTAAAATCTAAACACTCTTTACTAATGTGAGTTTTATTGATAGGTGTAGTCAAGATCTTATCTAAAGACCATCCACGACTTTTTCTGCTTTGATATAATCTATTAGAGATACCCCATGCAGTTAGCATATCCACTACTTTGCTGTATTTATTACCTAAATGGTCTTCAATTAACTTATTATTGTAATTAGATACCATCTCGTCCAAACTTAAACCTTTAGACACCCACTTTAATACAGTAGACAGAGGTATTCCATAATCTTTTGCTAACTCATAATAACTACTATAAACCTTGTTGTTAAATTCTATAATATCTCTCTTAGATACTAGAATTTCTACTTGTTCTTCAGGCAGTACACCAAGTCCTTTGAGCCTTTCTCTAATACCTTCAACTCTTTTACCTGAAATTAAGGAAAGTAAAATAGGCAAAGACTTAATAGGTTTACCATCTCTTTGGTAAACCTTTCCCTTATATAAGTAGCAACCTAAAGAAACTTCGGTAATACCCAAGCTGGAAATAGGAGATAAAGTGTAACCCTTTTCTTTTAATAAACTTAAAACCTCTTCTTTAGAATTTACCCTAATAGAAGAGTTTTCTTGTCTAAAGAGAATCTGTTCTTTAGTTTTATGAAGTCTAACATTTACGAGTGGTAACCATTTCCAATTAACTTCGTCCCAATATATTACCTTATTTTGCTGGTCAAGTAAAGCCATGCCCACCCCCTACTCAATAACTGGAGTACCCTCATACCCTTTGGATAGAGCATAAGCGTATGCCCATGCTGGCTGACCTGGTGCAGATACAATCTTTAGTTCAGTTTGGACTTGAACCAATAGCATGAAACCGTCCATGTTTGCCAACTCGTTCGCTTTATCTACTAATTTGTCGTATTTAGAATCGTAACCTTTACCATAACGGTAAACCTCTTCTAACTCTACACCTAAAACCTCATCAAATGCCCACTCAGAACCTGCTCTATCAAATACTTTTTCACGTTCTTCTCTTTGTTTTCTTTCTTCAGATTCAGTAAGAGAATAGTTTTTGATGTCGTCAAGCATACCATGAACGAAAGCGTTGTCACCATGGTCGATAACGATTGCACGTTTATTACCATTCTTACGGAGAGCTCGATAGGCACGCTGATAGAACATTGGATAAGAGAACGTAGTTGATGTAAGGACTACACAGTCACACTCTTTCATGTCAAAACCTTCTGAAATCATGTTATAGTTGCAGAGGATTTTAATCTTACCTTTACGGTAGTGGTTAATGATAGATGCAACGTCTCTAGACGACATTGAAGAGTCAATACTTTCAGCTGTGATACCCCTTTGTTGGAGAAGTTTAGCGTACTTTTTAGAGGTTTCTACGTCTGGAGCAAATAAGACAGTTTGATAGTTTTTACCATACTTAAGCCAAGTGTCTACCACATCACCGTAAACAGTACGTGATATAGGTACAGTACCACGGTCGATAGAGTACCCACTACCCACGTTTAGCTTGTCTTTTGAGATAGAATGGATGGCAACATCGGAGTTGCTAGGAGCGTAATATACAAACTTAGATAAATAACCACGGTCGATAAGGTCTTTTGTGGTCACATCTGATTGGATTAGATTTTGATAGACACCAATCAAGTCTTTGTCGTCATTACGCATAGGTGTAGCAGAAAAACCAATACGATGAGCGTTAGGAAAAGATTTGAACACTTCTTGGTAACTGTCTGCTGAAGAGTGGTGAGCTTCATCAATAAGGAAAACATCAATATTCTTAATCTTTTCCTTATTACGGTTGACAAGGTTTGCAGAAGATACAGGTACGTCGATACCATGTTCTTTTAACAATTCTGCAATCTGATATCGCACTACTACCCAAGGAACTAGAACTACTACATCTAAGCCCTGAGATTTGTAGAACTCAGCTAATTTTGCAATAATGTAAGATTTACCTGCGCCTGATGCAAGTTGAATGATGGAGTGCTCTTTGCCATGAGCAAGCACTCGGTCGAAAATCTCTTGTTGATAATCTCTAAGTTTAATCATTTGAATACCCCTTCTTGGGAACTTAACTAATATAACCAAAGTAAGTACCCTAAACCACGCATAAAGCGAGCAAAAATAAATATTTCTACTCTATTATACACCACATGCAAAAGAAAAGGAAGTCCCTTTAAGGAACTTCACTTGCTGTTTATAACCTAGGTTTAGTTAAAGACTACCCCATAGGCATATTTGAGGGCAGATATGTAGTCTGGGAAAGAGTTACAGTTATAACCTGAACCCCCACTATACTCCCAATCTACCTCGACCTGAACATAGTACACACCATTGTAGAGAATGATAGTGGTATCGTAGGAAGTTTCTTCGTGACTATTGTAGTACCTACCACTAATAGAACTAGCCGTCTTACCATAGTTAATAAAACTGTAGTACTCTGATTCAGAGTCCCAGTCATGTGAGTAATACTCATAGTCTGAATAAGGAAAACCAACAGTCGCTTTAAGATTTAGCTTGGTCTCCCATACAGAAATGTCTCCCTGCTTCAAATGTTGTTGTAAGGAACTTACGTTGTTTTCTTCTACCACTTATTTACTCCCTTTCTACTCTTTTTCTACAAATATCTAGAATTATAGCCTGAGTTTGCGCTGACTCTAACGCTCCTAAGTAACCTTCAGAAAATTCAAAAGAGAAGTCAACCCCATTCACCTCTTTTAGAAAGATAACATACTTACCTTCATGAAAAAGGATAGTTACCTTATAGGAGTTTTTACTACCCTCTGAGCTAAAAACACCAACTAAAGTTGGATACCCACTAACCTCAAACAAAAGTGACTCATACTCTGACTTGTCCATGTCTTCCCAATGTTCTTGATAAGGGTAGTCATCGGGATTAAAACCAACAGACTCCTTTAGATTGAACTTACGCTCAAATAGAGAAATTTTAGCATTTAGTAAGTAATCATTCATTGGCATTAGTTTGACCACCCTTCTTAACTACTTTGTACGCAAACTGTAAGGCGTCTAAGTAGTCATTAAATACACCAGTTAGACAACTTGACTTAGTATTACCTAACTTACTAACCTCTACCTGAACGTGGTAACGTCGGTCATAAAGAACGATAGTAGTCTCAAAATTTAAACTAGTACCTTTACCTTCTACACAACCTACAAGTGATGGGTATGTAGGTGCGTCTGAAACAAAGCCTTCATAGTCTTCATAACTATTCCAATCTGATTTAGAATACTCAAAATCACCGTTTGCAAATCCTAACCACTCTTTTAGGTTAAGCTTCTCTTGTAATGCGTTAATACGTCCGTGGACGAGATGGTCATGCAAAGTTTTTACTTCCATAAGTTTATACCTCAATTTTCATTCTAAACCTATTTTAGCATAGATGTATAAAAATAGCCAGTCCAATTAGACAAGCTACTTTCTTCTCTTAGATACCCCACTAGTAAAGGATTTGGTCAGGCAACACAACCTGAATGTAATAATCTACCTTATCGTAGATTTTAATTGTAGTATCTGCTGGTACGAAACTCAGCTGACTTTCGTGAGCGACCAATAGAATGAAGTTGGTCTCGTCTTTATGATTTTTCAACTCCTTCTTTAAGTCTCTTAAAGATTTCACTGCGAAAGGTACTTCCTCAATCCTAACGTTATTTGCGTACCCAATAAGTTGGTTGTAGGCATTTTCCAAGCTAGAATACACACTGAGGTTATTTTGACTACCCTTTCGAAGAGGGATTAAGGGGGAATTAGATTCTTGATAGTGCCTTTCGCATACGATATAATTGTACATTACCATTTTGTTCTTACTCCTTAACATCAATCTTTAAGGATACTCTTCATCCTCACGAAACTTAATTCGTTTACCTTCATCGTCTAACCAGTACTCTTTACCATTAGTAGTTTCATAGTAAATGTACCCCTCAGAATCTACATAGAACGGTGGCAAACCAAAAGGCTGACCAATCACAATTTGCTTACTTTCATGGCGCTTATGCCCATGTAGTTTTAATACTCCACCCATTTAGATACCCCATTAACGATAGTTCCTAAACTTACGAGTGATATAGCGACGGTCGTAGTGTACTGAGAACACGATAAAAGGGTTTGAACCTGTTACAACTAAGGTGTTATAGATAGGAGTGTTGTTTTTAACTTCCTTCTTTTCACCATCAATATCTACAATAGTTGCCATTGTAGTTGGAGATTCAAAGATTGCAGTAATATCGAAGTTTCCGTCACTTAATTCAACCGATTGGTCTGGAACTTTACCTACTTTTGTTTGAATATTTTCCAACTTTAATTTCATGTTTTTACCTACTTCCTAAAATACTTTCCACCAATGGATAAGTTATTTGCCACTTGACACCACGACATACCCCTAAGGCTGCATATAAACTGGCTAAATCATGAGGATATTCCTTACACTCAATAAGATAACCGTCATAATTGGCTAAGAGGTTTGCATAGTGCATTTCCGAAATCATTATATACTCATCTCCAACAGAGTAACAATTACATAAAGAAAAGTTACCGATGGAGTTTGTTTTTATTTTCTCCTCTGTTAAAGGAGTGTAATTGCGATACGATTGGTCGCAAGAGAGCCTAAAGGACAAGAAGATGGAGCCATTAGAATTGAAAGACATTAAGAACGTATCACGGTGATAGACCTGATAGTCATCAGTTATGACGAACCCCTCAAAGGTTTTTAGGCTTTCTAAAAAAGCTAATACGTCTGAGTTCATAGTTTTCCATATCCCTCGATATTATTATAGGTATCAGGAAATACAAGAAAGTCAATTAGTGCACCGAATGTAATAGCAAACCCCAGAGAAAACCATACATAAAGTCCAAGTGAAATAACGTTTTCTAGATGTAGTACATATTCATTAAGAATGTAAAGTAATAAAAGAACACTTACACACGAAATAAATGCAACTGTATTCTGTATTAAGGTTAACTTCTTATAGGACTTGTACTCTCCAGTATCCATGGAATACCCTTCCTGGACTTTTGTATCACCAACCTTATAGTATTTGAAGTACTTAACAGGTGATTCGATACGTTTTAGTAACACAGCAACCATACTGAAAGAGAATTTAGACGTATCTTTAACTACCACCTTAAATGACTCTTGACCACGAACTGGCATTAGGAGTCCTAACATATACTGCTCTCTCAAGGCATTTAAGTGTTCTTCCTCGATTTTTCTTCTCTCATTAGCTAGTCGCTCCTTTTCTGAGAGCTTACCTTCCTCTAAACCTAGTAAATAACCTAGTAACATTAAGCTATACCCCCACTAATATTCGTTAGGCATGCTTGCCCAAATTGCGTCCTCCCTTGTACTCTCGTAAGAACACTCCTCCATAACATCTAAATCACTAAATCTTTTGTGTCTACCCCAACTATCTGCCTCTTTAGAGTAATAAGCGAGTTGAGTATCAACACCGAAACCAAACCTTTCACCTATTTCACGAGTCTCTGCAACGTTAGGTTCTGGAATGCAAGAGAAACACACCCAACTTCTTCCTTTACCTTTAGGGTTGAAAGTGTAACAACGAGTACCCTTTTCTAGGGTACAACTACACTCAGCACAAACCCTATTCGCCTTAATTGATACTACTTTACAATTAGAACTAGGATTTAAGAGAAACTTGTTTTCTTCATAGATTGTGCCACCCTCTGCATAAATAGTTTGCAAGTTTACAATTCTACTCATAATTTAAACCTTTCTATATACTTCGTATTTAATAGCTAGTAAAAAGTAACCACTATAAGATAGAAGTCAACCAACTTACCAACCTTTCTATAATACATAAAAATTTTACCGTAATTACGATAAAATTACAAGTAGTTCTAATAAAAAATTTTGCTTACTCTTGACCACTACTTTCGATAATGACAAAAATAAGCAAAATTCTGAACTAGCTAGTTTATTGCAGAGTTAGATACCTCTAACCTAACTATGAGGGAAATAACTACTGTTTGAAGTAATCACACTAACTCCGATTTCATCTCTCTCGCCTTCACTACGATGGCGATGATATGAAAGGCTGATACTTATTTTAGGTATTAGTTGAGGTGGGAGCGAGCCAAAGAACTTGTTTATATTGTCAAACATCGCCTTAACCTTTGGATGATTTCCATCAAGATATTTAGAAGAACTTCTAACGTCACTTCTCGAGTATCCATCTTTACGATAGCTTTTCTTAACCCCAAATCCAACAAACTCTGTGTAGTTAAAGTCTTGAGCGACACTTGCACCACCACCGATGTATAGAACTACGTCCATATAGTATATATCCCAATCACTTATTATAGGTCGTATAGTACACAATGAATATACCCCTGGACTACCGATAGCCTCTCGTACAATATACTGAACCTTTTCATATATTTCATGTTCGCTAGGAATGTAAGTTCCTTTAGGTACTAAGGATAACTGATATTGCTTCTTAAGCCTCTCAATAGCTCTAGAAGTATCATCCTTTCCAGAAACATAAGACAAGCTACTCTCTGTAGTTAGGAAAGTTTCGTATATCTTACCATTTACGAAATTTACACCAACGTAATACTCTATGTTATTGCCTTTTATGAAGTCTTTAGTTAGGTTTTCTATACTAATCAGTAAAGGGATAAGAGATTTATAGAACGAACCATTTCTATGAGAGGTAGGGTTCTTAAGAATAGTTGCTAACTGTTCTGATGAAATACTTTCTTTAAATACTTCTGGGTACTGGTAAGGGTAGTAATCATCGCTACCATATTCAGTAACACTTTCTTTATACCTAATAACTAGCTCTACTACCCCATCAGTCTTAACCCTTAAAAGAACCTGACCAAACCCATCTTTTCGAGTGTAAGCCCTGAATAACGGAAAGGTGTTTTGGTTTATAAAAGAGAAATTACTCTTTACAATGAAGTCCCCTACTCTCTTAAACACATACAATGACTCATAATAATTCATACCAAATACCCTTCTATCTTTCGGTTGTTGAACTTCCACCAACCTGACTATCCTCATCTTCACCTAATATGTAGAGATAGGCTTGCTCTGCTTGTTTACAAATACTAGGTAACTTAGAACCAAAGTCACGGATTGATTTCGCCCAGTTTTGCACATAAGCGATAGAATTAGTCTCTTTAAGAGTACCTGAAGTAATGAAGTCGCTAATGCCAGTCTCCTGACATAGAAGAGCTGCGGTCATCTCTGCGATGCACTCCTCTTCTGAGTAACGAGCGCCTGCAAATCCGTCTGACATGGTTACCCCAATTCGGTTGAGACGCTCAGCATGACCAGTAGAGTGAGCCAACTCATGGAAAGTTACAGAGTACTTAGCGTCTGCCCAATTATAAAATTTATTAACGTGGACTAAATCTTTGCTAGGATTGTAGAAAGAACGTCCGTCATCAACCTCTTCGTATCGAACACCTGAACGTCTTAGGTAATTACCGATTACACGTTCTGGGTCTTCCTTGGAGATTACCAATTCACCAGTTCCATCATCTTTGATACGACGAGGTAGCATATTACCCTCAGAGTCTTTGAAATGACAGATGTCAGCAACGAGAGAATACTTCAAGACATAGAACTTAGTGTAGTATTTGCCGTCCTTCTTAAAGACAGTACCACCACGACTGGTTTGGTAAGACTCACCATCTTTTAAAGGGAATTCAATATCTTCGGGTTTAAGTTGGGTAGCTACTTCACTATAGAATACCACAGGAAACCATTCGATACCCTTTTGGAATTTAAAGTCAGTACCATGCTCTTCATTGTACTTGTTGAGCTGGTTTTTAGTCATGTACTCTCCACTAGGAAGAATCATACGGTTAATACCACGGTACATCTTCTTAGATACCCAGTTGATAGATACACCAAACTTGTGAGGGTTCTGCCAAGGCATAACACCGTCTTTTTGGACTCGTTTAATAAATGAGTCCACTACTACGTCGATTGCTGTTTTCTTTTTCTTTTCTGACATATTGAAACCTCCCATTAGAGCAGAAAATAATAGGACAGATACCCACAATCCAATTAAATTGGGTACAATCCTTGCAACAAAATAATAACTATACATAGTATAACACAACTGGGAACAAAAAGAAACCCCCATTAAGGAGGTCTCATGACCGACTATTTACGTTTGTTACGTTTCTTTTTAGTCTTTGGTTTATCTTGTTTTGTAGTTTCTTCTGCAGGAGCCTCGTCCTCTAAGACATCAGTTTGTGGGAGTTCTTCCTCTTCAGTAAGGACATCAGTTTTAGCTAACACCTCATCTTCGGATTCAGTAAGGACATCAGTCTTAGCTAACTCTTCTTCTTCCTCAAGAAGTACGTCAGTTTTAGCAAGACCTTCGTCCTCTTCAGCGAGAACTGTTGTTGCTTCGATACCCTCAGATGACTTGATTGCATCAGATTCTTTAGGTGTTGAGAATGGTTTTTCGCTGAACTCGTCTTCGACTTCAACTTCTGGAATATCTTGAGTAGATACTGTAACCAAGTCTTCAACACGGATACGGTCAGAAGCGTTACCAGTTTCTACGAAATCAGTTACTGGTTGGTCAGAGCCGTTAGATGAAGAGTAGCTAGCTGCAAGCAACTCAGCCTGTTCAAAGGCAAGCCTATCTTCTTCATCGAGCTTACGTTTACGACGGAAACCAAGGAAAGCAAGGAATCCTACAACTGCAGTACCCACACCACCTAAGAGGTAAAGTAGGTTATCGTCGTTGAAGATTGAGAAAGCCAAATCAGAACTTAGCAAGAAGTTTTTAACTGTTACAGTTGAAAGGTTACCTGCTTCGTCTTCGACTTCTACTACGAACTCGTTACGGTCTTGACCAGTAGACTTCATGTCATAGTAGTAAAGACCAGTTTTCTCATCGTAGAGAACTTTAACTTCTTTACCGTTGAGATAAGCTTTGATATACTTAATCTTAGAAATATCACGAACGTCTATTGTGATACGTTTTTCATTAGACTTATAACGTCCTCCGTCACGGATACCCGTGATAGAGATTTGAGGCGCTTTATTGTCAATGATGAATTGGATTGTACGACTTGAAGAACTGTATTTAACACCAGTCTCTGTTTGAGAGAATACTTCTAAGGTGTAAACACCGTCCTCAGTAAAGTAAGACTTATCGATTGAGTAAGTATATTCCCAGTTACCATTGACACCACCAGTACGTGATACCTTAATAGCACCCTTAGGAACTGAGATTTCCTTGCCGTCACGGAAAATCTTAATAGTTGTTTTATCCGAGTTAATTTTATCTACGTTAGACTCAACTAACTGGACATTCGAAGTCAAGGACTTAAATGAGTGACCTTCCAAACCTTCATTAACGATTGAATAAGAAGAACCGTTCTTGTTGATTGAGAAGTTTTCAGTTGTATCAGATACTAACTTACCATTACTGTCGTATGTACGAATGTAAAGCGTGTAGTAGTCATCTTTTGCGATACCCCTTAGGCGGTAAGTTCCGTCATGAAGTTCAACGAAGTCAGATGAATTAAGTTCTCCTTGTGCACGTCCGATAAGCCTAATTTCTGTACGAGAAGTATCAACTACTTTAGTGTCAACTGATACCCTTAAATCTAGGCTATCAGCAGAAGTAAAGGTTGTTGTATCACCATTAGTTGCTACAGAACTATTCTTACTTTGGTCACCGTACAGAGAGTTACCACCGACTGTGATATCTGAGATACCTTTCGGAGCCTCACGAACGATAGGAGTCTCTACCTTAGGAACCTCAACCTTCGGCTCTTCTACCTTAGGAACTTCTACTGGTTTTTCTGGAGTGAAAATGTCAGTAGGATTCAGCGGTGATAGGTTGTCTGACAGAGCTGGAGCAGTAGGAACTGTTAAGTCTACAGATGGAGTTACTGGCTTCTCTGGTTGAACAGCAGGTACTACAGGTTTTTCTGGTTCTGGAGTAGGAAGTGGAGCTGGAGTAGGTTTAGTATCTTCAGATGGCTTGCTAGGTTCGCTAGGAGTTTCTGGTTTAGCTGGCTCCCTAGGTTTTTCTTCGCTAGGTTTCTCTGGTTGAGCTGGGGTTTCTGGCTCAGCTGGTTTTTCTGGTTCGCTAGGTTTGCTAGGTTCAGTTGGTTGAGTAGGTTCGCTAGGTTTGCTAGGTTCAGATGGTTGAGTAGGTTCTTCTGGTTTTGGGGTTTCCTTCTTAGGAACTTCTACCATAAACTCACCAACCGATTTGATACCGTATTTAGATACCCCTTCTACTTTTAAAGTATGAGTACCTTCGCTTAGCTTATCAGCAAAGTCAAATACCCCAAGTTTTTCGCCTTCTTTAACTTCCACAGTACCAATAACAGTATTACCTTCTTTGATTGTGTAGGTTACTGTCGGAGCATCACCTGCAACGTATTGCTTTTCATCACTACCGATTGAAAGTTTACCGTCATCAGTTTTAGCTAAATCTAAGCTATATTTCTTATTAGATACGATATTAGCTACTGTTAGGTCGTGATATACCCCTTCTTTGTCTGTATATTTAGCTATTAACTTAGAGTTAGTAGGGATTACATCACCATCTACAGGAATTTCAGTACCATCTGGTAAAACTTGAACATACTTAACTTCATCAGTATTAGCATTGTTAAGTTTACCTTGGAACTTACCTGCTTCGTTTACTTCCAAGTCTTTAGGTTCTTCACCTTCAGTTGCAGAAATTGTTTTATCTCCTACCGTAAGGTCAAGCGATACTTTTGGTTTTTCTGATGGTTCCTCTTCTTTAGGTTTTTCGCCATCTGCTGGCTTATCACCGTCTTTAGGTTTTTCACCGTCGCTAGGATTTTCTTCCTTAGGTTTCTCACCTTCACCTGGAGCATCCCCATCTGTTGGGTGAGTTGGAGTCTCACCACCATCTGCTGGAGGGTTTGTTGGTTCTGTAGGATTTTCCCCTTTTGGCTTATCGCCATCAGTAGGAGGTGTTACAGGGTCTTCCTCTTTAGGTTTTTCACCATCAGTTGGAGGAGTTGGCTTAGTAGGATTGCTAGGTTGCTCTTCCTTAGGATTCTCACCTTCAGCTGGATTAGATGGTTGGTTTGGCTCACTAGGATTTGCTGGAGTGTCACCCTCTGACGGATTTGACGGTTGTGTTGGATCGCTAGGAGTTTCAGTCGAACCAGTACCTCCATTGTCAGGCGTAGTAGGTTGCTCTTCCTTAGGATTTGATGGTGTTTCAGTCGAACCATCACCAGTTGTTGGTGAGTCTTCCTTAGGCTTTTCATCTTCAGTTGGGTTAGATGGGGTTTCTGTTGGAGTACCATCTGATGGATTAGACGGTGTTGGGGTCTCAGTCGGAGTACCCTCAGAGCTAGTAGGTGGCTTAGGAGTTTCATCTTCCTTAGGAGCATCAGCTGGATTAGGAGTTTCAGCTGGTTTTTCATCCGACTTAGGTTTTTCTTCACTACCAGTTGCTGGAGTTTCTTCCGCTTTAGGTGTTTCAGAACCAGTTTCAGATGGTTTTTCCGCTGGCTTAGTAGCCTCTCCTTCAGATGATTGACTACCCTCATTGAGACTTTCTAAAGCTCCTCCAGGTTTATTGATAGGAGCATCACCCTGTTTGGGGGCTGTTGTTTCAGTGTTTGAATTTGTAGGTGCTTCTGTTGCTGATTCAGAACTAGGCTCTACTACCTCAGAAACTTTAGGTTCAGTAGGAGTAACCTCTTCTGCTCCTACACCTGTAGTTCCTCCTGCCATAGTTGCTACGGTTAAGCCGAGGGCAACACCTGCACCAATATGACTAGCCGTTGTTTGTTTACTTTTAGACATTCTATATCTAAACCTCCATATTCGACAATTCTTCTAGAAAAACTACTTTTCTAGTAGCGCTAACAGTACCAACCTCGACACCTTCGGATATCGAGTCCTCAATTTCATCTTCTGATATGAAAGAAGTACGACCAGTTGCTAGGTCAGAAGTAACCATGTCAACTATAGGAGTAATACCCTTAAACTCAGGTTCCTCCACGTTGTGAGCATTTTGAATGATACTTGCTATTTCATCATCTTCTTCGCTATCACGAAACATCTGTGTGGTGCTGGCAACAACGGATGTTGCACCGATAGCCATACTTGCTTTTTTAAGCTTCTCTATTTGACGTAAGCGTTTTTTACCACTCAACTCGTCAACTGCGTCAGCTATGTCCCACTTAATATAAAGGAAAGCGGATAACACGATACATGATACCCCAAGACCTAGTAATACTAGAAATAGATTAAACATTGTACGCTACCTCCACTACTTTCTTAGCTTTTTCAAGACTAGATGAAAGTTCTTTAGCAACGTTTGCTTGCCTACCTTCACGCTCTTGACTCTTTTCTATAAGAGAAGTGATTTCATTTAACTTTTCTACTATCTCCTCTTTAGACACACCATCAGCTTTTAGACGGTAAGGATAATTGTTTACCAACTCAACACGTGCCTTGGCGATGTGTAAAGCTACTAACTCAGACTGACCTGATACCGAATCTAGTAGGCTCCATTGCTTCTTGTACATTCCTGCATCAGTACCTTCATTGGCTGCCTTGATTACCTCTGTAGGGAAAGAACCAATAGAAGAATATATATCGGCTAAGTCTGAATACCCTTTAGCATCTTTGAACCAACGACTAGCTACTTCCTGAGATGACGGGTCATTGTAGTAGAGCCAATATAAGCGACCTACCTCAAAGGCAAGTTCTTTAAATCTAGGACTCTTTTCGAGCAATGATAGACTAGGATTCAACAAATCAAGGAATTGAGTTTCCTCTTCTTTGGTGAATACCCCATCTTGCTTGATGGCATCGATAATACCGAAGTAAGGGTCAATCTCTTTAGGAGAGTATTCGATAACCTTTAAGTAGTCTGAGAACTCACCTGACTTACTAGCATTAGCTACTAAGACCTGATATTGGTCTTTTAAGCCTTGCTCATAAGACATGTAAGGGGCGATAGATGCTAAACACAAACCAACACCTACAACTCCGAGGGTTACTACCCTATTGACACGCTTACGGAGAATCTTGTTATAACCCATCTCTACTTTGTCAAGGTCTTCTAAGGCAATCTGCAACTCTTCGATGGATTGGAACCTATCCTCTAACTCAGGTTCCGTAGCCTTTATGATTACGTCTGCCAAAGATTGAGGGATATTTTTTGCATACTCTCTTACATCACGTGTAACCTCATAAGTACCTTTAAGTGACTCAACAATAGAGTAGACTTCCTTCTCAAAACCTTTAATTGCGTGTTTATACCCTTTGATTGTTTCTTCGTCTAGAGGGGTAACAACTCCTTCTTCGTCAGATATGCCATTTCGTTCTAAGTTGGAGATAACGTAATCAATGGCTTTAATTACACTAGGTACGAAATTCCTAATATCTCCACCCCTTACTAACATGTCAAGAGGTTTTCGTAATTTCTTCTGTAAACTATTTTTACTTACCTCGTCTAGAGGAATACGCTTTTGAATTGCTACTAGTAAAGCATCTAATACACGTTTCTGCTTACTTGCTACATAGTTTAGGGGGTTGACACCAGTAAAAATCTCAAACATGGACCAACCTAAAGAGTAGATATCCGAACGTAGGTCAAAGTAACGAGGTCCTACACCTGCCTTAACCTCAGATGCACTAGGTTTAATAGAATATTTATCGTAATACCCTTTAGTTCCTACGCTGTCTGGGATAGGCTGTGTTGGGTCTACCTCTACTGAGATACCAAAGTCTAGCAACATCACTTTCTTGGACGATGGGTCGAACATAATGTTCTCAGGTTTCATGTCCCTGTAGAAGATGGCTGGTTGCCTACTGTGCAGATACCCCAAGACTGTGCAAACTGTTTTTACAATGTTTAACCCACGTTGTAGAGTCATCGCACCACTAGAACGAAGCCACTCACCAACAGACCTACCATCTGCCCAGTCCATTACGATAATGATACGGTCTGGTAGGTACTCAATACTTACGATACGAGGAATTGACATGTGGTGCAACTTCCTCATGATTTGAGCTTCTTTTATTAATGAGGCTTGTTGAAGAGAGATTGTTCCGTCGGGGTTCCTTAGGATTTCTTTAATTGCCCAATAAGTACCCAAGTCTTTGTCTTGAGCTTTATAGAGGTTGGACATTCCAGACTTCTCTAAGCCTTCTCCTGATACGACTTTAACAATTCTGTATTTTCCTAATACTAAATCATTTACTTCCATTCTAACTTCCACCACCTACTCTAATTACTGCTGCAGTGATATTGTCTTGCTCTCCTAAACGTTTAACTTCTTGAATTGATGAATTCAAGTCCTCAATGTTTAAGTCCCAAAAGTGCCAAAAACCATCAGAGCAAGAAACAAAGGCATCTCCTTCGAGATAACTACCCTCTAGATAGTCTATTCTAGGTTTTGCTTGTACCCCGATACAACGAGAAAGAGTGGAACGATACTTCTGTTGCATTTCTGGTGTGATAGGGATACCTTTCTTACGTCTAACATTGAGAACGGTGTGGTCTTCTGTAAGAACCTTGTAGTTAGCACCACGGAAATGATAGATACGACTATCGCCAATGTGATACCCCCAATAGCTACCTTTCGTTAGGACGATAACAGAACAGGTAGTCCCACACTGCTTTCCAGTTGGTTTGTACTTTTCTAAGATTATCTTGTTAGCTTTTAAGATTGCAGACCTAACGTCTTCTTTGATGGTTAAGCCTTCCTTAAGAGTTTCACGAATGTTGGATACTACTAGCTGACTAGCGTAACTTCCGTCCTCAAGACCACCCATACCGTCACATAAGACAAGGATAGCAGACTCTGTACCATTGTCGGTGAACCTTGCTACCCAGTAGGAATCTTGATTGTTGGAGTAACGAATACCTTTATCCGTATAACCTTCGATTTTGAACATCGAGTTATTCCTCCTCTAAACTTACTTTTAAGGTAATTCTACCAATTTTAACGCTATCACCTTCTCGGAGAACTACCCACTCATGAGAGCGAATACGCTTTTTGTTAAGGCGAATACCGTTTGTAGAACCTAAATCAAAGATTTGTAAGGTTCCGTCTTGGTTTCTTAATTTACAGTGGGTTGCAGAAACACCACCGTCTGAGATAACGAAGTCGCACTCTGGACTACGACCTACAGTGTATTCGTCGCCTTCATCATATACCTCAAAGGAGATACCAGCTGCGTGAAGTACGAAGTAGTCATCACTAAGTACCGAAGTTGCACCAACTGGAGCGTAAGAACTAGGTTGAGCGTAACTGTCAACCACCCTCTCTTCTCGGTAAGTTCTAGCAGATACCCCTCGGACAGACCTAATTTCAGATAAGACCTCCTCAGAACTACGAGGTAGTACACCTTTACCGAAAACTAACGAATAATTAAGGGCATTTACTGCTACTTTTGGACGGAATGATAAGCGTTGGGATACCCATTCGAAAAGGTTGAAATTATCTTCGTACCTATCAGATACCAAGGCATAAACATTCTCTCCTCGGGAGAGAAACCCTCTGACCTTAGATGAGGTGTCGTCGCCTAGAGAAAGAATATCTCTCCAAACTGCACCTATATTAGCTCCCATAGATCTGTCAATACTTGAAATTACTGAGAACTCATTTGAAAATTGATTATAATCTGCTACCGATAATAAAGTACTCATAAGCTAACCTCCTACCCTAACCCTTTGGGCGATTTCATTCTTCATTTTAGTTGCTAGGTTATCTAAAGACAAACCACTAATAGTGTTGAACTTTTCTGGTTTTGAGAAGTAATTATAAGTGTACTTATAACGGAAAGAAAAGTCTTCTACCACCAAGGTAAATACACTGTTATAGTAAACAACCTTCAATGTATGACTAGTACCACCCTCTATTAAGTAGATAAACATACCTGGTTCGTATTTATATTTACTAACTAGATAAGCATGGTGTTTTCTTAGCTGTTTTAAAATCATAATCTCACCCCATAACGTAATGCCATAATACGAACCTCAGGCTTAGGTTTAGATAACCTACCACTTCTCCAGTTACCATAGTTAAGCATAGCCTCAAGATAAAGTAATGTATCTTGTGCTACCCACATTGCAACCAAACCTTCTGGAGTCATTACGGACTCCCCATCAGTAGTTCCTAATATAGCTCTAGAAATTAAACGGTGAGCCTCTTCTACTTGAAATTGACTGTTCATACAAACTCCTCCTAAAATAAAAAACATTAGTAGAAAACCCTACTAATGTTTTATCGCTCTTTTTGATTTGGGAATATATTCATACAATGTTGTTCTTCCGTCGACTAGGTTACCCCACTTTGTTCGACAGAAACGGTCAATAAGGTCAATTAAGATTAAGTCCATATCGTTACGAACTAAAGGGTTACAGAATGTAGTCCCCCCACTAGAACTTTGAACTATGTACCGATACCCCCACGGCTTTTTAGCCGAAGAAAACGATAACCTGTAAGGTATTTCGATACAGACACTACCCCAATCGCACTCTAAAGTTGTCCAGTTTAGAGCATGTTTTAATTCCCACTTTATAGCTTCTACCACTCTCTCTAAGTCGAGTAAATTATCTTCTACCAGCAACCCCATATCTTCTTTACCACCTATATCTTGGTTAGACACCCTAACCACCCCCAATGCAGAATACTATACTACCACCGCTTATCGATTTTGATTTTATTGAATTGCTCTAGGCAAGACTTCAATAAGGGTAAGAGGTCATTGTAGTCAACCACAATTACTGTAGTTGAGATAGAGAACTCCCTTTCAACACCGTTTAGGACTACCTCTTGTTGGATAATTTTAGGATAGTGAACCCTAAGGTCACGTTGTATTTTAACGATGTGGTCAATCTCTTTATAGTCGATACCCTCTTCGTTGAAAGGAAGTCTAATGGAAGTACCCTTATCGTCATAGAAACCAACATAACCACTCTTGCACATATCAAGTTCCATCATGGACTCGTTATCTGGCTCTAGACCGAGATACTCTTGTACCTCTTCAACAGCCTTAAATGCCTTTTCCATTACTTAATACCCCCAACCGTAAGATTGCAATAAGCGTTTGAAAAGAGCTTTCTTTCGAACTCTTAACATTAATTTGTCAAGTTCTTCTTTTGTTGCTAAGTGTGACTTATCTGAGTTAGTTGAATTACCATTCTCAAATACGAAATTGTCACGCTTACGAACCATGACACGCTCACCACTAGGTAAGATTGCAATGTAATAGTTCCAGTGTTCATACAATGGTCTACCAATAACATTTTCTGGCATATCTACCCACTTGTTGAGGGTTTCTTTTTCCTCAGAGTAAACTACCCAGTCTTGAACTTGTAGAGCCATAAGAATCACTCCTTTCCTTTTTTATTTACTTCTCTTTTATTAGCTTGAGATTTAACTTGCAATTCGAGCAATTCTTCTTTAGAAGAAACAACCCTTAGACCAGTAGATAGTGCTTTTTTACCTTGTTGAGATTCTTTTACTTTCTTTGATTCCTTGGAATTAAGTGGAAACTTATCAGCACTCTGTTTAAACTTGTTTGAGCCTCTATCAGGAAGTTTATCTTTTAGAGGGATACCCTCAGCGACCACCTCGTTAGTACGCTTGCTGATAGCTACCTTACTACCGTCACTTAACTTAGTGACATAAGAATCCCACGACTCATAGGTAGGCTTACCTTTGAAGTCGATAGGCATTGGATACCAACTATCACGTTTGGAAGAATCCAAGTCTACTACCCAAGGTACTGTCTCATCATAACCGTCTGCAATGAGCTTATCTAAGGAAATAGTCTTAAGACTTGCATCTCTTCTTTTAGCTTTATTGCTAGTTCTGGTACCCCCTTCTTAGCAGGAGTTCCTCATCTGCAATCTTTCCAGTACGTTTGTTAATGTAAACACGTTCACCAGTTTCTAACTCAGTAAGATAAACATTCCAGTACTCTAAAATAGGCTTACCTTTGTAGTTTTTAGGCATATTAACCCAACGTCCCGTTTTACCTGTCGAAACAACTTGCCAATTACCGTCCTTACTAGACTCTAATAACGTACCCACAACGCTAGGTGAGATATGCTTCCCACGTTGTAACCCCCTACGACGACGCTCTTCAGCTTTGCGACGAGCGTCTGCACGGAGTTTTTCAATTTCTTCTGGGGTAGCCAAGTGGCTTTTATCAGAAGAACTTACACCTGAGTTCTCAAAAACAAATCCATCTTTCTTGCGAACCATAACTCGTTCACCAGTTTCTAGGATTGTTATATAGTCAGTTGCGTGCTCATAGAGAGGAGAACCTAAATACTCTTTAGGCATGTCTACCCACTTACGGGTCTTTTTCTCCTCTTCATAGACAACCCAAAAAATTTCGTCTCTCATAGTTTACCTGCTCTCCTTATCCCCAAATCGGCTTAGTCGATTTGAAGACCATGATTATTTCTTTCTTCGCAACTCCCATTTCCTGCTCCAACGAACCTGCCCTAGCTGTTACCCCAAGGTAGATATTCGTGAAGTATTCTAATCCCTCTTCTTCTGCAATTCGTTTCCATTCATCTACGAATGATACCATACCTCTACCCTTCATGTTGAAGTCAGCGATATTTACGGCACTGAATGCGCCACCCTTAAGAGCCTTGTAGATGTTACGGCATGTGCCTCGGACATACCCCTCCAACCAAGATTCCAAACCTGAAAACTTGACGTGGGATTGGTTGGCTCTGTTTGCGTCGTTTTCTCCATAATTTTCTAGCTCAAAATACGGTGGCGAACTGAAGTGGAAATCTGCCCATGACTCTTTTTCCATAAGGTCATCAAGTTCAGAACCACAACAGTGCAATTCGTAAGAACTAGTTCTACCTGTTACACTTTCAATCGCTTCAGCGATACGGTGTGTATTATACATGGACTCCATGTTAGGGTCGGTTCCGACATAAGTGAAATTCTTTTTAGATGTTAATGCACCTACCAAGCGACCACTGAAACCACTGGAGGTATCAAAGATTACCCCATTCTCAGGGCAGAACCGCTCAAAGATAGCTTGTGCATTCATAGGACGAAAGTTACTAGGCGCTGAACCTACCAACCTTAAGCCACCCATAACGTATGAGGGAACTGCATCACCATCCTTGTAACCAAAACAGAACTGAATTGCTCTGTCAAGATACTTATCATTCATGAATTTACCGTAGAGTGTGTCAGCGCCTTCTTTCTTCTTGTCCTCGTCCTGAATACTTGCAGTATCAAACAAGTTAGGGAAGAAGAAGTTACACATCCCTGTACCTACCCCTGCGCCAGTATTGACAGTGTCTCCGTCAAACTTAGCTTCATAGTCTATACATCTACGGATTTCTTGCTGTACTCCTAGGGGGGAGTAGTAATTGATTGGCAAGATATTTTTCGCTCGATAGATAGCTCTTACCTTTTCAATCATTTCTTGTTGCGCTGGAGTCTTCCTACCAGTACCATCACCTAGAGAATCATACATCTCTTTGGTGTATTTGTGTATTTCTGGTAAGTCCTCTTCGTAACCTGTTGACACAGGTTCGATAGACTCATAGTTCCAACGGTGGTAGCTACCCTCGTTGGCGAAGATTTCTTCTTTGGAAACTTCGTCTGCTGGTGTGTTCAAGTAAGCCATGTGCTTATTACTCCTTAGTTTGTTTGACTTCCCAAACCCTGTCCAATTTTAGTAACTCTTCACTTAGAGTAGATACCCCAAGTTCAAAGTTTAGTTTAATTCCATCTTCAATTAGTTTGTAGGACTCTTCAATATACTTGTAAACTTTTACAGAGTTCCTACTAGTGTTATACATGATAACGATATCGTCATTAATACCCCTATACGATAATTGAACACCATAAAGGTCAACTACCTTAATTTCCCTGCTTTCAGCTAATTTAGTCGCTAGAGCAAGGCATGTTTTATAGTAAGCACCGTCTTTACTACTCAAGTACTCTAGGTGCTTCTTATTTAAAACACTATACATAAACCCTCCTTAAAAAGAGATTATAACTATTGTACCGAATGGAGCCATGAAAAGCAAGGCTCATTAAGGCTAGCACCTACAACAATTACAAAACAATTTTCTTCAAATTGAAAGTAGAAAGTATTTCTACAACCATTCTACCAAGATTATAATAAAAAGGCAACCCCAATTAAGGTTACCTTAATAATGCTTAGTCTTTAAGTAAAGGATAGTTTACTACGACAGTTCCTTCTTCAGAGGGATACCCCTTGGCACCTCGGTATAGGGCTCGTTCAATGGCGTCTACACTATGAGAAGAAGTGTTTACGATTACTACGTCTGTACCTTGGGTTACATTCTTTAAAGAAAAAACAGTGTTATGACTTACGAAACGTTTTACCACTACAACAATATCTAGATTTGCAAACCTTTGAGGAACACTCTCGACAGACGTTCTGCTTGAAGAATCCAACAATTCGTAAGACTCACACCCCTTCTCCTCGCACAATGACTCAACTCGAGCCTTCTGAGAAGATGGAACACCGATAAAACCAACAGATTTACCTTTTAGGTCGAAGTCATACTTTTGATAGGTACGTGACTTTGTTTTTGTTGCACCTTTAGGGAATTTTACTGCTTCTTTAATACCATGATTTAGCGCAGATGTTTCCAAAGGTCTGTAAAATCCACGATTGACATACAAAACATAAGGGATAGAATTTGGCTGAATGTAGAGGTCGACAGAGTCATCTTCCTGAATACCATAAGCATCTACTACGTTATAAGGAATGTTGTAAGGACTTACAGAACTTCCGTGTTCGGTCAACGAGTGTCCATTCATGTCAGTTGGTACATAGAAACCTTTATCGTCTTTGAAGACTGGGCATTTAGTAACAACTTTAATACCATCTTCGAAATCATATTCAGCTTCTCGAGTAATATCTACTAGTTTATAGTCGTCAGTTATGTTAAATGAAATAACATCACCGTGTTCCAAATTAAAGAGTCGTGCAATATGGTGAGTGTTTTTATACAATAACTTTCCAGTTACTAGATCTTCGACAATGAAAGCTCTAAGCTTATAGATAACTACCCCTTCCAATTTACCTGGAGAAGTAATATCATGGAAGTAAGGTAGGTATTTAGGGGTTTTATTTTCTTCATCATCAAGTAAACCCAACTCTTTAGGATTATACCCTTCCTGAGGACGAACCTCTAAAGGAACTTCAGTATAAGTACCATCCTCTGCGTAGTGACCGTGACGAGATTTGTCTGTTACTACAGTAGTATTCTTTACAGGGAAGTGTAAAATGCTTCCATCCTGTTTAGAAACTACAATGGTGTTTGGTACAGACTCAATATCAATACCCACCTTTTCGTTAGGAACGTTGTTATCTGAATTTTCAGAAATACAAACGTCATCTTTTAGAAGTGGGGAAATGAAATCACCGAATTCAATGTTAGAATACTCAAGAAGTTCTTTTACCTGACTAATTTGAGGAATATCACCGTTAAGTAACATCTCTTTTACGGTACTTCTAAGCTCATTCAAAAAATTATCACTATATAGCATAATATAGCCTCCAAAAATATTGATAAGATAAGTTTACTATAAATGTAAGAGAAAAGCAAGGACATTATAACCCTTGCTACAAATATTACTTTTTATTTATACCTCAAATAATTTATGGCACTATTTTAGCATAATTAAAAGGAAAAAGCAACCCACATTGGGTTGCCAGTAAACATATTAACTATTAGCTTTGTTGTAGGCTTCCGAGATGTTTTTTACAATTACGTCCAAATCATAATGTTCTTCCGCAACATCTCTAATTTCTACTAAGGAGTCAACCAAGTATGCGACAGAGAAACCACCTTCTCCGATACTATCTTTGTAGTTATCACAACGATAGGTAGCATGATTAAGTAAATCTTCAAAACTTAGAGAATCTAACGCAGAGATACCCCCTGGAACTACTTTGTCAGCGATAATCCAAGGTTCATGAGAATGACCTACTGGGATGAAGAAATCACCTATCTTTTCTAGGACTAAAGCAGATGTACCAATACCACAGTCCGTATCAGTATAAGAATACACCAAAATCTTTTTAGTACCATCTTTAGAGGTACGAGAATAAACCTTGATAGATTCAGAGTCTACATCTGCGTGAGATTCATCTGGGAAATCATAATTTGGACTAGAAGTTGCATACAAGGAAACCAAGTTTGCAATATCTAAGTCAGATTGGGTTGGGGCAGAATCTACGGCAGTGAAGAGTGAGCGAAAAGTGTGTGACATAAGAAAGTCCTCCAATAATTTTTGATAAGACTATTTTACAAGATTTACGAATCAAAGACAATACCCGTGATTTAGAGCCTAAGCATAATCAGAATTCTCTGGTTAACGCTCAATTAAACTGGTTAAGGCTCGATTGCAGTTAGATATAAGTAATTTAAGGATACCCCATAGCTAAGGATAGTAAAGAAAAAAGCAACCTAAAAAGAGGTTGCACAAATTATTACTACTTAAAGAAAGTGTCATATTGGTCTGAAATATGTCGTAATGCATTATCAACACCACTAAAACCACCGTCAACTTCGTAGATACCTTCAAGGTAGTCTGCAAGAGCCGTTGGTTGAGTTAGGTAAGTAAAGCCATGACCTGAGTAAATTACACCATTACCTAACGGAATGTTGTCTGACCAACCCTCAGTATAAGAGTCGTCAGTAGTCTCACTTGCCTGGAAGTTAACATACCCTTGATTGAGCCAGTAACTCATGTACCCTAAGTCTACGTGACCACTAGGTAAGAACAGACCTCGTTCGTTAGGTGTTTGAATTACCGAATTAGCAACTGTAACATAATGAATACCATCAAAGTAACTAAAGAACAAGATACGCTCATTAGTTAAGTGCATAGGGGCATTAGGGAAGTTTTTACCTACCTCAAGAACTTGGAAACTAAGGTCTTTAAGATAGTTTATAGAACAGTCTGCAATTTCAGATACAGGTACAAGTGGATTAACTATCCCATTAGATGGATGACCCTCATAATAGCACGAAATTGACATTAGAAATACACTAGCAATGTCAACAGAACGTTGACTTGGTTTAGCAGAACGTAAATCAGATACGAGTTGATTTAAAGTTGAAGTCATAGTAAATACCTCTTTTCTTTTTGATTATACTAGTTTACCAAACTTACAAAAATAAGGCAACCCCAATGAGGTTGCCCTACTTTCTATACCTTCGATACCTTGAAGTCGACAAATGCTTCGCCATAGTATAGGCTGTATCCACGGTCGCTCAGTACTTCCAAATCATTAGGAAGAACAGACTCAAGAATTAAACCAATGGGTAGAAAGAAAGCATAATTACCTTCTTCCTCTGAACCCATATCACCATAGATATACGAATCTAGGAGGTCTAAGCCTTCAACATTAAAGATACCTTCAAGCTCTTCAATAGGAACACTAATAGCCTGAACTCCTTCGAAGTAACCACCTGTAAAGTAGTCACCTAAGCTATTAAGACTAGCCTTAAGTAGTATACCCCTGAGATTTGCTAACTGCTCAGCAGACAAGTCACGGAGTAAGTCTAGACACTCCCTAGCGTACTTAGTACCTGGTGGTTCTTCGTTGATATACCTTACGTTCTCTACTACCACAACTACTCCTTGTTTTCACCTTTATTGTTAGTTACAGAAGATACGTCATCAGTTTGAATTGCATCATCTGGAATTTTAACTTCTTCATGGCTACCTTTAAGGGCTTGGAACCAAATAGGTTTAACTACTTTCTTGAAGTTCTTACCCCATATTAAGTATTTTTCCTTCAGCTCAGTAGATGCATACCAGTCCTGCAAGTTAACAAATTGATAAGCATCAAGTTCAGCTAAGTCCTTAAGACCATACATTACACCAGTACGAGGGGAAATATTACCTTCGGAATCGGATAAAGCACTATTTGCTTCAAAAGTAACCTTACCTGATGACAAGTTTTCAACTCTCCATTCAGTGTAGATGTACTTATTATCGGATTTAGGGTCGATACCCCTATTCCTTATGTTGGCTTTCATGATGTCTTTAATGGCGTCACTACCGTAAGAGACCTTCAAGAGCGTAACTCGGATAGGTGTTTTAACATCTTCTCCTCTGTCATTCTTTGTTAAGGCTACAGTTGTGATAGGTGTGTTTAAACCTGCTGGATTTTCCCTAGTACCATCACCATCTGGGAAGATATACTCTTCAGGTTTACGCTTATCTTTTTGCGTGATATCGTAGAAACCTACCCAATCGTAACGAATGTAACGGTATTTTTCCCACTTATAAGGCTCTTCATATTTGGCTTGCTCTTCTTTAGGTTTAGATGCCCACTCTTTATGTTCTTTGGACTCTAACTCAGTTCCCTGCATAGCTACCAAGCTGAACCTATCTAGAGCATCTCTAAACTCTTTTGACGAGAATAACAACTGGTCAAGGTAAACGTCCTCAGAACTATCTACCGTGAAACCATTGTCACCTTTAATGAGTTTAGGCGAACGCTTAATGGTTTTTGTAGGTAAGTTATCTTTACCAGTTTCAGCAATATACTGGGCAAAGAGAGTTGTAATCTCTTCGACGAAGTTGTCGTCAGTTTGCTTGATTTTTGCATTTTCCATAAGTAAGTTAATTACTCTAGGATTGAACTCCAACTTAGTATAGTCGATGTAAGTAAAATCTACCTGCTCACCGAAGTTTACTAGGGAAGTATCTTGCTTAGTTTCACCATCAGTTCCTGGTTTAAAGTAGGTTGTACCATACTTATTTAGGGTGTCTACAGTTAAAGCTTTATACTTAACAGTACCTAAGACAGTTTTAACGAACTTTTCACGGAACTCATTTTTATTTTGAAGTTTAACTTCGTTTGCTAAGTAAGGAGAACCTGTAAAAGATTGTAGGTTCTCACTATCGTAGGAAGATAGATACCCCTCATACAACTTAAGGGCATAGCGACCAGTTAATTCTTCCTTTACAGTCAACTCACTAGGATATAGTACCTGCTGTTTATAGAAGAAAGCACCTGCACCCAACAAAAGGGCAGAGATAGACGCACCAAATAATACTGCGCCTAACCCTTTCCAAAATCCAATCTTGCGAGGAACACCCTCAAAGATTTTATATCCTTCAGGTCTGTCAACTATCCAAGTCTTTACCTTAGGAGTTTTTGGTGTCTTAGTCTTTTTCATTATTGAATACCTCCAAAGTTAAAGCTATTACCACCACCACCTAAAAGGTTGTTTAAGATATCTTCACCTGAAAGACTCTGTACTTTAGGTTCTGGTTCTTCTTCGATGTCGAAAAGGTCATCCACGTCTAAACCATCTAGGCTAGGTAAACTCTCTGTTACAGGTGTTTCAACTACTGGAGAAACCACTGGAGAAACTAACTCAACTTTAGGTTCTTCGACTACCACATTAGGTGTATCAATTACAGGTTCTTTATCAACTACAATAGGCTTCTCAACTACTTTAGAAGAATGCATAGCCATAAAATCTGTCATTAAAGAGCGCATGTCGTCCATGAACGATTTCTGACCTTCAAGGACTTCACGTTTGAAGTCTTCCAAATCAGAACTCCCAATAGAATAACTATCATCAGACTTCCCATAGTCCTCAGACTCAATATCTTCTTTCGCAGAATCTAACCCCATTTGAATGGTTTCATTAACCATACCCATATAAGCTACAGATTCAGAAGCTTCCTGCAACTGTTTCTGAAGATTTGACAACCCCTCTAGGTTTGAGAGAGCCTCTTCTCCGTCTACGATGGAGCGAACTTTGTCGCTAGTGTAGTAAGCCTCAAGGAGCTGGCTTACCAACCGATTGAATCGTTTTTGTCCCTTAGCTGGAACTACAACTGATTCGTATACTTCGACAGAAACCTCTGTCATAATTCCAACCTTAGGCATCTAATAACCTCCAATCAAAACCGTCTTTCTTAGCCTTGCTTAGTACCAACTTAGACATATCGTCTAGTTTTCCACTCAAGTAGTAGTTAGCTTTTGTACCCCCAAAGAGAGCCTTAGAGTTAAATAGCATAGTACGAGCAGACGTTCCAAGACTTCGGCAAACTACTGACACACGTCCAACCTGTAAAGCAGAAGAACATAGCTTTCTGCCCATAAATGACGATGTAGTCCCACCAAAAATTACTACCTTTGTACCCAAGCTATCTAAGTACTGAAGATATGGAACTAAATTGATACCTGCCAAGTATAGGTCATTGAAAGTACCTTTAAACGTACCGAGAGCAAAGATGTTCTTATGCTTGGTTTTGCTTAAGTACTTCTTAATGTTGGCTGGTTCGTCATTTAACCAGTTAGACATCTCATGCCCTTTGCGAATACCGAACCTGTAGTCCAAGGTAGAGTCAGTTGAGAGGTCTAGGATTACACCTCCACCTACCTGAACAAGAATATTTTCAGCAAGAAGATACCCTTCTCGAAGAGAGTCACCTGAACCTGCAAATACGAATTCAACATTCTTAAGACTAACTAGACCAGTAAACAGGTCGCCAGTTACTACCTCGAAGAAAGAGGATACAGGCTGAACATTCCAGTCCTCTGGAGATACCCCAACTACTTCAGAGAAGTTACCACTAATCAACTTACGATTAAGCTCGACAACATTTCTCTTTTCCTTTTCCAAATCTTCTCTTAGACGAGAGATTTGTTGTTTGTAGTCGTACTCAGAGTGTTTATGGAATTTATTTTTGTCCGCTTCTGCTTTAGCTTGTTCTAACTCACTACGCAAGTTAGCGATTTCTTGGTCTTTAGCACCTAACTTAAATTCATAGTCAGTAGCAAGTCCAGTCTTAGATTGACGCATATCTTCCAACTCTTGTTGGAGTTTAACTAACTCAGAATCCTTGTCGTTGAGCTTAGTTCGTAATGAGTTTTCTAGCTCAAACTTTTCGGAATTCAAATTGTTAGTAACTTCCAATCGACAATCACGGAGTCGGATTTCTAATTCTTCTTCTGAAATACCCTTAGACCTATTAGCAAGCTGAGAACGTAAGTCTTCGATAAGAACATCTTTACTGCGAGCAAGACCTGCTTGGTTACTAGCATTTTGATTAGCTTCCGATAACTCCACCTTAAGTCTTTCAACTTCAGAAGTAAGGCGGTTAACAATACCTTCTTTAGCAGTTACCTTTTCAAGCAAAGCCTTGTATTCAGGAGTCTCTTCGACTACGATAGACTCAATAGGCTCTGTTTCTATTTCGATACCATAATCTATACCGTCAGCAAGGACATCATCTTGGATAGCAGACAATCTTTGAGCCTCAAGTTGAGCTTCAAGGTTACGGATAGTACCCTCTTTAGCTTGGAGTTGGCGGTCTTTGTCTTCAAGTTGTTGTTTGTAGTAGGATTCATCATACCCATTACTACTTCCAACACTACCGTCAGATACCCCATTCGCAACCTCTTCGTCATAACTAAAGCTAGTGCCAAAGGTGGAATTAAGGTAATCTACTAAAGATTTGGTACTTTGGACTTCAAAGAACTTACTTTCAGATGTCAAAATACTACGAGTTGCCTCTAATGATGGAACATTACTGAAATTAGCAAGAAATACACCCACAAGAGAGGTGTCTTTTATTTGTAATCTTAGGTCTTTTACGAGGTTAATGTCGGATAGTTGATACTCCTTAATATCAACTACCCCCTCACCCCAAAAGAGAGAAGAAGCATCTCGAATAAAAGATACCTCTTCTTCATTTAGACCACTAACAATTATGTTTAGTGCCAATGGGTTATCCCCTTTCTGCTAGTACCCCTGCTCCTAGAATGTTGAGTAAACGTGGATTACTTTCTGGAAGTTGGTTCCCATATTCGTCTACTTTCTCCTCGAAAGTAACCAATTCAATGTTAGGCGCAAAGTCTTTTAGACGATTTACAAGGTAAGTCGACAAACTCTCAACACCCTCAACTTTGCTGGCAAGACTACCACCTCCGACTACGAGTAAGTTCTCAATACTACGGAGAGGATACCCATTCGCTTCCAAGTAAGAAGTTAAGCCACCAATAAGGATATTTGCAACCTCGCTCTTGAATACTGCCAAGGACTTAGTAAGGTTGATGGTATTGCGACCATCCTTAATCTTACCTTCGATGACACCTTTTTCGAGTTCACTCTTAGGTAGCTGGATGTTCTTGGATACCAAGGCTTGGTTCAAACGAGCAATGATGTTGTTACCACCAGTAGGAAGTGTTAGACGAGTAGAGTCAATGGTATCCATACCCTCGATAACGAAGAAGTCAGTTGTACCAGCTCCAATATCAACTACTAGAGTCTTAGAAGTAAGCAAGTGTTGGTAGTCGGCATTTACTTGGAAACCTCGTCCCATAACAGTACCAATGTAAGCTGCAAAGCCTTCTGAGTAGGCTTGAACTGAAGCAATCTTTAAGTCAGCGTGGAATTCTGGGAATACAAAGTTAATTTCTTTAAGCTCTGAAATGCGCTCATACAAAACTTTAGCGCCAGTTGAGATATCATTTGGTGGGAGCAAGAATACTACTTTCCAAGTAACATCAATCGATTGAGGTGAGCAACGTTCCATCTCTCCAAGGATTCGATACCCCTCGAAGAAAGCACGTTGGATAGTTAGCATTGTGACCTTGCTGGTTGGTTTAGGGTCTAGAGAAGTTGGACGGAGAGAACCCATGGAGAACTCACGTTCTACCAATAGACCATTACCATAGAGTTCCCCCTCTGGAGTACGGAAGATATAAGAATCTTCATCAGTGTACGTTTCGGGAACTTCGTAACCCTCAGTAATCTGAGAGAACATGTTGCTTAATGTAACTAGTCGTTGTCGGATAAGACCACTGCGACCTTTACCTGATTGAACGAGGACACGAGTCTCAGAGTTACCCATGTCGATTACTAGATTTGCATCAAGGACTTTCATTTACAATTTCCTCCTAGAAATTAAAAATTTACTTTCTTAGACTTCTGTTTATTCTTTTTCGGAAGTCTAAAAATATCTACGATAACTATTTTATAAAATTTATATAAAAAAGTCCAGTAGTCTTAGCTACTGGATAAGTTACTTGTTGTAACCAGTTACTTGTAATATGAAAATAACGATGAGGGCTGGGATGACCAATAAAGACTTACAGATAAGACGAACAACCTTTTTGTTTGTTAGTACCTTTCTGATAAGCATTAACGCAATCAATCCTAACACAAAACCGATAAAGAATACTGGAAAATAAGTATTAAAGGCTAAACCTTGCTCAAGATAATTCATAATTTTTCACTCCTATTTTATTAACTAAAGTAATTTTAATACAATTACGATAATAAGTAAAGGGGAATTACAAACCTAAAATGAGTAAGTTAACAACTTCTTAATAAACATTGCTACTCGAAACACGATAAATGGTAAATAAAAAACCTGAATACACAGGTTTTCCATTTTAATACCTAAGACTATCTAATGCAGGCAAGATAAATGCCCTGAAGAGCTCTCTTCCACTAGGTAGAGCATAGGCAAATAAGAATGACACAAAGGAGATACCCAAGAGTATCAACAAGTGACGTTCAGTGATGCGAGAATTACCCAGCATGACTACAAAAGCACCTGCTACTGCACCCAGAACTGATAGTACTGAGAATACTATCAATGAAGCATCTCCAAAGAAATGTGCAAAGTACACAGACATGAACACTACTGTTGCAACCCATACCACCAAGAATGGTAAAGCGATTTTCCAATTTACTTGTTTAGTTTCCATAAGTTAATACCCCCTATTCGATAGATGTGGCTAGTTGGAGTACAGGTCTACCCTTTTCTAACATAGGAAGAATAAGACCTGTCTCAAAGTTAAGTTCCAAATCAAAGCACCTTACCTCGATTCCGTCTACCTCATATACAGCAAACTTTTCATTACCACGTTTTTTAGTGATATTAGTAATATCGCCAGTATATTTGATGTGAACTCGGTGATGGTTTAATAAGTAACAGTTGTTGTTTGATGTTCTGAAACCTTTTCTTGGGTCACGCATCCACATACCTAAGTGAGAAACATTTATGGTTGGGATTTCCATTGATACCCCTTCGAAAAGTTGAGAACACCGCTCTGATATAAGTTCAAAGAGTTCTTCATCCTTACTGAACTTAAGGATACCATAGGCTGCTGCGTGTCCTCTACCATCAATACCGAAGTCATTTAGACTCTTACGGAAATCAACCGTTTGTATGCTACCCCTAAAGGACGCTCGACCTACCTTACCTTTGTCAGAGTAGTAAGCAATTACTACATTATGAGGGGTGGTGTACCTAGATGCAAGCAAACCTACGAAGTTGGTTACATAGGTTTTCTCATCTTCTGTAAGACCAGTTGACGGTATCTCGATAAAGGTGATGTTAGGGTATTCATAAAGAGTTATAGTTTGCTCTAAACGTTCTACGAACTCTCTTTGCAGTGCTTGGTAATCTTCCATAGGATAACCATACCCCAAGATAAAATCACAAGCTAAATCTTGCAAATTAAACCTAAAGAGAGCATTTACCTTAGGCGAGAATGTATAATCTACGAAGTTCCTATCCATACATGGAACACCGAAAGCGTAATCTTTACCTATAACTGAGTCAATGAGATACCCAATATAACCCCTGCGAGGGTGGTCATATAAGCATTTCAAGAACTGATGAGCCATAGGCATCTCGATGTTACGGACGTCCGATAGCAATGTAAGACCTACCAGTGCTTTGGTTGTTTGGTCATTCCTATATTGGAAGTTACCATTTACCTGTTCTTCATAATCAGCAATACAATGGTACAATACCCCCATACCAGACTGGAAAAGCCAGTCTTGGTTTTCAAAAGGATATTGGTTGTTAATGACTACCCCATAGGTAGATTCAGATTCAGCGTATATGAAGTTCTCTTCGCAGTCGTGATGGTCTACAGAGATGACTGTAACACCTGCATTAACCAATTCTTCCAACTTAGGACGTTCGATTGCAAAGTCCACACAGAAAACAAAATACCCCACTAGCTTTTCAGCTGGGATGAAGAAACCGTGGGAACGGTTGTTGTTTACATAGTAAGGGATGGAGTCATCGTCAAGCTCCTTCTCCAAGAAAACAAGGAACTCACGCATGGACACTAACCCATCAATGTCGGGGTCTCCGTAAACTAAGACAGGAGGTCTCTCGTCTTTAGGTAAAGACTTGAGATACTGAACTGCCCTAGTAAATACATCAACACCCCTAAGATTTAATTGAGATTCCAAAAATTCAGTACCTTTCCTTCTACCTTTAAAACTACCTTAGTTGTTTTATTGTGAACTTAATTGTCCTACTAGCTGAGTTATAGCTAGGAGAAACCTTAACTCCAGTAACATTGCGACGTACCGTTGACATATTTCTCTAACTGCTAAAGAATTAAAAGAACTTAAGTCGAACTGAAACTCACCTTGTACTTTACTGCTAACATAAAATCCGTCAAAGTCAATTAGACCGTGATATCCAAGATATCTACCAATCTCTTTACTAATAGTACTTGCTGCACTATATTCACTAGAGTCTCCACCAAAGAAGTCTCCAAAGTTAGGCATAGTTGTCACCTACATTTCTAATAGATAGTAACAAAAATTAACCTAAAACATACACCTTTATAATAAAGATGCCAAATAATGTATTACAGGGTATAGTGCAATTATAATAAAAAATAGCACAAATAAAATAAAGAGAAATGAACCAAATAAAATAACAAAGCCACATGGAATACTTAAAGTTTCTTTTATTACCTTGAGTAAGTATGGTTCCTTTGCACCTATCTCATATTTTAGTACTTTAGGATTAGACCTACTGATTGTAAAAGATACCCTCTTGTAGAGGACAAGCTCAATTTCAGTTAGAATGTCATTAACAACACCTTTAGGATACCCACTAAGGTCGATATTTATAGTACCTTTAGCTAAATTAGGGCTATAAGGTACTAACTTACCATTCTTGGTTATACTAGGCTCTTTAAGAACTGAAGCAAACTCAGTTATAATTTTGTCCTTTAACTCTTCTCTTTCTTTATTAGTTAATCCACCATTAGATTTAATTGATATTGATTTAACCAAATCATTTAAATCATTTAATTTACCTTGTTCCATATTACATACCCCACAACCATTTGAAAAAGACAATAACAAGAGCTATTATTGGAAATACTACACATGAAAACGACAATAAAATTGCAGAGTAAAATACTATAGGAAGAAAACCTTCAATAGTATGTGTATACCTAACTTTATTAGGTTCTGAACTTTTTATCTTAAACATGTAAGCAAAATTTAGAGTTTCACTAACTAAAGATAAGACCTGACGACGCTCCTTTTTAGATAAATTAGAAAAGTCAAATAGGAAATCACCCTCATCACTACTAACATCTTTAGAATCATAGCCTTTAAGCTCAGCTATAGAAGAGTCAGCCAAGTGTCTTGAAAAACTTAGAATAAAGCTATATGCTTTCTCCTTAACCAAATCACTATATTCCATACCCTATAGCCTGCCTTTCATCGGAATAGACCTATTTGCTATCATATCTGCTAGGATAACATTAGCGTCTGATTCACGCAAGTTGTAGTCCTTTAACTTGGTGTAATCAACACCTTTTTGGACTGCCTGCAAGATGATAGACAAGTGATAAGTCTGGTACAAATAGTATCCACGCTCCCCTTGGCTACCCTTATAGGCTACCAACAAATCAGCGTCAATGACCTTATTCTTAGCAAGTTCACCAATTAAAAGCAAAAATTCTAGAGAAATAAAATCATAAACTGCACCAACTACTTTTTTGTACCAAGAGAACCTAGAAAATTCTCCTAAAACTTTGATAACGTCTGACCTCCAAGAGCCAATTAGGAACTTATCAATGTCATGACCGTTGGACATTATAGTAATTAGAGAGTTCATTTCAGATACAGAATAGTTACGTCCAGTCGTGAATACCCACATTGGCAAGTTGTTTTGCAAGCCTTTGTCAATTAAAGACCACAAGTTCTTAGGCGTGCGTACCAAGGATAGACGCTTATCTAAGTAACCCTTTTCTGCCCAAGAGAGAATATACTCCCACTGCTCAGAATCAAAGCCACAACCTACAAACCTATAGAGTTCTTCCCCACTAAATCCACTTTTAAGGTATTTTCGTAGACTATACAAAACCCTACCGTCAGAGATATTGAAGAACCGAGGGTCGACACCTTCTTTCATGGCTAGACGGATTTGATTCAACCTGTAAGGATTATCCTTGCAGACTGATACCCATTCGATAAGGTCAAGACCGTCCAAGACCATAGAACGAACCTCATCCTGTATGTCTAGGGAGTACTCTGAGAATAACTTTTCAATATTCTCAATTTTTACACGTTGGTTATTGTAATACATCTTCTTCCTCCTTACCAGTCCAATACACCAAAGGCATATCGAAATTCAGTAACTTACGTTCAGTAGACCACTTTTTGTAGGACTTCTCTACTTGAGGGTTCTGGGACTTATACCTAGCTCTGTATATGTGGTAAGTACGCTCAAATTGAGTGCTAAAGCCAATCAGTACGTCACCTATAGGCATACCGAAGTAATTTATAGAGGTGTCTTTTTCTGAAAGTTGTTTATAAGCACCATTAACCATTTCATTTGCATGGGATAGAGAATAGAAACTTACTTTAGGATAACCTAAGTATAAACCTGAGTCACTTTCTATCTTTCTGAAAGTGAGCGAACCAATACAGAAATCTCGAGGAAATAACACATTAGGTTCTAGAAATGCTAACTTAGTTTTATTTTTAGCTCTTACAAAAGTATGGTTAAGAACCTCACTATAATACTTTTTAGCATCTTGTTGGTAATCTGTAAAGGAGCAGAACATTCCAACCAAGTTTACTGCACCCTTAAAGCCGAATTTATACCCCTCAACACCACCAACGTTACCAGTATAACGAGAAACCTCACCAACTAAAGCAACGTCCATTCCTGCTAGTAGTGGGAACGTAAGTTCAGTCCCTAGACTAATATACTCAGACTCGTTTATATACAACTCACCCAAGTCTACCCATATATGGTTGTCTACATAGATGGACTCGATAAAGGTAACATCGTCACGGTCGCCATGATACCCACTCTCAAAGTAGCCTGCTATCATAGGGGAACGTATAAGTAATTTCCAGCCGTTAGGGAACTCCCTTAAGGCTTGGATTGTACCAGTTACTAGGAGAGTCTTGTCCTCATGTTTAGCAAACTCCTTACGAGAGTTACCATGTTTACCGTGATTAGGATTGGTGACGTAGTTTGCTAATTCGTTAAGGTGCATGAGATAGGCACGAAGTAAGAAGTCTCTAGCAGATACAGAAGTTTGTTTGGTAGAAATCTTACCTAAGTAACATTCTTCATATAATCTGTCAAAACTAATCTCCTTATCCTTACGCTCCTTACGTTTAGGCTTACTAGTCTTTTTCTTCTTTGCCACAAGATAACCTCCTTTCGGAATTCTAAATTGTTACTATTGGTAGCAAAAAGTTTAGCTTTCGGAAAACTAAACTTAATAACCACCTAATATGCTAGCTGTTGGAATCTACCATCCATAAACTCAGATAAAGGTCGAACCCAATGTACCATAGATTCGTCATGGTAAACTACCACAACCCCTAAATCACTCTCACGATAGGCAAGATTTACCACCTGATACACTCGACCAGTCTTAAGGTGAGTAAAGTTCTTACCTACGATGTAATATTCATCTCTAATTTTATTCACTAGACATACCCTCTAACTTTCTACGATTACGAGCCTCAGAACTAGCTTCAGCACCCTTATTGCCTAGACTACCACCAATTTCACCAATTGAACCACCGAGTTTAACCAACTCTTCAGCAGTGGATAAGTCCATTTCATGTAGGAACATACCCTCTCTGCCAACGATAGTCATAATAGTTGTACGCTTTTTACCTCGAGTACAAGCAATGTAGAACATACGTCGCTCCTCTTCAAGCTCCTCTTGGCTAGTAGCCTTTTTGTGAGGGAATACGTCAATTACCACATTCCAAGGATATGCAGAGTCAATCTCCTTACCTTTGAACTCGTTGACGGTAACGATTTTAACCTCTGCATTCTTTTGTTTTAGCCTACTTTGCAAGCGTAAGTTAATCTCGTCCAATTCGTAAAGCAAATCAGATGCAGAAGTAAACTCTCCACTATTTACCAAGACAATTAAGGTTGAGAGGATAGAGCGCATGCGTTCGTTGTAGATACTATCTTTCATACCCACTCGAGGGGTGTAGATGAAGTTATGATAGTATGCAAGCAAGTACTCTACAAAGTCCATTTCAGTAATCTTACCCTCTTTGAAAGTACTGTGGACATTCTTCCACTCCTCGAGTACCCCTGATATGGACGGACACGAATATTCGATGTCCTCCATAGGAGCGTCCCAAATACTTTCATTGTTATTCTTAAGGGCAGACAGCATACTATTGATTTCCCAGTTGTTGAAAGTTAGTTGTTTAAGTACATTAGCTACGTTATTGCTAGTCTTTTCAGTAACTAGCCTAATGATACTAATAGCCTGCTTCACCATGTAAGGGCTTAGAGTCATACCCTGACCTGAAATACTATAAGAGAACCGACCATCCCGGTCAAGCATAATAGCTGGTAACAAACCGTCAATGTTTTCACGGCAAATTACTGCTACGTCCATACCATCAGCAATGTCCTTATAGATACCGTCTACCAAACCCTTAACCATGTCGTTGTAGGAATGATATCTACCAATAAACAACTCTCCACCCTCTTTGGCTGCTCTAATAGACTTGTCCAAGCGATTGGAGTTTAACTCAATACTAGGAACAATAGCGTCTAGGATATTTGCAGGGCAACGGAAGTTGGTTGACAACTTAGAAATAGTAGGATTAAAGTCCTCGATAAAGTCATGGGTGATGATGTTATGGTCACTACCCCTCCAAGAATAAATAGTCTGGTCGTCATCACCGACTGCTACAATTTGTTTAGCACCTAACATATATGCTTTTAGGATAGCATACTGCTTTTGGGAAGTATCTTGGAACTCGTCGACAAAGATAAACTCGTACCTATCTGCAATAAAATCAATTACATCCTGGCGTTGTTCGTCATAGATCAAGGTATAAAGAATATCTTGCAAGTCCTCGAAATCGCATTGTCCACTAGCTCTGCGAGCGTTTGCCCATTCAGAGATAATAGCATCAACTTCAATAGCAGTAAGATTAAACTCCTTATAAGTTATATTAGAGTACCGCTTAGCGTCCAAACGGTTACGAGAATAAGTCAATGCACCCTCTAGGTCACGCAAATCATCAGAAGTTAAAGGTTTACCGTTCTTACGAACACCAAAACGATTGGCAATGTTTTTAAGAATTTTAGTATTATCTTTTTCGTCAATAAAGTTAGTAACTACTCCTAAGGAGTTGAGGACAGCTTTAAACTCGGCATGGAGCGTTGAGAACGTAATTGAGTCCGATACGTCCATATAGCCTAGCTTTTTGTTCCACTTTGAGAGTTCATACTTAAGCTCTCTAGCACCACTATTCAAGAAAGTTGATACCCAGACCTTGGCAACTGTTCGTACAGTATTGCCGTTAATCTCTACCTTTTTGGTAAGCTTACCAGTTTTGATACCGTAAATTAGTTTGAAGATAGTTGAGGTAGTCTTACCACTACCTGCACATGATAGCACTAGTTGGTTGCCCCATGTACGGAGAACACCCTCCAACTCAGCTAAGTCATACCCCATAGCTGAGATAGTTTCAAGGAACCTCTCGCTAGCAGAGTCCTTTTTCTTAACGTAAGTGGGCTCTTTAGTTACCGTTTTTGTAGGAGCCTGCTCTAGATTAGAAGTAAATGACTCCAGTTCGTCAAATAAAGACAAATTAATCTACCACCTTTCGGAATTCTGACTAATAATATTCAGAATTCTATTTTACTACTTTTAGATTTCAAAAGCAATACATTCAGATATAATAACTACTAGACTCCGAATTCTAAATATAAATTCGGAAATCTAAATAGATAATTCGGAAGTCTAAAGTTATACTACTTATATAAGACCATAGTTTTCGGAATTCTAAACTTAGATACTATCCATAACGTCTTGACTTACGAAGTTTGCAGGACTGGAATAAACAGAGTTATCTACCTCGTCAAAGTAACCTTTAGAGCCACCAAAGTAGTAATCTCGGTATTTCTGGGCATCTATGTTTGCATTGTTTTGCATAAGGGTGTAATAGATAGCTTCAGCTTCTGATAACTCCATTTCAACAATATCTTTTCCGTTGAAGATAAGTTTTTTAACTTTATCTACCGTTGAGATAGAGTCGATAAGGTATCTCTCCCTAAAGAAGTGATTACCTACCCCACATTCACGTAGTTCAACTACCGTACTATCATAGATAGAGTCCGAGTAGTCAAGCAAGTCCAAATACAAATGACGGTTGTTCTCGGGAATCATTTCAAAGTCCTTAGCCGTCTCCTCATAGGTACGAGTAGCTCTTAGCATAGAGAGATATAGTTTACCCTCTACTATCTCGTCCACACGGACAAGCCTAGCTGCATCGATATTACCAAGGGAATTAGATGTGTTAATACCCTTTCGTTCAAAGAGGATTAAAACCATACCCTCCTCAAACCCATATTGAGCCATTTGAGAGAGTTTCTCCTCAAGAGTATATTCACGGTTAAAACCAAGATAATGTGCATCATATTGGAATAACGACAACTTAAGGTCGATTCGGCAACCCTCATCTAGAGTGATACCGATAACTTGGTCAAAACCTTTAAGGGAATGGCGCAAAGATTCGATATCTAGATAGGTACTAGCATTTTGAGATTGATACTTATCTAAGCCAATATACAAACAACGAGATTCGATACCCAAAAGGTGGTCCATCCAATGTTTAGCAGTAAGTTGGATATACAAATACTCCAACTCTAAGGCAGTAGTCTTACGATAGTAATCACTACCAAGGACGTCCTTAGCGTACTCTGTATTCCAGTATAGGTACTCTTCGTTATCCTCAAATAGTTTAGGATTGTCTAGGAACGACAAGTCCTCAGATTCGTAAGGATATGCATTGTCCTCTAGTACAGTAGCACCAAGAACGAGATTGTTTTCAATTAAGTAATTCTTATACCCTGCATATACATTTGAAGATAGAGGGCAACGAGTTTTCATACCAGTAAAATCAACCAAGATACCACGTCTTGCTCCCTCCATAGCTAAGGCAATGGACATAAGATATTCGCTACGTGTTTCAAAATAAGGACGTCCAAACACGTCAGTTAATACGATTGTCATAAAACTTCACCAGACCTCTCTAGTATATAATTAACAAGGTTAGCGTGCTCTGTTGGAGTACCTAGAGTACCTTGCAGAACACCGATTGCATACAAAAGTTTACTAATATCTAAATTAGACACCCTAGCTTTTATATAAGGAGAACTAATACTTACCAAGAAGTTAACCTCGTCCACATAGGTAGATAGTTCCGATAACTCTTTACTATCTTTAATCTCCTCAGCAGTAGCCACAGACTCGATTAAGCTGGATACCCCACTTGGTAGTAGCGTAGCGCCTACGTTATCTACCACAAGGAAGTCAAGGATAGAGATACAAGTGGTATAGTCCCCACTATCTAGCTTATCAAAGAAGTCCAAGCCAATTAGACTCCAACAAGCAGAAGATAGTTCGTTCCTACGTCGCTTAACCGATTCGGCACTAACACCAAGCAGTTCACCAACGTCCTTAGCACTAAGATTGCGATAGGAATAGTATTTGTTAGCGAACTTGTATTTACTATAATGTCCACCTTCGATATACCCCTCTAAGCGAGAGAGTACACCTAAAGCAGTAATATCACCCTTTTCAACATATTCATTACGTTTAATGTCTAAGGTTTTAAATAAGTTAGCCATAAAACTCCTTTCATTTATAATATATACTAAAACCAAACAGTATAGGACTATGCCATGATACCCCTACTAAGCCAAGAACCCACTATTTAAGAGGGTCTGCCCCCAACAAAGACGAGAACCATATCCACCCCCACCCCTATATCTTTTTTCGTAAAAACCCACTAATACCAAGCTAAAACGAGAAAAATGAGAGGGGGGTACTCTAAAACAGACCTAAAAGTGCCCCAAGGGATGCCACATACAATTTTACTAATAGCTTACCACAAAACACCAAAGAAGTCCACCTAGATGTAAAATAAAGTTATAGTAAATCACTACTAAAGAATATAGTAACTTACTATAACTACTAGGGATTTAGGGAAGTAAATAAAAGGATTATAGTAAACAAAACTACTACAGAATAGTAAATACACTATAGAGGATTAGATATTCCTATAGCAATAATGCGTAAGCGAACTAAAAAGAATTATAAACTAAATTTAAACAAAAACCCCAAGGCAAAGCGCCATGGGGAAGAAAGGAGGTTCCAGTTACATAGTAACCGAATAATGTTCTTATAAGTGCACTAAAGAGAACACCCTAATGGAAGCTAGGTCTATGCCTACTTAGTAAGTATTTTCCGCTACTTACTAATGGTTCTTACAGGAATCGAACCTGTGTCTACTCTTTAGGAGAGAGTCGTACTATCCACTATACTAAAGAACCATATCTGCCAAGGAAAACCTTAGCAGAAGAAACTAAACAAATAGGAGTCTTACAGTAGTTTTCCCACGAACTACTAAAACAAGACATTTATCAAAACTAGAACCATAACTAATTTTGATAAGACTATTTTAGCGCACATGCCTATAGAAAGCAATAGCCATGCAGAAAATTATTTATGGTAATATAGTTCCGATTGCATACGTTGGGGTATCATAGGACTCCTTAGAATACGAACACCCTTGCTTATAGCCTTGTCCAGTATTTGAGGGAAGAAGTCGTTAATGTATTTATACCCCTTATACTCGAAAGCAAAGATTGCGTTTCGATTTAGCTTAGTATAGGAATACCCACCTAGTTGCATTAGGTTGTTACGTTTAGAGATAATAGAACTAGCTTGCTTGCTATTCATTTGCTGTTCTTCAATCTTTTTGTCCATAATGTAAGGATTCAAACCAACAAAACAGTCCCAACATAAACCAAGCATATCATTAAAAGTTACTACCTTGGAGTCTAAGTCGTAATTATATGTTTCGCTAACATATATCTTCTTTTTAAAGTCCGTACCACGTTTAAAGAGTTTACCACATATTTCACAGTTAGCACCTGCTCGTCTATTGCAAGCTCTACGCATTTTGATGTATTCTGATTCACTTACGACATTCTTAATGGATACCCCTACTAAGGAGAGAGGTTGTTCCGTTATAGCAAAGTACTTAATATTTTCAATGTTAGGTTGTTTGTCTGTCGAGCGAATGTTTTTGCTATAATTAGAACGTCTATACATACTATCACACCTTTCAAGATACTAGTTCACTAACTCTTACTTTTTAGTAAAAGTGTTATTAATACGGTTGGTTATAGGATTGTAGAACGTAACCCTAGTGCCAATGGGAAGAGAAAGACTATCTCTTAGATACAATAAAGAGCCATGTTTCCACGCATGGAACTTTTCATTAGGACACTGGGGTATAATAAACAAGACAGAACCGTCCTCAGCTTGGAAAGTTACAGGAATACCATAGTAAGTCTCCAAACCTTTTGCGTAAGGTAAGATTCGATATTTACCGTCATGCCAACGTAAGAGGAAGTTCTCCATTTGAAAGAGCGCCCTTTTATAAATATCTACAAATTCTTGGTTACTTACTACGCTGTAGGCAACCTTATACAACTCTAGGAACTTAACACCATTACTCTTAGTAGAAAGGTGTTTAAGCATAGCAAGTAGCTCTAAGGGATTCTCTATTCCAGTCATAGCAATTAGCTCTTTTTCAACATTTGTCAAAAGACCTACGCCCATACGCAATTGCAAGCTAAGAGCAGAGTGAATGATGTCACGTCGAGGACTTTTAACAGTCTTTGAAATCTTAATTGGAGCAAAACCGTCGCTTTGAAATAGTTTATAAGGCATCTCCTTTTTAGAGAATTCAAAGGAATGATACCCCCTAACCTTACTTTGAGTGTCAATAATGTTGTTTCTCTTACGATAAACTACAGTAGGTAAAATATTTTTAACGTTCCTTAAACCATAGGTAATACGTGCTTGAGAACTATATTTGTACACTTGAGCAGTAAAGGAGATACGTTGTTTTAACAAGGGCATGATATTCTTATTCTCCTTAGTACCCATATCTAGGAAGATATTAACGTGGTCGATAGCGATACCCCCAACAGATACGTCCCTAAGAGTAAACATGTTCCCACTTACCCCAACATAGACACCACTAGCGTTAACTGTTTTACCCTCTAAGTGGGCAATGCTTTTGCGGTTAAACGAACCTTCACCATTCTTTTGCTCATACTTAGCACGTTTTGCTTGTCTAAAACGTACAATCTCTTCCAATGAACGCATAAATATGCACCGTCCTTTCATTTACTAGGTTCAAACTTAGGCTAGTTTTGATAACTAGACCAACTACAAACCTATACATATTATACCAAAATCATGCAAAAATTTAAAGCACAATCCACCGAAAATTCAGCCTATTTAGGCATACCCTAATTAGCACAATTTACAATCCTTACAAAAATCACGAAAATTTGAAACTCAGCGATTTTTAGACAATGTACACCAAGGATTTTTCGACAATGTACACCAAGGATTTTTCGACAATGTAGCTAGATAAATCAGTACCCCTAAAGAGCAGACTTATATAATAAGATAAGAGGGTACAAGAAAACCCCCTATTACTAGGAGGTTATGATATATTACATATAATTAGTCGATAAGTTCGAACTCGTCGAACACTGCCAACTCATTCAAGCGGTCTTGCATATCTTGTTTGTCCTCAGCTGTAAAGAACTTGTCGAAGTATGGGTTGTTTAGCAACTCAGTTGGACGTTTACCTTGGAAGATTGGAAGTGCACCTTCGTATGCATCGAATGATTCAGATGGGTCTTCACCGTTAGCGACTTCTTCTTTGTTGTCGTCACGGAGTTTTTTAAGCAAGGTCATGACACGTTTACCAGTAAGGAAATCGTTAGTTACTTGGTCTTGAACGATGTAAGCTTCGCCACCTTTGATAAATGCGACACCAGTTTTGTTACCTGTTTCGGGATGTAGGTACTCTAGTACTGCACCGTGGAAGTAATACCCCCCCTGAACAAGGAATTTTGTCTTTTCCCAAGGTTTAGTAAAACGAGGGTCTTTAAGGATTTCTGCGGATTTGTTGAAAGCTACTGCCATTAGATATGACTCCTTTTAAATAAATAATTTTTAATCAGTTATAACAAACAAAGATTGGTGAGAGACACCATCACTAGACTGACCTAGCATGGTATCCTTATTGGCATTAAGATAGTCCCAAGCCTCTTTTGCTTGACGCATCTCTTCGGGGTCACCACCACGGTCTGGGTGGAGTTCCTTCATTTTCTTACGATAGATGCGTTTAGCATCATCGTAACTGGTTGTAGGTCGTACCCCTAAAATACGGTAAGGACTAGCCATAGACTACCAACCACCTTTCTAAATTCGTAATAACTAATTTTGATAATACTATTTTAACTTTTCTGCAAAAATAAGTAAAATGGTTTGTACTACATTTTTGAGATTTTGCTAGACTCATCGATTAAGTCCTTGAAGTCTCGAGCTGCCTTGCCGATACCCCTAAGGAGTTTACGACCTGCCCAACTAGTTGCTTGGGTTCCTGATGCAAGGCCTGCACCTACTAGATTAGCACCTGAATACAAAGTCTTACGGAAAGTACCTAAGTCTTTGCGTTTCCAAGTATCTACCGAACGTTGCCAAGTGTTAATTCTACGTTGGTGTAACCAAGCTTGCGATAATCGATAAGCCTGTTCAGAACGTCTAGGACGATAAAACTCGTCTTGAGTTCCGTAACCGAACTCTTTGATGTCCATACGGTCGTATGATTTAGAACCAACCACAAATTTTTGTAGAGAACGAACGTCTTCGAAGAGTTCCTGCACATTGAAGTTAGCTCCATACCCCATACCCCCAGAAATAGACGAGAATACAAACTTAGTTGAGTCTACCTTAAGTGTGATAACACCAGACCTTGGAAGTAATCTCCAGTTAAAGTAACCTGCTAGTCGACCACTTCGAATATCGTCTGCTACAGTTGATGGTAAACCTTTTAACAACTCTTCTGCAATGCGTAAGCCAATCATAGCGTCGTTAACTATCAATGAGCCACCAACTACACTAATTGACCTAAAGCCACCTTGAGTTTTAGCTGTTGCTACTGCTTTTTCAGTCACCGTTTTAACTAAAGCTGAGTAAGAAATCTCTGGGGTGTTGCCACCCATAGCAGTCATGTGTTCGTCTAGGACGATTTCATCATAGTCGCTACCAGTTAAGTCTACTTGAGAAGTGTCGACCTTATAGGCACGACCACTTTCATCATGGACTACCCCCAGCTTACCATAGCCGAATTCTAGGTCGTTTGGTTTTTCAAGAGTAGGTTGTGCCGCCAAGGCATCAGCTAACTGCTTGTAAATGAGAGCCTTCTCAGAATCAGGTAAGTTAAGTATCTGGTCAAAGGTTAAATCCCTTAACCGTTCCATGTTCGAGAACTCAACTGCTTTTGCGTTGTCATAAGCGTCTTGCTCTTTTGCTAAATCAACATCATCTAGCAAACCATCTTGCTTAAAGATTTCGTCTGATTCCTCTGGAGAAACGTTCTGTTCGTTTGCATAAGCAGAACCAGTAGGTTTAAACAACCCGTCAAGTTCTGATGATTCATCTGCTAAGTCGAATATAAGACCATTCCTTGCAGATTCACCCTCCTCAACAGTTGCTTCTGGGTCATAAGCAGAGGATGTAGTAAACAACTCTTTGTAAACATAGTAAAACTCAGCACTACTATTAGTTGTTACATTGGCAAGTGGTACACCTGTTGTAATGGATTCGTTGATATCGTCGATAGAGAAGATATACTCTGGACGTAAGTCCATGATAAACTCTCTCCAAGTACCATTGTACCCAATCAAACGCATGAACTCATTAGCAATGTCACTTGAACGTTTTAGGTTAGCGTAGATTTCCTCGTCACTAACACCGATAAAGTTAAGATACCCTTTTAGACCAACTGCCGAGTTAAGTTGAACACCTGAGTCAATCTTAGCAGTACCTTTACCCATAAGGTTAATTTCATAAGGCTCACCATAGATAGGATTACCATTTTCATCAACTTCTGCATTTTGTTCGATTACCTCTTCTACGTTAAGACCTGCGCTGTTAAGGAATGCCATAGAATTTTTAACGTAGTATTTGTTGTAATCGTGGTCTGGTAAGATAAGGAATGGTTTGTAATAAACAGGAACTGTTTGAGCGAACGTTTCATCACCAGTAAGGATTTTTTGCCTTGAAGTAGTATTAAACTCGTTTACATAAGCAAACATACGGTTCTGAGCGTTAAGTTTGTCTTTTGCAAAACCACGGTGTTGGTTTAGGTAGTTGTCATCACTATACCCCACCAAGATATCTTGACCAAAAGGCGCTACAAGAGGGGCAAGTGGATAGTAATCTGATTTAAGAGTATCACGCTTAGCTTTGTTAACTGTAGCCATACGTTCTGGATAGTATTGGTTTAAGTTAGTAGATGAATCAACAATGTCTGGTAACTCTTGACCAATGATATAAATATCAGTCTTAGCATTTTCACCGTTACCATAACCTGCGTTCTTCCCTTTAGATACCCTATCTGCAGAAACAATTAGCTTGTCAATAAGTGTAGTTGCCCAATAGGCTGCTGGACTAGGTTTGGTTTGTGTCTGTTTAGGAATTTTCTTCTCATCCTCTTCAGTTAAGCGAGCCTGAGCGATTTTCTTTTCGTTTAGGTAGTAGTTCATACTAGCAAACTCTTTCTTGTACGCAGAGTCAAGCATAGAACGAATACCTGAGTTAACGTTGTTAAACTCATCAAAGAAAGCTACAAGACCACTATCTTCACCATTAACGTCCTTGAATAAGTCCATTTCAGCTACCGATGGAATACGAACACGTGCATCAATAATAGACATGATAAGGAGAACAGCCCTTAGATAATAAATATCAGCTAACTTACTAGGATGACCACTATCAAAGATACCACTACCTCTAGCGTGTAAGAAACTAGGAATGAGTTCTGGTTTACCCCAAGACATATACTGTTCTGGTGTGAAGAAACCTTGAATGTTAAGACCTTGCTCTTCACTAGGTGGTGCATAGTCACCTCCGTTGACTGCAAAGGCCTCTCTACAAAGGTCAAGCACCATACTAGCCATATCTGGTTTATTATCTAAGTAAAATACAGGTTTACCTGATTTAATAGCATTGGCTAGTTTTGATAACCCCTCAACCCCTTTACCTGCCCTAGAACGAGCGATAGTATAGTGAGTAATTTTAGGGGTCATATTTACCCTACCACTACCATTTTGCAAGATGTTGTCATTGGTATCGATACCCAAAATCATTTGAGCGTAAGTGATAGGACGACCTGCTTGCTTAAGGGAAGTTGCTGCTTTAAAGGCGAATAACGGCATGGCGTTAACCATTTTAGAGTCACCTTCAAAGGTATGTACAGAATAATAAGGCGAACTAGGGTCAGTTACTACATTACGAGATACGGCTTTAGTAGAGTCTTGCATCGAATAAGCTTCGTATGCTACGTTGGTTGCGATATTCTGAGAAATATCTAAGCCGTATGGGTCTAAAATCTTAAGTTTTAGTAACCCCAAGATACCCCCAATTTGTACTACCTCGGCTACCATGACACATGTTAAGAATGCTTGCTTGATACGTTCTATAGAGGTATCGATAGTATTTCTGATTTCTGGGGATGCAATATCGTCAATACCCTCAGACTTTTTATTCCTTACAACCGAGATAACAAGAACCTCAAAGACCTGCTCTAAGGATTTCTTAACTACTTTTGAGTACTTATCCCAAGACTCAGCATCAGAGTGGCGAGGGTAGTTAGTACGTCCTCCCTCGGTTTCTCTAGGAGTCTCCAAACCGTAAGCAAACTCAAGCATCTTATTAGGGAAGTAAAGTCGGTCACTAGCACTTGCTGTTTCCTTACCGTCAGAAGTTCTACCAGTAAGAACCAACTCTGCAATATCCCAAGCATTACGAGTCTCACAAATCTTAAGACCTGACGCATTGATTGTTTGCCTAATCAAAGGTCCGTGCATAAGAATACCGTCCATAGGAGTGTATTCTCGACTAGTACCCTTGATTGTTACAATATTAGGTTTACCATTCTCAATAGTAGCAATACCGTAAGGACGTTTAAGTTGGTAGGCTGCAGTAAACATGAGAGCGTAGTTGCTAAGGATAGTATCGATAGCTGAGGCATACATGGTTTTGTAAGCTCGGATAGCGTTCATGTCTTCTGGAGTACGTTTACGAGAAGATGAAACCTCTTCTTTGACTGGCTCCTCAACCACCTCTTCGATAGGTTCTTCCGACTCAGCAACCTCTTCCTCAGAAGTAGATACCCCTCCTAAGCGGGATTCCAACTCTTGGAAGTAAGATTTAGCCTGCACATCCCAATCATAGTGTTCTGGTTGAAGAGAATACCTAGAGTAATAAGGTAAACCACCCTCAAACATAAGACCAAACCCTAACTGCTCACCAGTAGCACCTTCATCAAGAGCAACCGCAACTTCAATGGCGTTGTCACAAGGTACTACTGACTTCAAACGGATTTTACCACTGAAAGCCTTTTGTGCGTATTCTTGTAGGATTGGTTCTTCTGTGTAGGATTGGTCGATTACTAAATCTTCTAAAGTTCCATATACCCTATCTTCAAGTATGTACATTGGACTTTCACTACCCTCTGCCTTTACCTTTTCAGCATCGAAAGGTAAGAGTAAGGATTCTTTTCCATGTACTGGAATGTGGAACCTTGCATAGACAAAGTCCCTACCAATTACTAAATTTTGGACTACGTTAGGGGATGGGAGTTGTTCAATCCCCTTTAGAGCCTCTCTAATATAGGACATTAACCTAACCTCCTAATAATGTATTCGCACTTATCTACGTCAGACAGGCTCTCCCAAGAGCGAGCCATTAATTCTGATAAACTAGATTTAGTAGCCTGACGGCATAAGCTTGATAACTCTGAACTAAAGGAGAGCTCTTGAACCAACCTTAAGTCGTCATCTCCCCCACAATACCCCAACAAGGCAAGCGTTTCAGCGTGCCTTGGCAAGCCAAGTTTTTGTAATTTAGACTCAGAGAACCGATAAGTGAAACCAGTACCTTTAGGACTTAGACTCAAACTAGCAGTTTGTTTGTACTCGTCTTGTAAGTCGTGCCATAGGTTAAACAGACCTGACATCAACTCTTCGGGGAGTACCCCAAGCATCATCTCTTTTAACTCAGAAGAAATACTAGATTCTTCTTCGTCCTCCTTCACATCAACAGAAGTATTCACAGGCACAAAGACCTTACCTTCAAGCTCTGCAATCAAGGACTTAACTACTTGGAGTAAGATTTCCTTTTCTGATGCTTCTTTACTTACTTTTATTAAACTCAAAGAGTCATATTCCTTAGCACGGAAGAGAGCCTTGATAGGTTCTTGCATACGCTTAGATACCATATCTACGTTAGGTAGGAAACCTTGAGTCGAGTCATTAATTTGGTAAGGAGCTCCTTCCTTAAAGTACCCTAACTGACGGTAGACTACGAAAAGAGCATCTCCTGCATTATCTTGCTTAGAGTAGTACTCTTTTAACTCTTCTGAATACCGACCACCTGAGGACATGGCGCAAGAAGTAAGTTCTTTAGTGAAAGAAACTAAAGAAGATTTCTTTTCAACATCATCTTTGCGAGCAAGTGTTAGAAGTTTCAAGACAGGAGTCCAAAAAATTAGTTGAGCCTTATCGTTACTGATTAACTCCGATAAGCGGTCTTGAGTACGCTTTTTAGCCTTTTGCTCTTCCACAATAGACTCAACCTTAGAGAAGTATTTAGCTAGATTACCACCCTCAATGTCTAACTTATACAAGGTAGGACGGAGATAATGGCGCTTATGGAAGTCAGATACCCCAGTTTCTTTAACCTTGCTACCACCAATTTGCTTACCGATAATACAATCTAGGGCTTGGCTACTAGAATTAAATTTGCGGATTGCCTCTTCAAGGAACTTAATATTAACATTTGCAGGAACTAAACTAATAGCTCTAAGACGGTGAGTCGCTACAAGGGTTGATAAGTAAGTCCTCACCATTTGGTCTGTTACCAATGCTTCAGAAATGAACACCTCCTCCAAACAAGAGAGAGCCTTGTTCTCGAAGAGAGGACGTAAAGGGTTCTTATATTTAGAACCTTGAGCCATATCCTCAGACACCTTAACCATGTCAAATGGTATAGATTTAATACGATGGTCAAAACCATGATATTCAACTAAAGCTCCATCAGTAAGGATAGCAATACGTCTAAACATGTTAGGTGACCAATTCTGGACTAAGCTACCTTCTTTGGTAGGAGTTATAAGAGGTTTGCCACCTAAAACGGCAACTACACTATCATAAACATATCCCATGGAATTACCTTCCTTTCTTTTCTATACTTAATATTTTCCACTTTGATAATACCCCTTTCTAGCGAAGATAAGATAAACAATGGAAAAGAAAGATAGTCATTTAAATACAAAAATACACAAGCTCTAAAAAAGAACTTGTGTAAATAAATAGACTATTCAACTTCGGCTAGACCAAGATTTCCTTCAGCGTCTGAGAACATATAGATAGCGTTAGGAACATAATCCTGACCATCAAGGTCGATGACTTCAGAAGTCTTGCCAGTCTTCTCAACGTTATAGATTTTACCAATATCGTCGAAACCATATTCAATCATAACGAACTGGAACTCTTTAGCAAAGATTTTGATAATCTGCTTAAGAACTTCCTTGGCTGCTCCGTGCGTACCCCCAAGTAACTCGTCTTGGATGAAGATTTTACGTCCACCTGAGATTTGGATTAAGCACAAGCAGAACAAGAATGAAATAACTTGTCGTAAACCTGTACCTGACTGTAACAACATATCATATTCGATACCATCAGCATCAGTAAGTAGAACCTTAAGATGGGCATACCGACCTGCATGCATTTGCTTTTTAAGGTAGATACGTCTTGTATCCGATTTAAACAACTCACCGAGAGTTTTGTTGATAACTGCAGTGATGTAGTCCAAGGTTTCCATAGCCTGCTTATCAGCTACTGCAGAAATCAGTTTAGATGCTTCAACTAGAGTATCATACTCTTTTGACTTTTCTTCTACCGTATTACGTTTGGTAGAAAGGAGCCCTGTTAAACGAGAACGCTCCTTCAAGTCACGTTTTAGCGAAACAATACTAGAAGAATATACTCCCATAATAGTTTCTCCTTTCTTAGAGAAGTATTAGCTAGGAGATACCCCCTAGCTAGTACGTGTGTTAGAAATGAATGCACCACTATCGTCCGAGATAGACAACTGATACCCCACTCCACGTGTAGCCTTATCCAAGTAAAGGAATAGGTTTGGACTCATTACGGAGTCATCACCGACAATCATGTATGAGAGCAAGGAAGTCTTCATCTTGAATTCCATACCCATGACATCCCCCTTAGCATTGTTGATAGGCATTACCCTAGAGAAATCGTTGGTACGGATGTGAACTCCGTCCTCTTGGATAGAGAATGTAGCGTCAGTACCCATTGTACTTAGGCGACGAATCAAATCTTTCAAGAACTTACGGTCAAGGATAACACCGTTAGCTTTTGTGATACCCTCGAGGGTAGGTTTGTAGTTAAAGCGTACTGGCAAGTGATTGATGAAAGCTTCGATTGAGCCGTCTTCAGAGCGCACTGCGAATTTGTTACCTTGCAAGACCATTGTCAAATGGTTACTTGTTTCAGCCATTTTCTTCATGTAAGCTACAGATGTGTAACGGAATGAAGAGTTGTGCAGTACTTCTGGCAAAATGTTTTGGTAGAAGATTTGGCAACGAGTATCCATTACAAAGATAACATCTTCAGCGAAGTGAATAAGGTTGTTATTTACACCCTTCTTAGAGTCCATTACAGGAATGAGAGTTGAGAGAACCATATCCAACTCAATAGTACTTACAGACTCAGCTTGCTCTTCTTCGAACTTAAGTTTAAGGTCTTCAAGTAAGCGTTCCTTAATCTTGATATTGTCAAGACTGTAAGAGGTTACTCCACCAAAGAGGTCTTGCTCTTCGTCTAGGTCAGACTCGTGTACAATTACTTGCACTCGATTTTCATTTTCACGAAACTCAACAGAGTCTACCTTAGTACGACTTAGAGAAGTGTACGTTCCAAGGATTTTGTTGAGTTCTGAAGAGTTGATTTGAATGTTTCCTGCCTTTTCTACCTGTTCTGGAGTAAAGGCTACACGAACCATCAAGTCAGAGTTCTTAGCTGCTACAATACTTTCACCGTCATCATGTACCATGAAAACAACAGTCTTATCAGAGTCTTTCAACGCTGAATCAGAAGTTACAGAGGTTGCGTGAGAAAGCAACCCAACCAACATGTCATATTCTACAAAAAAGTGTGCCATTTAATACCTCTTAATCAAATTTGAAACTACCACCACTACGAACTGGACGAGCTGGCGCTACATCGTCCGAGTCATCTTCATTCACAATAATTGGACGTCTGCGAGGACTTCCTACAATTTCCTCTTCTTTCAAATCGTCAGTTACGATTGGAGATTTAGGTTTTGGAGATACCCCTCTAGGCGAGACTCCCGCAACTGCATTCAATTCGCTAAGAGATACACCTACTTCCTCTTCTCCCATATCGAAGTTAGAGGTTACAATAGGACGCTTACTAGCTGGTCTTACCATAGGAGTTTCGTCTAAGTCTTCCAATTCATCATCGTTGATTACCCTACGGTTAGGAGAACCAAATGGAGCAAGGTCTTCGTCCTCATCCTCCTCTAAAACACGTGGTTTAACAGGTTGTAAAGGTTTGACAAGTGGATTTTCCGCATTTCCGACTACTGTACGTTGCTTAACAGGAGCAACAAACTCTTCTTCTTCCAAGTCCTTCACAACATTACGAACAGGTGCAGTAGGTTTTACAACAGGTTCTTCAGCAATGACACGTTTTGGAGCAATGTCTTCGAGTTCGACTTCTTTAACGTCCTCCAATTCGACTTCAGTAGGCTCAGTACCCTCAACGTCATCCGTATCCCCTACAACCTCTTCGGCTGGTTCATACCCTAAGAGTTCCTGCGCACCAATGATATCCCCTTCAAGAATAAGCTGGTTGACTTTTTCAGCTACCGTAACTTGTTTTTCCAAGTCTGCTTCGGTTGTTGCAAGCAAATCATTTACAAATTTGGTAAATTTAGCTTCATCTTCAATATTCGGAAAACTAATTCCAAACTTTTGTTCATAGTCAGCTACCAATTCGGAAATCTGTTTTGTTAGCAACTTAAGTTGTGCCTGCGCTTCAGCTGATTTTCGATTGTTTAGTTCGCTACGCTTATTCGCATTCTGAATACGTTCTAGTAAATCCATATTTTACTTTCCTTTCTTAATTACCCGTCGAACCAAAGCCACCAGTTCTTACAGTAGATGTTGTGTCACCATCTGCAAGCAAGTAGGTTTGGAATACACCCTGCATAAAGGCATCACCACGTTTGAGAGTAACTGGTTGGTTTGTGATGTTCTTAAACAAACCACAAATCATGCCCTCATTGTAGTCATTACCATAGTAGTCCGAGTCAATGATACCCACAGAGTTAATAAGGACGATACCTTTCTTAGCTGGGTTAGATGAACGGTCATAAAGGTTTAAGACCTCGCTACCTTGCATGTAAACCTTTAAACCAGTAGGAATGAGGACAATCTCGCCTGGTGGCAAGGTGATGTCACGTTGGATAAAGAAATCATAGCCAGCTGCATGGGCTGTGCTACGCTTAGGCATTAGGATTTCGATACCCTCTAGACTATTTTCTACACTTGCTGGTTGAGGGTTAGCAAGAACACTCTCACTAACTACCTCAAAACCACGAACTTTACTCATGTAAACCTCCAAATTTTCTAAGTTATAACTATTATACCATTTCTATCGAGCGTTGTAAATAGCCTTTAGCTACTACTTTTGCCTCATCAGATGCACCTGGGATACGGTCAATTTGTTCAATTAAGCTACCATTGTGCAATCTGTAGTCCATAGCCTCTTGCAAGATGTCAGCTAAACGCTTATTAGCTGCTGCTTTCTCTTCTTCAGACTGTTTTTCTTCTTCAGACACCGTTTCCGTAATATCCTCAAAGACCTCTTTAGCAGGTTTAAGACCAAACAAATCAGCACTGTAGTCAATACCACCCTCTTGCTCATTGTAAAAAAGGTGGAAGAAACGGCAGTCGTTATATGTTTCAGATGCCGATACCCTACTAACTGCACCTGGGTAGTATAGCTTAACTTCTTGGTTACCGATAACTGTTGACTCTACCTTAGGACTAGGTTGGTGGATATGACCACTGATAATCCAAGATACCCCTTCAAAGTTACCAAGTTGCGAAATCTCTACTCCGCCTTTAGTAACGTACCAGTTAGTTACACCTGAAATCTTGTAGTCATTGTGACCGAACACTACTTGGAAAACACCTTCGTCTTTACCTTCAAAACGGAGAGGACGTTGCTCTTCCCCATACCCTACAAAGTGGTAACGAACTAAGTGCACTCCGTCTACGAAGTGGTCTAGTTCTGTGGGAGTCTTAATGAGACCTACGCCCTTGAAGTACTCAAAATCTGGAAAATCACCAATATCATGGTTACCACGGACGATATAAACGTTACCATTAGTTAGGCTGTTTAGTTTTTGTAGCCATACAGTAACTTCCATTAGGAAACGTTTATCACGAATAGAACGTTCAGATACCCCAATAAGGTCACCAAGTAAGACTACTGCATTAGGCTTACGCTCCTGTACGATTTGAATCATACGAGCCATGGCGTCTAAACACTCTTCTTGGTAGTTGATGTGGTTACCCTTGAAGATAGCTGAGAAGTGCGTATCCCCAAAGACTACTAAACCACCTTTACCGTCAATGCGGTAATATTGTTCTGGACTGAAAATAGCCATTAGTTTTCTTCCTCCTCAATATCTTTAACTTCTACCGAACTGTTAGAACCATGAGTAGTAAACTCACAATGTTTACTATTCTCAGTACCTAGCTCAGATTTTGTTTTTGCTTTTTTAAACTCCTTAGAGTTAATCACGTTTACAAGTGATTGCTTGATTACCTTGTACCAAGCGATAATGGAATAGTAGAAAAACAAAACTACCCCAGTCCATACAAAAGCCTTAACTAAGTAAGGCGAACTATCAAATAGTGACCTAAACCCATCAAGGAAGAAATACCCCAAGAGGAATAGGAAAACCACTAAGTCCCATACACGGATTGACCATTTAAGTACGTTGAATTTCATTTAAGTACCTTTCTAACTAACGAATGTCTTTTATGTAGTACCTGTTTAGGTAGTTAATTAGCTTTAACTTATCAGTTTGACCACCCTCATAGTAAGCTTTAAGCAACTTACTGAAGTTTTTATAATTCTTTAAGTCTGGTAACAAAAGAATCTTCCCAATACCAAAGTCCCTTAGCAAAGAATTAACAAATAAGTAAGCAGTACGCTTGTTGGCGTCTATAAAGTATTGACGCTTCATAAGAAAGATAAATAAGTCTAAGCAAATCTTTACTTTCTTCTCTACAGATTGATAACCCTTTAACTCATTTAGGACAAAAGTTAATTCCCTGTCAAACTCATTATAAGCTTCAGCACGAGAGGTTAAAGGTGGAGAGTAAGAGGAATATGAATTTACCACTGGCATCTTTTCATCCCTAAACATACCCTCTAACCAAGGAACTCGAATGACGTCCTCAGAAACAATAGAATGAAGTTCTTCCAACGCACTTACACCATACTCCTTAGGAGAGCATACCCAAGACCAAGCACGATTTACGTTCCTGACACCACAGACCAACTTATAGTCAAGGTTAGGGACTACTTCATTACTAAGTATCTTCTCAGTCTGACTTCTAGAGAATACACAGTCTTCAAATACCATTGTACCCCTAACCAAGTCCAACCTATTCTGAGAAACATAAGTGTCAAACTTATTCATACAATCACCTACGCATCAACATGCCCTGCAGTACCTTGAACTAGCGAACCACAGTTGCCACAACGAGAAACAGAGATTCCATGCTCGATAGCATACTGCTCTAACTGAGACATTTCAATTTTGAGTTGGTTCTCCTCCTCAGTCAATTGACTATTCAGCATATAAATTTGCCTAAAATTTTCATAGACCTTTAGTAGATTTTCTAGCTCAATCAAGCGCTGAAAATCAATAGGCTGAAGTTCTAGGTTTATAGAACTGTAATTTTTACGGTCATTTTGCAACTCAGCAATTTTTCGTAACTCTAGGAGAGATTTAACGTCAATTAGTTGCAGTTCTGGTGCTACGCTCAACTGACCTACTTTTTCAAGTAAATTAGAAATTTGTAACAACTTCTCGTAAGCACTAACGTCAATAAGCTCTAGGACAGGAGTATTGATAGATAAACCTGCACGCTCTAGGAGTAAGTCAGCTAACTCTTTGTAGCTAGAGTATAAAGATTCTGCACTCTCATACTTCTTATCGAGCTGGGCGAGTAAGGTGATAAAGCCTTCATCCACAAACTCATAACGCTCTAGAGAAAGTTTAATAGACTCAATCTCAGCTACGATAGAGTTGATGGAAGAGTGTAGCGAGTTAATGTCGTTTTTGAGGTCAGTCGTTGCCAAGCTAGTTTCTTTTAGCTTCAATACCCCGTTCAAGAGTTCTACGTTTTCAGAACCTGAAGTCTGAATAAGGAACTGCTTGTCATAGATAGACTGACTATTAAGGTAATTACCACTAGAGGTTTCTGTCATAGACAAGTATTCACGAATTTCTAATGGTACTTCTTTAACTTGAGTAAGCGTATTACCTACCTTGGTAGAGAAGATAAGTTTACCATTTTCATACATCTCGTACAAGGACGGTCCATGAACGTACTTGTCACGAAGAATTGAGATGCCGTCATCGAAGTTTACAATGATACGGAAGAAACTTTCACCGTGTTTGATGAAGTTCTTTTGAGCCTGCTTGTACTGGTTAAAGAATAGTACCCCCAGAGCTCGAGTGATAGCAGATTTACCACTATCGTTATAACCTTTGAGGTTGATGATACCAGTTTCATCAAATGATAAAGTAGCCTTGCTGATGGACATAAAGTTTTCTAGTTCAATGCTAGAAATCTTTGAGAAAGTTTTTGCCATAAATTAGGAATTCCTTTCTGTTTTGTTAAGTTCTAAATAAGGTAAGTCATAAGCACCACTAAGCATATTAGCTTGGAATACAGTGTAAGGACGGACAGGAGTCATACCCTCTTCGTAGAAAGAGTCAATACCTGCAATCCAAAGAACCTCTTCGGGAATCCATACCCCTCTAAGGTTGGCGCAAGCATTGTCACCTTTCTCGCTACCTACTTCCATATCACATGGTGGGAAATAGGTAATGAGTAAATCTAGGTTCTCATTCTTTAGACCACTTAGAAAGTCTGTGTCTCGGTCAGAGTGAGCATTAGACTCAGACCAACTAGAATGTACGTTAGTCTTATCTAAAGAAAAGGTGTCCCAATAAGCCTTAGAATAGTTATCAGCTAAGTAATACCAAGCAGAAGAACCTGCAACTCTAAAGCCGTCTACTTCAACTAAGTCGTTGTTTAGTACATGGACATTACCATACTCTTTTAAGTCTTCCTTAACAGAGGAAATATATTCCAAGTAGTCAGCTCCATTTAGTTGAAAGTCCATATCACTAAAGACGAAGAATACCTGAGCATAAAACTCACTCAAATACCCCAAGGCTTCTACAAGTTTACCTTTATAACAAGATACACTGCCTGCAAGAACAAGCCAATCACTATACCTACCCTCACGAGCGATGCCCCTATCCGTAAGCAATTCTTTTACTTTAGCGTTCTCTGAAATCCAAATACCACTACCATAATAAATGCGTTGTGTTGCCATCTAAACCCCCACAAATTTCTTTGATACTATTTTAACATAATGGGAGCAAAAAAGGTAGAGTATTCTGCCCTACACTACCTTCAGCTGCTTCATTTTATTTTAGTCGTCTAGGTCGTCGATGTCGTCATCGTCTAGAGCCGTAAGTGCTGCTTGACCTTTGTTTGGAACTGTTGCTTCAATTGCTGGGGCTGTAGTCCCTGCACCAAGGTTTGCTTGGTGAAGAGCAATCTTGTCACGCAAAGGTTGAAGAATTTCTTCTGTAGATTCACGAACTGCATCAACTGGCAAGAAGTGGTTTGCGATAACCATTTCGATAGCCTTTTCAGGTGTCCATCCTTCTGTTTCAGCGTCAAGACGTTTTTCAAGTTCTTCACGGTAAGTTTGGTCAACGTTCTTAGGTCCGTTAGGTAGCATGGTTACCTTGAACTGAGTAGCTGCATCACGTGCTGACCATTTTTGTGGATCATCAATGTAGCGTCCATCAAGAGTGAACCAGTAACCTGCAGGAGTTGGAATGTCCATGTCTAGCTCATCGGCACGTGCGTCCAATTCGCCTTTCCAAATACCCCTACGAGCGTCGCTTCCTGAGTACAAAGCTTCAGAGATATTGTACCACATAGTTTGGTAAATCAATTCGCCAGTTTTTGGATCTGTGCTAAGTTTGTAAACGTCACGTCCCTGTGAGTTCTTAGTAAGTGTACGTTCGAACACAACAATTGGGAATGTAAGGTTACGAGATTTACGTTTGATAGCACGTGCATCGAAAATACCTTTAGTAAGCTTGCGAGCTTCGTCTGAAGTATCACCTGCTTCAAATCCTTGAGATACCAACAAGCGGTCAGCTTCGATACGAGCGTACTCGTCTACAACAGAGCGACCATCACAGATAGGACATGTTCCATCAAGACCAAGACCTTCGCTTACGATACCGTCCGTACAACGGATTTTGTGGAAACGACCATTAACTTCAATGGTGTGGATGAATGGTTTGTCTTGGCGAAGTTCTGTTTGACCATCTTCGTTGACCAACGTGTGATTAGGAACGTAAATAAGGTACTGTTCGTTACCAATACTGAATACTGGGTAGTTTGTTGGATCTTCTGATTTAGGAGTTGCTGTAAAGAATTTTTGTTCTTGTGCCTGTGCTGAGAGGTCTGCTAGAGCCTCTTTTGACATAGCCTTAGGTTTGATTTTACCAAATGCCATATTTGTGTAACCTTTTATCTTTCTGTGTAAAATGTGTAATATGTGTAAGATGTGTAATATGTGTATTACGTTGTTGCTTAGGCAGATAAGCAAAATCTCTAGACTTCTCAGCCTTGAGAATACCCCACTACCCTACGAGGGGCAGAGCCTTAATAAAGGCTAACCTATTGGGGTTGGCTAGATACGAAAATCATAGCCAGTTATTTTCTTAAGATACTCCTTGAAACCGAAAACTTTTAAGCACTGCTCTATCGGAGTAGCCAATAAAAGTTCTAGGTTAAGGTGTTTATGAGGATAAGCCTTAAACTTAGAATACATACGAACGCTTTTCAATGCTTTTTCTAATGCAATACCCCTCTCACAAACTACTATCTTGTGACTAGACTTAAGACCTTGAACTAGGATGTCATACGAGTTGTAGTTGAGGTCTAGGTCATCTAGGTTACCAATATAATCACATTCATAATACTTCAACCTACGCTTAAGTTGGTGGAATAGTCGGATGTTGGGGAGAATGTAATCTTTAAGGTCTTCTAAGTCTTTCTGACGAGTGGAATAGAACTTCATGATAGCTAAGTCTTCCCAAGAAAGAATGTAAACCATTAGATTGGAATAAGTAAACTGCTGGTCGAAAGTCATCACCTCGACAGCTGGTACAATAAGAATACCCTCTACATCGTTTGATAACGAGAACTTAGCCAACTCAGAACTACATAAAGCTAGATTACCCACATAATCAATGTCAGTAGTTACACGCTCTCCACGAGTTAGGATTGAAATGGCAGAACCACCAGTAATTATGATTTTTCCAGTAGTACCCTTTTTGCAAGAGATGCGTTAAGCTCTTCCAAAGTTTTAACAATCTTAGAGTACGATAAAGTCTGGAAAAACATAATGCTTACTAACCTCCTCGTCAGATAAAAAATATTTAGCCAACTTAACTAGCTTAGGTAAGTCTTCATCACTACCTGAAATATAAAGTTGTTGATTTTCTTCTTCCATAAGCCACTCGAAAGCCTTAAAGGATTCCTCTGACCTAGCACCTGAAAGATACCAACTCTGACAAAGAAGATACTTTAAAGTTCTTTCAAGAAATTCTTCCTTCATCACGATACCCCCTAAAGAAATGTCCCTTACCAGTCATGAACTGCGTTACGCAAGCCGAGAATAAAACTTACAGGTAAAAACGATGCTTACAATAGGAATTTAAACAAAAATCATGCGAAAAATGTCTTGTAAATGAAAAATCCAAAAAGATGGCTTCGTAAATAAGGAACTTATAAAATAGGCAAGGGTTTTTAGCCCTACCAACACATACACTGCAGACAATAGATGTTTCGTACCGACTCTAACTCTCGTAGGCTCTCGACTTCCTACTACATAGAGTCCTTTTCGGACGTACGGACTGGCACGGCGACCATCAACTTTCACCTAACAAGAGTAAATATCTTGTAATATGTTTCCATCTTAAACTATATGGACAACAAACCCCAAAAGGGCTGCAGTATTAGGCTACTAATACGAGTTCTGCTGTTATAGTCCACTTACGAGGACGTCACTGCAAAGGATTCCTTTTGAGATACCCCTACGGTTCCTAGCTTCTCACACTAGTCATACCAAGGCGACCTAACTATCTCAAGCTAGATGCTTGTCTCCCCAACCGAACTCTACATCAGTCGTTCATGTATATGAGGCTACCTAACCCACGCACAGATGCTTCCACCTGCTGACTTTCTAGTCGTCATCACAATCAGTACCCTATCGGACACTGACGGCTTATCGAATTAGAGGTTAAGTACCTATCTAGGCTCGTCACACCCTTACAGACAGGTTTTGCCTAAAACCACGGACGGACTCTAACCGACAATGTAAGATACCCTAGGGATAACCTACCTAACATGGAGTAAAAGAAATACCCCTCGTGGTTGAAATGAAGAAATTGGATTTAAACCTAAATGGGAGTTTTAGGAAATTTGCCTGTCGGCAATACCTACAACTGGACTCGAACCAGTATCACCTCGACAGAGAGGTACGTTCTCAGACGCTTTCCGATTCATCTAAAGCCGTTGCTTGCTTAAGACTATGTAGGTACTAGAGGCTAGGAGATTCCACTATATGATTTGCAAAATCACTTTTACAGACAAAGCACTTGAGGGAGTCACCCTTAGCATATTGGTGCTAACACTAGCTCAATCTGTACACAATCCTTTTTCAGCTATCCTCATTACCCTTAGGTACCTCTGACTAGGAGGACGAATAACCTTCTGCAATAACAAAAAGAAAAGATGTACTGCTCGTTTTACGCCTGAGCGAGCTCCTCAGTCCACCATGTGGATAACGCAAGATCGAAAATGCTTGAGGTTTTATTTGGGTTTACCTCTAACCACATACACCCACTGGGACTCGAACCCAGACGTCCAAAGGGACACAAGATTTTAAGTCCTGAGCGTCTGCCAATTTCGCCATGAGTGCATTATTTAATTTTGATACCCCTAGAAGTAAGTGTTAAGATACACCTTGATAGCAGTTTCAATTTCCTTGAATACATAGTCACCTAACTCTTGGCTTGCAGAAAACAAACGTTCAAGTTCCTTGCTACGGTGAGTTAAGTTTCTTAAGTAGTCATTAACTTGCACACCTGCAGTACCTTGGTAAGACCAACTATAGATTACATAGCCTTTAGGACTTCTTGCGCTAGTAATCTCATACTTAAGTATAGCTTCAAAAGGCTCAAAGACAGGAAGTCCTGCAACCCAACCCTTGTGGGCATACCCCGACACCAAAGCTTGCAACTTGAATTCGTTTTTGCCTTGAGATTGAAAAGCAATGACGTCTCCGTGCAAACGTGCTTCAAGTTCTTTTAACATTTTGTTACCGACTTGCAATGTCTTCATAATACCCTCCATAACACTTGTGACAGGACTCGAACCTTCAAGCCTACCATTGAATGAGGCACCTGTTGATTCAGGATTTTAGGAGGCTTCGCAAGCATGGTAACTTGGTATCTAACTACCTAACGCTGCCTCCATGTGTATTCCATTCCACCATACAAGCTCTTGAGTCGCAGATATAAAATCTCCGTTGCTCAGATAAAACTCCCAAGGTGAAGCCGTAGCGATTGGTTTTGAAAATCTAAAGGAGATTTTACATAGGAATCCACCTTGGAATGGAGAGGATAGGAATCGAACCTACCACCTTCGGTGCTTCAAACCGACGCTCTACCAACTGAGCTACCTCTCCTAAAAGGCTCCGACTTTCGGAGCATGTAGGTATAAGTCCTAAGTACCTACTCTCGATTCCGTTTCTATTTCTACGAACAAGTTACCGTCATTATACGGATTGTCCTCGGTCACCGATATAAGTTTCAAGCCTTTTGTTTATTTGTTACACTTGATTGACTAATATCATACCATCTTTACGGTTGGAGGATACCGTAGAATAAAGTCCTTAAGCATACTGCCTCAATACGCTGACTCTATATCTACCCTTTCGGTTAACCTAACAATTGAGGACTTAGGGCTGTTAGATACCCCGTGTAGACTAATATGCCGACAGATGCTTGGTAGTCGTTACTACACAAAACACTCAGTTAGACATAATCTACAAAAATAACACCCAATATTATCTAAAACCACCTACGAATAAGCAACCGTTCAAGAACCCTGAGATAGCGTTCTGAACTTCGAAGTAGTTTTCGTGACCAACTCTGTTAATATACTTCATCATCTGCTGCGAGAAGTAGAACTCTTCGCCATTGAAATAGGCATTGCCAAGGCACTCACCAGTCCATCGATTATGTACCCTTACAGACCTAGTGTAAGCTGAAAAGCTAAAATCAATTGCTTTACTCTTAGCTTTTTTAAGATGAGTTCTATTACGTTCAGTAATTAAACGTCTAAGACTTACCGGTAGAGGTTTTCTAACCCTTTTCACGCTACTTCTCCTTTCTGTAAGATAATGAATATGACTTTTTAGGGAATCGAACCCCACACTGCCTTGCAAAGCAGTAACCCCAAGTAAAAGCCACGTGTATTTTTAATTCTGGTAAAGCTAGACCTCTGCCCAAGGCTTTCTAACACACAAAAATCACCATAAACCCACTACTGCGCCCCTCCCTTGTACCTCGGGTGGTAGCAATAATGCAACTTCTAAACGTAGTACTCCGTTTAAAGGGCTGGCTGTCGCCCTTGTCGTTGCCGACAATACACCGTATGGGAATCGAACCCATGTTACTGCCGTGAAAAGGCAGTGTCTTAACCACTTGACCAACGGTGCTAATACTTAATCTTCATTTTCTTCAGAGTTATCTTCTGTAAGATTTATCTTAGAAGTATCGATACCCCTAGCTTCTAGTTTTTGTAGTAATTCATCTAAAGGCAATTCATACATAAATAAGTACCCCTAACTAAGATATAACTAGTTTACCATACATGATAATCTAAAGCAACTCTACTTAAGAAGTAAAATAAAGTTATTACGGTGACAGGACTTGAACCTGCGCTCTTGTATCGGATACCCTCAACGAAGCCTTACCCCTTGGCTACACCGCTGATGTCTAGGTTGTACTTCCCATACCCTCTATTCAAAGGTTAGATTATACTGCTCAACACTATTGCAGTCACTTGCTAACAGATAGCTGATTTTGTGAATTTAGCCAACTACCTGAGAACTCCTGCTCCTCGCTACGTTCAAGGCAGACGGTCACTTATTTAACCTCGCTGATTTCTGACGAGGGGTGGGTTAGTAATTACCAAACCCACCGAATAGGCTTTGTTTGTAGTACTCGCCCTTTTCACGGTCGTAGTGTAACAATGTTAAACTAATACCATTCAAAGCACAAAAGCTGATAACGGCTGCTGTAAGGACTGTTAAGCCTGTTACATACAGGTGAAGTATTTTCTCACCCTCAAAGCAAGGTACATCGTCATAAGAATTTTGGTTCATGCCTACACGTGGGACTAGCTTGATACCCACTAGTTCGATAAGTTTTTCTCTTACTGTATTGTTGATGTAGTCTAAGTTTGTTGGATCTACTTCCTTGGGAAAGATAAAACCGTCGACTGGAGGAAGGTCGTGGCGACCTTCTGTTAAGCCAAGCGTAATAATTTCTTTCATCTCTATAAACCTTTCCTAAGAGTTTACTACCTGTTTAGGATAATAAATACCCCTAACTACTATAAGGCTAGTTTAACACACATGAAGACGTAAGGCAAGTAGAATTAAAAACTCTTCGTATGGGACTCGAACCCATGATGTTTCAGATTGTCACTCGAATGAGACACCTAGCAATTATTCTGCACTGAAACTGTCACCTGGTGGAGCATGAATAATCTACTCCAACACCTCTACCACGAAGAGATAAGGGCAACCAAAGTTACCCTATTGTTGTATGGAGCCGGTGGGGCTCGAACCCACGTCCAAACAATCGCACCTAACAACCCTTCTGCACTCTGCTACATTTAAGTATTCGACTTTAAGTAAATGCACAAATCCTAAAGCTATATCTCTAATTTAACTAGAGGTTCGAGATACCCCCTCTAGCGATTGACTAGATTTATAGCTACTAACTGCATAGTCACCTACAGATAGTCGCTCACCTATATGGTAATTTTGTTTATGTTGATAGACAACTAAGCCGAAGCTTAGGCTGCCATCTCAACTGGAGCAAATTGTTTTGCAGATATTTTTAGGTTTGGCGATTACGTCGCCACTCGGAGTGAGGTTATTAACCTTGAATGCCTGTCGAATCCAAAAATCGACCCCTGAATATTAAAGTTTGGTGGTGTCTAGTTCGTAGTAAGAGAACCCACCTCCATCTTCGTTTACCCCTTCAACCAGTTTAAGGTTTTTTGGAGTAGATTGGTCAACTTCGTCTGCTTCTTCTTCCTCTTTAGAATAATTGTGCAGATAAATAAAAGGCATACAATCGTAGGTAGATACTACCTCTGTTGCTTTTGCAATCTCTTTTAAGAAAGCATACTGCTCTTCAGTACAAACTAACTCTAGTTCTGTACTTTCATGGCAAGCCCTTATTTTGATACGAATGTCCACTAGAAACACCTCCAGTAATTTAGCTTAGCAAGGATATACTCTAACCAAACTATATACCTATTTTAGCATAGTCTTAGGAAAGTTGCAACAACTTTCCATAAAAACTTTGCTACAATTAAGACTAATAAGATAGCATAGATCCAAGAAACGAAAGTAACTCGTATTTTGAACTGAGTTGCATCATAGTAGGATAGTCTTTCTCCCCTACTTTTGCTTTTAAGTTACCGCCTGAACTAGGGTCTTTAAAGATAATAGTAAACTCTTTAAAGTTATATACTCCAAATTCTACCAATACACCTCCATTGTCTTGAGAATTATACCCTAAGACTGATTTAAGGTGTTGTTCTATCTGGGATAAACAAGAAGTCATTTCTTCCTGAAGTTCCACAAACTTACTAAAGGTATCATATAAGTACCCACTTTCTTTTGACTATACACCTATTTTAGCATAGTCTCAAATAAAAAGCAAGTAGTCTGCAGAGCAAACTACTTAGTTATTTAGTTTAACCAACTAATACCGTAACCACAAGGTCCAAAATCTACATCAAATACTGCTAACTCACCGTAGTAATAAAATTCAAAGGTTAGAGAACCTAATTGTGAATACCGTTCTTCTAGTAAATCAAGTAATCTTGCTGCTAAGTTAAGGTTCTCACTAAACAGTAAACCCCAAGGATTGTCTTCTGTATTAGTTCCATCAAGATTTAAGTTACCACAGAAATGTGCTTTAGGATTGTCTAAGTAAACACATATTGCAATTGAGCCATCTTCAACGAACTCATAAACGTCTACGTTCTCGTAAGCACCTTTTCGGCTACCCTTAGAAATCCTTAAACCTAAGAAGTTAAGTAACTCTTGCAGAGTGGCTTTCTCTTCTAGGTAGTCTATTTTCTTGTAGTAGTCGGTTAGAGTTAAATCTTTTAAGTTAGTACCCATTACCTAACCTGCTCTAATCGTAAGTGAACTACTACCCTGTCTTTGTAATCAGTACGGTCGACATCACGTTGCAAACGATAAGAAATGTAGTGTTCTGCGATGTGGATATACCCATTTGTCAGTAGTTTCTCTTCAACTAGAGCCTGTACCATAGAAATAGTTACTTCGTCTGTACCATTTTCCTGTAACTGTGTTTCGATAGAACGAGCGATGCGACCTAAATTGTCAGCTAAGTCGTCAGATACAACATATACTGAACTTGCTGCTTTAGATAATGCATTGTAGATTTTGCTTGCGTCGAAGTCGACCGTTGTTCCGTTACGTTTAATTATTTTCATTTAACTACTACCCTTCTAAGTTATTGAACTTGATACTCCACAATGTAGTTGTAGAAAGCACCTACGTTCTCTTTAAAGACTGTGTTAGGAGCGTCTTCTCGAGTGTACTGTACTATATGGTAGCCAGTAACTTTGTCATAAGAGATACCCTTTCTTTCCGCTAAGCACGATGACTAGCTGTGTACTCTAAGAAGTGTTTAACCTCTTCTTGGTGAATCGAGCCTGGTCTATCTTTTCGTTGGTACAATACCATAATTCTGTCGCTACTCTTATCGTATTCAATACTCGTTACTTGTAGGTAAGCTGTATTAAACTCTTGAATAACCCATACTGAACCAATACCAATCTTCCGTGTCCAGTAGTCTAAGCGTTGTGGGACTGTTAATTCTGTTACCATTCTAATACTCTCCTTCTAAAATAAGACCTTGATACCCTTAAAGTTATAGAGATACCCCAAGAAAGACGTCTCCCTAATCACTACACCCAAAGGCTGAGATAACCAATACTCCAAAGAATCTCTACCAAACTGCCGTTCTAGAGAAGAATACAATCGGTTCTGCTTTAGGAATGATTTAAAAGTGATAGATAAATCTTCTAAGATTAAGATATTTTTCTCTTTCTTTAGACGACTCTTTAAGTAATCTAATTGGTTGACGTGCAAGTCTGGTCGTTCCGCATCGAAGTAGTAATACTCTTTATAAGTTTCAATTTTCTTCTTTAAGGAAGAATAACTAGACAACTTAGGGAAGATGTAATTGATTAAATCTTCTAAATCCTTACCCCTTGTAGAAAACAGTTTCATAACTGCGAGGTCTTCATAAGAGAGTACCCTAACTCGCAAGTTCTTGAAACCATTCAGCTCCAAGGCTGAATACTCATCAGTACCATATAGAGCAAAGAAAGTCTTTACATTACCTGATAAACCTAGACTACTTAAATATTCTTTCGGAAGATACCCTAATGAGCCAATATAATCAATGTCCGAAGTCATACGAGCATCCCCTAGCAAGGCTAGAGCTGAGCCACCAACGATTAGTACTTCTGATGGTGATGGAGTACCTTCGAGTTTCTTGTCTAACTCATGTAGTCTTTGTAAGATTTCCGATTTAGATAAGAACATACCAACTTAACCCTTTCTCTCAAAATACCCACCTAGAGCCATCTGAACGTTTAACCACACCTTATGAGGTAACTGTTCTTCAGACATACTAGAAGAATACTCACCTGACTCGAACTTAGTTATCATGTCAGAGTACTCTGCGTAACGGATTCGGTCAGGTACGAACAAACGTTGCGCTTTTAGGAATTTGATTACTTTTTGGTCGTTTTCAGATAGCATACCCATAAGTTAACCCCTAACCTTCTTGAACCTACCGTCAGTAAACTTATAGACTGGCATAGTTTCTTCTAAAGGTTTACCATTAGGAATGAAAGTGTTAATGATACCATAACCAACTACGAAAGCACCTATGAGTCTGTCGTAATATACCCCATATACTACGAGTTCACGAGAATCACTACCATGTACAGGCTTCCAATAAGAACCGATACCCAACTTGCGTGACCATTCTCTAATTCCTTTTTCGATTTCTTGGTTTGATAGCATATAAACTCCTTTCTTAGATACCTACTAAATCGGCATGTATTTCTTCTTTGTAGTACCCATTAGTGAAAACCTTCCACTTACTCCAAAGAGCGCCCAGTATTTTCATTTCTTGGTTAATTCTTTTAGCATGGGAAGTATAAGTATCAAAACTTAAATCTGCATTTATAAAGAAAGTTATTGATTCATGCAAAGAAGAATAAACAACCTCGAAGCCATACCTAGAAGTATTACCAGTCAAGGATAACTTATTAGTAGATGTTAATTGACTAGCATTAAATTTTGCTACTAGACGTTTAATCTCTTTATCTGAGATAACATAGGTAGTACCCATAGGGTTGGAAACTCTTTTATACATATACTGTACCCTTAACTTAGTAGTCTAGGACTTACCCCTCAACTTTTGCACCTCAGAATAGACTCGAGCAGAAGATAAGATTTGTAAATCCCCTACTTTACCACCATTTTGCTTAATTTTAGGTTTAACTACTTCTTCCAAGTAGTCTTTTGCTTTGTAGTCTGTCATGAAGTGAGTTCCATAGACTAGGAGATTTTCCCAATCTTCCCTACCAATAGGAAGAAAACTACCACCCCTAAAAGGACTGCTAACGAAAACACCTAACTTAGAATCATAGATGTAGTACATTCCTTTGAATGGGTTTTTATTACCACTTGAGATACGAAGTTCATCAGCAAATAAAACATTCCAAAAAACGATAATGTCGCTTTTGGCTAGGTTTTCTTTCTCACTCTCTAGTAACCTACTGAAGTAATCCCTGTCTTCAAAAGGTAGAATGTAGTTGTCTAGGTACTCTGGAGAGTGTTTGAAGTGGTTATTGGAGTAGGTAACACTATGCTTCTTGCCCCCAACCATAATGGTGATAGTTACTTCATTATTGCTTAAGTTAATTACAAGATTATCAAACTCAGTAGACGAGCCGTTAAAACCGTCATAGAATTGTAAGTCTCGAGTACCCCATAGAACAGCCTTATACACTAGGGGTTGCAATTTTCCTAAGAGAGAACCCTCATAGACGTTGCCATGATTAATTGTACCTTTTGCATACGTCTCTAATCTGGAATTTTCTTCTGCAGGAATTTCTACAACAGTCGACTCAGTACCTTTTCGTTGTATTTCTAATACTTTAATACCACTCTTCTCCACATTTTTCATGTGCTGTTGGTGAGAAGTTTTAGCTAATGAATTACTAGATTTAAAGAAATTGGAAATGTTGGAAAATAATCCCATAAATAATAACCTCCTGTATAGTATGAAGTGCTGACCTATTAAAGTCGACACCCCTCAAGTAATTTAGAAAAGAAGTTTAAGTTCGCCTATTATACCCTACTTAAAGCTGGGTTATAGGGAATAAGGTACTAACCTTTGATAATTAGTACCTAAAGTGAACCATTTCACCTACCAATAAGCTCTTTTGGAGGATTTAGTAGGCTATGAAGTAAAAACCTTTGACAGTTTATACCCCACTTAGCAGAGGTTTAGGACATAACTTCACGAAAACTTTGACTGTTAACGCTACTGACTCTAAAGTTTGCATCTGTTAAGCTAAGACTTACTACCCCTCTCGAGGCAGTAAGCCGAGTTGCAATGAAATAGTTCACTACAATCTTTTTGCCATCGGAAAGACAGGATTCGAACCTGCGACTTCGTGCTCCCAAAGCACGCACTCTAACCAAGCTGAGCTACTTTCCGATAATAAAAAGGAAGATGTGGGATTCGAACCCACGTGCCGTTTTACCGACCTAACGGTTTTCAAGACCGTCCCCTTATAGCCTGACTTGGGTAATCTTCCATATAATGGGGTATAGTGGAATCGAACCACCGTATCCAAGTTGCGCACCTTGAACTCCGTTGTACGGACGGAGGACGCCCTCTCCATATCCAGTATCTGGCTACCCCTAACAAGTAAAAATACGAAGGGCAAACTACTTGCTCTAAGAACTTTAGCAACCCTCTTTCAAGCATTGCACGCCGTTGTGTCACAAAACAAATACCACCCCAAGGATTCGAACAGTCCTTCTAAGAAGAACTCCACTGATTACTGGCTCGTCTATTGAAGTCATGACTCATCAATAAGCACCATGCTATAGGTGGTAATCAGAAATTAAACAAATAGCTGACTCATAGAGCGCTCTATGAGTCACTTACCCCAGTCGCTCCGCAACCAAACTACTTGTCTCTACCCTAAGATAGAACTCCACCAACAGGTTTCGAACCTGTGACGTCATGATTAACAGTCATGCGCTCTACCAACTGAGCTATGGTGGAATAATAAGATACCCTTTGCAAGTAAATTAGTAAGCTCTCACCCCTGCCAACTCAGATAGAACCTTCTAGATAAGAGTTGATCAATTCTCGATTTACACAGAGCCTATCAATAGGGTTACTATTTAAAAGAAACTATGCTGTATATGCAATGCTTATCTTTGCTTTTGCACTTATTTACTTACTACTTACTTCAAAAGGTTAGCTAATAACAACTTACTAGCTATAACTCACCCACCTTTCACAGTGAATGAGCCTAAAGGTAACATATATGAAAAATATAAATTACGTTTGTCATGAACCGAGCAGGGCTCGAACCTGCGACCAACGGATTAAAAGTCCGCTACTCTACCAACTGAGTTATCGATTCTAAATCTGCGTTTATCAGAGGCGCAGATACCCCAACAAGTAGTTAGCGCTTTTACTCTTGTTACGGTGGTTCTTTATTGTCACTCCACAAATGACGATGTTTCAACTTAAAGGGTCTGGTGACTTCTCTTGACCAACCTCCTTAAGCGAATGATGACCTAGCCTGCGACAACTAAGCCACCCTAAAAGGATAATTATGAATTCTGCCCTAGTATTACACCCCACTAGGGCATAAGACTTAAATACCGTTTAAAGTATTTAAGCCACATTATGACGAGATTTGCTAGAAAAAAGTCCAAAACTAGCAATGATGTAAGTGCCTATCACAACACTTACACCGAAAACTGAGGTATAATGAAATCTGTAATCAAACTTCATTTGCCTAAGTCATGACGCTTAGGCTAAGATGTAAGCACCTCCGACAGTACTTACACCAACTCAAAAGGAAATAGTCTGGCGAAAACGTGTTTAAACGCAAGACTCGGTGGCGAATGGATACCCACCTATGACATAAACTCCGACCAAAGAGCCTATGCCAAAAGGATATTTTACTCTTTTATGATCAAGATTCTGCACATAAATCTCTAATGCGCATAAGATGCGAATACCTTTTACAATACTCACACCAAAGGTAAACACATAAAAATGTTACCTATAATAGAGGTTCTGAAACCTTTAAGAAAAGCTATTGACCTGAGTTTGTAATAACTCCACCTGCACCGTTGACAGTTACCCAACCGTGCTTTTCCCTTGCCTCAGCCTCTTTCATACGAATGAGGTTGTCGGTGATAGAGTCGGATTTCGTTTTGTTAGCCTTTGCTTCGCCTTCAGCCTTGATGACTGCATTGTCTGCCTCAGCTTGAGCTTGAACTTTCTTAGTCTCAGCCTCTACCTCTGCCTTAGCTTTTTCTTGCTTGGCAGTATCGATTTCCTTTTGTTTAACGCTCTCATTCTTGATTGCGTTCTCTATCTCGTCCCCTGCGTCTTGGTCAGTGATAGTAAAGGAAACAAATTCAAGGTCATAAGATTCAAACTTATCTTTCAAAGCCTTGTCAATAGCCTCATAGACCTCAGTTCTCTTGTTACCTAAGATATCATAGATATCATAGTCACCTGTGACTGATTCTATTGCCCTCTGAACTGCGGGCGATACTACACTATCGTTTACTGTGTTCAAAGTAGTGTAGTTGGAGAACACAGTCATGGCTTTTTCCTTGTTTACACGATACTTAACATCAATGTTAGTGTTCAACCACTGACCGTCTTTGGTCTGGGTTGTAATCTTTTCCATCGTCTTAGTTTGAACAGACGTTGGAAGAGTGTACACAGTATCCACGAATGGAATTTGGAAGTGATACCCTGTTTGAAGAGTTGTGTCTTGAACTCCACCAAATGCACTCACTCTAACACCTACCGTGTTGGCTGGGATTCGCTTGACTGCTAGTACCCTAAATAGGACTAAGGATAGGATAATTAAGAAGATATAAATACCTTTCTTAACACCTTTAGGGATTTCGGGAAGTTCTTTGAACTCCTCGTAGTTTTCATTTTGATACATATTGTTGCACCTCAAAGTTTTCTTAGTGATAACTTTAGTTTAGTTAGCACCAAACAGTTAATACTTAACTTTGGAGAGTATTACTTGTTTGCTACCAACCAATACAGAGGAATACCAACTAATAAGTATAATACTAGTTTACAATAACTTAGGCGAGGTTGCAATAGCCATTAAGAACCCCACCTAAAGTAATGTATAGTATTTTTAACTAAAATGAGTATAAAACATTTTAATTACACTTGCAAAATTACACACCTTCTCGTTAGTGCTATACAAAATATTGATGGCAGTCTCTAAGTCGTTACCATCTTTAAGGTACTCTAATTCGTCTTGTAGTACCCTAGTGTAGAAAGATAAGAACCTTTCATTAACATTAGGTTCAAAGTTTAAAGTCTTCTCTACGTTAGAGTAGAAGAAAGACAACTCTTTGTCCGACTTTGTTCTTTCTTTTAGTTCTTTACTAAAAGCTAATAATATTTCTTTGTAAGACATAGGAACTCCATTCTGTAAATAAGAAATAAACATCACCCAATAAACACCACTAAACCAAGTACAAAGGTTTCTATTTTAGCAGAAATTATTCTGCACATTAGGTAAAATTTAGCGACAGATTAGGGCAAAAATTTTAGCCTAATTAGTTAGGCTAAATAGATAATTAAAATTTGAGCAAAAATTTGCAAGAGCAGAAATTTTGCTGATTTAAATACCTAATACTAGATAATCTTCTAAACTAAAACCACTAATACTCCACTACCTCTAGCTTAAGCCAAGGTTGACCTGCTGGGATTTCAGAAAACGGTAGGTTTAAAGGCATACCCTCGTAGTAGGTATCAAAAGGAGACACCTCTCTAGGATAGGATAAGAACTCACAAACCCCATTCTCTACGCCGAGGTTATACTTTGGTTGCCAGTAGAGTTTTGATTCGATATAATGAATCATACCGATAGGGATTTCACGGACATGTACTTTGTCACTACCCTTGCTTAGATACCAGTCATACTTTTCTTTAGAGATAGGACGCTCTAAGGTAATACTAGTCCTGTTAGTATGTAGGACTCGCATTACTTTCTCTTCTTTGAGTCCATAGTTAGTTACTTTCAAAAAAGTCCCAACTTTAACATTTCTTTTAAATTCTGAAATTGAATTACACATACTCTAAACGTAACCCCTCTACAGACCTACAGCTTCTTTGGCTAGCTGGTCTACCAAGTCATTAACCTTTACACCAGTGTGGCTACGCACCCATATAAGGTGGATGTGGTTAACTCCATGTTGCTTTGCATAAGTTAAGACACGCCTAATATAATCTGAGATGGGAGTGTCACCACCAGTACCCCAACAAGCCCGACCTCTAACTACTACAGACTTAGGAGCTGACCAACGGACGATACCCTCGTAGTCACAGACTACTGTAATTGCCGGTAATCTATGTTCAACTGCCATAGAAATAGCCGTTGCATAAGCCATTACCTCACCTGCTACGTTGCGAGACTGTGCAAACTCTGGTTTGTTACCACTAATTCTTCTGGTGTCAAGTAAGTTCTTAGAACTGTCATATACTGCAACACCCCCACCGTAAACACCAGTCTTTGCGTTAAATGAACCATCTACCACAAAGACCGTACCATGTAGGTTTAAGGAGAAAGGGTCGGTGTCCTCAATCAAGCGAATTGTACCACCACTACCTTGCTCGTTTTGGTAGGGGATTACCTTCTTCTGACTAACTTTAGCAACCTTACCGTTGATAAATGCTTGAGCCTTTTCCATAGTGGAGAACTTCTTGAACTGTGCTTTAGGCATTCCGTTTACGATTGCCTTGCACTCATCCCAAGTATTAACTACTTGCTTTGTATTCTTAATAGCGTAATAAGATGCTTTAGCCATTTTATAAACTACCTCTACTTCTTCTCAAGTTCCTTAAAGCCATTAAGAAGTGCACTTACTAGGTGAGATGGAATGTAATCCACTACTTTATCTTGAATTACACTTTCAGAGACAGTAGGATAGGAGTAGGACTTAGCACGTCTATCCTGTATAAGACTACCATCTTCGTTGTAATGGAGCAATCTTACGAAGGATTCTTTCGTACCTTCTGGGATTGTATCTTCTAGATGTAAAATAAGATGTAAAATCTCTTTTCCTGTAATTTTGTCGTACAGTTTATAAGCAAAATACTGATACCACCAATTTCCGTAAGTAACTTCTGATAGAGAAAACTTATCTTGAATGGTTACGAAAGTAGTTATCTGAGAACCTTTTCCTCGTAAGCAAGGTAAACGTGTAAGTCTTTTAAATAACTCTACTGCTAGTGTGTTTTGGTCTATTCCTTTATTCATAATAGATACCCTCTTTCTTAATGGCTATAGTATAGCCAATAGATAACTATAAAACTATTTTACTACTTCTCAGCTAAAATTCCAATAGCTATGATGCTTAAAAACCATACTCCTGACAGTATGATGTAAGTAGAGTCATCGATGTGAAGATACCCACTTAGCTCTGATATAGAGAGCAGATAGATAACTAACCAAAAGACAATGTAGAGGTAAGTTATAACCTTTACATTATCTGCATAGTTCTTTAATGGTTTAGATCTGCTACCATCTTTGAAGATGCCTTTAGACTCTGCAATATAAAGAAACACAAGGAAACCCAAGTAAAGACCTAATGAGAAGATTATAACCATATATGAATACCCCTAGACGATAAGCCAACGATAGTGTCCTAAACCAAAATAGTAATAACTGTACTAAAGTCCATTTGAAGCACTCTTCTTGTCTAAGTCAACTGCACGACGATAATAATCTGTTAATACTATTTGAAAGACTTGTTCCATAGTAAAGGTTGCTTGCTGTAGTA
>ERZ773008.55-NODE-55-length-80860-cov-7.923606_pt1 | contig 80860 bp, 68 predicted proteins | sample MGYA00580664_ERZ773008 | MGnify/ENA primary metagenome ERZ773008 (study PRJEB29015, sample SAMEA2738016) | human oral metagenome | biome: human oral; feature: human-associated habitat; material: dental | place: China | collected 2048 ...
TACCTTAGAGGGGCTCTAAGGTACGACCGCGCGGAGTTGCGTACGACCGGGAGCGTCAGGAGTACGACCGCGCTGGATTGCGTACGACCGCGCGGAGTCGCGTACGACCGCGCAGGGCCGATGGCGCACGGCGACGAAGCGCAGTGCGCGGGCCGGCACCCTCCGCGGGCACGACGGCGAGCGAGGCCCCGTCAGCAGGACGACGCAGGCCCGAGGCCCGCGCCCGCCCCGGAACCGCCAACCAGCGCCCCGAGACCCGACGAGAAAAGCCCCGCACAACCCGCACACACCCCACCCTCACAACACGAAGAACCAGTTTCAGGACCACAGTCCTAGGACTACTATTCTGGAGCGGTGAAGCCTTTGGACCCCCGGCTCATGCGTTACGCGCACGCCGCCCGGCGCTACATCGTCGTCACCGCCCTGGCCGGCGGTACGACGGCCCTGCTCGTCGTCGCGCAGGCCGTTCTCATCTCGAGGTCCGTCTCGCCCGTCATCTCCTCCGATGCCGCGCTCAGCGCGGTCGCGCCCCTCATCGGGCTGCTGGCGCTCACCATGGCGGCGCGCGTCGGCGTCCTCCACGCGCAGGAGCTCCTCGCCCACCGCGCCGCCACGCGCACGATCATCGAACTGCGCCGCCAGGTCCTGGAGCACGCCGCCGCGCTGGGACCGCGCTGGGCGGCCGAGCACGGCTCCGGGACCGCCACCCTGCTGACACGGGGCCTGGACGACCTCGAACCGTACTTCACCCGGTACCTGCCCCAGCTCCTCCTCGCCGCCACGGTCACCCCCTTGACCGGACTGGTCATGCTCGCGGAGGACCTGCCCTCCGCCGTCGCCGTGGCGTGCACCATACCGCTCATCCCCATCTTCATGATCCTCATCGGACGACTCACCCAGCGCCACTCGGAGGAGCGTCTGGAGGCCATGGAGCGCCTGGGCGGTCAGGTGCTCGACCTGCTCGCCGGGCTGCCGACCCTCAAGGCCCTCGGCCGGGAGGCCGGGCCGGCGAAGCGCATCGGCGAGCTGGGACGGGCCTACGGCGCCGCCACCATGCACACCCTCAGGATCGCCTTCCTGTCCGGTGCGGTCCTGGAGTTCATCACCACGCTGTCGGTGGCGATCATCGCGGTGCAGGTGGGCTTCCGCCTGCTGTTCGGTCATATGGACCTGGCCACCGCCCTTCTGGTCATCATGATCGCGCCGGAGGTGTACCAGCCGCTGCGGCGGGTCGGTCTCCACTTCCACGCCTCGGCCAACGGGGTCGCCGCCGCCAACGCCGTCTTCGAGATCCTCGCCGCACCCCCGCCCGAGCGCGGCACGATCCCCGCCCCCGATCTCGGCTCGGCCGTTATCGAGATCGAGGACCTGGCCGTCGCGGCGCGCGGCGCCTGGGCCCCCGCGGGACTGACCGCGAGGATCCGACCCGGGCGTCTCGTGGCGCTGTCCGGTCCCTCGGGCGCGGGCAAGACGACGGCCTGCCAGGTGCTGCTCGCGCTCCTGCCCCCCGACCGAGGCGCCGTGCGCATCATCTCCGACAACGGCGCAGGCGGCGTCGTGGACCTGTCCGATATCGATCCGCACACCTGGTGGGCGCAGATCGCCTGGGTCCCCCAGCGCCCGGTCATCGTTCCGGGAACGGTCCTCGCCAACGTGATGGGCCCCGAGCACGCCTCGGAGATCGACGACGCCCGACTCGGACGGGAATCGCCTCGGCTGCTCGCCGCCGCCCGCGCCACGGGCTTCGACGAGGTCATCAGCGCCCTCCCCCGAGGCTGGCGGACACGGATCGGTCAGGGCGGCGTCGGACTGTCCGTGGGGCAGCGCCAGCGCCTGAGCCTGACCCGGGCGCTCATGTCGGACGCCCCTCTCGTCGTCCTGGACGAGCCGACCGCGCACCTGGACGCGGCCAGTGAGGCGCACGTCCTCGATGGGATCGGCATGCTGCGCTCCCAGCACCGCACCGTCGTGATGATCGCCCACCGGCGGGCACTGATGGCAGTGGCGGACGAGGTGATCGAGGTCGTCCCGCGGCCCGCGCCGGAGCTCGTCGCGGGTGGACGGGATCTCCCGGAGACGATCGCCGAGGAGCCGCTCGGAGCCGGCGCCCGTGAGGAGCCCGCCCGATGAGGGCCCTCCTGTCACAGAGGGAACGACGCGCGCTGCGGCGGGCCGTCGGGCTGCTCGATCTCAATCGGACCCGCTTCGCCGCCTCCGTCGCCACCGGCGCGCTCGGCCTGGGCAGCGCGATCGGGCTGTCCATCGTCGCGGCCTGGATGATCGCCCGCGCCTCCCAGGTCCCCGACGTCGTCGCCCTGGGCGTGGCGCCCGTGGCGGTGCGCCTGTTCGGGATCTCCCGCTCGGTGCTGCGCTACTGCGAGCGGCTTCTGTCTCACGACACCGCGCTGCGCGGCATGAGCGCCCTGCGCACGCACCTGTACGAGATCCTGGCCGCTTCGCCGACCGATGCCGTGGCGCAGCTGCGCCGCGGCGACCTGCTCTCCCGCGTGGGCGGCGACGTCGATGCCGTGGGCGATCTGATCGTGCGCGGCTGCCTTCCGGTGGCGGTGGCGGCGAGCGTCAGCACCGCCACCAGCATCGGGGTGGGCCTCATCCTGCCCGAGGCCGGGCTGGTTCTGGCAGGATGCCTGCTGCTGGCGGGCGTCGTCGGGCCCCTGGTGTCGATCCGCGCGGCCCGGGCAGCCGAGAGGGCCCGCCAGCAGCAGGCCAACGACGTGTCCGCCACCGTCCTGACCGCCCTGGAGAGCGGCGATGAGTTGAGCGTGTCCGGAGGCCTGCCCCGTCTCATGAGCGGGCTCGCCGATCTGGAGGCGCGCCTGGCCTCAACCCGGGACCGCGCGGCCCGCCCCGCGGCCCTGGCGGCGGCCGTCGACATGACGGCCACAGGCCTGGCGGTCGTGCTCGGCCTACTGGTCGGCATCCCGGCGGTGGCCTCCGGCCGTCTGGCGCCGGTGTGGCTCGCCGTGATCGCCCTGGTGCCGCTGGCCGTCTTCGAGGTCACCTCGGCACTGGGACCCGCAAGCGTCCAGCTGGTCGCCTCCGCCGAGGCGGCGACGCGCATCGTCGCCCTCATCGACCGGGCGGAGTCCTCGCGCGCCGGGGCCTCCGATCCGGAACCGCTGCCGGCAGTCGGCGACGACGGCCCCCGCCTGCGAGCCCGGGGCCTGGCGGTTGGCTGGCCGGGGGGCCCCGTCGTCGCCGAGGGCATCGACCTCGACCTGGCGCCCGGCGATCGTCTGGCCGTCGTCGGGCCGTCGGGAGTCGGCAAGACGACTCTTCTGGCGACCCTGGTCGGCCTTCTGGAGCCCAGGGACGGCGAGCTGAGTCTGGACGGGGCCCCACCGTGGTCGGCGAGGAGGACGGACGTGGCGAGTCGGATCACTCTGACCGCGGAGGACGCCCACGTCTTCGCCACCACCGTCCTCGAGAACCTGCGCGTGGCCAACGGCGCTCTGAGCCCCGAGGAGGCCCGCGCCCTGCTCCGGCGGGCGGGCCTGGGCGAGTGGCTGTCCGACCTACCGCACGGGCTGGACACGATCATGGGCTCGAACGCCACGACGCTGTCCGGCGGCGAGCGCCGTCGTCTGCTGCTCGCCCGCGCGCTGGCCGCACCGGCACCGCTCATGGTGCTGGACGAGCCCGGCGAGCACCTGGACGCCGCCACCGCCGACCGTCTCGTGACCGATCTGCTGCACGCCGGCGACGGCGCCGACGAGAGGAGGAGAGGCGTCCTGCTGGTCACCCATCGACTGAGCGCCCTGGACGGCGCCGACGAGATCCTGGTCCTCGACGCTCCCGAGCCCGGTCGGCCGGCCACCGTCGTGCGCCGGGGCTCGCACTCCCGGCTGAGCGTTCAGGACGAGTCCTACCGATGGTCCCTCGAGCAGGAGCGCAGGTGAGACGACTGTGATGACAGACTCGGATCCGCAACCCGATCCCGCCGTCTTCCCCGGCATGCCGGACGACGACCTGGTCCTGGCGCTGCCCAGCGGTCCGAGCCCCGACGATCCCGCGGGCATCGGCTCCCTCGCCTATGCGATCCACACCGATCGGCTGGCCTCCACGCGCGAGCGCCCGGACCACGGCGTCGGCCTGGACGGCGGCGCCGTGGAGCTCTTCCGCGCGGCCCTGCGGCTGACCGGATCCCTCACCATGCCCGACGCGCTGCGTCGTCTGATGGACTCCGCCTGCTCGATCACCGGAGCGGCCTGGGGCACCATCGACGTGCTCGGAGCCGCCGGCGCCCCGCCCCTGGCCACGGCGCGGGCGACGGCCTCGCCCCACGAGCTCGACTCCATGCTGTCGGGCGCTCACGCCATCGGCCCGACCGGCAACGGCGTCGTCATCGACAACGACCTGGCGCGCGCCTCCGCCTTCACGGGCGGGATCGAGGGGGAGACCGCGGGCTCGATCCTGTCGGCCCCCCTGCGGGCGCGCGGGCGGGTCTACGGGCGCCTGTACCTGTGCGACAAGGATGACGGTTTCGACGACGGGGACGCGGCCGTCGTCCTCACGCTCGCCGAGGCCGCGGCCGTCGCCGTGGAGAACGCCCGACTGTACCGGGAGGCCCGGGACCGCGAGCGCTGGATGGCCGTATCCCAGGAGCTCACGACGCTGCTGCTGTCGGGCGCCGAGGAGGATGACGCCCTGACTCTGATCGCCCGACGCGTCCAAGAGGTCGCGCACGCGGACACGGCCGCCCTGGTCCTGCCCGGCGTCGGTCGGACGTGGGTCTGCGAGATCGCGGCGGGGGCCCACTCCGCCGGCCTCATCGGGACGCTCTTCCCGCCGGAGGGCAGGGCGCTGACGACGCTGGCCCATCAGACCGGCCTGACGGTGGACTCCCTGGCCGAGGCGTGGGGCACTCACGACCTGCTCGTGCCGGAGCTGGCGTCCTTCGGGCCCGCCCTGTACGCCCCGATGATTCACCGCGGCCGCGGTGTGGGGGTCATGCTGCTGCTGCGCGCCCAGGGAGCGGCGCCGTTCACCGATCAGGACCTGGAGATCGCCGAACTGGTGGCGGGACAGGCGACGATGGCCTTCGAGCTGGCCGACGCCCAGCACGCCGAGGAGATGGCGACACTGCTCGACGAGCGGGCGCGCATCGGACGCGATCTGCACGATCTGGCCATCCAGCAGCTCTTCGCCACCGGGATGCAGATCTCCGCGGCCCGCGATCGCCTGTGCGCCGAGGACGCCGATGGCTCCGTCGACCTGGTCGCGGTGCGCGGGGCGCTGGAGTCCTCGCTGGAGGCGATCGATGACTCGGTGCGCCAGATACGCTCCATCGTGCGCTCGCTGCGCGACCGCGACGAGGATGTGAGCGTCGTCGAGCGTCTGCGGCGCGAGGCGTCCCTGGCACGCACATCCCTGGGCTTCGCCCCCTCCCTCATCCTCACGGTCGATGGGCGCGGCCTGGCTCAGGCGGGCCGCGAGGAGGAGGACGAGCTCATCGAGGCCATCGACGCGGCCGTCGAGACGGATATCGCCGACGACATGGTGGCGGTCGTGCGCGAGGGCCTGTCCAACGTGGCCCGGCACGCCAGGGCGTCCTCGGTGACGGTGGACGTCAAGATCGAGGGCGTCCTGCCCGGCGGCTCCAGCCTCCTGCTGGCGGGGGACGGGCCGGCCTCCGGGAACGCCGAGCCATTCCACGGCGTGCCGGTGGTCGAGGTGGTGTGCCGCGACGACGGGGTGGGAGTGGATCCCTCGGTGAGGCGCCGCTCGGGCACGGCGAACATGGCCGAGCGCGCCCGTCGCCATGCCGGTACCTTCGTCATCGGACCGCGGGCCCGCTCGGACGGCGATCGCCGCGGCACCTGCTTCACCTGGAGGGTCCCCCTGGAGCCGACGCCGCGGTGATCTCCCCCGGATCCCCATCAGCGGGCCGGCCCGCGACCCGGACCACGCCGTCCGAGGAGCGGTCAGCCGCGGCGCCAGCCCGAGGCCCGCTGGCCGGCGACCCAGGCGGCGACCTGCGTGCGGCGCTGGAGGCCCATCTTGGCCAGCAGGGAGGTGATGTGGTTCTTCACGGTCTTCTCGGCCACGCCCAGGCGCTCGCCGATCTCCCGGTTGGACAGACCATCGCCGATCAGGTCGAGGACCTTTCTCTCGGCGTTGGTCAGATCCGCCGTGGGATCGTCGTGGTCGGCGCGCCGACGCGTGACAGTGCGCTCGTCGAGCAGGACGCGCCCCGAGGCGACGGCCCGCACGACGTCACTGATCTCGGCGCCGTGAACGGTCTTGAGCAGATAGGCACGGGCCCCCGCGTCGAGGGCCTCGGCCAGGGCCTCGTCGTCGTCGAAGGAGGTCAGGACGATCGGCAGGGCCCCGGGGACCGAGGCCCGCAGCTCACGCATGAGCTCGATGCCGGTGCCGTCGGGCAACTGCAGGTCGACCAGGATGACGTCGGGACGTACGAGCTCGGCCCGGCGCAGGGCCTCGGCGCAGGAGCCCGCCTCGGCCACGACGTCCAGCCCGTCGGCCCGGTCGATGATCTCGGCGATCCCGCGGCGGACGATCTCGTGATCGTCCACGATCATGACGCGGACGGGCTCGGCGGCAACGGCTCTCGGCATGACAACGAGCCTAGCAGCGTTGGGGACCTACGTCACAAGCACGGCGTCGTCCTGGGAAAAGCCTCCGGGCCCATGGGCCGCCCCGCGGAGACGGCACCGACGGGGCCTCGACTTCCCCCGACGGATCAGGTACTGGCGGCCAGCAGGATCCCGGCGGCGGTACGGGCGCCGTTCTCGCGGGCGACGACCCCGGCCGCCTCTCGCGCCCGTTCACGGTAGCCCCGGGCCTGCCCGGCACCGACCAGCCTCCTCATGAGGACGGCGAGAGCCTCGACGTCGGCCCGCTGCGGCGCGAGCGGCGCGGGTCCCAGGCCCAGTGCCTCCACGCGGCGCGCGTAGTAGGGCTGATCGAGGGAGAAGGGGACGACTCCCTGCGGCACGCCCGCGGCCAGAGCGGCGTGGGTCGTCCCCGCTCCCCCGTGATGGATCGCCGCGGCTGTGCGCGGCAGCAGCCAGTCATGCGGGGCGAAGCCGAGCAGGTGCACATGGTCGCCGTAGTCCCTGTCCCACTCATCGAACCCCGCGGCCGGCGAGATCAGCGCTCTCGCCCCGGCGCGACGGGCGGCCTCGGCCTGACGGGCGACGGCTGCCCGAGGCTCCCCCAGCGGCACGGAACCGAAGCCCACGTACACCGGAGGCGGACCGGAGGACAGGAAGTCGACGAGACCCGCGTCGGGCTCCCATCCGCGCACGGGCGCCGCGAGCCGTCCGGTGCAGTGGACGGCGGCCGGCCAGTCGGCGGCGGGCGGGACGAGCTGCGGGGAGCACGCGAGGATCACCGTGCCGCCGCTCCGACGGCCGGCGGTCCCACGACCATTCGGGACGCCACGTGCCAGTACACGGGCGATCGGCGCCCCCATTGCCAGCGAGCCGCGACGCAGCGCGCGGGAGTAATGCAGGTTGAGCGGGCTCCGGCCCCTGCGCGGTGCGCCCACGAGGCTGTCCGCCCGCGCAGTGGGCAGCGTGGGGGCCAGTGCCAGCTCCACCACCTCGCAACCGAGCGCCGCGCTCAGGAGACGGCATGCCGGCAGGCCCAGGATCCCGGAGACCAGGACGTCCCCGGGACGCGTGCTGGCCGCCAACGCCCGGGCGATCGCGGGGGCGACGGCGCGGATCCAGCGGCGCAGCACGAGCGCGCCGGCCGCCTGATGGCGTCTCGCGGCGCGGGCGACGACCGGCGACGCGATCGGGCCCATGAGCCTGGCCCCCACTCCCCGGAACGGCACGTCGCACTCGGATGCCGCTTCCGCGTAGTCATCGAGTCCCAGCAGCAGGACATCGGTCCCCTCGGCGATGAGCGCTCGCGCCAGGGCCAGCTGCGGGCGCACATCCCCCATGGAGCCGATGGCGACGAGCACGTGGGTCATCCTCGGCTCCGATCCCCGGGCGGCGCCGTCTGCTCATCGATGATCCGATCCATCAGCTCCATGGCGGCCCGCGCGCTCAGCTGTCCGGAGGCGACGGCGAAGACGGCGCCGACGAGGCCGACGTAGAAGGCGCGAGCGCGCAGCTGCGGCAGGGGGTCGTCCGGGCCGGTCTCGAGGTGCGCGGCCCAGTACGCGGCCAGGCGATCGACGACGTCGCGCAGACGATCGTCGTTGCCCGCGGGGACGGGGCCGGTCAGGAGCGCGGCCAGGTAGTCGCGGGTCAACCCGCTCCCCCGGGGCGTCAGACCCGGGGTGGCGGCGATGAGCGCCCGCAGTGCGTCGCGCAGATCCGCTCGCCCCTCCAGGGCGGCGACGGCGTCGGCCGTGGCGCGCTGCTCCATGCAGCGCACGAAGAGCTCGGCCTTGCCGCCCACGGAGACGACGGTGCCCACTGAGACATCCGCCTCGGCGGCGATGTCCCGCATCGACGTGGCGGCGTAGCCCCTGCGGACGAAGAGCCGCTCGGCCCGTTCCAGTACCCGGGCCTCGGTGTCCTGTCTACGATTCATGCAGTCTCACGCATTCTCCTGAACAAGTTCAGATATGAACACGTTCATTTTAGAGGACGAGGCCCCCGCCGACAAGCCCCGCCGCCCCCGGCCGCCTGCGCCGTCCTCAGCACCGCGGGCGGGTCTGGCACCTCGGGCAGGACGTATGGCTGCGCCCGCCGACGGCCTCGACGCGCATCGGCGCGCCGCACCGCCCGCAGGGCAGCCCGGCGCGCCCGTAGGCCGAGAGCTCGCGGGCGAAGAAGCCGGCGGCGCCGTCGGCATCGACGTACAGGGAGTCGAAGCTCGTCCCCCCGACGGCCAGCGCCCGCTCCATGACGGCCGCGGTCCGCGCCAGCAGGCGCTCCACGACGCGCGGCCCGATCCGCTTGCCGGGCCGCAGGCCGTGCACGCGGGCCGCCCACAGGCCCTCGTCGGCGTAGATGTTGCCGACGCCCGACACGATGCGCTGGTCCAGGAGGATGGTCTTGATGGCACGGCCCGAGGACCGCATCCGGGCCGCTGCATCGCGCCGATCCAGCGCGGGGTCGAGCAGGTCGCGGGCGATATGGCGGGCGTCGTCGGGGAGCAGGGCGTCCGGGCTGCCCCTGCCGCCGGGCTCGCCGTCCGAGGTCGGCACCAGGTCGGTGACGTGCAGGCCGCCGAACACGCGCTGGTCGACGAGATCGACGAAGGCCCCGTCGGACGCGTCCCCGTCGATGGGGGCCAGATGGAGGCGCACGCGCAGATGACGCGGCCGTATGGACGGCTCGTGCACGAGGGTCGGGGCGCGGGTGGCCATCGGACCGGCGCGATGCGCATCGACCCGGCCGGCGATCCGGGCACCCTCGACGTCGTCGTGCGGCTCCGCGACGGCGCCGCGCACGAGGAGCTGGCCGCTCATGCCCAGATGGGCGGACAGCGCGCGGCCGTCATCCAGCGGCAGCCACAGGAACTTGCCCCGCCGTACGGCCGCGGTCACCGTCCGCCCGGCGAGCTGACGGGCGAAGGCCCCGGGACCGCCGGCCTGGCGGCGCAGGGAGCGCGGATCGAGGATCTCGACCGCCTCGATCGCACGACCGATCAGATAGCGGGCCAGTCCGGAGCGCACGGACTCGACCTCCGGCAGCTCGGGCACGCCGCTCAGTCGCCGAGGGCCGGCGGAGCCGGCGCGGGGACCGGCCCGGAAGCGGACCCGGGAGTCGGCCCGATCCGCGCCTGCCGGGCGGCCATACCCGCCAGATCCGTGCGCAGGGCCTCGTTGACCCCGGGCAGATCCAATCCGCCGTCGCCGTGACTGGCCAGGATCGCGGCGTAAGCGGCCTCCGCGGCGGCGTGCTCGGCGAGCTTCTTGGAGGTGCCCGTGCCCTCGCCGCGGGCCTCGCCATCGACGATCGCCTGCGCGGTGAAGACCCGCTCGTGGTCGGGCCCGACGCTCTCAACCTCGTAGCGCGGGTTGCCCAGTCCGTGAGCCGCGACGAGCTCCTGAAGGCTGGTCTTCCAGTCCAGGCTCGCGCCGCGCGTGCGGGCCGAGCTGAGGAAGCGGGCCACGAGGCGCTCGACCACGGCACGAGTCGGTTCGAGCCCCTGGGAGAGGTAGGTGGCACCGATGAGCGCCTCGACGGTGTCGGACAAGATCGAGTCCTTGTCACGACCGCCGGTCAGGGACTCCCCCTTCCCCAGCTTGATGAACTCCCCCAGGTTCAGGTCCCGGGCCACGGCCGCCAGCGCGGGCTCCGATACGGTCGCGGCCCGCATCTTGGCCAGTTGGCCCTCGGGGACATCCGGGTGGGCGCGGTAGAGGTACTCGGTCACCACGATGCCCAGCACGGAGTCGCCCAGGAACTCCAGGCGCTCGTTGGTGGGCAACCCGCCGTTCTCGTGGGCGAAGGAGCGATGGGTCAGCGACAGGTCGAGCAGATCCGGATCGATCCGCGGCCCCCACCGGTAGACGAGGGCCTCGACATCGCTTCGCGCCGGGGAGGCGACGCGGCGGGACTGCCTACCGCCGCTCTTACGAGACGAGTGGGCCATCAGGCCTGCCCCTCCTCACTCGCGTCCGGCTCGCCCCGCTCGGGCAGAAGAGCCGCCAGGGCGGACCAACGCGGATCGAGCTGCTCGTGGTGGTGATCGGGGGGCAGGTCGTCGAGCCTCTCGCCGCACTGCGGGCACAGGCCCGCGCAGTCCTGCCGGCACAGGGGCTGGAAGGGAAGCGCGGGCACGAGGGCGTCGCGCAGCGCCGGCTCCAGGTCCAGGTCGGTCTCGCCGACCAGGAGCAGGTCCTCGACCTCCTCGTCGTCATCGGCCGCCCGGGCCTCGGCGGCCCGGGGCAGGTAGTAGAGCTCGTCGAAGGCGACGGTGCGGTCCTCGTCGAGGTCTCGCAGGCAGCGCACGCACCTGCCGTGGATGCGGACGTCGGCGCGGCCGCGGGCCAGCACGCCGTCCTCCATGCTGGTCAGCTGCGCATCCAGGACGACGGGGCTGCCCTCCGGCACGCCGATGACGTCGGTGCCCAGATCCGCGGGGGCGGCCGTCTCCACACGGACGTCCTTGACGGACCCGATCTGGTGCGGCAGATCGACGATGTCGACCACCAGTGCGGCCGTGGTGCTCATGGTGCTCCTCCGGTTATCCGGTACGTACACGGGTCGGGCGGCGCCCGAACCCGCAAGGGATCAGGGTACCCGGGCGCCAGCGGCACGAGCCCGCAGCGCCCCCCGTCGGCGGATCACACTTCGAATCGTGATCCCTAGCCGCGCGGGCGCCGCGCACGCGCCCCGCCGTGGGGCCGCGCGGACGCGCGAGGACGGTCGGCGCACCGCACGCGCCCCGCCGCGCCCGGACCGGCGGTGCTCATACGGACCCGGAGATGAGCGGCCATCCGGGGCGGCGGCGGCCGTCGCCCGGGAGCGTCGCCTCATCGTCATCGGCGGGGGCGCCGAGCCGGGATGCCAGGACATCGCGACCCGCGCGCACCTGCTCGGTGATCTTGACGAGCTCGGCCTCCAGGGCCGCCAACGTGCGATCCGAGTAGTCGTCGGCGCCGTGACGGAGTCCCGCCGCGCGGTCCTCGGCCTCGGCGACGATTTCGTCCGCACGCTCATGAGCCATGCGCACGACGTTCTCCCCGGCCACCAGACGATCCGCCTCCTCCTGGGCGTGCAGGACGAGCCTCTCGGACTCCTCCCGCCCCTGGGCCAGGACCTCATCCGCGTCGGCGACGATCTCCTCGGCACGACGGACGGCGGAGGGGACGGCATGGCGCGCGCTGTCGATCAGGGCCAGCGCATCGTCCCGATTGACGATGGCGGAGGCGCTCATCGGCACGGAGCGCGCACCGGTGATGAGCTGGTCGAGCTCGTCGAGGATGCGCAGCAGGTCGTCTCCGGCGTCACGGCTGGTCGTCACGAGTGGTTCCTTCCTGTCGGGAGGCTGTCGGGGGGTGCGGCACCGGCAGGGCGTCCCTGAGCGCCTCCACGACGGCGTCGGGCACGAGGCGGGAGACGTCGCCACCGTGCCGGGCCACGTCCTTGACGAGAGACGAGGAGACATGGGCGTGGGCGGAGGCGGCGACGAGGAAGACCGTCTCGGGAGCGCCGAGATCGCGGTTGAGCAGGGCCATGGGCGCCTCAACGTCCAGATCGGTGCCGCTGCGCAAGCCCTTGACGACGGCGTCGGCCCCGCGGGCGCGGCAGTAGTCGGCCAGGAGGCCGGGCACGATGTCGACCTCCGCGCCGGGCAGGTTCCCCAGAGCCCGCCGGGCCAGTACCACGCGGGTGTCGAGGTCGAACAGGTGACCGGACTCCTTGGCGGCGTTCCGGGCGATGGCCAGGACGACCCGGTCGAACACGGTCGAGGCGCGCCGTACGACGTCGACATGACCCAGAGTGATGGGGTCGAAGGTTCCGGGGTACACGGCCAGTGACATGCCCCGAGGCTAACGGCGTCCCCGCCTCGACGGTGGACGCGCGCCGGGGCCGGGCGACCCGATCCGCGTCTCGACGTCGTCGGGGCATCCGGGCGCCCCCGTCCCGCCGCGCGAACCGGTACGAGGCCGACCGACTCGGCGCGACGACCCGATTCCGCTCTGCCGTAGGCTCCGACTATGACCAGGATCGTGGCCGGAACGGCTGGTGGACGCAGGATCGAGGTCCCCCGCGCGGGGACGCGCCCGACCTCGGAGCGCGTGCGCGAGGCCCTGTTCGCACGGCTGGAGCACAATGGGGCGATCGACGGCGCGCGAGTGCTCGACCTGTGCGCGGGCTCCGGGGCCCTGGGCCTGGAGGCGGCGAGCCGCGGTGCCGCGGATGTGACACTGGTGGACTCCTCGCGGAGGGCCGTGGCCGTCTGCCGGCGCAATATCCGCTCCCTGGGGCTGGCGGGCGTGCGCGCGGTGACGGCGAGGGCGACCGCATTCCTGGCGGGCCCCGCCGGGAGGTCAGTCGATCTGGTGCTCATCGATCCGCCCTACGAGCTGAGGGACGAGGAACTCGCCGCGATGCTCGCCCCCCTGGCTCGCGACGACGACCCGTGGCTGGCGCCGCGGGCCGTCGTCGTGGTGGAGCGCTCCTCCCGCTCGCCCGGGCCCGCCTGGCCCCGGGGGCTGGAGCACGTCGCGGACAGGCGCTACGGCGAGACCTCCCTCTGGTTCGCCGAGCCCGATGAGAAGAGCCGATGAGAGGAGCTGGGCGGGCCCCGGAGCCGTCACACCCGCTCGAGATAGGCCTGCGACTCCTCGTCGAGCCGCTCGACGATGGCGGCGGCCAGCGCGCGGTGATCCGTCAGCCGCGGGTCGGCGGCGACGATCTCCTCGGCCTCGCCGCGAGCCGCCTCGATGACCCTCCTGTCGCGAGTCACCCGCAGCAGATCGAGATCGCTGCGCCGCCCCGACTGGGCCGCCCCCAGCACGTTGCCCTCGCTCCGCAGCTCCAGGTCCGCCTCGGCCAGGGCGAAGCCGTCGGCGGTCTCGGCGAAGGCCTTGAGCCGGTGGTAGGCGGTGGACCCGACCTCTACGCCGGTGGTCGCCACGCACACCGAGGACCGGTCTCCCCGGCCCACGCGCCCGCGCAGCTGGTGGAGCTGGGAGAGCCCGAAACGATCGGCGTCGAGGATGACCATCATGGTGGCCTCGGGCACGTCCACTCCCACCTCGATGACGGTGGTCGCCACGAGCACCGGCGCGGCTCCGCTGGCGAAGGCCTCCATGGCGGCGTCCTTCTCGGCACTGGTCATCCGTCCGGTGAGCGTGCCGATGCCCGTCCCCGTGAGCGACGGCTCGTCCGCCAGGCGCTGCGCCCACTCGGCGACCGCGGCCGGCGGGCGCGTCGGCCCCTCGCGGTCCACGCCCCCGTCCGGCTCCTCCGGCAGGTCGTCGAAGGCCTCGGGCCGATCGGGGTCATCCTCCCCCTGCTCCTGGTCGCCGGCGTCGATGCGCGGGCAGACGACGTAGACCCGACCGCCGGAGGCCACTTCCCGGGCGGCCCGCCGCCAGATCCCCTCCACCCACGTCACTCGGTCCCAGGGCACCAGGTGGGTGTCCACGGGGCCGCGTCCCGCCGGGAGCTCATCGAGGATCGCCGTGTCGAGATCGCCGAAGACCGTCATGGCGACGGTGCGCGGTATGGGGGTGGCGGTCATGACCAGCAGGTGCGGGGTGCGCTCCTCCCCCGTGGCGGGATCGGTCACGCCGCGACGCTCGCGCAGGGCGTCGCGCTGAGCCACTCCGAAACGGTGCTGCTCGTCGACCACCACGAGCCCCAGGAAGGGGATCTGCACGGTCTCGGCCAGCAGCGCGTGCGTGCCCACGACGATGGCGGGCTCGCCGGCGGCCAGGGCGGCGAGGATCTCCCGACGCCGGCCGGCCGGCGTGGAGCCGGTCAGCAGCAGGACCCGGATGGCGCGCTCCGCACCGCCGAGCATTCCCGCCCGCCCCAGGGGTCCCAGGAGAGCCTCGAGACTGGTCCGGTGCTGGGCCGCCAGCACCTCGGTGGGGGCCAGCAGAGCCGTCTGCCCTCCCGCCCCGACGACCTGGATCATGGCGCGCAGGGCGACCAGGGTCTTGCCACTGCCCACATCGCCCTGCAGGAGGACCTGCATGGGCACGGTCGATTCCAGGGCGTGCGCGATGTCCTCCCCCACGCGCGCCTGCCCGGCCGTGAGCTCGTAGGGCAGGGCGGCATCCAGGTCGGCGCGCAGGGAATCGGGACCGGGGGCGGGCCAGGCCACGGCGGTGCGCGTGGCCCGATGGCGGGCCCGGCGCTGAGCGAGCGCGGTCTGGAGGACGAGCGCCTCCTCGTGTCGCAGTCGCCGTCGCGCCTCCCGCCACTGCCCGGTGTCCTGCGGCTCGTGGACCCAGCGATAGGCGGTGAAAGCGTCGATGAGCCCGTGGACCGTGCGCACGCGCTCGGGCAGGGGCTCGGGGACGTCCGCTGCGTCGAGCTGATCCAGGAGCGTGCGCACGGCCTTGGCGACGCGCCAGCTCGGCAGTGCCTCGGTGGCAGGGTAGATGGGCAGTGGACGGGCCAGAAGCGCCTCGCGCTCGGCCTCATCGAGCTCGTCGAGGACCTGGATGCGCGGACCGACGAGCTGCTTGCGCCCCCGGTGAAGCCCGACCTTGCCCGACAGCAGCGCCGTGGTGCCCGGCGAGAGCTGGTCCGCCCGCAGCTTCATGAGACCCGCGGTGCCGAACATGACGACGGCCATGCTCGTCGTGCCATCGGTGACAGTGGCCTCCATAATGGCGGGAGGGCGTCCGCCACGGGTGCGGCGCGCGGACGAGCGCACGACCCGGGCCTGGACGGTGGCCTGCTCGCCGTCGGCCAAGGCGCGCAGATCGGTCAGCTCGCCCCAGGTGTCGTAGCGGCGAGGCAGGAGCCGCAGCAGGTCTCCGGCAGTACGGGCCCCCTGCTTGGCGAGCTGGTTGGCGGTCCGAGTGCCCAGGATCCTGTCCAAGGGGCGATCCAGCAGGGGCGCCGACCCGCGAGCGGGATCGGATCGGATGGGCGTGGATCGTGTGCTCACGCGCCCCTACTCCAGAGCCATCAGGACATCGGGACGCGCCTGGGCCCCGGCGTGGATGACGACCTCGATGGCGTCGGGGTCCCCGAGGGTCCGCTCGCCGTAACGAGCGACGGCCTCGGCGGCGAGGGCGCCGACGTCCGGCATGGCGTCGCGTCCGAGGATCACGGTGACGAGCTCGTCATCGGGACGCAGGGCGGCGTCCAGGGCGGCGGCGACCGCATCGGCCTCGGCGTCCGGGCCGTCGAGGGCCAGCGTGCGCAACTCGATGGCGGCGCGCCCGGCCCTTCTGGCCAGAACGGTGAGGCCCTCGCCGCTTCCGGCCACGGCCACGGCCGCCGCCAGGACACGGGCCTCGTCATCGGTGTCGCACACGAGGAGCTGGACGCCGTCGCCGGGTGCGGGAACGGCCTCGGCCGCGCCGCGCACATGGGAGACGGCGGAGCGGGCGGCCAGGAAGCGCGCCGCCTCGTGGGCGTGGGCGGCGCAGTCGGCGTCGCAGGGCAGCACGATCACCCGCTCCAGGCCGATGTCGATGGCGGCGCGGATGATCCCGTCCCGCTCGGGATCCAGGACGACGACGGCGCCGGTGCGGGCGAGCTGCTCGATGAGCCCCGGGGCGCGGGTGCAGGCGATGACCCCGGTGCGCTCACCCGTCGGAGTGGGGGGACCGAGATGAGAGGGGTGCTTGCGCATGGAACTATTGCGCCTGGCGGCCCGATTCCGTGCCCGACGCGCGGCGAGACGCTCGAAGGACACGACGCGGGAGTCCTCGATCCGGTCGCCGCCGGGCAGAGGTGGCTCGTCGGCCTCCCAGTCGGCGACGACTGCCAGGGCCGTGGGGTGAAGGTGGTGGACGCACACCTGGCGAGCCCGTCCAGCACGCGGCAGCGCCGCGCGGGGGGTGTCGGTGTGCACGTGGACCTGGTACAGGCCCACGCCCAGGGCGTCGGGGGTGCCGACGACGCCCACGGAGTCCCCGACGCGTTCGAGCTCACCGCGCAGGACGTCCGCCTGGGCGGTCGTCGCCTCGAGCAGGTACATGACCTCGAACTCCCCCATGGAGGCCGTCGGCGCGCTGTCGCCCGGTCCGGAGGCCACATGCGTGGCGCCGGCCAGCAGATCGACGAGCATCTGGTGGGCGACCTCGGTGCAGGGATGGGGGGCCTCCAGCGCCTCGGCGTCCCCCTGCCCCCGGTCTCCGGCGTCGATCGTATCCGACAGGCAGGTGAGCATGAGCATGAGGGCCGCACCGCCGGCATCCACCGGGCCGTGGCCGAGTCCGGCGGTTTCGACGACGCTCTCCTGGGCGCCGAGGGCGGCGGCCGCGCAGACCGCCGAGACGCTCGTGGGCGCAGTGGGGCGGGACTCCTCCAGAGCCGCGCGCGCGGCGACGGCGGCGTCCTGGGCGACCGTCAGCAGGGTTCCCGTCACCGGGCGCGACACGGCGGCCCAGGTGGTGTCCGCGATGCGCTCGTAGGCGCGGACGATCTCGACCGGCCTCAGTGCAGCGGGGTCGGGCGCCTCGGCGCAGACGTCGGCGAGGGCGACCAGGACCTGGGAGACCAGAAGACCGGAGTTCCCGCGCGCGCCGCGCACCGCTCCGTCCGCCGCCGCCCGGGAGACCTGGACGAGGCCGGCGCCGGCCGGCAGGAGGCGCATGGCGTCGCAGGCGGCGCGCACGGTGAGCAGGACATTGGTGCCGGTGTCCGAGTCCGGGACCGGGAAGACGTTGAGGGAGTCGACGAGCGCGCGTGTGATCTCCCCCGTCCTGCGCGTCAGACGCAACCAGGAGCGCAGAACAGGAGCGGTCAGGGCGTTCGTGGGAACCGGGGTGGGCAACTGACCGCTCGTCTGCCGTGTCACGCCGCGTTCTCCTTGGCTACCGGTGGGTCGGCCGCCCGACCGGGCGGCCCGCTACCCCTGTATAGGTCCAAGGCTACCGGCCCGCGCCGCTGCGCGCGTCCTGAGCGCCGGTCCAGGCGCCGTTGCGAGGAGCGCAGTGGAGCGGAACTCCTTTTGGACGGCCACGTATGTGCCTCACCCCACGCCTCATCCGCTTGGGGCCTTTCCCTGCCGTCCGATAAGGTTTGCGGGTTGCCCGGGGTACGAGCTCGGGGTATTCGATCCAGCGCCGTGACGTCGTCCGGCGTTCACGCAAGAAGATTCAGGAGTGAGACCGTGGCTGCTGTGTGCGATGTCTGCGGCAAGGGCCCCATCTTCGGCAAGAGCGTCTCGCACTCCCACGTGCGGACCAACCGCCGGTGGAACCCGAACATCCAGCGCGTGCGCGCTCTCGTGAACGGCGCTCCCAAGCGTCTCAACGTGTGCACGTCCTGCCTCAAAGCCGGTAAGGTGACGCGCAATATCTGAGTGCGCTCTCGCCGATCGGGCGCTGCGAGGCCGTCACCCCGCGGGTGGCGGCCTTTTCGTCGAGATCGGTCGAGTTCCGCGGCGAGATCGGTTCGGCGGCGCCGCACCCCGATAAGACCGGCTTTCCCGGGCGGGTCCGGCGACGGAATCGTCGGACCCGCCCCGTCCCGGCCCGCTCAGCCGACTCGGCGGTGTCAACCTCGGAAGTGGTCCCACCCCTTCCCCGCATCGGGAGCCCGTCCACTGACCATGACGCGAGGGCCATCATCCGGCTCCAGCACGCGCCCGATGACTCGGCTGCCCAGTGGGGGTCCTGTCTCAGCCGGGACGGCGGCGAGCATGCCGTGGTCCTCTCCCCCGGTGAGCACCCATCGACGCGCCAGTGCCCGAGCGGCGGCTCGCGAGTCCTCCAGCAGGCGCGCCACGGGCTCCAGGACGGCCAGGTCCTCACCGGTTCCGGCCACCGAGCCCAGAGGATCGTCGATGTCCATCCGCACCCGGGAGGCCCCGGCCATGCGCCCCGCGTCGCGGAGCAGCCCGTCGGAGACGTCCATCATCGCAGTGGCACCGGCCTCGGACAGGGCGGGGCCCGCCTCCAGAGGCGGCACGGGGGTGCGGAACACGGACAGGCTCTCGTGCGCGGCGGCGCGCGTCCGCTCCTCGAGCCCGTCCCGGAACGAGGCCCCGCCCCGCGCCCCGCTGCGGCCGGAATCGTCGATGCCGGCGCCGAGCAGTGCGAGCCCGGCGGCGCTGCGGCCCAGCGTCCCGGTGTGGACGAGCAGGTTACCCGGACGGGCTCCCGAGCGCAGGACGGGCGAGCGGCCCTCCAGATCGCCGTGGACGGTGACGGCGATGACGAGCCCCTCCCCCGCGCTCAAGTCACCGCCGACGACACCGGCGCCGATCCGGTCGCACGCTCGAGCCATGCCCCTCGCAAGGTCCTGGATCCATGTCATTGATGTGCTCAGGGGCAGGACGAGGCCGACCACCAGCGCCACCGGACAGGCCCCCATCGCCGCCACATCGGCGAGGTTCTGGGCCGCGGCACGCGCACCGATCTCCTGGGCGCTCGACCAGTCGGTGGAGAAGTGGTGGCCCTCGACCAGGACGTCGGTGCTCACGCAGTAGCGGGCGTCCGGCGCAGTCAGGACGGCGCAGTCGTCGCCATTGCCGACCAGCGCGCGCCGGGTGCCGGGCAGCAGCGGCGTGAAGGCCGCGAGGAGCTCCTCCTCCGTCAGATCGGCGACCGTGATCGGACGGCGCGCGTCGACGCCCTCATCGATTGACATCGGCCGGCCGCTCCAGGGCCAGCTCGATGAGCTCGCCGATCAGGGCTGTGTAGTCCATGCCGGTCACCTCCCACATGTAGGGATACATGGAGAAGGGGGTGAAACCGGGCATGGTGTTGACCTCGTTGACGACGGCGCGCCCGTCGTCGGTGACGAAGAAGTCGACGCGGGTCAGGCCCTCGCCCCCGATGGCGAGGAAGGCCTCAGCGGCGGTCGACATGACCAGCTCGCGCTCGGCGGCGGTGAGCCGGGCGGGGCAGACCATCTGCACGGCGTCGTGGGCCAGGTACTTGGTCTGGTAGTCGTAGAACTCGCCGGCGCCATGAGAGGCGTCCATGACGATCTCACCGGGCTCGGCCACGCGCGGAGCGTCATCGCCGTGCCCCCCCAGAACCGCGACCTCGACCTCGCGCCCGGTGATCCCGGTCTCCACGAGCACCTTGGGATCCACCGCGCGGGCCGCCTCGACGGCGGCGGGCAGGTCCTCGCGACGCTCGACCTTGGTGATGCCGAGCGAGGAACCGGCCCGGGCCGGCTTGACGAACAGCGGATAGTCGAGCTCCTCGCAGGCCGCCAGGATGGCGGCGCGATCCCGCTTCCACCGGTGGGGCCCGACGACGACGTGCGGCGCGGTGGTGATGCCGGCGGCTTCCAGGAGCACCTTGGTCGCCTGCTTGTCCATCCCCGCGGCGCTGGCGAGCACGCCGCAGCCCACGTAGCGGATGCCCAGCATCTCCAGCAGCCCCTGGATGGTTCCGTCCTCCCCGTAGGGGCCGTGCAGCAGGGGCAGGACGACGTCGACATCGCCTAGGACGCTCGGCCCCGCGGGTGTCAGGGCGGTCAGCGCTCCGCCCCCGAGCTGTATGGCGAGCTCGCCGCGCCCCAGCCCCTCGGCGGTGATCTCCACGGGCGGGCGGGAGTCGTCCAGAGCCAGTGCGGCGGGGTCGTCGTCGACGAGCACCCACTGACCGGTTGGCGTGATGCCGATGGGCAGCACGTCGTAGCGGTCGCGGTCGATGGCCGACAGGACCCCGGCGGCGGTGGCGCACGAGATGGTGTGCTCTCCGCTGCGCCCGCCGAAGACGACGGCGACACGCGGTCTGCGCGAGCCGCCCGGTCCGGCGGGGGGGAGGGGGTCGGGGTTCGAGGGCTGCTGGCTCGGCACGGCGCTCTGAGACATGCCGCTAACGCTACCGCGTGGCCCGCGGACCGCGCGCAGTCCCCGTCGCCCAGTACTGCTGACCGGCACGGCCCCCGGCCGGCATCGTCCCCGTGTCCCGCGGGGACGGACCGCGCCGACCACCGGGGCGAACGCCGCCGAAGCACCCCGGGGCCGAGCCCGCCGCGACCGAGGGGGCGGCCGGTCACGGGCGTCCGGACGACGGCATCAGAGCAGCGGTGCGGCGTTGATGCCCTCGGCTTTGCGGGGCCGGGCCAGCAGCGCATCGTTGACCTCGGTGACGGTGGCCCTCCCCTCGACCACCGCGACCACGCCCGCGGTGATGGGCATATCGACGCCGTGGGCGGCCGCCAGGTCGAGGACGGCGCGGGCCGACTTCGCGCCCTCGGCGACGCCGCGCGAGGCCAGGCCCGCTTCGACCACGCTCATGCCCTCGCCCAGGCGGCGCCCGAAGGTCTGGTTGCGGGACAGGGGGCTGGAGCAGGTGGCCACCAGGTCGCCCAGACCGGCCAAGCCCGAGAAGGTCTCCGGGACCGCCCCCAAGGCGAGCCCCAGCCGGGTGATCTCCACCAGGCCGCGGGTGATGATGGTCGCCTTGGAGTTGTCGCCGAACCCGCACCCGGACGCGGCGCCCACGGCCAGAGCGATGACGTTCTTGACCGCACCGCACAGCTCGACTCCGAGCACATCGGTGTTCGTGTACGGCCTGAAGGTGCTGGTCGCGCACAGGGCCGCCACGCGCGCGGCGACGGCCTCCTCGGTTGCGGCGACCACCGTGGCGGTGGGCTGATGGGCCGCGATCTCGTCGGCGAGATTGGGTCCTGAGACGACGGCGACCCGCTCACGGGGCAGGGCGAGGGCCTCGCCCAGGACCTGGCTCATGCGCAGTCCCGTGCCGAGCTCGACGCCCTTCATCAGGGAGACCGCCAGGGCCGTCTCCCCCAGCTCGCCGCGCAGCGGGGACAGGACGTCGCGCGCGCTCTGGGAGGGCACGGCGACCACGACCAGGCCCGCGCCCTCGACGGCCCGCGTCAGGTCGCTCGTGGCCGACACGCCCTCGGGCAGGCGGCGCCCCGGGACGTAGCGCTCGTTGCTGCCCGAGTTGATCTCGGCGGCCAGCTCGTCGCGACGCGCCCACAGAGTCGTGGGGGTGCCCGCCTCGACGAGCAGGCAGGCGAAGGTGGTGCCCCAGGCGCCCGCACCGACGACGGCCGCCCTGCGCATCGCCCGAGCGCTCATGACCGGGGCTCCGTGCCGGGCTCGTCCGTCGGCCCGGTTGCGTCGGACCCCGCACCGGCCTCGGCGTCGTCGGCCTCCGGCCCCGTCTGGGCAGCGGCCTCCGCATCCGGGAGCGGGTCGGGCCTGCGCACACCGCGATGCTTCTTGCCCGGGTCGCCGTCGTAGTGCACGTCATAGGGACGCGGCGCTTTCTCCCCCCGCAGCTCCTCGACCAGAACGGTGATCCGCCGCATGATCTCGGCCGTCGCCGCACGCACCGCCGCACGGTCCTCGGTGTCCGAGCCGAATGACTCCAGGGTGAAGGGGCTGCCGATCTCGACCCGCACGTCCTTGCGGGGGAAGGGGTGGAAGCCGCCGCCGAAGGAGTCGAGAATGTCCTGCGCGCCCCACTGCCCCATGGGCAGCACGGGCGCGCCGGTGCGCATGGCCAGGCGCGCCGCCCCCGTCTTGCCGGTCATGGGCCATAGGAGCGGATCGCGCGAGAGCGTGCCCTCGGGGAAGATCATGATGACGTCTCCGGCGAGCAGCCGCCTCTCCGCCTCGACGAGGGAGTTGCCGGCCTCCTTCGTGCCCCGGTAGACGGGGATCTGACCACCGGCCTTGAAGACGTGCCCGAGGATGGGCGCATCGAAGATCGTGGACTTGGCGAGCGAGTACGCGGGCACGTCCTCATCCACCAGGCATCGCATGGCCGTCAGGGAGTCCAGGTCCGATAGATGGTTGCAGACGGCGATGAAGCCCCCCTCGCGGGGAATGTTCTCCGTGCCGCTCACGTGGTGACGGGAGACCAGCTTGAGGAACGGGATGATCGCTCCCCGGGCTGCGAACCGGTAGAAGGGCGTCATGCGTCGGGTCGTGGGCACGACGCGACTCTAGCCGGTGCTCGCGCCTCGGCGCACGAATCCGGTCGGCGGGCGCCCGGCCGGGCCCCGGGCCGCTCGGTGAGTCGATCCGAGGCGCCGCTCACGCCAGCCGCGCGACGTCGGCGTCGAGTGCGGAGAGCTTGCTCATGAAGTGCTCGTAGCCGCGATCGATGAGGTTGACGCCCTCAACCCGACTGATGCCCTGAGCCGTCAGGGCGGCGATGAGGTGGGAGAAGCCGCCGCGCAGATCGGGCACGACGATGTCGGCGCCGTGAAGCGGCGAGGGACCCGAGATGACGGCGGAGTGGTAGAAGTTGCGCTGGCCGAAGCGGCACGCGGTACCGCCCAGGCACTCGCGGTAGACCTGAATGGTGGCGCCCATCTTGCGCAGAGCCGCCGTGAAGCCGAAGCGGTTCTCGTAGACGGTCTCGTGGACGATGGACAGTCCCTGGGCCTGGGTGAGGGCCACCACCAGGGGCTGCTGCCAGTCGGTCATGAAGCCGGGGTGGACATTGGTCTCCACCACGATGCTCCTCAGCTCCCCACCGGGGTGGTAGAAGCGAATGCCGTCATCGCGCACGTCGAAGGCGCCGCCAACCCTGCGGAAGGTGTTGAGGAAGGTCGTCATGTCGCCCTGGTGGGCGCCGCGCACGAAGATGTCCCCCTGGGTGGCCAGGGCGGCGGAGGCCCAGGACGCCGCCTCGATGCGGTCCGGCAGAGCGGCGTGGTTGTAACCGGCGAGCTCGTCAACGCCCTCGACGTGAATGGTGCGGTCGGTATCGACCGAGATGATGGCGCCCATCTTCTGCAGGACATCGACGAGGTCGAGGATCTCGGGCTCGACCGCGGCGCCGCGCAGCTCGGTCAGGCCCTCCGCGCGCACCGCCGTCAGCAGCGTCTGCTCGGTCGCGCCGACGGACGGGTAGGGAAGATCGATGACGGTGCCGTGCAGGCCGTCGGGAGCGGTGATGCGGATGCCGCCCTCGAGTTTGTCGACGACCGCCCCGTACTTGCGCAGGATCTCCAGATGGAAGTCGATCGGGCGGTCCCCGATGCGGCAGCCGCCCAGATCCGGGATGAAGGCCTCCCCCAGCCGGTGCAGGAGCGGGCCGCAGAACAGGATGGGGATGCGCGAGCTGCCGGCGTGGGCGTCGATGTCGGCCATGTGGGCGGTCTCGACACGAGACGGGTCCAGCCGCAGGACGCCCTCGGTCTGGTCGTAATCGATGGCCACCCCGTGGAGGGACAGAAGCCCCGAGACGACGTCCACGTCGCGGATGAGCGGGACGTTGCGCAGCAGGGACGGCGTGGCGCCCAGCAGGGCCGCGACCATCGCCTTGGGCACGAGGTTCTTCGCACCGCGCACCGTGATCTCGCCGTTGAGCGGGCGTCCGCCCCGAACCTGGAGCAATCCGTCGACCATCAAGTACCTCCGAAACGATGATGTGGTCGCGGGCACCACGGATGCCTACGAGCACGCCCGACGAGCGCAGAGCCGTCCCAGCATAAGCGAGACGGCAGGCGCAGCGAGAATCGTGGAGCGCGCCGTCGGCGAACGGGCGGCCGTGCCGCGAGTCTCAGCCGCCGGCGCCCGACGGCCTGGCGACCACGGGCATATCGGCGGCGCGCGCGGGGACGACCTCCTCCTCCGGGAGGTGGCGGGCCGGAAGCGCAGCCGGCTTGAAGCTCGGACGCGCCCGCTCGTAGGCGACGATCTCGTCCTCGTGCTGGAGGGTCAGCGAGATGTCGTCCAGGCCCTCCATGAGGGTCCAGCGCACGTAGTCGTCGATCTGGAAGGTGGTGCGCATGCCCCCGGCGACCACGCTCCGCTCCCGAAGATCCACCGTGATCTGCGTACCGGGCTCGGTCTCGAGGATCTTCCACAGCTGCTCGGCGTCGTCCTGGCTGATGACACCGGCGACAAGGCCCTGCTTGCCCGCGTTCCCCCGGAAGATATCGGCGAAGCGCGGGGCGAGCACGACCTTGAAGCCGTAGTCCTTCAGCGCCCACACGGCGTGCTCGCGCGAGGAGCCGGTGCCGAAGTCGGGCCCCGCGACGAGGATGCTGGCCCGCCTGTACGCCTCCCGGTTGAGGACGAAATCGGCCTCGTTCGCCCTCCAGGCGGCGAAGAGGGCGTCGTCGAAACCAGTGCGGGTGATGCGCTTGAGATAGACGGCGGGGATGATCTGGTCGGTGTCCACGGCGCTGCGGCGCAAGGGGGCGCCGATACCGGTGTGGCGGATGAACTTCTCCATGACGGGGTCTCCTTGTCTCCTTCTCCGGCTCAGGCCGCGTCGGACTCGGTGGGCTCAACGGAGCCGGACGCGTCCACCGGCGTCGACCGGGGCGGGAGATCAGCGGGGGACGACAGGGTGCCGCGCACGGCGGTGGCGGCCGCGACGACGGGTGACACGAGGTGCGTGCGCCCGCCCTTGCCCTGACGGCCCTCGAAGTTGCGGTTCGAGGTGGAGGCCGAACGCTCGCCGGGGGCGAGCTGATCGGGGTTCATGCCCAGGCACATGGAGCACCCGGCATTGCGCCACTCGGCGCCGAAGTCCCTGAAGACCCGATCCAGCCCCTCGGCCTCCGCCTGGAGGCGGATACGGGCGGAGGCGGGGACGACGAGCATGCGCACGCCCGGCGCCTTGCTGCGCCCCCGCACGATCTCGGCGGCGGCGCGCAGATCCTCGATGCGCCCGTTGGTGCAGCTGCCGAGGAAAACGGTGTCCACCTCGATGTCGCGCAGCGGCATGCCCGGCGTCAGATCCATGTACTCCAGGGCCCGCCTGGCGGCGCGGCGCCGGGTGCTGTCGGCGATGGACTCGGGGTCGGGGACGGTCGCCGAGATGGGCAGCCCCTGGCCGGGGTTGGTGCCCCAGGTGACGAAGGGCTCGATATCCTCGGCCTCCAGGACCACCTCTGTGTCGAAGACGGCGTCGTCGTCGGTGCGCAGCCCCCTCCAGTACTCCACGGCCGCGTCCCACTCCCCGCCGACGGGGGCATGGGGGCGGCCGGCGAGGTAGTCGAAGGTGGTCTCATCGGGAGCGATCATGCCGGCGCGGGCGCCGCCCTCGATGCTCATGTTGCAGATCGTCATGCGGGCCTCCATCGAGAGCTGCTCGATGGCGCGGCCGCGGTACTCGATCACATGCCCCTGCGCACCATTGGTGCCGATCCTGGCGATGATGGCCAGGATGATGTCCTTCGCCCCGCTGCCGGCGGGCAGGTCCCCGTCAATAGTCACGCTCATGGTCTTGAAGGGCGCGATGGGCAGGGTCTGGGTGGCGAGCACGTGCTCGACCTGGCTGGTGCCGATCCCGAAGGCCAGCGCCCCGAAGGCGCCGTGAGTGGACGTGTGCGAGTCCCCGCACACGACGGTCATGCCCGGTTGGGTCAGGCCCAGCTGGGGGCCGACAGCGTGGACGATGCCCTGGTCCGCGTCCCCCAGCGGGTGCAGGCGCACGCCGAATTCGGCGCAGTTGGCGCGCAGCGTCTCGATCTGGGTGCGACTGGTGATGTCAGCGATCGGCAGGTCGATATCGAGCGTGGGGGTGTTGTGGTCCTCGGTGGCCAGGGTCAGGTCGGTGCGGCGGACCTTGCGGCCCGCCAGGCGCAGTCCTTCGAAGGCCTGGGGGCTGGTGACCTCGTGGACGAGGTGAAGGTCTATGTAGAGCAGGTCGGGGGCTCCATCCGCTCCCTGCGAGACCACGTGGTCGCGCCAGACCTTCTGAGCGAGGGTCATTCCCATCACTGCGCATCCTTTCCTTCTTGGCGGGGTGCCCCTCGGGGCCACGAGGCCCGTCACCGACGCCGGCAGCATGACGGGCGGCGGTTCCCGGGACGGCGCCGAGCACCGTGCAGCGCAAGGCCGACGGCAGACGCTGACACGGCTGCCGACATGGTTGCCGAGTTGCTGACACGGCGCCACTTCTGTGCCGAAGCGTACTTGAAGTCTCATCTCTCGGAATGGCAATATCAGATTATGGACGCGTTGAGCGATACCGAGAGCAGCAGCGGCGTTGGCGTCATCGACAAGGCCGCCCTCGTCATGAGCACATTGGAGTCGGGACCCGCGACCCTGGCGCAGCTCGTCTCCTTCACCCACCTAGCACGACCCACCGCCCATCGAATCGCCGTGGCGCTGGAGCACCACCGTCTTGTGTCGCGCGACTCCCAGGGCCGTTTCGTCCTCGGCCCGCGCCTGAGCGAGCTGGCCTCGGCCGCCGGGGAGGATCACCTCCTCTCGGCGGCCGGCCCGGTGCTGGCGGCGCTGCGCGACAAGACCCACGAGTCCTCGCAGCTCTACCGCCGTCAGGGCGACGTCCGCATCTGCGTGGCCAATGCGGAGCGCCCCATCGGCCTGCGCGACTCCATCCCCGTGGGCGCCACGATGTCCATGCAGGGGGGCTCCGCCGCCCAGGTGCTCCTGGCGTGGGAGGAGCCCGACCGCCTGCACCGCGGTCTGGTGGGGGCGCGGTTCAACGCCACCATGCTGTCCGCCGTGCGCCGCCGCGGCTGGGCCCAGTCCGTGGGCGAGCGCGAGCCCGGCGTCGCCAGCGTATCGGCCCCGGTGCGGGGCGCCAGCGGGAAGGTGATCGCCGCCGTATCGATCTCCGGACCGATCGAGCGGATGGGCCGCCAGCCCGGCCGCGCGCACGGCGGGGTCGTCATGGCCGCGGCACGCCGCCTGTCCGAGGTGCTGCGCAACACGGACGAGGGCTGACTCCCGTCGCCCGGGCGGACCGGAGCACCGGGGAGTCCCGCTCCCCGCACCGGCGAGCCGGGCGGGACGGCGGATCGCCGCCGAGGCCGGAGAGGGCCCCGATAGACTCCCGGCATGCGACGCACCCTGCTGGTCACCAACGACTTCCCCCCGGTTGTGGGCGGCATCCAGTCCTATCTGGACGACTACACCTCGCGCCTGCCAGCGAAGGACCTCGTGGTCCTGGCCTCCACGCCGCCCGAGGGGCCGCGGGCGGCGCGCGAGTTCGACTCCACACGGGACTTCGAGGTCGTACGGGTGCCCACGCGCGTACTGCTCCCGACGCCCGGGGTGCGCGCTCGGATGCAGCACCTGGTGAGGGCCCGCGGCATCGAGACGGTCTGGTTCGGGGCCGCCGCCCCGCTGGGCCTGCTCGGCGGGGCCGCGAGGCGCGCCGGGGCCACTCGCGTCATCGCGACCACCCACGGCCACGAGGTCGGGTGGGGCATGACCCCGGGGGCCCGGCAGGTGCTGCGCAGGATCCTCCGCGACTCTGACGTTGTGACCTGCATCTCCGACTACACGCTGAGCAGGCTCCGCCCCCACATGCCGTACGGTCAACGGGTGCTCCGCCTTCCCAGCGGCATCGACGTCGAGCGCTTCCGCCCCGACGCCGAGGCCCGCTCGGCCCTGCGGGCCCGTTACGGCCTGGGCGAGGCCCCGACCGTCGTGTGCGTCTCGCGGCTCGTGGCGCGCAAGGGCCAGGACTCGCTCATCGAGGCCTGGCCCCGGGTGATCGGGCGCCTCCCCGGGGCCAGGCTGGTGATCGTGGGCTGGGGCTCCTACGCCAGGCGGCTGGCCCTGCTCCGCCGCACCTCACCGGCGCGAGAGTCGATCACTCTCACCGGCGAGGTGCCCGCCGCCGAGCTGCCCGGTCATGTCGCGATGGGCGACGTCTTCGCCATGCCGTGCCGCACGCGAGGAGGCGGTCTCGACGTCGAGGGGCTGGGCATCGTCTTCCTCGAGGCCTCGGCGACGGGACTGCCCGTCATCGCCGGCACGAGCGGCGGCGCGCCCGAGACGGTGGTCGAGGGGGTGACCGGCGACGTCGTCGACGGCCGCGACCAGGACGCCCTGGTGGAGGCGCTGGTACGCCAGCTGTCGGACCCGGCACTGCGGACCCGGATGGGGACGGCGGGGCGAGCGCTGATGCAGGAGCGATGGACCTGGTCCTCCCTGGTCACCGGTCTCGTCGAGGCGATCGACGCGCGGTGAATCGACGCACGGCGCCGCGGGGAGGCGGCGAGGCCGGCGGGCTTCAGCGGGTGGTCGCGACCGGTCAGGCGCCGTGCGATGCGCGTCCGGCGCGCAACTGCGCGATCGCGGTCTCGAAGTCCTCCAGGGAGTTGAAATCGGAGTAGACCGAGGCGAAACGCAGGTAGGCGACCTCGTCGAGCTCGCGAAGCGGTCCCAGGATCGCCAAGCCGACCTCGTGGGAGTCGACGAGAGCCTGGCCGGTACTCCGAACCGCCTCCTCGACCTTATAGGCCAGCAGTGACAGATCGGCATCCGAGACCGGCCGCCCCTGGCAGGCCCGGCGCACCCCCACGATCACCTTGGCCCGGGAGAAGGGCTCAACCGCGCCGGAGCGCTTACGCACCGACAGACTCGCCGTCTCCACCGTGGTGAAGCGGCGGCCGCATCGAGTGCACTCGCGTCGACGGCGGATCGATGTCCCGTCCTCAGCCGTACGGGAGTCCACCACGCGCGAGCCGTCATGCCGGCAGAAGGGACAGTGCACGCCGAGCTCCTCCAACTGGTCACCACTGGTGTGCCATGGAGACTAAACGCGCGAGCCGGATCGCCGCAAGCGGCGTCGGATCAGAGCTCATCGAGGGTCACTCGACGGGGACCACCAGAACCCGGCCGGGTTCGAGAGCGGATGACTCCAGGCCATTGAGCTCGACGATCCGAGCCATGGTTCGATCGACGTCGTCAATGCCCGTGCCCGCCGCGATCTCCCACAGGGACTGCCCGGCTCGAACAGTGGCCGTCGTCGTCCGGGGGGAGGCGTTCGCGGAACCGCGGATCATGATCCCGATGGAGACGACAAGAGCGATCACGAGCGCCAGCCCGCTCACCGCCATGAGGCGGCGCAACCCGACCGGGAGCGGTCGCACCGGCTCCCGAGCGCGCCCGACCGCCGATCCGCGCGCCTCATCGCCGTGCAGTTCATCATGCGTATCGCCATGCGCGGCGAGGGGCGCCGCCGCGGCTCGGCGCCGCCCCTCGCGCTCCCGACGGCGCTGCGAGCGCACGGCCGGGTGGTTCGGCGCAAGATCCGCGAGGCGCGCCTTCACGGCGCGCGATGGCCGTCCGGAACCCCCGGTCCGCTCGAACCGGCCGGCCCACGCCGCTCGCGGGACGGCGGGGCGCCGGGACAGCTCCGCGGGGAGCTCGATCGCAGTCCCCGCCCGGGGGACCCCGATCGGGGAGCCACCGGCGTCGTCGGTCACCAGGCGAAGCCGGGGGCGGCCGCCGACGGAAGCCGCGTCGCCCTCGGCTTTCCGCGCCGAGTCGACCGAGACGGCGCGCGGGCGGTGAGAAGGGACAAGCGTGAGAGCGCTCATGAGAACCTCCTGGAACACACGTTCGACGAACATATGTTCGATACGGTAGCGGCTGATCGGCGGAGTGTCCAGAGCATTTTCGAACACATGTTTGAAGTGCTCGTCATTCCGCCGTAGGCTTGACGCATCAAGCCCACCACAGGCCACCGACACCAATTCGAGCCCCATGAGCAACCGCGTCGCCCGGGCCCCGGCCGCCACGGCCGTTGCGCGGGACGGGGCCGAGGAAGGACCGCCCGGTCATGACGTCCCCCGGCACCACCACCCCGGCCGCCGCGGCCTCGGCGGCCGAGTCCCTCAAGGCCCTCGATGCGCGCGCCCGCGCCGTCTACGAGACCGTCCGCGACGCCGTCATCGCGCACGGGTACCCGCCCTCCATGCGGGAGATCGGCGCCGCGGTCGGTCTGACGAGCCCCTCGTCGGTCAAGCATCAGCTCGACAAGCTCGAGCGGTTCGGCCTGGTCCGGCGCGACCCGAACCGACCTCGCGCCCTCGAGGTCGTCCTGCCCGACCGCCCCGGCCCCGGTGCCGATCCGAAGGACGAGGAGGCCGTTCCCGCCCATCCGCAAGAACGGGGCGCTCCCCCCTCGCCGCCCGTCCTGCCGGGCGTGGCCGAGGGCGAGGCCGTCGCGGTCCCCCTCGTCGGACGGATCGCCGCAGGGTCTCCCATTCTGGCCGAGCAGAGCATCGAGGACGTTGTGGCGCTGCCCCGGCGTCTGACCGGCAGCGGCGAGCTCTTCATGCTCGAGGTCCACGGGGACTCCATGGTTGACGCCGCCATCTGCGACGGGGACTGGGTCGTGGTGCGAGCCCAGGCCGACGCCGTCAACGGGGACGTCGTCGCGGCCATGCTCAACGACCTCGACGGCGCCACTGCCACCGTCAAGGTCTTGTCCCGCAAAGACGGCCACCAGTGGCTGCTGCCCCGCAACCCCGACTACGCGCCGATCCCGGGGGACGAGGCCACGATCATGGGGAAGGTCGTCACTGTGCTGCGCTCCTTATGAGTGCTCCCGCGGGCCCTGCGCGCACCGGCTCGCGGCGCGGGGCGGGGGCTCGCCCCGGTCCTCGGAAGCGGCCCCCGGCCCCGCGTTGGAGAGTTCGCGCCGTCGACGCGGACGGACCGCGGACGGACTCAGTAACTCAGTAGCCCAGACCGCGGGCGACCTCGCGCAGGCGCTCCGCGGAAGCCGTCAGACGCTCCCGCTCGTCGGACGTCAGCGGCAGCTCGAGCCGGCGACCCGCGCCCTCGCGCCCGACGATGGTCGGGACCGCCATGCAGACATCGGAGATGCCGTGCCAGTCGTCCAGCAAGGGCGAGACGGTGAGAACACGCTGCTCGTCATTGAGAATGGCGCCGATGATCCGCTGGACGGCCAGGCCCACGGCGTAGTTCGTGACGCCCTTGCCCTCGATGATGCGGTAGGCGGAGCGGACGACGTCATGGGCGATGCGCTCGCGCTTGGCCTCGTCGAAGACACCGCCGTCCAGCGTCCCGCCCCACTGCGTGACCGGCACGCCGCCGATCTCGCACGAGGACCACAGCGGGACCTCGGAGTCGCCGTGCTCACCGGTGATGTAGCCGTGGATGTTCTGGGTGGCGGTCCCGGTCTCCAGGGAGACCAGATAGCGCATGCGGGCCGTGTCCAGGACGGTGCCGGAGCCGAAGACCTGGTTCTCGGGCAGACCGGTGATCTTCTTGGCGCAGTAGGTCACGACGTCCACCGGGTTGGCCACCGGCAGGAAGATCGCGTTGGGAGCGACCTCGACCAGCTTCGGCAGAATCTTCTCCATGATGCCCACGGTGGCCCCGGCGAGCTCGAGGCGGGACTGGCCCGGCTTCTGCTTGGCGCCCGCGGTAATGGCGATGACGTCGGCATCACGGCAGATCTCGGGGTCGTCGGAGCCGGAGACGGAACCGGCGGAGGTGAACTGGATCCCCTGGGCGATGTCGAGGGCCTCCGCCTCGACCTTCTCCTTGGCGATGTCCTGCAGCACGACCTCGCGGGCGACGCCCTTCGTCACGCAGGCGTAGGCGAGCGTCGAGCCCACGGCACCTGCGCCGATGATCGCGACCTTGGACGGGCGACCCCCCGGGGTCGTTGGGTAGGAACCTTGTGCACTGTTGGTGATGGTGGCCTCGGACACGGTCTTCCTCCGAATCGGGTGATGGCACGGCAGGCGAGCCGGCCAATGCCCAGAGTACGCGGTTCGCGTCCACCAGGACGAGGTACGTCAGCATCGGCTCCCATCGGCGAGCGGATCGAGGGCCGTCCTCCGGGAGGTCCCGGAGGACGGCCCGAGCACCCGCCGCCGTCGGAGGACTCAGAAGACTCCGACCTGACCGCCGACCATCATCCATGTGAAGAGCGCGGCCCCGACGGTCGAGGCCAGCCAGATCGAGGCGGAGCGAACCTGCACCCACACGTTGAGCGCGACCAGGGCCGTGAACTGCGGGATGATGACGTTGAGCATCATCATCCACCGTCCTCCGAGCGTCGGCTGGCCGATCACATCCATTCCAGGACCGATGCCCATGTACCCGGGAACGAAGTGGAAGAGCCACAGCAGGCACAGGCCCCCGATGGCCGCCACCCAGGCGAAGGAGAAGCGCTTGGCCCACAGGACGAGCGGCCGTTGGCCGGGCCCGGACGGGATTCTGGCCATGACGTTGAGACTGAGCCCGTTGACGACGAAGAAGAACCCCCAGATGACGACGAAGTAGGGGACGAGCACCGCCACCCGCTCGGGGGTGAGGGTCTTGAGCATCGGCCACAGGACGCGCAGCTCCGGGCCCCGGAAGAACGCCACCGCCTCCACGACCAGCGCCAGCCACCCGATCAGGACCGCCGAGACCGCGACCGCCGCCGCGATGTGCCCGACGGGATGCTCCGCAGCGACCACTCCCAGGTCCGTCCAGGACGTATCGCGCCCTGCGCCGAAGCGCCGCCACAGCAGGAAGAGGCACAGCGTGACGAGGGTGGTCCCCAGCAGCCAGGCGGCGATGCCGTTGCCCATCTGGAGAGGCAGGAACGGGACGGCGGCGGAGACCGGGTCCTCGCCGCCCCCCTTCTGGGTGAGCAGCGGGTACATGACGACCGTGAGAGCGACGCTCACGGCCGCGGATACGGCGAGCCCCGTCCGGCGGCCGCCCCGGTAGGCCCCCTCCGAGCCCACCGCCCGTCTGAGGAGGGGGACGCGCAGGAGCAGGCCGAGCATCGGGACGAGCGAGGCGACGAGCGCGAACAGGGCGATGGCTCCCCCGATCTCCTTCCACTGGTAGACATGGGAGGACGGATCGATCCAGTGCTCATCCTGCTCGCCCGCGCGCAGCGCATCGTTGAACCAGGAAACGGCCGCGGTGTTCGACGCGCCGCCGGTCATCACTCCGAGGTGCGTCCCCGAGACCAGCTCGGCGCGGCGGGCCGTGCCGTCCGCGAAGGATCCGTAGGTGCGGTTCCACTCCAGGGAGCCGTCCGCGGGCAGTCCGAACGCCTCCAGCCGCGCCGGATGGGTGGTCAACGAGGACACGGGGAAGGTCTTCTCCCGGTAGCCCCCGATCTCCTCGTTGCTGCCCTGCACGAGCAGATAGTTCCGCACCGACGGGATGTCGGGAGAGCCCCCGTTGCCCGACAGGGCGACCACGGCTCCGACCGCCGGATCCTCCGCGGCCAGCTTGACGGCGTAGATGGAGCCCGTCGAGTGCCCGAAGGTGCCGATGCGCGTGCCGTCGACGAAGGACAGCGACTTGAGGTAGTCCAGGCCATAGCCCGCACCGGACATGATCGCCGTGTCCACGGGGTGCTGAGTGGAGTAGCCGTGCCCGAACTGGTCGATGCTGAGCACGACGAACCCGCGTCTGGCGAGCTCGATGGTCCCGAAGGTCGTCGTCGCCTCCTTGTCGGACTGGTAGCCGTGAAGGGCGAGGAGCCCCGGGGCGGGGTTGTCCGCGTTCACCCAGGCGGGCTTGTAAACCTTCGCCGTCATCGGCACGCCGAGGTCGGTCATGAACTCGATCTTCTGGACCTCGACGCGTCCGAATCCCCGGTCGGCGGCTGCGGACAGGCCCGCGCCGGCCAGTGAGACGAGGAGCAGGAGGGCAAGAGCGGCCCACAGGGCCCGCTGGGATGCGCCGCGGGGGGAATGGGAGGAGGGGGTGGCCGGAGTAGCCGGAGTGGTCATCGTCGTGCTCGTTTCTCGGCGGATGTCACGCCCTGCCATGGGCGCGGCGGCAGTCGCGGGTGAGGGTGGGAATCGTGTAGATGGAGGTGCTGGCGGCTATGAAGAGATCGGTGCCGTCCTCGCCGCCGAAGCACAGGTTCCCGACCTTCTCGGGCACCGGGAGACGGCCGATCTCCTCCCCCTCGGGGGTGAGGACGACGACGCCGTCCAGGCACGAGGACCAGATGTTGCCGTGCTCGTCGACCTTGATGCCGTCGGGCACCCCGGGGGAGACCTCGGCGAGGTCCTGCCCCGCCTTGAGCCGCCAGTCATCGACGAGGTATCTGCGGATGTGGTGGCGGGCGAGAACGCCGTCGCGGTTGAGGGCAGCGGAGTCGGCGATGTAGCAGAGGGTCTCGTCCGGGGAGAAGGCGATGCCGTTGGGCTCGACGACATCGGTGGCGACGACGGTGAGGCGTCCCCGCGGGGTGATGCGGAAGACCCAGTGGTCGCAGTACTCCCGGGAGCCCGGGTGGCCCTCCTGCGGGTAGATGATGCCGTAGGCGGGGTCGGTGAACCAGATCGATCCGTCGGAGGTGACGACGATGTCGTTGGGCGAGTTGAAGCGGTGGTCCTGCCAGTGGTCGACGACCGTCGTGACGACTCCGTCCCGGTCCCTCTCGACCCGCCGGCCCCCGTGGGAGCACTGGAGGACGGAGCCGTCGAGGTCGATGGTGCGTCCGTTGACGTGGTCGGGCGTCTCCAGGTGGACGGCGGCCTCACCGGTCAGGGGGTCGAGGTCCCACACCCTGTCGCCGATGACGTCGGAGAATCGCAGACGGCGCTCCCGCGGGAGCCAGCAGGGGCCCTCGAGCCAGGAGCCGCCGGTGAAGAGGCGCTGGAGCCGCCAGCCGGGCGGAAGCAGGGAGTCGATGCGAGTCATATCTGATATCGCGTCCTTTCCGGGCGTCATCGCCCAGTCGGTGGGACCGGAGGCGGAGACCCGTACGGTGCTGGCGCAGAAGATCGGCGCGGAAGGCGCGTCGCCCCTTTGCGAACACCCGGACCAAACACCTATATACCCTCAGACGTCTGAGGACCGCGCACAGCATAATCTTCCACCCGTGCCCGCGCAAGCGCGGTCGGTCGGGCGCTCAGTTCCGGTCGGAGGCGGAGATGCGGGCCAGCAGGTCCGCCCGAGTCTGCGTCATGTGCGAGCGCATGGCGTCCTTCGCGCCCTGCTCGTCCCCGCTGCGGATCGCCCGCAGGATCTCGCGATGGTGCCACTGGGCGCGCCGGCGCACCTCGGGATCGGCCGAGGTGATGGCCCGCGAGGCCTTGAAGGCCTGGGACAGGGGGATCATGATCGTCGGCACGAAGGGGTTGCCGCTCGCCTCCATGATCGAGGAGTGGAAGGCCATGTCGGCCTCCACCACCGCTGGCACGTCCTGCCCGTCACCGGCCTCGTCGATCCGCTCGATGCACTCCTCCAGCACTCGGACGTCCGCCTCGCAGCGGTGGACGGCGGCGAGCCCGGCGGCCCCGACCTCGATCATCCTGCGCACCTCGATGAGTCTGAGGCCGACCTCGCGCTCCGGAGTGGTCCTCAGCGTCATCGAGATGAGGGTCGGCAGGTCCGTCCACGCCGATCGCGGAGTGAGGTAGGTGCCACGACCCTGGACCACCCGCAGGATCCCCCGCTCCCGCAGCACCTTGACGGCTTCGCGGACCGTCAGCCTCGAGACGTCGAGCTCAGTGGCGAGGTCGACCTCGCTCGGCAGGGTCCGGTCCTGGGAGTACCGGCCGTCGGCGATCCGGTTGAGAATGTCATCGACAACCCGGCCGACCATGTCCCTGCGCATCTCTTCCCCTTCCGCCTCGGCCGATTCTCACACACTGCGGCGCGCGTCGCCGCGCTGAGCGCCGTCAACTCGTCGCGGCCAGCCGCGCAAGCGCGCCGAGGACCACATCGCGGTCGCGAGTCGGCCACAGCCCCGGCATGGAACGGGCCAGGAAAGCGCCGTACCGGGCCGTGCGCAGGCGCGGGTCGAGGACGGCGACGACGCCGCGGTCCTCGGAACGGCGGATGAGCCGCCCCGCCCCCTGGGCGAGCAGGAGGGCCGCGTGGGCGGCGGACACGCTCATGAAGCCGTTTCCGCCTCCGGCCGCGACGGCCTCGCTGCGGGCCTGGGCCACGGGGTCGTCCGGACGGGGGAAGGGGATGCGATCGATGATGACCAGGCGGCAGGCGCGCCCGGGCACGTCCACGCCCTGCCACAGGGACAGGGTTCCCACCAGGCAGGAGTCCTCCTCCGCGGCGAAGGCCTCCACCAGGGTCGGCAGCTGGTCATCGCCCTGGGCGTAGACGGTCAGGGCCGTGGCGCCGCGCAGGACCCCGGCGGCCTCCTCGGCGGCGCGGCGTGAGGAGAACAGGCCCAGCATGCCGCCACCGCTCGCCTCGGTCAGGGCGAGGATCTCGTCAAGCACCGCCTCGGAGATGCCCCTGCCCGGCCTGGGCAGGTGGGTGGGAGTGTAGAGGATGCCCTGGCGGGCGTAGTCGAACGGCGTGCCCACGTCCGCGCCGTCCCACTGACCGGCGGCCAGCGTGAGCCCCAGAGCGCGGGCCATCGGCTCGAAGCCGCCTCCCAGGGCCAGTGTGGCCGAGGTCAGAACGGCGGCGCGGTCGCCCAGCAGGGAGTCGGCCACGGAGGCGGCGACATCGACGGGCGCCAGCGTGAGCCGCGGGGGCTCGGTCCCCATACGAGGCCGCTCGACCCAGGCGACGTCACGATGCTCGCGCACCGAGTCCGAGGTCATGCGCTCAATGGCCCCCACCAGGTCCGACACGGCGGTGCGGGCCAGCGCCACGCCCCCGGCCCCGCCGGCGTCCGCGCCCTTCCTCCCGGCCTTGGCGGCCTCGCGCACGTCCGCGAGGACCTGGCGCGCCGCGGCATCCAGCACGACGAGCGCCTCATGCAGGACTGGAGGAGGGCCGTCGCGCAGTCGTCCGTCGGGCAGATCGGCCAGGGAGAGCTGGAGCCGCCGACCGGCGGACTCCAACTCGGTGACGAGGACCGAGGCCCCCCGCCGCGCGGTGGCGGCCACGCGCATGACGGCGGCCGCGGACAGGCTCACGGTGCTCTGGGAGCGGACCCGTTCGACGAGCTCATGAGCCTCGTCGACCACCAGGACCCGGTGCTCGGGCAGTACTCCGGGGTTTCCCGCCGCGGCGATGCCGAGCATGGCGTGGTTGGTCACGACGACATCGGCCTCGGCCGCAGCGGCGCGGGCGAGCTCGGGGAAGCACTCCTCGCGCAGCGGGCAGGAGGGGCCCAGGCACTCGGCCCTGGACACCGACACCTGCGCCCAGGCTCGGTCCGAGACGCCCGGGACGAGATCATCACGGTCGCCGGTGGTGGTGTCCGCCGCCCACTCGCGCAACCGGACGACCTGCTCCCCGACGCTGCGCCGGCCCGCCTCCCCGATGCGCCCCGCCGTGGTCGCCTCCCCGGCGGAGAAGAGGGCTCCCTCGTCGTCGGGGTAACCGCCCTCCAGACGATGACGGCACACGTAGTTCTGCCAGCCCTTGAGCAGCGCGACGCCCGGCCGCGACCCGGTGACGACCTCGACGGCGTCCGCGGCCAGGGGGGCGTCCCGGGTCAGGATCTGCCGCTGGAGGGCCAGCGTCGCCGTGGAGACGACGGCCCGTTCCCCGGCATCGACGGCGCGAACCATGACGGGCACGAGGTAGCCCAGGGACTTGCCGGTGCCCGTGCCGGCCTGCACCAGCAGGTGCGTTCGGGTCTCCAGCGCATCGGCCACGCGGGCGGCCATCTCGACCTGCCCGGGGCGCGGGGCGCCCCGGAGGCGACGCACGGCCTCGTCGAGAGAGGTGAGGACGCGCCCGTCCCCGTCGGCCGAGTCGGCGGAGACCGTGTCGTCGGCCGGGCTCACGGGGAGTCCGGCATCGGGCCCGCAGCGGCGTCGCGCAGGGCGGCGGCCTGCAGCTCAGCGGCGAGGGCGGCGTCGACCCTGGCGACGATGCGGGTGCCGTCGGGCGCGTAGTCGATCGTGTCGATCTCACCGTCGGCGTGCACCCTGGAGACCAGATCGCCCCGCGAATAGGGGATGACGACATCGACGTGCGCATCCGGGCGCGGCAGCATGGCCGCGATGCGCGCCCGCAGCTCGTCGATCCCGTCGCCGGTGCGGGCGGAGACCTGGATCGCGCCGGGCAGGCGCGTGCGCAGAGTCACAAGGGTGACGGCGTCGGCGAGGTCGGTCTTGTTGAGGACGATGAGCTCGGGGACATCGAGCGCCCCGGGGATCTCGGCGATCACCGCCCGCACCGCCGTCACCTGGCCGAGGGGATCGGGATGGGCGGCGTCAACGACGTGGAGGACGAGGTCCGCGCCCGCCACCTCCTCCAAGGTCGATCGGAAGGCCTCGATGAGCTCGTGGGGGAGGTTGCGAACGAAGCCGACCGTGTCGGTGAGGGTGTAGACGCGCCCGTCGGAGGTCTCGGCTCGGCGCACGGTCGGGTCGAGGGTGGCGAAGAGAGCGTCCTGAACCATGAGGCCCGCATCGGTGAGCCGGTTCATGAGCGAGGACTTGCCGGCGTTGGTGTAGCCGGCGATCGCGACCGAGGGGATGGGACCGCGGTGGCGCGAGCCGCGCTTGACCTCCCGTGAAGGGGCCATGGCCCTGATATCGCGGCGGAGCTTGGCCATCCGGCGGCGGATGCGGCGTCGGTCGAGCTCGATCTTGGTCTCGCCGGGGCCGCGCGAGCCGATGCCCTGGCCTCCGACGACCCGTCCTCCGGCCTGGCGGGACATGGAGTCGCCCCAGCCGCGCAGGCGCGGCAGCAGGTACTCCAGCTGAGCGAGCTCGACCTGGGCCTTGCCCTCGCGCGACTTGGCGTGCTGGGCGAAGATATCGAGGATCACGGCGGTGCGGTCGACGACCTTGACGCCGACGACGTCCTCGAGCGCACGACGCTGGGAGGGGGCGAGCTCGCCGTCGACGATGACCGTGTCGGCGCCCGCGGTGACGACGATCTCGGCCAGCTCCGCGGCCTTGCCGGACCCGAGATAAGTGGCCGGATCGGGGTGATCGCGCTTCTGGATGAGGGCGTCCAGGACCTGGGAGCCGGCGGTCTCGGCGAGTGCTGCGAGCTCGGACAGCGAGGTCTCCGCGTCCTGGGCGGCGCTGAGCGCCCGGGAGCCGGATCCGGGCGCAGTGCCGCTGGACAGGTCCAGGCCGACGAGCACGACCCGCTCCAAGCGGATCCGGCGGTACTCGACCTCGCCAACGTCCTCGAGCTCGGTACTGAGGCCGGCGACACGGCGGATACCGGCGCGCGCCTCCCGTTCCAGGGCGCCGTCGTCATCGGACTCACGGCCGGGATATCCGCCCGCGGTGGAGGCCAGTGCCGTCCCGGCGCGCGAGAGGACACGGCTGACGACGTCCTCGGCGGTGGGCCGATCCGAGCCCGCGGCGTGAGAGGCGACCGGGCGCGCGGCACCCGCGGTGCGGGCGGCATCCGGCGAGTCGTCGGACGCGTCGATGGTGGGGTCATGGCGGGACGAGCGATGAGTCACGAGGAATCCTATTCGTATGCGAGAAGGCGGCCCGGAGCGGAGACTCGACGGACCCGCCCGGTGTGCCGGGCGCGGGCGAGGGGCGCATTGGGGACGACGCGGAGCCGTCAACGGCTCAGCGCATACGAGGAATCCACATGGCGGCATCGTAGCGCCGTCGGGCACCCCGGACCAGGGAGCCCGCCCGTCCGGGCCGCTGGCGGGCCCCGGATCCGGTCCCCCGGCACGCGGGCCGACCCCGCGCGCATCGTCCCGGGCAGTCCGGAATCATGGCGAACGCGGCTACTCTCCCACTGTGACCAGCCCGAGCCCCCAGAGCCCCCGGACTCCAGACCGGGCCGCTCCGCCCGTCTCGGCGCGCGCCGTGCTCACCACTTCGATCGGGCGCCTGACCCTGGCGATGCTGGTGGTCGAGCTCCTGGCGGGCATGCAGGTCTACATCAACCAGACGGTACTGCCGCTGGTCGCCGTGGACCTGGCAGCACGAGCTCGCTACGGCCTGGTGACGGCAGCGGCGACGGTGCCGACGTTCCTCACCATGCCGCTGGGCGGGGCATTGCTCTCCCGGTGGCGCGCCGACCGCCTCATGACCTCCCTGACGGCGGTGCTCGTCGCCGGAGCCGGAGCCGGAGCACTGGCGCCGGATGTGGGCGTCTACGTCCTGGGGGAGATCGTGCGCGGACTGGCCGCGGGGGCCCTGGCGACGGTCACCACGGGGGCGATGGTCGCAGGGCTTCCCGAGGCGTGGCGACGCGCGTTCCTGGCGGCGAGCTCAGCCGTGTGGGTGGTCGCCTCCCTGATCGGACCGGCCTACGCCGCGGCCGTCGGCTCGAGCTGGGGCTGGCGGTGGGCGCTGGTGGCCTACGCGCCCGTGCTGGTGGCGGCGCGGCTGGTGATGGCCCGGCAGATCCGGGGTCTGCGGGTGCCCGACGACGACGCGGGCGACCGCTCCGGCGCCCCGCTCGCGGCGGCCTCGGTTCTGGCCGGCGGGGTGGCCCTCATCGGGCTCGTGCCGGCGGCGTCACCGTGGTTCTGGCCGGCCTCGGCTCTCGGCCTGGCAGGCGTGGTCTGGGCCTGCTCGCGAGTCTTCCCCGCCGGTGTGCTGCGGTTGGCGCCCGGTCGCCGTGCGGCCCTGGCCGTGCTGACGTGGGTGTGCGCCTGCTACTTCGCCCTCGACTTCCTCATCTCCCCCGCTGGCCATGACGTCCTCGGCCTGGGACCGATCGCGATCGGCTGGGCCCTGACCACCGCCGGGGTCCTGTGGAGCGCGGTGGCCATGTGGTGCGGAGCCCACCCCGCGCGACAGCAGCGGGAGTACCTGGTGCGGACGGGCCTGGCCGGGCTGCTCTTCGCGGTCGGCGGCGGCCTCGTCGCGGTGACCCTCACCGGTGAGGCGCCCTGGTGGGGTCTGCACGCGGGCTGGGGACTGGCGGGACTAGGCATGGGCCTGACCCACCAGGACACGCTCATCCGCTGCGTGACCGATCCGACCGAGCTGGGGAGGGCGGCGGACGGGATCTCGGAGACCCGATCGGCCACCGCGGTGACGGTGGCGGTCAACGTGGGCGGGGCTGCCCTGGGCACCCTGGTGACGACCCTGGTGGCGCCGACGTCGGCCGGGGTCGAGGAGGTCCTCGTGGTTCCCGTCGTCGTGGTGCTGACCGCCATGCTGGGCCTGGCGCCGCTCATGGCCCGTCGCGCGGCCTGAGAGGCCCCGGGCCGGGCGAACCGGTTAGCCTCGGGACGTGAGCGAGCACTACTTCACCCCCTCCCCCGCTGTCGCCGCGCAGGAGCGCTCCCGCTCCTTCCTCATCCGCGGCCGCGAGCACGCGGTGATGACGGCGTCGGGCGTGTTCTCCCCCGACCGCCTCGACAGGGGCACGCGAGTCCTGCTCGATCACGTCCCCGACCCGCCCGGGCGCGGCACGCTCCTCGACCTGGGCTGCGGCTGGGGGCCGATCACCCTGGCTCTCGCCGACGCCTCTCCACGTGCGCGCGTGCTCGCCACCGACATCAACGAGCGCGCCCTGGGATTGACGGCCCGCAACGCGGCAGCCGCCGGGTGCGCGAATGTGCATGCCATCGAGGCCGCTGCGCTGCGAGCGCAGCTGGAGCGCGAAGGTACGCGGCTGGACCTCATCTGGTCCAATCCTCCGGTGCGCGTCGGCAAGAAGGCCCTGCACGCACTGCTGGCGTCCTGGTTGGGACTGCTGGCACCCGGCGGCGAGGCGTGGTTCGTCGTCGGCAAGAACCTGGGCGCGGACTCGCTGGCGGCGTGGCTGCAGGGCACGGGCCGCGCCGTGACACGGACGGCCTCCGCCAAGGGCTTCCGCGTCCTGCGGGTCCAGGGGCGACGGCGACCGACCGACGATCGGCGAGCGAACAGCCCCGGATGACTCCACTCCATGGAGGCGGTTCCGCCGCCGTCCGGGCACTCGGCCCCTCCGTCTCCCTCACTCCCGCTCGAGAACCTCCGGGTCCACCGCGGCCAGGCGCAGCCGCTCCCACACGTCACGGTGAACGGTCCATGCGCGCATGGCCCACTGCACGGGTATCCGCCCCCGCACGAGCCGCAGGCGGAGCGTGTAGACGGCCTGCTGCCACGGGACGACGACCCTGCCGCGCTCCGAGCGCAGGTCCAGGTACTCCACCTGCGGCAGCAGCGGACCACCGCCGCGCACGCCGCCGTCGGAATCCCCGCCGGCACCGCGACGGCCGCGAAGCCCGACAGCGACGACGGTGCTGGTCGGCAGGATGCCGTGCCCGGCCACGGGAAGGGGCGCCGCCGCTCTTCCGGAGGCATCGTCCTGGAGCCGCCGGGCCTCCGCCGGACGATCGACCTGGGCGGCGTACTGGTCGCGCACGAAGCGGCGCCGCTGCAGCCACGATCTCCTGGCCAGAGGGCTGCCGGACCGCCGCCACGGCACCAGTGCGCCGCCCTCGTGGACGAGGGCGAAGGGCGCCATGGCCCGCCGGTCATTGAAATAGCGGGAGCCGGAGTACCCCAGTGCGGCGGCGATGGCCGCCTCATCGGCCTCGGGGAGGACGAACATCTCGTTGCGGGCCACGGGGAACACGAGTTGGCGGGACTCGCCCGGGACCGGGTTGGCGACCGCCCCGATCGGCCGGGCGAAGACCTCCGGGAAGGCCAGCCAGGACGTCTCGTAGCCGCGCGGGCCGACGATATGGACGGCACCCTCGCCCGTGGCGCCGATCGCCAGGATCTCGGTCTGAAGACCGCTCAGCAGCAGGTTGTTCCTGGCGGCCACGTGCAGACGATCGACCGGGGCCCTCCACGCCTCGGCCCGAGTCGTGGTCACCGGGCTCGTCACGTCGGGGTAGTCGACACCGACGATCTCGACCAGGTGGTCGACCAATGGTCTGGCGACCACGAGACCGCTGATCGACCCGCCGGCGACCGACGGCGACCGGAGGAAGCCGGCGGGCCTGACCAGGGGCATGAGTCGTTCCCAGGGCGCCTCCTCGAGCCTCTCGTGCTCGATGGTGAAGGTCCGCAGGTAGTCCACCGTCATGCGCACGCGCTCCTCGAAGGGCAGGCCCCGGCTCTCCTGCTCGGGGATGGAGCACCAGTACTCGGCCCTGCCGCCGTCGTGGTGCCTCAGGCGCAGGCGGATGGCATCGGCGACGGTGATCTCGGAGTCGGGGAACACCTGTCTGGCGGCGGCCAGCAGGACGTCGTCGTAGGGGGCCACGTCAGCAGGCTACGCCCGGTCCCGGGTCCTCATCAGGTCCCCACGACCGATCGGGGCGCCGACCCCGCGCGGGCACTCGAAGCGCTCGCGGAACCGGTGCTCAATGGGCGACGGGAAGGGCCCGAGCCCCGGGACATCGATTCCGCGGCTCGCGGCCCGGCTCCCCGTTTCCCGTCCCCGGCCCGAGACCGGCCTCAGTCCCGGCGAGCCGGCTCCACACCGGTGACGGCCCGCTCGACGTCCTCGGCGGCGTCGGACAGGTCGCCGGCGGGCGTCGCCCAGCGGCCCGCGCGCACGTCCAGGGCGGCTCCGAGGGCGAGGGCGAGCAGGGTCGGGGCGATCCATCCCGTCGAGTCGTTCCACACCCCGGTCCGCGCCAGCAGCGCGCTCGGGGCGCCCCAGCCCGCCTCGGACAGGGCCGAGACGAGGCCGAGAGCGCTGGCCACGGCCACGGGCCACGTGTAGGCGGTTCGCAGGCGGCCCGGCGCGACGACGTCGACGATCGTCGCCGCCACGAGCGTGATGGTGATGGGGTAGAGCAGCAGCGTCAGGGGCGAGACGATCATGATGATGACCGCCAGGCCCAGATTGGACAAGATGAAGGAGCACCCGGCCCCGGCCACGAGGTGGCGCGAGAAGGTCGCCCTGGGAAAGGTCGCGTAGGCGTAGCCCGCCCAGGCGGACAGGAGCCCGATGCTCGTCGTCAGGCAGGCCAGGACCACGATCGCCGCGAAGACGACGACGCCCGTTGACCCCAGGGCGTTCATGGCCGCCGTCCGGAGCAGCGCCGTGCCGTCGTCCGCGGCGCCGTCGGTCCTCGCCCCGATCATCGCCAGACCGATGTACACCGCGGCCAGGCAGGCCGCCGCGATGATGCCGGCGCCAGCGGTGTTGCGCACGATCCGGCCGGTCGAGCTGATCCCGCGGGAGCGCAGCGTCTGGATGACGACGATGCCGAACACCGTCGCCGCCAGGACGTCCATGGTCAGGTATCCCTGAGTCAGTCCGGTGCTGAAGGGGGAGACCGCGTACGGGCCCGTGGCGACGCGGTCGACGTGGCTGACGGCATCCGCCTTCGCCACGGTTGCGATGCACAGCACGGCGATGAGCACCAGCAGCGCCGGAGTGAGCCAGCGCCCGATGCGGTCGGCCATGCGGCTGGGGCGCAGGGCGATGAGCACGGAGACGGCCAGGAATACCGCGGCGTGCACTGGAAGCACCCACCGGCTCGGGTCCAGGCCGAGCAGCTCCAGCACGGGGCGGGTCGCGAGCTCGTAGGCGACGGTCACCACTCGCGGTATCGCGTAGAGCGGCCCGATCGACAGGTACACGGCCGCGGGCGCGACCATGCCGAAGCGCCTGCCCGCACGGCGCGCGAGCCCGAGGATGCCCTCACCAGAGGTGGATACGGCGATGACGGCGGTCAGCGGCAGGAGCACTCCCGTGATGAGGAATCCCGCCATGACCTCGGGGAGACGGTCGCCCGCCGAGGCGCCGAGCACCGGTGGGAAGATGAGGTTGCCCGCGCCGAAGAACAGGGCGAACAGCATGAGGCCGGTGACGATGGTCATCCCGATGCGACCGGTGGCGGCCTGATCGGTTCGTGCTGATTGGTTCATGGTGCTCCGTCCTCGGTCCGGGCTCGGGCAGGGTCGTCGTTCAAGGAAGATGCTCGCAGGTGGCGGGATCAGGAGACGGTCGCGCGTCCGGTGATCGCGGCGGGACCGGTCAAGAGCACGGTGGAGCCCTCGGCGAACGGGTCCGCGCCCACGTGGACCCCGATCTCGCCCCCGAGCACCTGGAGCAGGTAGTCCTCGGGCGCGTCGTCGCCCTCCCACACGTGCAGGGCCACGGCCACGGCGCAGCAGCCGGTCCCGCATGAGCGGGTCTCCCCCACACCGCGCTCCAGCACTCGGACACTCGCCCGGCCCACCCGGTCGCCGGTGGCGGAGTCCGCGTCCCCACCCATCGGCACCACGAGCTCGAGGTTGGTGCCGGCCATCGGCGCAGGGTCGTAGACGACCGGATCCCCCGAGTCCGTCAAGCCGGCGAAGTCGGCGGCACGAAGCTCGTCCTCGTCTCCCAGGGCGACCACGGTGTGCGGGTTGGGCATGGAGATGGACAGGGCGGCGCGCTCCCCCTCCAGGCCGGGAACGACGACGACGGTGTCCCAGCCATCCTCCTCGGCATCGGCCAGGGCGCCGACGGGTCGTATCGGGCGGGCCGGCCCCATGTCGACCGTCCACAGATCGCCCACGCGGGTGATGGCGCGCGCGCCCCCGCGGGTTCCTATCGTGACGCTGTCGCCGTCGGCGATCGAGCGCAGTCCCTCGGCGTCCAGGACGGCGGCGAACAGACGTGAGGCGTTGCCGCACATCTCCGCTACGGAGCCATCGGCGTTGTAGTAGTCCATGAACCACTCCGCCTCGGGCACGGCCTCGTGGAAGCCCTGAGCGCCGGGCAGCGACCGGGTGCGCACGACCCGCACGAAGCCGTCGGCCCCGAATCCGGCGCGCCGATCGCACACGGCGGCGATATCGGCGGCGCTCACGGAGACCTCCCGCTCGGGGTCGACGAGCAGGAGGAAGTCGTTCTCCGTGCCGTGGCCCTTGATGAGCTCGCGGCCCGCGAGACGCGAGGCAGTAGTCATGGGCCCAAGCCTAGGCGACGCGAGCGTGCGCTTCGTCCGCCTGGGCGACCAGCCGGACCGCCTGATGCGTCACGCTCCGGCGCTGCCCGGGTTCCCACCGTCCGACGGAGTCGACGACCGCATCGAGCCAGTGGATCCGCGGGTCGCGGCGGAACCATTTGAGCTGGCGCGAGGCGAGACGGCGCGTCGCCCGGGCCGTGAGCTCCACCGCGTCCGCCTCGGTGATCCGCCCCCGGAGCACGTCGATGGCCTGGGCGTAGCCGATGGCGCGCGGTGCGGTCGTTCCCTGGTCCAGGCCCGCCGACATGAGCTCCTCGGTCTCATCCATCAGGCCCGCATCGAACATGGCGACGGCGCGCGCATCGATGCGCGCGTCCAGGGCGGCGCGATCGACGCGCAGCGCCAGGTGCAGCGTCGGCACGAGATCCTCGTACCGGGGCAGGGTCGCGGAGAAGGGCCGACCGGTGACAGCCAGGACCTCCAGGGCGCGCACGATCCTGCGCGTGTTGGTCGGCTCGATCCGCCGTGCCGAAGCGGGATCCGCCTCGCTCAGCTCCTCCCAGAGCCGGTGCGCGCCCTCGCGGCGAGCGCGCTCCTTCAGGGCGTCGCGCACGACCGGGTCGGTGCCGGGGAACTCCAGGGCATCGGTGACCGCGCGCACGTACAACCCCGAGCCGCCGACGATGACGGCGCGGGCGCAGCGCGCCTCCATGCTCTCAAGATCGGCGCGCGCGCGGCGCTGGTAGGCGGCGACGCTGGCGTCCTCGCGCACGTCCAGGACGTCGATCTGGTGGTGGGGGTAGCCGCGGCGCTCGGCGACCGGCAGCTTGGCGGTGCCGATGTCCATGCCGCGGTAGAGCTGGGAGGCATCGGCGTTGAGGATCTCGATACCGCCCGCGTCCGTCGCGGCCCGACCCTCGCGGGTGAGCGCATCGGCGAGGTCGAGCGCCAGATCCGACTTGCCGGTGGCGGTCGGGCCGACCACGGCGACACGGACAACGGACGGGGTCACCGCACAGCCCTCACAGCTCGGGCAGGAGGGGACGCACCAGGCTGAGAGCCTGCGTGCACGATGACAGGGCGGTCTCCAGGTGAAGGCGCAACTGGGTATCGGTGACCCCCGAGCTGAGGTCGATGAGGTAGGTGGCGCGCACCATCGAGCCGGAGGGGGAATCGATGATCGAGACCGTCGGGAAGAACTTGTCCCGGTTCCAGTCGTTGACACTGGAGGCGAGCTCATCGCGCAGGCCCTCGCTGACGGGTTCCTCCCAGTCCCCGGAGACCAGGAGCCAGCCCTCGTGGCCGTCGGGGATCTCGATGACGAAGGGATAGGAGTCCCACGTGCCGAGCAGGCACGGGTGCCCGGACTCCGCGTGGCGCTGCACCCCGTACCCCATGGTCTTCGTGATCATCGTCTCCATGCGGTCCAGCGTGAGCTCACTGGTGGTCTCGGCCTCCTCCTCGGGGCGGGCAGCGGCCCCGACGACCTCCTGGGCGGTGGGCTCGGGATCGTCCTCGGAGCAAGCATCCTTCGCGTGCGCGGTCGCAGGGTCCGAGACCGTGCGCGGTTCTCGGTCGTCGCGGTCCACCGGGCGGGCGACCGGCGCCTCATCCGCCGAGCGCGGTGCCTCGTCGGCGGGTCCGGAGGGCGCGGCAGGACCAGGACCCTGAGGCTGCCCCAGGAGTCTGGCGAGAAGATCGCTCAGGCGGCTCATGGATCAAGCCTGCCGCGCAACGGGTCCGGGAAGAGGTCCTCGGCCTCCCGCATGAGCGCGACGATCAGACGGCAGCCGGTCAGGACGAAGTCCTCCAGCTGGGCGTCGGTCATCCCGGCCTCAAGGGGATAGGTGACCTCGCCGTGAAGACGGACGACGCCGCCGTCGGCGATGGTCAGGTAGGCCTTGGGGCCGATGCGAGTGGCATTCCACTCCTCAACCAGCTTGCGCAGGGCGGTGAGGTGCTCGGTGTCGGCGATTCGGTGCCACACGCCGCGCAGCTGCAGGGCACGGGTGTCCTGGAAGATGGCGTGGACGGTGACATAGCGCCAGGGGATGCCGATGTCGCCCTCGTCGTCGAGGAAGAAGCGCAGACCCAGCTCACGCACGCACGCCATGATGCGGTCGACGTCCACCGGCGCGGGAACGGTCGGAGCAGAGGCGTCGGCAGCGCTCATGGGCTTGGAGCGGGTCATAGATCCAGCCTAACCGTCCTGACCGGCGTCGCGGAGTTCGCAGGCCATGGTGGGGGCCACTCTCGCCGCGAGCGGAGCCGGGAATCGGACCTGATGGATCGGCGCTCGAGACGGTACATCAGCTCGGACGGCGGCTCATATGCCTCGGCTGCGTCGGCGTATGCGATCCAGGCGGGCCGCATGGGCGGGGACGGGCGGTCGCCCGGCGGGCCTCAGCGCATCCTCCAGGCGGGGGCGCACGTCATCGCCGAGGTGAGCTCCGATGGCGACCAGCCCCAGTCGGGTGTCGCGCGTCGACCGTCCGGCTTCCAGGTGCACCTGCCCGGCGACAACGTTGACGACCATCCGCCGTGCTCCGAGGGGGGCCTGCGACCAACCGGTGCCGGTGGCGACGTCGAGGACGCCCTTGAGCCGGTAGGCGTCGGCCGGCGGGCTCTCCAGCAGATCGGCCAGGGGGCCCGGCGAGACGGGCAGCGGGGCGGCAACGGTGAGGGAGTCGGCATGAGCGTGGTGACGGTCGCCGTGCGCCTCGGCGCGCGCCAGCCGGGTGAGCTCGGCCAGGGGCAGCTCGTCCGGGGGCGCGGTCTCCTGGGCCACGTCCATCACCAGGAGCGGGTCGATTCGACCGCGGTCGGCCTCGATGACGAGCGCCCGCGGATTGCGCGAGCGGACACGGCGGGTCACACGCGCGCGGACGCGGTGACGCTCGTCGGCGCCGAGCAGGTCGGTCTTGGTCACGACGACGAGGGTCGCGGCGCGGTAGCGCGCCGGTGGGGCACCGCTGGCGCTGTCGGCGGTGCGCTCGTCGTTGACCGCATCGACGACGTCGATGAGGCCCGCGTAGCGCACGCGACGCGACCCCGCCGAGCGCAGGAGCCTGACCAGGTTGGGCGGCTCGGCCAGTCCCGAGGCCTCGATGAGGATGGCGTCCAGGTCGGGACGGGCCGCCGTCAGGCGCTCCAGGGCGGTCTCCAGCCCACCGGCATCGGGCATGCAGCACAGGCAGCCGCCCGCGACGGAGGCGGGCTCGTCGACTTCCCCGGTCACAAGGGCGGCGTCGACGTTGATGTCGCCGAAGTCGTTGACGACGACCCCCAGGCGGGCCCCCGGGGTGCGCAGAAGGTGGTTGAGGAGCGTGGTCTTGCCGGCCCCGAGGTAACCGGTGAGTGCGATGACTGGGACACGGGGACGGCCCACTCGGTTCCTCTCCTGTCTCCGGAGATCGGTGCGCGGGCGGACCGCTCCCGGACCGCCGGGGTCTCTGGGTGCGCTACTGAGGGGTGGACGCGGTCGTAGCGGCCGCGGTACGGGCTTCGACGGCGATGGCGTCAACGGCGTCGTTGTAGGCGGCGGAGGTCTTGGAGGCGCCCGCGAGCGCGGTGACGTGGGCGTCCTCCACGCTGCGGCCGACGACGGCGCCATCGATCTCCTGGGAGAAGTCGTTGATGTACTGGTCGGACCTGGATGCGAAGGGGTGCCCGGTGATGCTCACCCCGGTGATGTATCCGGACTCCAGCGTCAGGGAGACGTCGATCGAGTCCTCCTCGATGATGCCGTCGACCACGCCGTAGGACTCCGACTGCGTGTAGGTGCCGTCGGCGTAGGGACCTCCCGTGGGGCTCGCGGCCGCGGCCGCGGCCTCGCTCGCCGGCGCAGCGGAGCGGGTCGGGTTGGCGGTCTGCGCCCTGCCCGCGTACTCGTCACTGCCGGGGGTCGCGCCCCGGCCGCCGCAGGCGGCCAGACCGACCACCGCCAGGGCGGCGCCCGCCGCTGCGACGGATCTGCGCGTCATGAAGGCTGCTGCGATGCGCGCGCTCACTCGTGCTCCTCCTGGTTCTCCTCCTGATCCCGCTCGTCGGCGGGGCGGGAGGACGCCGGTTGCCCGGGGGACGCCTCGTCCTCGGCTCCGTCCTCCGTCGCGTCGCTCCGCTCCGCGGGGGCGTCCCCGCTGAAGTCGAGCATGCTGCGCTCGCGTCGGGTCTCCCCGGTCCCATTGGTCCTCTCCCCCACGAGCCTACCGTGGTTGAGGAGGATCTCGCGCTGGGCGTTGGAGGCGACATGGGCGTCATGGGTGACGACGATGAGAGTGGTGCCCTGCTCGTGAAGACGATGGAAGATGTCGAGGACGAGCTGTTCATTGGCCTCGTCGAGATTCCCGGTGGGCTCGTCCGCGAGGACGATCTCGGGATGGTTGATGAGGGCGCGGGCGATGCACACCCGCTGCTGCTCGCCCCCGGAGAGCTGGGACGGCAGGTGACGGGCGCGGTCCCCCAGCCCCACGTTCTCCAGCGCCTCCATGGCCTCCTTCTCATCGGTCATGGAGTGGTAGTACTGCGCCACCATGACGTTCTCGATGGCCGTGAGGTGCGGGATGAGATGGAACTGCTGGAAGACCAGTCCGATGACGTTCTTGCGGATATCGGTGAGCTGGGAGGCGTTGAGGCGTCCGAGCTCGCGCCCGTCGAGGGTGACCGTGCCCTTCGTGGGCGTGTCCATGCAGCCGATGATGTTCATCAGGGTGGTCTTGCCCGACCCCGAGGAGCCGACGACCGCGAGCCACTCCCCCCGCTCGACGTCGAGACTGAGGTCGTCCACGGCGTGGAGCTCGCCGTAGATCTTGTAGACGTGGGACAGCTGGAGCAGCATGTCATTCCTCTCTCAGGACGAGCGCGGGGTCGATGCGCGAGGCTCGGCGCACCGGGGAGTACGAGGCGATGACGGCGACGACCGCCGTCATGAGGACCGCGAGCACCGCCAGCCAGCAGGTGAAGCCGATGGTCTGCCCGAAGACGCCGACGGCCACGGCCACGGCCAGGCCGTACCCGACCGCCGTGCCGATGACGCCGCCGACGGCTCCGAGAGCGGCCGCCTGGGAGTAGAACTCGAGGCTGATCGCACGCCCGGAGGCCCCCAGGGCCTTGCGCAGGCCGATCTCGTTCCGCCGCTCGGAGACGATGACGGTCATCGTCGTGGACACGCCGACGAGGGTGAGTGCGAGGACGACGAGCGAGACCACCCAGAAGAGGGTGTTGAGCATGGTGATGATGCGAGTGTCGCCGGAGGTGATCTTGGAGACCGGCTCCGCCTGGATGCCGTCGTGGGAGGAGTCCACGGCCTCGACCACGGAGGGCATGGGGGTCGAGGAGGTGTCCACCGAGTACTCGACGACGTCGTACCCGGCATTCGCGACGCCCGTGAGGGCGTCCACGTCCGCCCCGTTCGCGTAGATGATGTCGTCCTCATCGCCGCCGGTGTCCACGATGCCGGCGACTCTCCACTCGACCTGGTTGGCGGCGGTCGAACCGTCCGAGCCCGAACCGGGGGTCGCCCCGCTGGAGCCGGTCGGGGCGGCGGTCGGGATCGCCGTGGGAACCGCGGTCGGAGTCTCGCCGGAGGCTGCTGCGCGAGTCGGGGCGGGGGCCGCGGAGGAGGGCGGGGGCGTCCCACCGGCGGCGCCGGAATCGCCCGCGACGAGCTGCAGGTTGTCGCTGGAGAGGTACTCGGCGCTCACGCGGGACCCGACCGTCAGGGCGGCGGCATTGGCGACGTCGAGGCCGACGAGCACCTCGCCCTGGGTCGGCCAGTCGCCCCGGACCTCCCAGTGCCCGTTGAGGGTCCTGACCCGATCGGTGTCGATGCCCGCCACCATGTACGGGCTCTTGTTGATGCGGACCGTCTCGTAGCGGTACGAGGCGGTGGCCACCTCATCCGCCGCGGTGCCGGTGGCCGCGGAGATGGCGCCGGTGGCGGCGTCGACGGCGTCCTGATCGACCCGTGCGGCACTGCCGTCGGCGGAGACCGGGACGACGATGAGATTGGCGCCGAACTGGCGCATCTGGGCGCTCATCTGCCCGGGCACGGCCAGGCAGACCGCGGCGAGGCAGAACAGCGTCGCCGCGCCGACAGCGGAGGACAGGACGGCCACCAGTACCCGGCTGCGGCGCCGAAGCATGGAGCCGAGGAGCATGGTGACGAACATGCGTCGGTTCGTCATGGGACGGTTCTTGCGGGGCACGCGTCTCACCTCCGGTGCAGGGCCGTGGCCGGCTGGATGCGCAGGATGGACCGCATCGAGGAGGCGGTCGCCAGCAGGAGGACGACGGCGATGAGCAGGGTGACCAGGACGAACACCATCGGCCGCATGGTGATCGTCGAGCCGAAGACGATCTTCCCGATCACCTGTGACAAGCCGGAGCCGACCGCGGAGCCGACCGCCAGGCCGACCACTCCGATCACGGCGGTCTCCCCCAGGATCAGCCTGATGACGGAGGTCGAGGAGGCGCCGATGGCCTTCAGGAGGGCGAACTCGCCCGTGCGCTCCACGAGGGAGGCGGTCGTCAGCGAGGCGACGGCGAGAGCCGCGGCCACGAGGGACAGTCCGGTCATGAGGATCATGAGCGCCTGAGTCTTCTCCAGGACGTTGCCCTCGACGGCGGCCACCTGACGGACCTGCTTGGCGACCGAGCCGGTGACGACCTCCTCGATCTGGTAGGCGATCGAGGACGGGTAGGCGGTGCAGTACCAGGTCTCCCAGTCCGCCTGGGACAGGAGCTTGGGGTTCGCGGCGGCCTTGCGGGACAGCTCGTTCTCCGGGGTTGTCAGGGCCTTGACCTCGATCTTCGCCACCTGCCCGGCGTGATCGGAGAGGTCCTGCACGACGGCGAGGGGGGCGTAGAGAGTCTTGTCGTCATCGTCGCCGGAGGTGTAGACGCCGGTGACGGTGAGCTCCCTCGTGCCGGTCGCACCGGCCAGGGCGACGGTGTCCCCCTCGTGAACGCCCAGCTGAGAGGCGAGCTTGGAGCCCACGACCGCCTCATCGGCGTCGTCCGCGGGCCAGGATCCCTTGAGATCCCACCAGGAGCGCAGGGTGGTCACGCCCGCGGTCACGCTCTCGCCGGTCGATAGCGACAGGTCCTTGTTGAACCAGGTGCCGTTGACGCGCACCGTGCCGCCATCGGTCGAGCCGGAGGACGCATCGAGGCGCGCGGTGAGCGACGGAGCGAAATCGACGATGTTGTACGCCCAGAAGATCGTCTTGATGTTGCCGACCTCGTCCTCCTTGAGGAAGGAGGTCGGCTCGGACTCGCCGCCGGTCTCGTACAGGCCGGAGACGACGGCGTCGGCCTTGGGCTGGACGACGATGTTGGAGCCGTACGTGGTGAGCTCGGCGTTGAGCTTGTCGCCCACGTCGAGGACCACGCCGAGCATCGCCACCGAGATCGCGGTGGACAGGGCCACGGTGAGCGCGATGAGACCGCGGCGACGCGGCTGACGGGTGAAGGAGCGGGACAGGAGCCGGGTGAAGAACATCAGCACTCCTCCTGAGGACGAGCAGGGCGACGGGTCATGCGAAGATCTTCGCCGACTGGTCCAGAGCCGAGGTGGGGACCATCAGGCTCCCGCCGTCGACCGTGAAGTCGATCGGAATCGGGTTGCATCCGCCCTTGAAGCCGATGGTGGCCGGGTTGATGGCGACGTCGCAGCGTTTGCAAATGATCTTGCCGTTCTTCTCGAAGTAGCCGGCGGGACCGCAGTTCTCGCAGGCGTCGAGGCCCACGCCGTAGGCGCCCCCGTTCTTGAGGATCGTGATGAAGCGGACCTCCGTACCGCTCGCATCGTAGGCGAAGCGATGCAGGTGCCCGTCGCTGATGTCCGCGAGGGCGACGACGGCGTTGCCGTCCGCGATCTCGTAGGGCTCGGGCGGGGAGAGCGTCGGCACTTCGTTGACCTTGGCGACCGCGACGGTGCGGGTCGCCACCAGGGCCCCGAAGCCGAGCGCGGAGGCCAGCACCCAGCGGCGGGAGCGGCGGCGCTCGGCGACCTCGTGACGCAGGCGGGCGGGGTTGGGCTGCTCGGGCACTCGGCGCAGCGTGGCCGCGAAGGCGACGAGCATGGGGACGAGGAGGACCGCCGCCGTCAGAAGCAGGAGCAGGCCCTCGGAGTTGTTGGTCAGCCAGACCACGACGCGGAAGGCGCGCCCATGGAACTGGACGCGGTGCGTGGCGTGGAGGAGCGAGGCCAGCGCGGTGATGTGGGCCACCACGAACAGCAGGCCGAAGACGACCACCGTGATGCGGGTGAGGATGACGGGCGAGCGCCGGCAGGCCCGGTAGTAGATGAAGGCGAAGACGGCGATGGCGGCCCAGGCGCACAGGAAGCCGAGGACGCGCAGCAGCATGTCCGAGGTGAAGATCGCCTCACCGGGCTCGATGAAGGCCGTGAGCTGAAGGATCGTCTCCGGCACGGCGCGGAAGAATGCGAGTGCGAGGGTGAGGCAGGCGACCGCGTTGGCGACCGGGGCGAAGCGCCCCTCCCAGCCCCGGGAGGGGCGGACGACGAGCGCGACCAGCACCGCGAGCATGACGACGTCGGTGATCACGCAGGCCACGAGCGTCGGGATGTTGACCGCTGTGCGAGAGGTGATGACAACCGTGGCGCGCAACGCCGCGAAGACCGCCCCGGCGGTGAGCCCCGTGGCGGAGGCGATCAGACGGCGGCGGCTCGCACGCGGCCATCCCTCGGGCCGAGGCGGCCCGAGCACGACGGCGAGAGCGGCGTAGAGCAGGAACGGCAGTGTCATCCCACCCACAACGGAGACGAAACGTGCCAGCATGTCCGATCAATCCCTTCAGGTGCTGTGCTGCTGCTGTGCTGCCCACTTGTCCGACTGCCTATGAGCCGTCTCGACGGCGGGATGCGGCCGACCGAGCGGGATCGGCCCCGGGCTGGCCGCGGATGCCGGCCGCGCCGGAGCGCGGCCGGCCCGCAGACCTCCCGGAGCCTCGCCCCACGTCAACCCGAACCGCCAGGTTCGCGACGAGTGGCGGGCGCCCCGGCTCGCGTCGGGACCTCGCGACTCACCACTCGTGCGGCGTGTAGTCCCAGTCCCGGCTCAGCTCGATGGGCTCGGTCCAGAACCGGCCGTCGACCCCGGTTCGCTTGTCAACGTGAAGCATCCAGCCGCTCTCGGCCGGGGAGTGGATCTTCAGGGTCAGGGTGTACTCACCGGCGCCGGGCAACTTGATATTGGCCCCGTAGTGCGGACCATCGGAGGCGTTCATCTGCATGAACGTGCCCTCGGAGACGGTCTCGCCGCTGGACTTGTCGACAATGGTGTAGTCCACCTTCAGGCCGGGGACGAAGTCGCCCACCCCGTAGCCCAGGTCGTTGTCCGCGTGACCGGTGATGTCGGCCTCCAAATGGGCGGAGGCGTCGGCGGCCTTCAGCCCCATGCCGGCGGGCTCCATGTCAACAGGACCGAAGTAGACGACGGAGACATTGAGCTCGTTGACGCCGTTGTTGCCGGGGGCGGCCTGGTCGTCGCCGACGGGGTACTCATCGAAGCCTGCGCCGGAGTCCTCCGCCTGCTCGGTGGCCGAGTCGGCCGGCTTGTTGGAGCTGCAGCCGGCCAGGCCGATGCTCCCGGCGAGGACGAGGGCGCCGATGGCGCTCACGAGCTTGAGTTTGGTACGCATGAGAGTTCCTTGCTGGTGGTGGGACGCGACGTCGGGCGACGGGCGTCGGTCTCCCGGCCGGGTTCCAGGACCGGACCGGAAAGTTCGAAGGATGCGCCGGCGATCGGCCGGAGCACTCGATGGCACTCAGTCCTCCTCGCCCGATGAGGAGGAGGAATCCGAGGAGGGATCGTCGGGCGACGTCGCCGTGCCCTCCGAACCCCCTGCGCCCTCCGAATCCGCTGAGTCATCCGAGTCATTCGCATCCGCGGCCGGGGCACTATCGGCCGACGGGGCGGACGCGACCACCTCGGACGCCCCGTTCTCCTTGTCCTCCTTCGCCACCGCCCCGACTCCGTCATCACGGCGCCGGCGCACCGCGGAGACGATGAACAGGACGATGACGACAGTGGCCATGACCACCTGAGCGACCACGGTCTGCTTGTACGGGTAGAGCCCGAGGTAGTCGTACGTGGGCCAGCCGGGCACATAGGAGGCGGGCACGACATCGCCCTCGACGAGGGCGTGGACGCCGCCGCCCGCGAAGATGACGACGAGGACCGCCATGATGACACTGGTGATGGCGAAGAAGGGGCGCAGCGGGATCTTGACGCTGGTGAAGCGGATGAGCAGGAAGATCCCGACCAGACAGACCGCGGCGGCGGCGAAGCCCTGCCAGATGCCGGCCGATCCGGAGGGGTTCATGGTGAACAGGGCCTCGTAGAACAGGACGGTCTCCGCGCCCTCGCGGAAGACCGCGAGGAATGAGAGGGACGCCAGGGCCCAGAAGCCCCCGGTGGAGATCGACGCCTTGGTCCTGTCCTTGATATAGGCGTTCCAGGAGGACGTGGAGGACTTGGACAGCATCCAGTTGCTCATGTACAGCAGCATCGCCATGGCGACGAGCGCGACGACGCCCTCCAGGACCTCCTGGTGGGAGTCCGCGGAGTCGTACAGGACGGCGAAGAGGAGGGCGACGACGCCGGACCCGGCCAGGCCCAGAAGAATGCCCGCGTAGATGAACTTGACGCGATCCTTCATTCCCGCCTTGATCAGGTAGGCGATGATGGCCGCCACCACGAGGATCGCCTCGAGGCCCTCGCGCAGCAGGATGATGAACGCCTGGCCGAAGGAGCCGGTGAGGAAGGCCTTGATCGGGTTGACGGTCGCCGCGGCTCCGCCGTCGAGAATGGCCGCGTCCTCGGTGAGCATGCTCTTGAGGCTCTCGGCGTCGGCGGTCACCTCCGAGTCGTCCGCGCCGTTGATCATCGCCTGGCGCACGACCTTGAACTGATTCTCCACCTGGGAGACGCGGTTGCCGGATATCGCCGCCATGACGGTCTTCTCGAAACCGAGCTTCTCGTAGTACCCGTAGTAGGCCTTGTTGACCAGGTCGGCGCCGGCCCGGCCGTCACCGCCGGTCGCCTTGTCCACGGCCTGGTCGATCAGCGGGGTCATCTCGCCGGCGACCTCGGTCCAGGTGCGGCCCTGACGGCCCTCGTTGACATCTTTCCTGTTGGCCTCGATCTCGGCGCGCTCAGTGGCGATGGTCGCCGCCTGGGCGGCCGCGTAGTCCCGAGGGGAGGCTAGGGAGCCGGTGGCGTCGAGCGTGGTGGCGGAGTCGGTGAGGGAGGTCTTGAGGGAGGCCACCGCGGCGGCGATCGCGGCATCATTGCCGGTCGCGTAGGCCTGGGTGCGCAGGTCCGTGAAGGCCTGCTGCTGCGCCGTGGCGGTGTCCTGGCCGATGGTGCTCTCAACCACGTTTCCCATATTGGAGGCGCTGTAGCTGATCGAGTACGCCTTCTGGAACGTCGCGGCAGCACCTGCGGTGTTGCCGGACTGGTACTGCGTCAGCGCCTCGTCGAGGTCGGAGGAGACCGCCGTGGCCACAGCGCTCCAGGTGTCGTAATCGGTGTTGGAGGAGCTCTGGGAGGCGCCGGCGCTCGGGGTCGCCGGCGCCGACTCATCGGCACGGGCGCCGCCAGCGGATCCCAGCGGGGAGAGGATGCCGAGAAGCAGCAGAAGGACCGCCGCCAGGGCGACAGGCGCTCCCGAGCGATACGCGGAGTCGTCCGAGGCCGAGTGGGCCGGACGGGAAAGGGGGGAACGGCTGTAGGACATCAATGCGGCTTTCACACGACACGGATGGGCACCGGGACCGGCGCCGCGGCATTCGTGCATTAGGTTAGGTTTTGCTGTCAGTCGAAGACAAATCGTCGCCATGGGGAGGCGCACGTCGTGTCACTTCCATCCGCGCGTCCGGGCATGCGCGGGCCGTGCCCGGTGCGCGAGCCCGGAGCCCTGGCGCAGCGCTGGCGCTTCGAGGCGACCGGAACGTGCTGGCAGGTCCTGTCCGCAGCGCCCCTTCCTCCCGCGCTGCGGGATCGCATCGTCTCGCTCGTCGATGCCTTCGAGGGCGTGTGGTCCCGGTTCCGTCACGACTCGGTGGTGCGCCGGGCCGCCGAGAGCGGGCCGGGCGTCGGGCCCCTCACTCTCGACCTGCCGCCGGGCTCGTCCGTCCTGCTGGACCTCTACGACCGCCTGCACCGCGCCACCGACGGCCGGATCGACCCGCTGGTGGGCGCCGATCTGGTCGAGCTCGGCTACGACCCCGGCTACTCCTTTACCGTCCACGACGGCGCCGTCTTCCGCGTCGGGGCGATCCGCGGACGCGCCACCTGGGCGGAGACGGCTCGGCACGACGGCGACCGGCTGCGGCTGACCCGCCCCGCGCTCATCGACATCGGCGCGGCCGGCAAGGGCTTCCTCGTGGACCTCGTGGCGCGCGAGCTGCACGAGGCCGGAATCGGCGCCTTCGCCGTCGACGGTTCGGGCGACCTGCTGGTCTCATCGCCCGAACCGGTGCGTATCGGCCTGGAGGACCCGCGCTCCCAGGGACGGGTCATCGGAGTGGTCGTGCTCGCCGAGGCGGCGATCTGCGCCTCCGCCGTCAGCCGCCGGTCCTGGGGCCACGGGCTGCACCACCTCCTCGACGCCCGCACCGGCCTGCCGGTCCAGGGCGTGCTCGCCACCTGGGCGGTGGCGCGGACCTGCGCGGAGGCGGACGGCCTGGCCACGGCCCTGTTCGTGACCGCGCCGGAGGTACTGGCCCGGGCGGGCTTCCACTACGACTTCGCCCTCATGAGGGCCGACGGCTCGGCGGTGGTCTCCCGGGACTTCGCCGACATTCCCGGCGAGCTCTTCACGGCATGAGCCCGGCCGGCGCCTTCCCGCTCGCGGCACGGGGCCGAGCGCTTACGTCCCGCGCCGCCGGAATCGATCCGACCGAGTTCGGCGCCGTCTCGGTGACGATCTCCGACGAGGACGACGCCTTCGGAGCACTGCCGGTCAGACGCGATGTCAGCCGAGTCCCGACCAGGCCGGAGCCGCGCGACCGCGTGCGGATCGGCCCGGTGCCGCGCAGGACTGCGACGCCGTTCCGAGCCGCGTCAGAGTCGCGCGCCGACCTTCTGGGAGAACTCGACCAGGCGGTTGGAGAAGCCCCACTCGTTGTCGTACCAGCCGAAGACCTTGACCTGGTCGCCCATGACCTCGGTGAGAGGCGCGTCGAAGATCGAGGAGTGCGGGTTGCCGACGATGTCGTGGGAGACGATCGGCGCCTCGGAGTACTGCAGGTAGCCCGCCAGCGAGCCGGATTCCGCCGCCGCGCGGAAAGCGGCGTTGACCTCGTCCGCCGTCGTCCTGCGGGAGGTGACCACCGTGAGATCGGTGACCGAGCCGACCGGGACCGGCACTCGCAGGGCCGCGCCGGTCAGACGCCCATCGAGCTCGGGGATGACCAGGCCGATGGCCCGGGCCGCCCCGGATGAGGTCGGAATGATGGAGGAGGCTGCGGCGCGCGCTCGACGCAGGTCCCGGTGAGGCGCGTCGTGAAGGCGCTGGTCGCCGGTGTAGGCGTGGACCGTCGTCATGAGGCCGGTCTCGATCCCGACGGTGTCATTGAGGACCTTGGCCAGCGGCGCCAACGAGTTCGTCGTGCACGAGCCGTTGGAGAACACGTCGGCCGCATCCACGTCCAGCCGATCATCATTCACACCCAGGACGAAGGTGGGCACATCCCCCTTCGCGGGCGCGGAGACGATGACCTTCTTCGCCCCGCCCTTCAGGTGCAGGGCCGCCTCGTCCCGGGCGGTGAAGAAGCCCGTCGACTCGATCACGACATCGGCCCCGACCTCGCCCCAGGGGATCCGGGCCGGGTCCGACTCGGAGAAGACCGTGATGGTCCGGTCGGCGACTCGCAGCTCATCGCCATGGCCGGCGACGCCGTCGAGATGCCCGCTCACCGAGTCCCACTCCAGGAGGGTGGCGAGTGTGCGCGCGTCGGTGAGGTCGTTGACGGCGACGACCTCGACGTCCGCCCCGCCGGCCAGGGCGGCGCGCATGTAGGTGCGCCCGATGCGGCCGAATCCGTTGATGCCGATGCGAATGGTCATGATGTCTCTCCTTCGGATAGGGCATGGCGACCGGTCCCGAGGTCCACCGGAACCGGACTCGAGAGTTCTTCGGGTTCCGAGAGGCTTGCGACCCGGGCGGCCGGATCGGGCGGGCCGGCGGGCCCGGCCGGAGCGGCCCTCGCGGCTGCGCGGAGCAGTTCGAGGGCGCCCCGGCGGGCCGCGTCATACGGGGCCCTGTCCTGCTGGGCCATGGCCAGGACGTAACCGCCCTGGACGACGGCGACGATGGTACGAGCCAAATCCCCCGAGTCGAGACCACCGGGCAACCGCCCCTCCGATGCCGCCGCGTCGATGACGGCGACCAGCATCTGGTGCAGTTGCGCGAAAGCCTCGGCGATCGGCTTGCGAAGACCGTCGTCCGCCATCACCGCCTTGTCCTGGGCCATTCGACCGACTCGGCAGCCCTTGAGCGGATCACGAGGAAGGGTGAGGTAGGCGCTGAGGACCTCGAGTGGGTCCTCGACATCCGCGAGCGCGGTCCTCCAGGAGCTGAACTGGACCTGGCAGTTGTGGTTCAGAGCCGCGAGACCGAGATCCCGTTTGGTCGGGAAGTAGTGGTACATGCTCCCCTGGCCGACGCCGGAGAGCTCGCGAACCTCTCGCGGACTCGTGGCGCTGTAACCGCGCTCCCACATCAGCTCGGCCATCGCCTCCACCAGCCTCTCCCTGGAACCCATGTGCCGAGTGTACCCGGCGGCATCGAGTGTACCTACCTCAAGGTACACAAGTCTATGTCCTCCATCTCAGAATCGCTCTGATCGTCGCGCATCGAGCCTCCGGACGCAGAGGCACGGGGAGGACGACGCGGCAGCGGCGGCCCCTCGGCCGACCCCGAGCCGACTCGCCCTCACTTGTATCAGCCACTTGACACAAAAGTCTTTCAAGGAGATTCTTGTACCATACACTCAGTACAAGTGAGGTTCCGATGTCCCCCCTGCCCGCTCTCGCGCTCTTCTCGGTCTTCGCCACGCTCGTCCTCGCCCTGCCCGTCGGAGCCATTCGGTTCTCCGACAGGGGTGGCGTGGACGGCATCGATCTCGCGTCGTTGCCCGAGAACCTGGCCGTTCCCCTGCGCAACGCGGACCAGCACTCGCGCTGGACGCGCTCGACGGCGGTTCTCGCCGCCTTCGCGGCCGCGATCGTCGTCAGTCTCGCGAGCCCGCGGACGGCGCCCGGCGCGTTCGGGCTGGTGGGACTCACCGTGCTCCTGCTCGGGGAGCGCCGCAGTCCCGTCGTCACGACGGCGACGCGCACCGCCGTCCTGGCGCCGCGCCGAGTCCGCGACTACCTGCCACGACGGGCCGCGCTCGTCCCGATCGGTGTCATGACGGTTCTCGCCTTCTTCGCCCTCGGCGTCCCGACAGCATCGAGCAGCCCCGGTGCGACCCCGCCACCGGAGCACAGCACCGTCCTTCCCGCCGGCTCCTACCTCAGCGGCACATCGACCGACTCGAACGGCGACACCCTCGCATCGATCTTCTGCCCCTGGCCGGGAGCCCATTTCCTGGCCCCGATCATGCTCACGCTCGTCGCGCAGCTCGCGCTCGCCGCCGTTGGACTGCGCACGGTCGCCGCCCGCGAGCAGGTGAGCACCTCACGCGATGACGGCCTCGATACCGTTCTGCGCCGCCGCTCCTCGGAGGGGATCGTCGGCTTCCTTCTCGTCGCCCTCGCCCTTCCCCTGCCGCTGTTCGGCCACTCGATGGTGGAGGCCGCGACCTGGCGGGTGGCCGAGTGGGACTACCTGCGCGGCACGGTCGGGGGGCTGGGCATCCTCGTCGCCGTCGGATGCATGGCGGCCGGAGTCGGTCTCCTCATCCGACGCACCTCGGTGGTCGTCGGCCCCCGTCGACACGATCCCGCGCCCGCGGGAGCGGACCTCCCATCGGAGGATCGCGCATGAGCGTCTCCGTCTCCATCGACTCCGCCTCTCCCGTACCGCCCTTCGAACAGATCAGGGTCCAGATCATCGGACTCATCGAGACGGGGACGCTCGTCGACGGCGAACGGCTCCCCTCCGTCAGGCAACTGGCGGGAGATCTGCGCGTCGCTCCGGGAACCGTGGCACGCGCCTACAAGGAGATGGAGGAGACCGGTCTGCTCGTGTCGCGGCGCGGCGCCGGGACCCGGGTCGCCCCGAGGAGCACGATGCCGATCCGCGAGCGCGCGGACCTGCTCCGAGACGCGGTGGAGGATGCGCTGTCACGTGCTCGCGCCCTGGGATTCTCCGATGCCGACATCGCACGTGCTGTCGACCGGGCCCTCGCGAGGCCCCGTCCCTCGGAGTCTCGACGGTCTCCGCGCACCTGACCCCGCCCCCGACCGCGGCCGGCCGTCGCCCCACGCCGACATCGCCCGCTCGGACCGATCTCGGCGGCGGGGTCAGGGGGCGGCGGGCGCCCCGACGCGCAGACGCGGCATGCCCAGGCTCACGGGCGCGGAGTCGGGCTCGGGTTCGGCGCGCGCCTCCACCCTGCGTCGCTCCCAGGCGTCCCCGGCGCGCGTACGGCGAACCTCGAACAGGGCAGGCCCTTCGTCGTACCAGACGCGGTCCCCCGCGCCCAGGGCGTCGTTGGCGGCCCGCTCCCCCGCGCTGAGCGATCCCCCGCAGCGGGCGGAGTCGGCGATGAGGTTGTGCGGCGCTCCATGGGTGACCCGCGCCGTCACCATGTCCCCGGGGCGCGGAGCGCCCGCGTCGTAGGCGCCGGCCGCGAGCCCCGCCGGAAGCGCCGCGTGCACGAGCCGGTTGTCCGCCGCCCGCCCGGAGACACGGGCGGTCGCGGCGCTGCGACGTCCCTCGCCCTCGGCGACGAGCACCTCGACGACCCGCCCCTCCTGCTTGGCGTTCTCCTCGTGGGTGATCCTGCGGACCAGCTCGTCCAGCCGGCGGTACCGATCCTTGACGACCTCGACCGGAACCCGGTCCTCGCGGTCCGCGGCGGGGGTGCCGGGCCGGGGCGAGTACTCGAAGGTGAAGGCGGAGGCGAAGCGGGCCTCCTCGACCGCCTCGAGGGTGGCCTGGAAGTCGTCCTCGGTCTCGCCGGGGAAGCCGACGATGATGTCGGTGGTGATCGCCGCCTCAGGCAGCTTGACGCGCACCTCATCCAGAATTCGCAGGAACTTCGCGCTCCGGTAGGAGCGGCGCATGGCCCGCAGGATCCGGTCCGACCCCGACTGGAGCGGCATGTGCAGGCTGGGCATGACCTGCGGCGTGGCGGCCATGGCGTCGATGACGTCGCTGGTGAAGGCCGCCGGGTGCGGACTGGTGAAGCGCACGCGCTCAATGCCCTCGACCGCCCCGGCCGCTCGCAGCAGTTTGGCGAAGGCACCCCGGTCCCCGAAGCCCACTCCGTAGGAGTTGACATTCTGTCCCAACAGGGTGATCTCAGTGACTCCATCGGCGGCCACCGCCTCGATCTCGGCCAGGACCTCTCCGGGACGACGGTCGCGCTGTCTGCCTCGCAGCGAGGGCACGATGCAGAAGGTGCAGGTGTTGTTGCAGCCCACGGCGATGGACACCCAGGCGGCGTAGGCGGAGTCGCGGCGGGTCGGCAGGGTGGAGGGGAAGACCTTGAGGGACTCCTCCAGTTCGACGGCGGCCTCGGCGTTGTGCCGGGCGCGCTCCAGCAGGGCCGGCAGGACGTCGATGTTATGGGTGCCGAAGACGACGTCGACCCACGGGGCCCTGGTCACGATGCCCTGCCCCATCTGCTGGGCCAGGCACCCGGCCACCGCGATCTGCATGCCGGGACGCTCCCGCTTGACGGCGGCGAGCTGGCCGAGATTCCCGAACAGGCGAGTGACGGCGTTCTCGCGCACTGAACAGGTGTTGATGATGACGACGTCGGCCCCGCCGTCGCCGGCCTCGGTGGCGCGCGCGGCGGCCTCGGGCACGTCCTCGACCCGCCAGTAGCCGGCATCTTCGAGCAGGCCGGCCATGTGCTCGGAATCGTGAACGTTCATCTGACAGCCGAGAGTGCGCACATGGTAGGTGCGCGGCAGGACGCCGCGAGCATCGAGCCCGGGAACGGTGACATCATGAGTGGTCATCGTCGTGCAGTGTAGAGGAGCCAGTAGGGGACTCCTGCCACGGACTGCCGCCCCCGGGAGCGGAGGAGGCCGGACGCCGCCCGCTGGTTCGCTCACGAGGACCCGGGCCCGTCCCCTAGGATGCAAACCGGTTCATGCTCCGATCGGAGGTCCTCATGGCTCGACGATGCGCCGCTCCCCCGCCCTCTGCGTCCCGGACCGCATCGGGCCCCGGGCGACCGCTGGTTCTCGAGCTCGGCGTCCCCGGGCCTGCGCGACCTCGGCCTCCAGACGCCCATGAGCGACCTGACACGACCGGCGACGGCCCGACCGCTTGAGGAGGAGCGATGACCGAGCACGACCAGCACGACCGGAAGGAGGTCCGGCGATCCGCAATGGTGCGCACCACGCCCCTGCACTCCGTGCACGTTGACGCGGGGGCTCTCTTCACCGATGTCGGCGGCTGGCGGATGCCGTTGCGCTACGCCCCCGACCTCGCCGAGCATCACGCGGTGCGCCGCTCCGCCGGCATCTTCGACCTGTCCCACATGGGTGAGATCAAGGTATCCGGACCCGATGCCGCCACGGCGCTCGACCGCGCCCTGGCGGGACGGATCTCGGACGTGGAGCTCGGCCGGGCCCTTCACACGACGATCGTGGCCGAGGACGGCGAGGTCATCGACGATCTCATCGTCCACCACGTGGGCGATCAGGAGTACCTCGTCATCCCCAGCGCGGGCAACCGGGAGTGCGTCGCCGCCGCTCTGACGGTGCGCGGCGCCGATGTCTCCTGCGAGATCGTCGATATCTCGCTGACAATGACGCTGATCGCGGTTCAGGGCCCGCGCGCGGAGGAGATCCTCGCCGGCGTGGTCGAGTCCGGCGCCGGCATCCCCACGGCGCTGCGTCCCGAGGAGGAGGGATCACCCGCCGATGACGGGGGATGCGGACCCGATGTGCTGTGCGGGCCGACGATCCTGCGACGCTTGCGCAACGACGCCGCGGTGCGGGCCACCGCCGCCGGGCATGCGGTCCTGCTGGCCCGCACGGGTGACGACTGCTTCGAGCTGTTCTGCGGCGCTGAGGATGTCGTCGATCTGTGGACCGTCATCACCGAGTACGCCAAGACCCTGCGCCCCGGGGCCGGCGGCTCCGGCGGGGAGCCTCTCCCCGCGCTCACCCCCTGCGGCCTGGCGGCGCGCGACTCGCTGCGCCCGGAGGCGGGCGTGCACTGCACGGACACGAGATGATCGAGCCGTCCTTCCCCGGTCCTCGAAGGGGTGCGGACCGCCGTACGGGCGCCGACCGGCCCCGGCCTCAACGGAGCCCCAGGATCTCCCCGGTCCCGGGCTCGACATCGATGCGCTGGGCCGCAGGGTGACTCGGCAACCCGGGCATGGTGGAGATCGTGCCGCACAGGGCGTAGACGTATCCCGCACCGGCGGCGAGCCGAACCTCGCGCACCGGCAGTCGCCAGCCCGTGGGCGCGCCCTTACGAGCCGAGTCGTGAGACAACGAGAGCGGGGTCTTGGCCACCACGACCGCGAGACGACCGAAGCCGTCGCGCTCGCAGTCATCGAGGAATCGCTCGGCGGCGGGAGCGTAGTCGACGCCGTCCGCGCCGTACATGGCGGCGATACTGCCGATCTTGGCGCGCAGATCGTCCTGGGGACCGTACAACGCTCCGCCCCGCGGCGCCTCGCCCGTGCCGGATCGCTCGCAGGTCTCGACCACGGCGTCGGCGAGCTCGAGGCAACCGGCGCCGCCGTCGGTCACGGGACGCGCAACGGCGGCACGGGCACCGGCCTCGCGGGCGATTGCCAGGGCCTCATCGACCTCGGCAACGTGGTCGTCGGGGAAGACGTTGACGGCGACGATCGGCTCCAGACCGAAGCCGCGCACGATCCCCATATGGTGCAGCAGGTTCGGTGCTCCCGCTCGCACGTCATCGACGCTCTCGCGGAGCATCTCGGCCGGCAGGTCCTTGCCGCCCGTCGGGCGGTAGCGACCCGAGTGGGACTTGAGGGCGCGTACGGTGACGACGAGGACAGCGGCATCGGGTCGCATGCCGGACACTGCGCACTTGAGGTCGATGAAGCGCTCCAGACCCATGTCGGCGCCGAAACCGGCCTCGGTGAGGACGTATCCGGGACGGCGGCGCTCTCGCCCCGGCTCCGAGGGACGTCCAGCGGCGCCGTGAGCCGCAACGAGATCGGCCAGAACCGACGAGCAGCCTGTGGCGATATTCCCGAAGGGCCCGGTGTGGACCAGAGCGGGCGCGCCCTCGCTGGTGCGCAGGAGGTTGGGGGCCAGAGCGTCGCGCAGGATCGCGGCCATGGCGCCCGACGCGCGGAGGTCCTCGGCGGTCACCCACCGACCATCGGCGTCGCGGGCGACGACGATGCGTCCGAGCCGATCGCGCAGATCGGCCAGGGACGTCGCCAGGGACATGATGACCATGACCTCACTGGCCGGAGTGATGTCGAAGGATGACTGCCGGGTGACTCCGTCGGCGCGTGCGCCCAGGCCGACCACAACGTGGCGCAGGGCGCGATCATTGACGTCCAGGACGCGCGGCCAGATGATCGTCCGCTCATCGATGCGCAACTCATTGCCGTGATGGAGGTGGTTGTCGATGACCGCGGCCAGAAGGTTGTGGGCGGCGGTGACGGCGTGGAAGTCCCCGGTCAGATGCAGGTTCATGCGTTCAGCGGGCTGAATGCACGCCTTCCCGGAGCCGCCCGCCCCGCCCTTGATGCCAAAGGTCGGGCCCATCGCCGACTGACGCAGGGTGAGCGTCGAGCGCTCGCCGCGGCGGACCAGGGCCTGGGTCAGGCCGATGGCGACGGTCGTCTTGCCCTCCCCGAAGGGCGTGGGCGTCATACCGGTGACGACGACGTAGCGACCCGCCTCCGATGACGCCGCCGGCTCACCGGACCGCAGGGCGTCCGGATCGATCTTGGCGACATCGCGGCCGTAGGGGATGACGTGCTCAGCCCCGATACCGGCTCCAGCGGCCAGATCGCGGAGGTCTGGCGCCGTCCGGGCACCGTCCTGGCAAGATTCGCTCATGGATCAAGCCTAAGGGGAGGCCGGCGGGAACCCGGCGGCGCAGTCCAGCTCCCGGCCTCCCGCACCTGCTGCGAATGATCCACCATGCGCGTCCGTCCGGGCTCGTCCGCGCCGGTCCGCATCGACGCAGGCGCGCCGCACTGGAACGGCGACGCGCTGCCCCTCTCAGCCCTCTCAGCACCGACTCCCCCGCCCGTGCTCACACATCGACACGGAGAATCAGTATATTCTCAATTATCTTCCAGGGTTTCGCACAACCGAATATTGCCCTACCCTCGGCTGTAGGGCCGACCGGGCGTCCGGGCGACGACGCCCGGCGGACCCGCTCAACGATTGGAGCTGCCATGACACATCCCACCGAGATCCTCACCAGGGCGGGGATCTCCAATCCGTCCGTCCACGAGTTCGTCGACGGGTGGGCCCGTATCCTCGAACCCGATCGCATCGAGGTCGTCGACGCCGGCGCCGACGAGCGCCTTCTCGCCGAGGCCCTGGAGGCCGGGGAGATCATCGAGGCGGGCCACGGCCGCTACCTCGCCCACTCCCACCCCAAGGACACCGCCCGATCCGAGGAGCGCACGGTCGTGGCTACCCACGACAGCGCCGACCGAGGCGTCTACAACAACTGGCGGGATGCCGACGAGGTCCGCGCCCAGCAGATCGAGCGCATGGCCGGCGCCATGGCCGGCAGGACCATGTACGTCGTGCCCTACCTCATGGCGCCTCCCGGTTCACCCCTGGCCCGCTGGGCCGTCGGTGTCCAGCTCTCCGACAACCGCGTCGTCGTCCTGCAAATGCTGCGCATGGCGCGCGTGGGCGCAACCCACCTCAACGATCTGAAGGATCCCGGATTCTTCGTGCGCGCCGTTCACGCCACCGGGGACCTCGACGCCCTGGGGCAGGGCACCGACAGCGACGAGCGACTCTTCGCCACCATCGCCGACGATCGCACGATCCTCCATTTCGGCTCCGCCTACGGCGGCAACGCCCTGCTGGGCAAGATCGCCCACGGGTTGCGCCAGGGCTCCTACGACGGCTGGGCCTCCGGCCGCTTCATGGGCGAGCAGTTCATGCTCATCGGCATCCGCGACAGGGCCACCAATCGTACCTACCACATCTGCGGCGGCATGCCCTCGGCCTCGGGGAAGACCAATCTGGCCATGATGCTGCCGCCCGCGGCGCTCGGGGAGCGCTACGAGGTCGAGTTCTACGGCGACGACATCGTGTGGCTGCGCGTGGACGAGCGCGATGGACGCGTCTACGGCATGAATCCCGAGTACGGAACCTTCGGAGTGGCCAAGGACACCAACTGGGAGTCCAACCCCAACGCCATGAGGGCGGTCGCCGAGGGCACCGGCACGATCTTCGTCAACGTCGCCCACCACGAGACGACGAAGGAACTGTGGTGGGAGGGCAAGACCCCCGACTACCCGCAGGACGTGACCGGCTGGCGCGATTGGCGGAACGAGCTCGTCTCCGACCGCCCCGCCGACCACCAGCGCTCGGGGGCCGACACCGACCTGTGGTCGCAGAAGAACTCGCGCTTCACCGCCCGCCTGTCCGTCGTGCCGAACATCGCCGATGACTACGAGCGCCCCGAGGGCGTGCCGATCGACGCGATCATCTTCGGCGGCCGCTGCCGCGACCGCGAGCCCCTCATCCGCGCCATCACGGACCTGGCCGAGGGCGTCTACGATGGCCTGACGCTGGGCGCCGAGGCGACCTTCGCCGCGGAGGGCACCGAAGGACGCCTGCGCTACGACCCCATGTCGATGCGCCCCTTCATGTCCTTCCCCGAAGGCGCCTACGCCCGCCATTGGCTCGACGTGCTGGGCGCCGCCGAGCACAGGCCGATCTTCGCCCATGTCAACTGGTTCCAGCGCGACCCCGAGGACGGCCGCTTCCTGTGGCCCGGCTACGGGGAGAACCTGCGCGCCCTGCTGTGGCTCCTGGACGTGAAGGAGGGGCGGGCCGAGGGCGTGCGCACCCCGGTGGGCCTCGTCCCACGCGCCGAAGAACTCGACCTGAACGGCTTCGAGGGCGATCCGGAGGACCTGAACCGCGTGCTGACGATCGACATCGACCGCTGGCGCCAGGAGATGGCGCTGCGCGAGGAGCACCTCGCCCGGTTCGACGGCCTGCCCGAGGAGATCTGGGAGGCGCACCGGCGCGTGCGCACTGCCCTCGAGGAGGCGCGGGATCCCGCCCGCCAGCCGTGACTCGCGCGCCGTCGGTCCACGGGTCCCCGTACCGACCAGCCCAATCGTCGCGATCAGTCCTGCCGATCCATCAGGGCCCGCTCGACAGCGCGCATGGCGACCTCCTGGGAATAGCCCTTGCGACCCAGCAGCGCCAGAGTCCGACGCCGGCGCACCACGGGTTCGAGCCCCCGGGTCGCCGCGAGCTTCTTGCGCGCCAGGGTCAGCGCCGTGGCCTCCTCGTCATCGGCGCCGATCTGAGTCAAGGCCGCCGAGATGTCCTCCTCCCCCAAGCCCTTGCGTCTCAGCTCCTCGGCGATGGCTCTGCGCGCAGCGCCCTTCTCCGCGAAACGGGTGCGCGCCAAGGCGGCCGCATAAGCGGCATCATCAACGAGCCCGGCGGACTCGAGACGGTCGAGGACCTCCTCGGCGATGGGCGAGGCGACCTCTTTGCGCTTCAAGAGGTCGTTGAGCGCCGCACGCGGGACGGGCGAGCGGTCGAGGCGCCGCAGGGCGATGTCCCGCGCCGCCTCGACCTCCTCCTGGTGCCCGTCGGGAGTCAGCCACGGCATCAGAAGCCGCCGGCGTCCTCGCCGAAGGCGGAGTCGATGTCCAGCTCGGCGGCGTTCTTCCTGGTGCGCTTCTTGGCGGTCTTGACGGCTCCCTTCGCAGCAGCGTCCTTGACCTCCTTGGCCTTCGTCCCGGTCGCCCCTGCTGCTACAGCCTCCGCTTCCGCCGCAGCGGCCTCCTGCTCGGCCCTGCGCCCGGCCTCGCCCACGCCGAGAGCGGCCAGGATCTTGCCCTCGATCTCGTCGGCGAGCTCGGGGTTGTCCTTGAGGAAGGTCCGAGCGTTCTCCTTGCCCTGACCGAGCTGATCGCTCCCGTAGGTGTACCAGGCCCCCGACTTGCGGATGACGCCATGATCGACGCCGAGATCCAGCAGCCCGCCCTCCCGGGAGATCCCCTGACCGTACAGGATGTCGAACTCCGCCTGCTTGAAGGGCGGAGCCATCTTGTTCTTGACCACCTTGGCCTTGGTGCGGTTGCCCACGGGCTGATCCCCGTCCTTGAGGGTCTGGGCGCGACGCACGTCAATACGCACCGAGGCGTAGAACTTCAGGGCCTTGCCCCCGGTGGTGGTCTCCGGATTGCCGAAGAAGACACCGATCTTCTCGCGCAGCTGGTTGATGAAGATGGCAGTGGTGCCGGTGGACGAGAGCGCCCCGGTGATCTTGCGCAGCGCCTGGCTCATGAGGCGGGCCTGCAGACCCACGTGGGAGTCCCCCATCTCTCCCTCGATCTCCGCCTTGGGAACGAGGGCGGCGACGGAATCCACGACAATGATGTCCAGGCCGCCGGATCGGATGAGCATGTCGGTGATCTCAAGGGCCTGCTCACCGGTGTCCGGCTGGGAGACGAGGAGGTTGTCGGTATCGACGCCCAGGGCCTTGGCGTAGACCGGGTCGAGGGCGTGCTCGGCGTCGATGAAGGCCGCGTTGCCCCCTCCCTTCTGAGCGCTGGCGACGGCGTGGAGCGCGACAGTGGTCTTGCCGGAGGACTCCGGTCCGTAGATCTCCACAATGCGGCCTCGCGGAAGACCGCCGATCCCCAGGGCGACGTCGAGCGCGGTGGAGCCGGTGGGAATGACGGCCACCGGAGGGCGGATCTCATCCCCCAGGCGCATGACCGAGCCCTTGCCGAAGGACTTGTCGATCTGAGCGAGTGCGGTGGCCAGGGCCTTGGACCTGTCCTTGGTCTGTGTGGCAGCGGGCATGGATCTACCTCGGGTTCTCAGGCGGCTCGACGCCGCGGCGGTCATGGCTGGTCCTGTGGTGAGATCCCCTCTCCGGGGCTCACGAACGACGTTATGCCGGACCACCGACACGTTTCACCACGCGTTACCGAGCCCTGTGGACACGAGGCGCGCGAACGCCGTCTGTGGAACACTCTAGCCGAACACGTGTTCGAATCGCAGTCGGGGACTCGGCGTGTCGGTCACCGTCGGGCCGGACGCCGCCTGACGTCGTCGCGGAAGACCCAGCGATCCGCGTCGCTCACCTGCGTCTCGTCGCACAACGCATGCCAGACCTCGCGGGGAGCCACTCCCGCCGCGAGCGCCTCGACGCAGGTCGCCCCCAATCCCGGCACCACGAGATCCTGAGCGAGGGAACGCCCGTAGGCCGAGCCGTGCACGGTCTCCACGGCCTTCCAGAACTCGGAGTGCTTCATCGAGAGTCCTTGCAGAGATAGAGATCCTTGCGCACGCAGGACGGGACGGGGCCGATCCTTCGACGGGGCGCAGGGCGAGGACCGGGCGAGAGCTCGTCCTCGGCGCCGAACGGGCGGCACCGAAGGCGGGAGCGGATGGGCGTCACCGACCGCCTGTCCCAGTGCACTCCTAGCGCGGTCTCAGTGCAGGGAGAGCCCTTGCTGGCGCACCAGCTCATCCGGAACCGTGTCCGGGATGGTCACGCCCTCGGTCACGGCGATGCGATCGGAGACTTCGCGCAGAACCACGGAGAGCGGGGCGTCCAGCGCCTGGCAGATGGAGGCGAGCAGCTCGGAGGAGGCCTCCTTCTGACCGCGTTCGACCTCCGAGAGGTATCCGAGCGAGACCCGGGCCTGGCCGGAGACCTCGCGAAGAGTACGTCCCTGGTGCTGGCGCACCAGGCGCAGAACCTCGCCGATCTCACGGCGCAGAAGGACGTTCTCGTGCTTGCTGACAGTGGTGTCCGCAGCCGCACCGCGCCCAGCCGTGGAAGCCGGGCGCGTTGATGCGCGTCCGACCGGTCGAGCGGGTCGGGCTGTGCGGGGGTGAGTCGCATTGTTCATCGTGTGTGGCAACCATTCACTGCGGAGTTTCATTCCCGCCGCCAAGAGGCTGTCCCTCATTGGTGGCAGGTTCATCAAAGCCGAGATTCCTGGAAAAAACCTGAGTATCCAGTCGGCTCCCCCCGCTGAAGAACCACGAGGATCACTCCTCAGCCGCATCGAGCAGCGCCACGGCGAGCGCGAGAACGGCCGTGGTCGCTCCATCCCGCACCTGCGTGCGGTCCCCGTCCAGATGGAGCTCGCGCGAGACCGTGCCCCACGGGGAGGCGACCGCCACATGCACCGTTCCCGCACGGTGGCCATCGGCGGGACCGGGGCCCGCCACACCCGTTGTCGCCAGCCCCAGATCCGTCTCCATGAGCGCGGCCACGCCGCTCGCCATCTGCTCGGCGACCTCGCCATCCACCGGGCCGGTTCGCTCCAGACGGCGCTCATCGACCCCCAGCACCTGGGCCTTGATCCGAGTGGCGTAGGCGACGACACCACCGACGACGACGGTCGAGGCCCCCGGCACACTCACAAGAGCCGAGACGACGTCCCCTCCCGTGAGGGACTCGGCGACGGCCACGGTCAGACCACGGCTCTCGGCACTGGACAGGAGGTAGCGGGCGGCCTCGACGAGCGTGGAGCTCCGAGCGGCGTCATCGACCGGGCTCGTCGTCATGCCGCACCGCCATCCACGGCGTTCCGCCGCGCGATGCGCAAGGCCTGAACGATGTAATCGACACCGGTGACCACGGTGACGACCAGCGCACCGGCGACGATCAGGTAGGCGAGGACGGTGACCGCGCCGGCCGCACCGGCGGGCAGAATCATGGTCCAGGGCGTCAGCAGGCCGACGATACCGAGAATCTGCAGCACGGTCTTGAGCTTCCCGCCGCGGGAGGCCGCCATGACGGCACGACGCAGCATGACGAGGCGCAGCAGCGTGATGCCCAGCTCGCGCACGATGATGACGAGGGTGATCCACCACCACAGGCGGCCCGCGACGGAGAGCAGGACGAAGGCGGACAGGGTCAGGGCCTTGTCCGCGATCGGGTCGGCGATCTTGCCGAAGCTGGTCACCAGATTCCATGAGCGGGCCAGCTGCCCGTCGAGGCGGTCCGTGAAGGCGGCGACGATGAAGACGACAGTCGCAGCCAGCCTCATGACCCCGCCCTGCCGCAGCATGAGCCAGATGAAGACCGGCACGAGGATGAGCCGGAGCACGGTCAAGGCATTGGCAATATTGACCAGGGGGGCCTGAGCCGGCGCCGGCGAGCCCTGCGGGATCGGGTTCGAAACGGGGCCGATGTCGCGATTCTCGCAGTCCTCACGATCAGGGTGCGTCGGAGTGGGGTTCATCAGGACCAGCCTAGCGGTGCGGGCGGCTCCTTCAGGACAGGCGCGGCACACCGGTGATCCTGCGCCAGCCGCGTACCCGTACGCGGTCCCGCGCCCCGTCGACGCGAAGCGCGGCACGACCATGTGGGACAGAGCACAACTGCTCGCCGACGAGTCTTCCGATGACGCCCATGAGCCCCTAGCCTGGGGAGCATGCCCTCCGACCGCATGCCCGAGCCGTCTGAGTCCTCCATGCCCCCTGAGCCCTCCGCACCCCGCAGCCCCTCCCGTGCCCGGGCCCGAGCCCTTCACCGCTCCAAGCGACGACGGCGCATCGGTCTGCTGGTGGGTCTCGTCGTAGTCGCCCTCGCACTGGCGGGCGCGGGCGGCGCGCTCGTCCTGGGCGGCCGGGGCGACTCCCCGACCGCCTCGACGGCGCCGACCAGCGATCCGGGCGGCGAACCCGCGGAGTCTCCGGGCACCGCCCCTCCGCCCACGTCGTCGCCCGACGCGCGCCTGACCATCGGTTACGGCGGTGATGTACTCATGCACATGCCCGTCATGGAGGACACCGAGGGCGGCCAGGGGGACATCGCCCCGCTCACCACGGCCGCCCGGCCATGGACCAGCGGGGCCGACCTGGCCCTGTGCGGCATGGAGGTCCCCATCTCACCGACCGGCGTCGCCACGGGCTACCCGGCCTTCGGCACTCTGCCGGGCGTGGTCACGGCCCTGGCGAACTCGGGCTGGGACGGGTGCGCGACCGCCTCCAACCATGCCTGGGATCAGGGCGTGGGCGGCGTGACCGCCACCGCCGACACCCTTCAGGCGGCGGGTCTGGGGTGGAGCGGGACCAACCGCACGCAGGCGGAGGCGGATGCGCCCTATCAGATCTACGAACTCCAGCGCGAGGGACGCACGATCGCAGTCGCCCAGCTGTCCACCACCTACGGCCTCAACGGCTTCACCGCCGACCCGTCCTGGTCGGTCAACGTCAACGACGTCGACTGGATCGCCCGGCAGGCGCGGGCGGCCCGCGAGGCGGGTGCCGACATCGTCGTCCTGCACTCCCAGATCGGCGAGGAGTACACCCCCGACCCGGTCGCCGCCCAGACCGAGTACGCCCGGGCCATCGCGGCCACCGGCGAGATCGACGTCCTGTTCAGCGCGCACCCGCATGTGCCCCAGACCAACGAGCTCCTCAGCGGGGGTCCGAACGGCGAGGGCATGTGGGTGTCGTACTCGGCCGGCAACTTCATCTCCAACCAGTCGATCGCCCAGGGCACTGTCCTGGCCGGCGTCGGCACCTTCGTGTGGATCGACGTCACCGTTCGCCAGTCCGCCGACGGCGCGCGCGACGCGCATGTGGACGCCCTGCACTGGCACCCCTTCACCGTGGACAACGACGGCGGCCATCGCATGATCGACCTGGCCGCGGCTCAGGCGGGCGACATCCCCGAGGGCTGCACGCTGAGCCCCCAGGAGATCACCAGTCGGTGGGAGGCGGTCACGAGCACGCTCAACATGGAGACCTACTCCGAGACCCCGCCCACGATGACCGGGCCCGAGCCGACGGTCGTTCCGCGCGGCTGACCCCGCGCCTTCCCGATGACTGCGACGGCGTTCACCAGGAGGCGCCGCGACCGGTCAGGCTCCAGGCGTCCTCCGAATCCTCCCCCGCGGAGTCGTCGTTCCACGACTCCGCGGCCGGCGGACCGGAGTCGGCCCCGGGCTCGGCGGTGGAGGCGGCCGGCGGGGTGGCCGTCGGCTGGTGGTCGCCCGCACCGGCGCCCTCCGCGGATTCCGTCCCGGACCCGCTCCCGGGTGCACCGCCCTCCCCCTTGATCCAGGCCAGCGTCTCCTGAAGCTGCTCGGGCTGCACCAGCACATCGCGGGCCTTGGAGCCCTCGGATGGGCCGACGACCTCGCGGGACTCCAGCAGGTCCATGAGGCGGCCCGCCTTGGCGAACCCGACGCGCAGCTTGCGCTGGAGCATGGAGGTCGAGCCGAACTGGCTGGAAATGATGAGCTCGGCGGCCTGGAGCAGCAGATCCATGTCATCGCCGATCTCCTCGTCGATCTGCTTCTTGACCTCCGGGACGGTCACGTCGTCGCGGTACTCCGGCTCGAGCTGGCGCTTGACGTGCTCGACGACGCTGCGGATCTCGGACTCATCGACCCACGAGCCCTGGACGCGCACGGGAGCGGAGGTGCCGGGCCCCAGGTAGAGGGCGTCGCCCTGACCGGTGAGGGTCTCGGCGCCGTTCTGGTCCAGGATGACGCGTGAGTCCAGCTGGGAGGCGGTGGCGAAGGCCAGGCGCGAGGGCACGTTGGACTTGATCAGCCCAGTCACCACCTGGGCGACGGGGCGCTGCGTGGCCAGGACCAGGTGGATGCCGGCGGCACGAGCCAACTGGGTGATGCGCTGGATGGATGCCTCGACGTCCTTGGGCGCGGTCATCATGAGATCGGCGAGCTCATCGACGACCACCAGCAGGTAGGGGTACGGGCTGAGCTCGCGCTGGGAGCCGGGCAGGGGCTGAACATCTCCGGCGCGCACCGCCCTGTTGAAATCATCGATGTGCTTGAAACCGAAGGACGCCAGATCGTCGTAGCGGGCGTCCATCTCGCGCACGACCCACTCCAGCGCCTCGGCCGCCTTCTTGGGACTGGTGATGATCGGCGTGATCAGATGCGGGATGCCCTCGTAGATCGTCAGCTCCACGCGCTTGGGATCGACCAGCACCATGCGGACGTCCTCGGGAGTGGCGCGCATCATGATCGAGGTGATCATGGAATTGACGAAGGAGGACTTGCCGGAGCCGGTCTGACCGGCCACGAGCATGTGCGGCGTCTTGGCGAGGTTGGTCACCACGTAGTCGCCTTCAACATCCTTGCCCAGACCCACCACCAACGGGTGCGGCTGCTTCTTGGCGGCTCCCGAGCGCAGGACGTCGCCGAGTTTGACCATCTCGCGGTCGGAATTGGGGATCTCGACTCCGATGGCGCTCTTGCCCGGGATGGGGGTCAGCAGGCGGATCTCGTCCGATCCCACTGCGTAGGCGATGTTCTTCTCCTGACCCGTCACGCGAGAGACATTGACGCCCCGCCCCAGGTGGACCTCGTATCGGGTGACCTGGGGGCCGCGGGTGTATCCGGTGACCCTGGCATCGACCTTGAACTCGGTGAAGACGTCCTGGAGCCTCTCAACGATCGCGTCATTGGCCTCGGTGCGCGTGGCGTGGCCCGCCCCCGGCTCCAGAAGGCTCTCGTTCGGCAGGGAATAGGTCGTGCCATCGGGAAGCGCCATCCCGGATGTTCCCGCCATGCCGAGCTCGTCGGCGAGGTCGGGCTGCTCGAACGCCGGAGTCTCCTCGGTGGGGGCATCGGGCTCGGCGGGAGGAGCGGCGCGCGATCCCCGGGGGTGCTCCGCCGAGGAGCGTCCCGGACGCACGACCGGAGGCGGGACGGGCTCATCGTCCAGGGGCACGTCGACAGGCGGGGCCGACAGCATCTCGGACAGCACGGAGGTCGCCGTCGCGTCGCGGGCGTCATCGGGATCAGTCCGGGCCACCGACGAGCCCGCCGCATCGGCCGTGTCCGCCGCGTCCGCCGTGCCAGCGGCGGACGAGCGAGTGCGCTTACGACGGCCGCTGCCCCGAGGGCGCTTCTCGGTCTCCAACGAGGAGCGGAAGGGCTCATCGCCGTCGTAGGAGTCGAGAGCACGAGTCGCGGTCTCGTCGTCCCCGTCCTTGCGGCCGCCGGTGCGGCGCATCGCCCCCAGGACGCGCGTGGCCAGGTTGTCCCCGGTCTCCCTCTCCTCCTGGTCGGCGACGGCGCGGCGCTCCGCGAGCTGCTCGCGCAGGTCCGCGATGGTACGACCGGAGATCACCAGGACGGAGAACGCGATGAGCAGGACGAACAGGATGACGGCCGCCACGGAGGAGAAGAGCACTGCCAGGGGGTAGCCGACGACCCAGCCGAGCATCCCCCCGGCCTCCTCCAGCGGCGCCACGCCCTGCGACAAGGAGGGGTTGCCGGAGACCACCTGGATAATGCCCGTCACGCCCGCCAGCACGCCGAGTATGCCGACGCTGATGCGCGCGTGCACCGTACCCAGGCGGCGGACCCGCAGCATGGCCACGCCCAGCGCTCCGAGGAGGAGTGGGACGACGATACCCAGAACGCCAACGGGCCCGGCTGCCAGATGGTGCAGCAGCCCCCCGGCGACGCCGGACACGCCGAACCACTCGCGCAGACCGGTGACGACCGCTATGGCGAGAACGACGAACGCCCATCCGGTGCGACGATAGCGGCTTCCCGACCGGGGCGGCTCGATCGGCTGCGTGGGCTGCTGCTTCGAGGCGCGCCCGCGGGAGCCCCGCGTGCCGGAGCGGGCGGAGGATGAGGGAGAAGTGGCCATGATGTTCAAGACGTTATCGAACCGGTCGTGTTTCGGCAGCCAGCCACGCCGCTGAATCCGTCATGCGTGCGTCACGTCCGGGACGGATCAGGCGTCGCGAGCCTGGCGGGCCAGCAGGGCATCGATCTCATCGCGCCGCGGCGAGCGCGCCGGCCCCAGACGGCTGACGGCCTCGGCCGCGGCGGCGTTGGCGCGCCGGGCGGCGGCGATGACGCCGAGCCCATCCATGAGGCCCGCGACCAGGACCGCGGTGTGCGTGTCCCCGGCGCCAGTGGTGTCCAGAACATCGCGAGCGAAGCCGGGCACCTCGACCATGTCGCCATGGGCCGGCCACAGAACGCAGCCGTGCACCCCGGTGCGCCTCACGATGAGGGCCTCGGGGGCCGCCTCCCGCATGGCCGCAGGGCTGCCGAGACGCGCCGAGAGCTGCGTGATCTCCAGGTGGTTGCCCGTCAGCAGATCGACGCGACGCAGGAGCGGGTTGATGATGGAGCTCGGGATATCGGGCTCGACGGGCCCCAGATCGGCCGCGAGCCCGACATGGGCGGGCAGGGCGAGGAGCCACTCGGCGAGGACGTCCCTGGACGTGGGATGAGCCAGGTCGTAGCCGGTGGTGTAGACCCAGTCGCCCTCTATGAGCTCGAGGCGGTCGAGATCCTCCCGCTGGGGCTCGGCTTCCACTCCCTCGGTGGTGATGAAGGTGCGCCGTCCGGAGGGCTCGATCAAGGTGGTGCAGGTGCCGATGTCGCCGACGAGCTCCTCGACGACGAGCTCGACTCCGTCGGTCATCATGGTCTCGCGCACCTGGGCGGAGTTCGGGCCGGTGCCCAACGTGGCGGCCAGAGCAGCCGGCTGCCCCTGACGGGCGACGGCGGACACGACCGTGTAACCCCCGCCGACGGCGGGTCCGGAGGACGTCGCCGTGACGGCGCCGCCGGGCGCGGGCACCCGACCGACGTGGAGCGGAAGGTCGATCAGGACGCTCCCGGTGGAGATGAAGCAGGGCGGGCGGCGCATGCTCGGCGGGCTCATATACCCTCAACCATCCTCATCAGGCCTCGATGACGACGGGCACGATCATGGGCCGACGACGCAGACGGCGCCCGATCCACCGCCCCAGCGTGCGGCGCATCGCCTGCTGGAGGGAGTGCGCATCGGCGTTGCCCTTGTCGAGGGCCTCCTGGAGAGCGGTGGTGACGTCGGGCAGGATCTCATCGAAGACGGAGCCGTCCTCGGCCACGCCCCGGGCCTGGATATCCGGGCCGGCGAGAATGGTTCCGCTCCTGGTCTCGACGACGGCGTAGACGGACACGAAGCCCTCCTCCGCCAGGATGCGGCGATCCTTGAGCTCGGTCTCGTCGATCTCGCCGATGGAGGATCCATCGACGTACACGTAGCCGCAGGGCACCGCGCCGGCGATACGGGCGCGCCCGTCGAGCAGGTCGACCACCACGCCGTCCTCGGCCAGGATGACGTTGCCCGGAGCGACTCCGGTCTTGACTGCCAGTGCGCCGTTGGCCACGAGATGACGCACCTCCCCGTGGATCGGCATGACATTGCGGGGCCCCACGATGTTGTAGACGTGCAGCAGCTCCTCGCTCGAGGCGTGGCCGGAGACGTGGACCTTGGCGTTGCCCTGGTGGATGACGCGCGCACCGAGCCGCATGAGCTGGTTGATGACGCGGTTGACGGAGTTCTCGTTGCCCGGGATGAGGGAGGAGGCGAAGATGACGGTATCGCCGGGCTCCAGGGTGATGCTGCGATGCTCGCCGTGGGCCATGCGCGACAGGGCCGCCATGGGCTCGCCCTGGGAGCCGGTCGCCATGAGGACGCGCTCATCCGGTGGAAGAGAGGCGACGTCCCTGGCGTCGACGAGCACGCCGTCGGGGACCCGGAGGTAGCCGCGCTCGGCCGCAATACCCATGTTGCGCACCATGGAGCGCCCCACGAGGGCCACACGACGCCCGTGGAGCGCAGCGGCGTCGAGAACCTGCTGAACGCGGTGGACGTGACTGGAGAAGGAGGCCACGATGATCTGCTGGTCCGACTCGGCGAAGACGTTGTCGAGCACGGGGCCGATCTGGTTCTCGTGACCGATCATCCCGGGCACCTCGGCATTCGTGGAGTCCACGCAGAACAGGTCCACGCCCTCGTCGCCGAATCGCGCGAAGGACCGCAGGTCGGTGATGCGCCCGTCGATCGGCAGGGAGTCGATCTTGAAGTCACCGGTGACCAGCACATTGCCGGCACCGGTGCGGATCATGGTCGCCATGGCGTCGGGGATGGAGTGGTTGACGGCGACGAACTCGAGTCCGAAGGGCCCGTAGGAGGCCGTCTCGTGCTCCGCGATCACACGCAGCACGGGGCGGATGCGGTGCTCCTTGAGTTTGGCGTCGACGAAGGCGAGGGTGAGTTCGCTGCCCACCAGTGGGATGTCGTCGCGCAGGCGCAGCAGGTAGGGAACGCCGCCGATGTGATCCTCGTGACCGTGGGTGAGCACCAGGGCGACGATGTCGTCGAGTCGGTCCTCGATGTAGTCGAAGTCGGGCAGGATGAGATCGACGCCCGGCTGGTCCTCCTCGGGGAAGAGGACACCGCAGTCGACGATGAGCAGTTTGCCGTCAACCTCGAAGACGGTCATGTTGCGGCCGACCTCGCCGAGGCCCCCCAGGGGCACGATGCGCATCGCGCCATCGGGAATCGGACCGGGGGCCTTGAGCGTTGGGAAGTTCGTCACGCCACGCAGTCTAGATGAGTGGAACCAGGGCGTGGTGCGCCACCCGCATCGGCGCCGCGGCGGACGAGGCGGGAAGCGCCCCGAATACGACGGATGCCCGACCACCGAAGGGGCCGGGCAAGAGGAACGCGACGAAAGGAGTACCCCGTACCGGATTTGAACCGGTGCTGCCGCCGTGAGAGGGCGGTGTCCTGG